>RCUT01001684.1_pt1 | contig 10356 bp, 11 predicted proteins | sample 2166171 | NCBI WGS metagenome assembly RCUT01 (sample SAMN09932757, study PRJNA488358) | compost metagenome | isolation source: compost soil in 4-hydroxybenzoic | place: Germany: Experimental Botanical Garden
GGTTCCCGTGGGACCGCAAGGCGAAGAAGGATGGAACCGATACGTGCTGGGTGCGTGTGGCGCAGAACTGGGCGGGCTCCACCTGGGGCGGCCAGATCATTCCACGCATCGGCATGGAGGTTATGGTTGCCTTTGTCGACGGCGATCCGGACCGGCCGCTGGTGACGGGGGTGGTGCCGAATGCGCGCCAGACCGTGCCTTATGACCTGCCGGCCAACAAGACGAAGAGCACATTCCGCACCAATACCCACAAGGGAACCGGCTTCAACGAACTGACCTTCGAAGACGAGAATGGGCGGGAGGAAATCTATGTCCACGCCCAGAAGGATCGCAACGAGAAGATACGCAACAACCACAGCGAACGGATCGACAATAACTGGGTTCAGTCTGTTGGCCACAACAAGTCCATCGAGGTCCGCAACAACCATCACGAGGTTGTCGGCGGCAACATGATGATCACGGTCGGCCCGAGCGGCATCGGCCGGGTTGTCAATTCCCTGCTGAACTCCCTCGTCAGCGGCATTGGCGATGTGGCGAAAAATCTCGGTTTCCCCGGACTTCTCAATCCCGGTGAGGGCAATATGTCGGTGATTGTCGAGAAGAATAAAACCGAAAGCGTGGGGGTGTTCAACGCGGTCAATGTCGGGGCCGGAATGGCGACCAATGTCGGCATGTCCTACAGCGTCAATGCCGGAACACGCGTCAATCTGATGAGCAACGATACGATGTCGCTGTCAGCGCAGAACAGCGCGACCGTGCACAGCGGTGGCGAACTGCACCTGACCTGCGGAAAAGCCAATGTGCTGATGCACGAGGATGGAACCGTCACGCTGAGCGGCACCAAGCTGTTCCTCGATTTCGCGGAAATCGAGATCAATGGTGACCAGCGTGTTGTCGTCAACGGCGGAAGGATAGATTTGAATTGAGAAGCGACATGATCAGAATACTGGCTTCGGCCTGTGTGATCCTGATGGGCTCCGGATCTCTTTCTCATGCACTTGAGTGCGAAACAGACCCGGCGAAATTCGCCTTCACGTCGGACACGCCATCCACCTTCAATATGGGCGAGAAGCGGGATGTTGACCGGGCATATGCCGCGCTTGCGGGCGCTCTCGGTCCGCTCGACAGCTATCCGAAAACGCGGATTTTCTATTCGAAAGGTTATGAGGGCGTCAGGGACTATGATTGCAAGGACGAAAAATGCCGGGCGATGGAGGTTCTCGAAGGGCTTCAGCAATGCGGGGCGGGCGGCATGAGCAAGAAGGACGCCTGTTATCCGCTGGCGGTGGTCTATCAGCAGAAGCTCTATTGCCTTCTCTATCCGGGACAGCCGGATTTTGATCCCTCAAAACCCTTCGTACCTTACGTGCCATTCAAGAACAGTCAGGACGGGCAATGAGCGATAGCGAATTCCCCTATGGCAACGACCTGAATAATCCCGATTCCTGGGTTGGTTTTGCCTATACCAAATCGCAGTCATGGCTGATCGGTTATGACAGCGGTGCTTCGCTCATTCTCGGTGCTCACACCTTTCTGATGTTCGGCCGGGAGAATCTCTGCGCCTGCGTTGCCTCGTTTTACGGCGCCGGACTGACGGCGGGTTATGGCATGTCCAATGCCGCCAAGCGCGTCGAGCGCAGCGGCGGCCAGTCGACCAGGATCGGTCAGGGCGGCGGCGCGTCCGAGCAGCTCAAGAGGATCGAGGATATGAAAACTGCAAAGGACATATCCGACATCCCGACTGCCGGCGACCAATATGATTCCGCCGAGAAGATCTACCGTTTCCTCGCGGCGCAGCAAAACGGAATGAGCGCCCTCAAGCCGTTCAGCATCAACGATCTCGATTATACGATGGGCTGGGTCTCGGGTGCTTCCGTCGATGCCGCGATCGGGGCCGGGACCTATTATCTCGCCGATGCCCGCAACCTTTTCAAGGGCGCGACGGCTCTCAACGTCAAAACCGAGGCGACGCTGATCGGTGCTTCGCTCGGCTCCATGATCGGTTTCTGGCGGGTGAAGAAATGGTATTCCCTGTGGACCGAACTCTCCCGCTCCAAACGCGAGGAATATCCCTTTCAGGCCTATAATGTCCATCCGTTCTTCCGCGAATGGAAGTCGCAGGAATACACCTACCAGAAGCAGCTTGATCGCATCGCCGAGCAGGATCGTATCATTAACTCGATCACCAAGGATATGCAGGTCAACCCGACGAAATACGGCTTCCCTGATTCCGATTACGCGCTGCAGCGGTCCGTGGAAATGACCGAGAAATTCTATTCTGGCGCGCGTTCTCCAGACAGCAACCCGTTCATGCCCTGGGTGCCGATGGACAAGCAGCATATCTTTTATGAAGGGCGTTGAGACCGATGTTATCGAAGCCAGTGAAATTTGACGATGGATCGACGCCGGTCGGCATATGGCTGGAACTGCATTCCACCGAACGCCAGTGGAAGAACACCTATGTGAGCCTGCTCAACGCGGGTGGCTCCAGCCGCGATATCGCCTTGCAGGCGATTGGAACCCAGCACGGGCTGTTGCGAAACCTATCGCAATTTCCCGCGGAGAGATGGAGGATGCTGTGCGACGGACAGGGCTGGACGCCGCTCGGCTGTTCCGCTCTTTCGTGGTGCCAGGGAGATGTCACCTTCTCCGAGGTTGCGGATCGCGGAAAAAACGCGGATTGGCGGATCGACCCCGAGATCGGCAGCGATTTTGCCGCCCTGATGCTCAATCCCGCCATCGTTCCCGCCGATCTGGGCGCGCTTCTGCGCACCGGGCAGGATGATTTCGCTGCCGCGCTTGCCCTTGCCTCGAAACCTGAACGGCTATCTGCATCCTTCGTTCTGCCGCAGGATGCCCGGCCGGGGCCGCTGGCCCGCGCCATGCTTCAGGCGCGGTAAACGGGGGACATGGCCTATGCCCAAAGCTCATCGCCGCGCCGATATCGGTTCCGCCCATTCCTGCCATTTTCCGCCCACACCGGCCACGGGCGGCAGTGACAATGTCTATGTGAACGGTCGGCCGCTGATGCGTGTCGGGGATGCCTACGTGCCGCATGGCTGCCCCTCCTGCCCGAAGCCGTCGCATTCGCGGGCTTTGGCGGCGGGAGCATCCACCGTCTTCATCAATGGCAAGCCGGCCGGCCGTGTCGGAGATGCGATCGACTGCGGCGGCAATGCGCAAACCGGTTCGTCCGACGTCTATATCGGCGACAAAGAGCCGAATGGCGGCAGCGACGGCACCCCGTGCCAGGCCAGCATGGCCGGCGGGTCCGTTCCGACGGTTCGGGGATAGTCATGCAGGATCAGCTTGATGGCAGGGCGGAGCTGTCTGCGGTCAGTCAGGCCTATCTGACCCGCCTTTCGCAGATTGCAGACAGCGGCGACAGGCGCATTTATGCCGTGCTGGACGGAGCCCTCTTTGGTAACCTGACTGCGGATCTTTCGGCGGCGGGCCTGTGCCACAGGCCGCTCTATCGGCAGGCGGGGCCGGATGCCGCAATCATGCTCGGCGGGCCGTGGCTGGTTTCCCTCAGTCTTTCGCCGGCGGTCCCATCCGCGCCGGATGCTCTGATCGAGACGGCGGAGCCGAGCGATGAGGAACTGCGGGCGCTGGCGGCGAAACTGTCGGACGCCATGGCGGATGCCGTCGCCAGCGGTGATGAAAGTGGCGGCGGCGTGCTGCCGGCTGACGAGATCGACCTGCCAAGGCAGGTAAAGAGCAGAATTGAGGCCCTGCTCAGGCTTGTCGCAGACAAGCCCGCTGTGGTGTTCTGGGTCGGCGATCGCTCCCTGTCCGAGGAAACACTCTACAGGCACCTGCGCGGCATCAACCGCATAATCGTGCCGCTCGAGCGGGAGGCGCTTGCGGGATCGGGCGTTTCTGTTCCCGCGGAAGCCGGGGAGATGTCGCTGGCGGCCGGCGATGCGCGGGAAGAGGCGTTGGCTGCCGCCGATGTCGCCGGACGGCGGGATCGCGGCGAGGTTGTTGTCTTCCGCCACGCCGATCCGAATGTCATCATGCAGGTCTTTCCGGCGCTTTCGCCGGAGCAGGTCGTGCGCCTAATGGGACCGGCGGAGGAAGTCTATTTCGCGCCGGGCGAGGCGTGGGGCGGGAACATCAAGCGCGGTCGCCGCCCGGTTGATATCGTGGCGCAAGGCGGCATGTTGCGTCTGACGCCCGAAAATATCGAGGCTATCAGCGCATCCCGGATGCTTGCCGCACGCCGCCGGCGGGTAGAGGCCTTTCAACGGTCGGCGCCGCATCTGCTGCAAGGCATGGATGAGCGCGAGGCGCTCCTGTTCATGGAGCGATATGAAAAACAGGCGCGCGCATACGGGCTGAAAACCGAGCGTGGCTTCTTTCAGTGGACCTATCTTATGAGTGCAAGCAACGGACGCTTCATCGAAGCGCCGGATATTCGCCAAAACCTCAAAGGCGGCAATCCCGACGCCCGGCTGGATGACATGATGCGGCTGATGGCGAACGCGGCGAAAGAACGGGGTTTCGCATGAGTGCCGTGGCCGCCGCTGGCGGAGAGGCTCTGCTTGGCCGGGCGGCCGCAGGTGTCGCAACCAGACTCGGGGCCCGCGCCGCTCTTGGTTTTCTTGGGCCGGTGGGCGCAGCAATCGGCCTCGCCATGCTGGCCTATGAAGGCTACGAACTTTACAAGATGTACAATGAGAGCCATTCGGAACCCGCCGATGGCGAAGCGGGAGGCTGCACGGGGAACTGCGGCTCCGCCAAGGCGGAAGAACAGAAGAAGCGCCAGGAGGAACTGGAGGACGAGGCGGGTGTCAGCCAGCAGACCAAGGGCAAGACCAAGCACGGCGAAAAGGATGGTGGCATGGCGGAAGCCGAACGCGACTTCGATTCCTTGAAACCGGACAATGAGAAGGGTATCGAAACGCAATATGGGCCGGGCCGCACGGGGGAACTCCAAGACGGCAGCAAGGTTACGGTCCGTCCGGGAAGCTCCGATGGTCGTCCGACATTGCAGATCCGCAGACCAAACGGTCGTCAGACCGAGATACGCTATAATGATGGGCCGGGGGTTTAAATGACGGATTTCATAAAAAAAGACTGCACGCTGGATCATCAGCTTATCAGGGACAGGAGTTTCGCCGCGAGGATTTTTCCCGAATTTCCGAGCGAGGAGGAAATCGCCCTCGTTGCCGCGCGGATCGGCGCCGGCGAGATCGATTTTGCGGCTTACGAATTTGGCCAGCCGCCGCGCCATTTTGCATCACAGCCGGTCGGGCCGATGCTTGATGCATTGTTCGAAAACTCGCCCTATGGTCTTCTGGTCCATTTTTCGGGCCATGACCTCTGGATTTGGGCGCCCGAGGATCATGAATATCTCGTTGTCTTCGGTGATGCCAATCTGGTTCAGGCGATAGAACGAAGCGACATATTCTCCTACAGCTTTGCCGATTATCTGGGCAGCGGTGCATTGTCGCAAGCAACAGTCACGCACCTTCGTGGCATGGCATCGAACTATACGATCGGGTGATGCGCTTCGCGGAGGCCGGGCATATTCCTCCCGGGTGGGCAGCGGCGCTGTCGAGCCGAAGAAGCGGGTCAAGGCGCTGTATGACCATTGGGCCGATCTGAATTTCGAGATTGTCTGACTGGCCTGCCTGTGCCGCCCAGGACTGCGTCTTTCGCCGGCACAGATCACTCTGCCGATCAGATATCGTGACACGTTCCAGGGACGAGGTGCTTGCCCTTAGAACAGGGCCACGATCATCATGCCCAGAAATGCGATGAGCATGACGATGCAGGCCGGGCGGAAGAGATAAAAACGCTGCCAGTTCGTGAGGCGGAGGCTGTTGTAATAAAGGGATTTATCCAGCCGGAGGTAATCCACGCCGCTGTCGACGGAAAAATCACCGCCATTTTCCCTGTAAAACCGATATTCCCTGATCTGGGCGATAATCTGCTGGGCTGCCAGAAGGCCGACGGCGAGCAGCGCCGCTGAAACAATGATGATCTCGAATATCAGCATATGGCCTCTCTCTCCGATTGAACCGTAATGGCTTGTCTAGCGCAAATCCGCTGAAAAATCCGGTTCTTCGGCCTGCTTTTTCCACAATCCCGTCTTCAGTGCCCTGCGGCGGAGAGTAAAGTTCGTTTTTCCCGATGACTGATTGCACCGATATGGCTTGCCATAATTCCAGCCATTGATGGGGCCTCGTCCGCATTAGCGCTATTGGCAGCCATGCGCGATTTTTTCTAATTTCCTACTTTCATTAATTTTTATAAATATATGATAAAAATCAATAAAATATAGTTCATTCAAATTGCCTTCTGCCGAGGAAAAGCGTCAGAAAGGCATGTCGTCAGGTGGTCTCAAGCCCGGAAAACCGAGCTTGAGACGATTGGCGGCGAACAGGACGGCTTAATCGGCCGTCGCCTGAATATCGACCTTGTCGAGAAGAAGCATGGGATTGTCGGAGGCTGCAGCCAGATCAAAAAGGCCAAGGCCATTGGCGCCCGTCGATTTGACCATCACTGTCAGGGTTCCCGGCGCGCTGATGAAGCGGGCGAGGGCGTCCACGGCGCCCTGAAGCTTTGGCTGTTCAGCCGCGACCTGCTGCAACAGCACATTGGCCACCAACGTCAGGGTGCCGCGCACCTGATCTTCGGTCATATCGTTTTGCAGGGCATAAAGCTTGATGGCCTTGGCCATCAAACCCTCGTCCTTGACCGTGAGTTTCAACTCGCGACCCGCCAGCCCGAAAAGTGCGGCCTGAGCGCGATTGACGTCAAAGGCGAAGAATTCTTCCGTAAACCCGCTTGCAAGGCCGGAAAAATTGACGCTGCCGATATCCTTGCCGCTGAAGGAGATTTCCCGGATCATCAGGTTGTTGTTCGGTTCGTCCCAGCCTGCGGCGAGGGCATAGGAAAGTTCGAGTGACTCCAGACCCAGCTTGCGTGCTTCAACAAATACTTCTTCCGATGAATCGGCCGGGATGGGAAGAGACAGGCCGTCCTGCCTGATCTCGATATCGGTCGGGATGCCGTTGAAGGGCTTTGTCAGTCCCATCTCGAAATTCCGGAGCGTGAACTTGATGCGTTCGGGCGTGCCTTCCGTCTCTTCCTCCGGCTTTTCCGGCGCGGCGACGTCGACGTTGATGCCGCCGACACGGATCGTTCCCAGTTCCGGGATAAGACGGTTAAACGGAAAGGTCTCAATCTGCGTGTCGTCGAGCCCTGCGATCTGGGAGAGGCCTTCGACTGTCGAACTCCAGTCAAAACCCTTGAGGCTCGCCTCGGCGACTTCGATCGTGTCGGTGCCGTTGCCGACCGACATGCCGTTCAGGCTGAAGTCGAGCCTGCGGCTATCCATCTGCATGTCGATACGATCGATGGCGGCCTTGACCCTTTTGCCCTCCGATCCCTCGCTTTCGTCCGGGGCATCCGCCTTGAACCCGAGCAGCTGCATGTTGCTCTTGCCAATCATGTCGAGAATGGACAGGCCTTTGGTGAAATAGGCCTGACGCTCCTGCGGTGAAAGTTCGTCAACATTCTTGGTTGCGCTCAGTGCCTTCAGCGTCTCCAGAAGCGGCTCGGCTGGCAGCCGGGCACTGAAACCGTCGCTGCGGATCTCGTCGTAGCTGAAATGACCGTCGCCATCCGTGAACGAAATCTTGGCAACGGAGAGCGGGCCATAGAGAGGCTTTGCCTCCTTGTCGTCGGGGCCTGCCTTTTCCGTGTAGAGCCTGGCAAGATAAGCGACATCGATATCCTGCCCGGCGATGGTGCCGGTCGATACGACTAAATGCTTTTCTTTCATGGCGCCGTCGCTGTCCGGCAGCGCCATCTTGATGTCGTAGCTGCCATTGTCGATCAAATAGCGGCTGATCCGGCCATCGGCGATGTCGGTAAGAGACGCGTTTGTGTAAACGGTCTTCTGCTCGGTATCGGCGACGGACTGCGTGAATGTCACCTCAGGCGTGGAAATGCGCGTTGCCGCGAAGCGCTCTATGCGCCTTGGCAGGGAGTTGGCATTCCCGTCGCCGGATGCCGCCGGGGCCGGCTTCTTGAAAGCGGCATTCTCGACGCGGGCATGCGCCATCGAGATTTTTCCGGTTGGCACATCGATATCGATACCGTTCATGTCCAGTGCGCCGTCCAGAAAAGGAAGTTTCGGACGTCCATCGATAGCGGCGATCTTGATGTTCTTGCCGTCTTCAAGCGGCAATGTCAGATCGCGAATATGAATTTTTCCGAGAAAGTCGGCTTCCACGGAACCGGCAGTTGCGCCGCTGCGGGCAACCAGCTCGTTGACCTTTGCTTCGTAGAAGGCCTTGCCGCCGATAACGCCTGCGGCAGCGACAGCAATAATCGCAACCGTTGCCCAAAGCGCCTTGCGCCGACCCTTGCCGGTCTGGGTGTTTTCCTGTTCCACGAAGTTTGTCCTCTCTCACGAACTTATATTGGGCGCCTTTTAAGCACGCAAAAGTTGCTTAGCAAGTGGTCATCGCCGGGTGTTTCCCCGCGTGGAAAACCTCGCTGCGCAGGAGATATCTCTGCGACCTTGCCTGGCTTGCTGCGGGGCTGGCGCAAAAACTGGGTTAGCCGGCAGTTTTGAAGGAGGGAGCTACCTCCAGAACATGAGCGCCATGCCGGCCACGACAAGTGCGGCGCCGGCCCATGCGCCGGGCGCCGGCAGCTCCCTTGTTCTCAGCCAGAGCAGTGGCAGGATAATCACCGGTGTCGTCGCCGACAGTGTCGAGACGATGCCGACCTTGCCGCCGGAAAGGGCGAAGAGAAGGAGCGTCATGCCAAAAGCCAGGGCGATGATGCCGGTGAGTGCCGTCTGGAGGAACAGGCTTTTGGTCAGCGGGCCTTTCGGCCTGACAGCCGCGATGGGCAGCGTGGTAAGCGCCGTCAGGCAGAGAGCGGCCACCCCGACGCGCAGCATCGAAGCGGCAACAGGATCGATCCCGGTCGCCATGACAGGCCGCGCGATCAGGGAACCGACAGCCTGGCTGAGTGCGGCGAGAAGGCCGAAGAGCACGCCGAGCCAAAGCGGCCCCTTGACGCTCTCCCATTCATGCAGCTGCGCCTTTCGCTTGCCGAAGAGAATTGCAAGCAGCACGCCGCCGAGGGTCAGGCCTATACCGGCAATGGCGGTGACGGGAAGCTGCTCGTCAAGCACGGCCCATCCGAGCAGCGCAGCGATTGGGGCATTAAGGGCGAACAGGATTCCCGAGCGGCGCGGTCCCAGCCGATTGAGGCAGGTGAAAAGAAGCGTGTCGCCAACGAAAATACCGATGAAGCCGGACAGGAGAAGCGACGACAGCGCCTCTGGCTGAAGTTCCCGCCAGGCGCCAGAGGCAAGGACATAGACCCCCAGCAGGGAGGCGACGAAAAGCTGCCGTGTCCTGTTGAAGGCGAGCGCTCCAAGACGTCCCGCCGGGCCTGCGGACAAAAGCCCGGTCAGCGCCCAGCACGTCGCGGCGCCCACGGCGGCCAGTTCATAAATCGGCATTTTTTCCCCGTCGCTTCGTGGCGCTTCCGGCCACGGACACTATCCCTGCCTGCACCCATCGCAGATTCCGGGTTTGTCCGCCATACCGGAAGCATCATCATCAACGGCGTGGGAGCATGCATGGCGCGCCATTATTGTCCGGCCAGCCGGCGCGGACGTTTTGCCACAGACGCGCCGCACCGGTTCAGTCGTTCCATTTTTGATGTTGGTGCGCGCCGTCATCGAGACCGCGAGCGGGTAGTTTTATCTACCTGATTTCACGCACCGTTTATGATGTTGCAGATGCCTTCACGGATGACGTTCTTGTCGGCGATCTGCCCTGCCTGGATGTTGAAAACGGCATCGATCCGGACGCTGGCGCCCTTCTGCCGGGCGACAACCCGCAGCGTCTGAATTCTGCCGCTGCCGCTGGTCTCCTGATGGGCGTCGATCGAAGACAGTGCCTTGTTGATCTGGATGCCCGAAAAACCTTCCGCCGCCACGGCCTGAGCGAGCTTTTGAAGCACGGCGGGCGCTTTCGCCTTCGGTAGTTCCTGCCACGATTTGTAAGAGACGGCCGTTACCATCGGTACGCCTGATACGGTGAAGTTCTTCTCGCAGGATGCCGCGAGGACGGGGCTTGAGAAGGTGATGACGCCAAGAGCTGCAATGACATATTTCATTTCGAGTAATCCGGTTGTTGGTGAAGGCTGACAGCGATCGGCCGTATCAGAATGTCGACCGTTTTCCTCTGTATGTCGACGGCGGCGGAAGCGCTTCATGGGCTTGCGCAAGCGTTTCCAGCCAGGTGGCGAGGCCGGCTGGAACCTCCTCGTTGCCCGCTTCCAGCGCCTCGATCCATGAAAGTTCGCATTGCA
>RCUT01001685.1_pt1 | contig 10341 bp, 13 predicted proteins | sample 2166171 | NCBI WGS metagenome assembly RCUT01 (sample SAMN09932757, study PRJNA488358) | compost metagenome | isolation source: compost soil in 4-hydroxybenzoic | place: Germany: Experimental Botanical Garden
GTATAACTATGTTAAGCAGCTGGGATACGATAAGTTTGAACAGCGTTTATTCCTGGCTTATGGCAATGGAACTAAAACAACTTATACCTATGAACCAGATCGTAGAAGACTAAAAGTGATGAATGCCAAAACGGCCAAAGGAAGAACTTTTATGGATAATGTTTATGGTTATGATAAAGTAAATAATATTCTGAGCCTGAAAAATAACGCGCCTGTGCCTGCTGCAAATCTGATGGGTGGGTCTTCAGAATATGCTTATGATTATGATGATATGTACCAACTTAAAGAAGCTACTGGCTTATTTAAGGGCAGTAATAGTCAGCATCGTTATTCACTAACTATGGATTATAATACAGTAGGTGGAATTACCAAAAAAGTTCAAAAGCATGAACGAAGTGGTGGTAGTTCCGGAAATGCGTGGACAGAGCAGAAAAAAACTACCTATGCTAGTGATTATACTTATGGAGAAAGTCAGCCGCATACGCCTGTGCATATAGGTCGGCAAACCTATAGTTATGATGCAAATGGTAATCAGACTGGTTGGGAGGATGATAAGAGCGGACAACGTCGGAAGATATTCTGGGATGAAGAGAACCGTGTAAGAGCAGTGATGGATAATGGTGCTACTTATCATTATGTGTATGATGCCTCGGGTGAGCGCGTATTGAAAGGACAGAGCCAAGGACAAACAGCTTTTGTAAATGGTGAAAGAAAAGCCGGCTCGGGTCAAATGGGTAATTATACAGTTTATGTAAACCCATATATTGTGCTAAAAAGTGGTGGTTATACCAAGCATTATTACATTGAGGGTCAACGCATTTTGAGTAAGCTAGGTGGTGGTTGGGATAATAAAGGGAAAGGTCCTTTAAAGGCAGGAGGAGATTCACTTAACTATACGAATAAGAAGCAGGCAATGGAGCAGGGTATTGTGAAAAACCTTAAATTTTTGGGTATGGACGGTCAGATTTTAACAGCTGGCAAAAGTGGTAAAATTCCTCCTGGCCAAATTAACGGCACCGGAAACGCAACCGAATCTTTTCAATATTATTTCCATCCTGATCATTTAGGAAGTACTTCTTACATTTCAGATGCTGCCGGAGAAATATATCAGCATTTAGAATATTTTGCTTTCGGAGAAACTTTTGTAGAAGAACATAGTAATACTAACAGGGTACCTTATTTATTTAATGGAAAAGAGTTAGATGAAGAAACCGGACTGTATTATTATGGGTCGAGGTATATGGATCCAAAAACTTCTTTATGGTTGTCAATTGACAGGTATACAGAAAAATATCCCGGTTTTAGTGGTTATTCTTATTGTTTGAATAACCCAGTGATAGTTACTGACCCAACGGGTGATACTACACATTTGGTGGTGTATGGAGCGGGGTATCTAAACTATACAACTGCAGGTGGAGGCCATGATGTTGGTAAAGGATTTCAATTGAACGCGGAAGCGCTTAAAAAGAAAATTGAAAGTAGTCCAACTTTTGATCCGGCCAGGGATGCAGTTATTCTTGTTTATGCTCCATCTTCTTCAAGATTTATCAGTGCTGTAAATAAAAAATACAAATCGGGTAAAATTGGTAGTCTCACTGTATTTAGTCATGGATATGGATTTAGTGATAACAATGGAACCAACACGGGAGGAGTGAGCTTGGGTGGAGAAAAACCAAATGAACGACGTTCAGATGGAACAACTACAAGTCAGGCGGATGCAGATGCGCAGAAAAACAATTATGATTTAAGAGAGATCAACGGTAATAATGTGATGAGATTTGATAAATCAAACTTTGAAAAATCGGCCGTGGCTACTTTTTACGGATGCTGGATAGGAGGAGACCAATCTTGGAGTGATGCACAGATTCGGAGTTTTTCATTTGGTCAAAAACTCGCAGACAATATGGGAATTACCGTAAAGGCATTAACAAGTAGTGGACTCTTTAAAACTAACAGTAGTGGTAAAGTTATCTATGACGGTACGATGATTAGAGCTATTGATGCAAAATCGCAAAAAACGAGACTTTCTACATTCCGTCCATATTCAGTACCTTCAATCATTAGAAAATAATATGAGAGTATATTTAATAATTAGCTTCATTTTACTATCTCAGTTTAGTTGTAATGCCCAAACGGGTACTCTTAATGCAAGTTCATTTGTTAAGAGTTTGGAAAAGGAAATAGATAAAACCGCAAATAATGATTTGTTTAATGACACTGTTACTTTTCAGGTTGCAAACAAATCAAAGCGATTTTATACGATAAATGAAATAAGGAATAACTGGGATAAAGTAAAAACGCTCTTTAAAGGAACGGATTACACCTTGAATAAGGAAAAATCAACTACTACAACCGTAGAAGGAAATTATGTCTTAATGAGTCACCGGTATAAGTATATCATTGGAGTGAACAATAAAGGGAAAATAATGCTGGTTAAGGAGGTGAAAGCTAAATTACCGCCAGATGCTCCTCCTATACCTGCTGGTCAATAAGACCGTATAAGGGAAGTATAAGAAAGCCTGGTTGTGCATATAACCAGGCTTTCAATTTTATTACTTGAAATCTCCTTCAGTCACTCCTTCGTTAATTTTTATCTCAGTAGACTTAATATACATCTGTTGTTTATCATGAAGTGTCGTTACTATGGTAAAAGGAAATAAAATACCTTTAACAGGTTTGTAATTACTAACGATGGAAGTGTAAAAATCAGGGTCGCCCACAGGCTTAATGTCAGCTCTTACAATTAACCCCGTTTCAACATCATAGAAGCGATAAGTTATATTGCCGGATGGTGATACAGCTCTGATTTTGTAGGCATCTTTCTCATTAACTTTTTCAATTCCCTCCACAGTTAATGCAAAGTTATTTTCGATAAAATATAATTCAGGGAAGAGTGAATGCTCTTCCTGCTTCTGTTTAATTTCTTCAGTTGTGAAAGGTATTTTCTTGCCATCAATTATCTTATAACCGTTAGTACCATCAAAAACGGTTTTTGTCAGAACTGTTAGGTCCATAATGCTCATTGTGTTGTACTCCTTATTGGGAGCCATTCTTTTCAATACAGATGTAATATTAGTCACCTTAAGTATAACTTCTGATTGGATATACAGTGTTTTAACTTCTTTAAGCCTGTCCATGCCACCTATTAAATCAATGTAACGGTTAATAATTGCCAAAGGGCTTACGTTAGCAGCTGGTTGAATGAGTTTATTAATGGTGTCGGAATGAATTGGAGTTTTAGGCTGACAAAACACATTATAACTCACCAAAATGCAAGAGGCAAGGCTAAGAAATAAATACTTCATAAGTCACTGATGATTTAATATTGATTACCAGATTTCTTTACTTATTAAGATACGATTAAAAGTGCTTTAAATAAGCGTTATGGGCGTTTTTTAGGCAGATATAAAAATTAAATTATAGGATGATAACTTTTGTTTAATAAACTTCGTTAAAAAGATAACTTATATATCTTTGGTTACATGTTGCATTGCTAAATTGAAATCAATAACCTATGAAATTATTAACTACACTCGCTATTTTTTTGATTCCGATGATTTGTTTTGGCCAGGAAGCTAAGAATGAAATCAAACCCTCAATAGTTACACTATTTGAAAACTATACTCCCGAAAATTCTGAATTGATCAATGAACAGGAAGCCCGGCTTTTAAAAGAATTGCTTTCTGAAAGCGGGACTTCTTATGATTTCTTTCACAAAAAAGTCGTCTTTGTTTCGGGCAGTACCGGCAGCACATTGGTCGACAAGAAATCCTTCTTCCAAAGCAATCAAAGTTATATCATCAAGCATGGTGAAAAGGTTAGCAACATCGGTTATGTTGTGCTTGACAAAGCGAAATGGAAAACGTGTTACGACGCGATCGTTTTCTTTTGGGTAAAGGTTCCTGGGCTAATTCCGACAAAAAACTTAAGGCAGAGACTTGATAATAGTTGTGATTAAGGTAACCTATTATCATTCACATAACAATATATACAATAGTAAAATTAGCATGTATAGAATCACATTAACATTAATTGGATTAGTAGTAGCATTAAATACTACACAAGCACAGGAAACATATAAACTTGATCATTGTGATTGTAATGATAAAATAGTAAACACTACACCTTCTTTAGAAGGAAAGTTTGAAAGAGAGTATAAAGGGAAAATTATTGAATCAGGTTTCTTTAAAAACGGGAAGAAAGACGGTGAATGGAATACTTATAGCACGAAAGGTACATTAATACGGAAAATTAATTATACAGATGGGGTATTAAATGGAAGTAGTGAATTGTTTTATCAGAATGGTGCAAAGAAGCTTTCTGCTTCTTTTGTAAATGGCAGACAAAATGGTAAATGGACATATTTTACGGCAAATTCAAAAGTGTTTATTGAGGGAGAGTACGAAAATGGTAAACCTTTAGGAGTATGGAGTATTTATGATAAAAAAGGAAAGAAACCATCTGTGCAATATGATTACAGTTCATCGCAGTTTTTGATGAATCAGCCTGTTGCATTTCATAAAGACAATGAAATCAATAGGAACGATAATACGGGAGAATATTATATTCTAAGATATCCTGATAGAAAAGAAGCAAATGGAACATCACCTTTAGGTGGGTTTATTTTTTCGAGCGATTTGTTAGTTGATTTGATCGAAGTACCTGTTGATTATTGGGATGCATATATCAGTTATAATTATTTAATTAAATTCAACATCACTAATGATAATATTTCAAGTTTCCTTGTAGAACCTATCCAAAATTATCATGAAAATGGAACACTAATTTATCCTTTTATTGTAAGCACCGATCCTGAGTCTCAGCTTATAAAAAAAGAGCATACGGAGTTATCTAAGAAACTCTTGAATTTTAAGATAAATGAAGCAATTAGTTTTCTGCCTCCTTGGATATTTAAAGACAAAACCGATGTTGAAGTTAATTTGCCATACGTAATAAATAGAATTATCAGGTTTAATTGATGGTTTGATCTAAAGTAATATAGAACATGGCCTATATAATGGTGGATATCGAAAGCGACGGACCTATTCCCGGTGATTATTCAATGATCTCTTTGGGGGCGGTATTGGTCAACGAACAGCTTGATAAGACGTTTTTTGGAAAACTAAAACCTATTTCAGATAAATATCTACCGGAAGTGTTAGCGATGTCGGGACATACGAGAGAAGAAACGCTCACTTTTGACGATCCGAAAAAGGTAATGACCGAATTTAAAGTATGGGTGGAGGAAACTTGTACTGATCGTCCAATATTTATCAGTGATAATAATGGTTTCGATTGGATGTTTGCCTGTTGGTATTTTCATCATTTTATCGGTACCAATCCGTTTGGTTTCAGTTCTCAAAACTTAGGAAGCTTATATAAAGGATTGGTAAAAGATACCTTCAAAACATTTAAACACCTGCGCAAAACTAAACATACACATCACCCGGTTGACGATGCAAAAGGTAATGCAGAAGCATTGCTTACACTGAAACAGGATTTTGATCTTAACATTAAGTTTTGACAACCAAGTTTAAGTGAATGAATACTCCATCGGAGTAAAAGACCGGTAGTATGAGGGATTATAAAAGCAACTATTGTCCCGATGGGACATCTTATTTAACTAGCAACTTGAGTTAATTAAATACATCAAAAACCATGGATAAAAAAAAACTACTTCAGGGAATTGATACAGTAATTGTTCGCGTATCCGATATCGAAAAAGCTAAAGAATGGTATCTACATAAATTAGGGTTGAATTCGATCTATGAAGATGCACAAATAGGTCTTGTAGTGGTAGACACCAATGGTCCGACGAGTTTGACATTATGGAAAACGGAAGAAAGAATAGACATTAATAAGAAAAGTACTTCATTCCCGATTTTCAAAACCACTGATGCGAAAACCCTGCGTCAACAACTACTCGACAATGCGGTAAACGTAACTGAACTTAACCAGGACGAATCTATTAAGTATTTTCAATTCTATGATCCTGACGGAAATGTTTTGGAAGCTTGTGAAACACTGGAGCCTATGTGAACTCCAATAACAAAAGCTGAGCTCGTTCTTCAGATGCAGAAAGCTGAAGAAGTACTTGAAGGAGATTTATTGACTTTTTGGCGTCTCATTAGAATAGAGCCAGAGAAATGGAGTGAAGAAGAGTTTGGAAATGAGGGAGGTGGTTTTTGGGTAGTGGCAATTTATGGACGAAAAGTAATTTGGTATAATGATATCGAAGACGGGTTTAATGTTTCTGATTATAAGAGTTACGGAGTAATCGATGATTATTCTTGTGAACAAGATGAGCTAAACTGGACTTTAATAAAACTGTATAGGTAAAATAAAGGAAAGTAGAATTCTTTCAAAGTGATATTATTAATTGGATTTTAAGAATAAGATGACAAAATCAATTAAATACATCTGTAGTTGTTGCGGAAAAGAACATGAGGACTGGCCTGCTCTAGGATATATTTCTCCATTGCATTATAATCTATTATCAGAGGATGATAAACAAAAAATCGCCGAACTTAATAGCGACTTCTGCATTATTCGTTATCCTGATCAAGTAGATAGATTTATCAGAGGTACTTTAACTCAGAAAGTAACAGATCATTGTGAAGACTTAGATTATGGCTTATGGGTTTCGCTAAGTGAGAATAGCTTTCAGGATTATTTAGATAATTATACTAATGAAAATCACGAGGCTAAGTATTTTGGGTGGCTTTGCAACCATTTGCCTGACTATATTTTTAACGAAAGTATTCCGACCACAGTTTATATTAAGGCAAATAATCAGCGACCAGAAATTGTGCCTCATGAAGATTTCGATCATCCATTTGTTCGTGACTACCATAACGGTATAACAAAAACAGAAGCCGAAAGGCGGATTGCATCAATGATAGAATCGATTGAAAAAGAAGAGGATTAAAAAACTTTTAACTCAATGGAAAGTCTCAATATTCACATACGACCATTCGAACAAAACGAGGCAATTCCTTATGAGTTACTTTTACTTGCCGACCCTTCTAAAAAAATGGTTGACGGATACATAAATGATTCATTAATCTATCTCGCAATAAATGAAAATGAGAAAATCGGAGTTTATGCACTTCTACCTTTGAATAATCATGTTGCTGAAATAAAAAACATTGCTGTTCATAATGTCCATCAAGGCAAGGGAATAGGTAAGCTATTGTTGGAGAGTGCCATACAGGTTGCAAAAGAAAAAGGTTTTGAATCACTTTTAATCGGCACGGCCAATTCAAGTGTCGCGCAGCTTTATTTATACCAGAAATGTGGATTTGAAATCGTTGAGATCAGAAAAAATTTCTTTTTGGATAATTACAACGAACCCATTTTTGAGAATGGAATACAGTGTAAACATATGATTGTGCTAATCAAAAATTTAAATGCTAAAGATGAGTAAACCATGGACGATAAACAATTCCCGAAGGGTAATTGCCATACTACTGATTGTGTTCGCGGTGATCTTTTTCTGGACCTTTATAAAGGGCAACATTGAAATGTTTCGCTTTTTTGTCTCGAAGGGAGCAAAAATCAACACTTTTGATTATTCCTTAATTATGATTCAAAAGTATTTTGCTGTAGTTATTTTATATATTCTTACTTTAATAGCCGGCATTACATTATTAATAGATACAAAAATAGGCTGGATATTATCGTTGACAGTGCTTTCTTGTATTGGGATCATGTATATCTACCGGTTGTATTTTTATCAAAATGTATCTGTTAAAGGGTATATCATTATGAGCTTGGTAGTATGTTGTAGTTGGGGATTTTTCGGTCTCTTATTAACCAAATTAAAATACACAGAAAGGAATATTCGATAATAAATAATTAGGAGTATTGGTCGTTGTTGTGTCAATAAAAAATAATATCTTAATACAAAACTCAAACCCCACAACACGTAATTCGTCAACTCAATGCCCCAGCCCTCTATCATAAAACATATTCGGGATATCCTCATCTTACCGTTTACAATGACGGTGATTATTCCATACCTGTGTTATGATAAAACCCAAACGATCTTTAAAGCGAATCCATTTTTTATTGTTTTAGGCGTTCTATTCCTGTTAACAGGCTTGTCTTTATTTATTTGGACAGTTTACTTATTTCGGACTTTCGGAAAAGGAACATTGGCACCATGGACACCTACACAAACGTTAGTCATCAAAGGGCCCTATAAATATTGTAGAAATCCCATGATTACAGGAGTGTTTTTTATTTTATTGGGAGAAACCTTAACTTTAAATTCAGTTAACCTGTTAATCTTCGCTGCGATATTCTTTATAATCAATACGATTTACTTCATTTTGAAAGAAGAACCCGACTTAAAAGAAAGGTTTGGAGGTGATTACCAAAAGTATAAAGAACATGTTCCGCGGTGGATTCCTCGTTTGAAACCGTATACAGGTTTAGAATAGCATGAAAAGTATAAAATCATAAATCACTATGTCACAACAACTATCGCCACTCATTAAGCCGGAGGAGCTATTATCTCTGTATCAGAAAAAAGAAAAGTTAACAATTGTTGATGCAACAAATGCCGGACAGGAGAAATACTTGACGAGTCATTTGGATGGTGCATTGTTCGTTGATCTGGATACTCAATTGGCTGATATTAAAGCAGATGTGGCGGTAGGAGGGCGGCATCCCTTGCCTACGTTTTCACAATTTTCAGAAACATTGTCGCAATTAGGTATAACACCTGAAAGTCATGTGGTAATTTATGATGATAAAAACGGTTCAAATGCAGCTGCCAGATTTTGGTGGATGTTGAAATCTGTCGGACATCAAAATGTGCAGGTATTGGACGGCGGGTTTCAGGCCGCTGTTAAAGCTGGATTTCCTGTAAATGATAAAACGGTGGCCCCTCAACCGGTTGCTCCCTACAAAATTGAAGGGTCTAAATTGCCATTGGCCGACATTAGCCTGATTGATAAAGCATCACAAGATGAAAATTTCCTGATTATTGATGTACGAGATGAAGAACGGTACAACGGCGAAATAGAGCCAATTGATTTAATTGCAGGCCATATACCTAATGCGGTTAATATCCCATTTACCACCAATTTAGATGAGCATGGATTTTTCTTATCAAGAGAAAAACTTCACGATAAATACACAAAAGTGTTTGAAAATGTGAATCCCGAAAATATTATTGTTCATTGTGGTTCGGGAGTTACTGCCTGTCATACACTATTGGCAATAGATGCAGCCGGAATGGAAATACCGAAATTGTATGTTGGTTCGTGGAGTGAGTGGTCGAGGAACAACAAACCAATGGTTACGAAGATGTAAAAAGTAGTAAGATTAATACCTATGAAATTAGTTAGCAAAGAAATACACGCTTATATATTAAGTAAACCCTATAATTTATTCCTTATTATAGGATTTCTGTGGTTAGTTGGTTCTTTTTTTACTTACTACTCTGCAATTGAAATACAATTACACGATAATTACATAGTTATAGACTTCTTGGTGTGTTTGTTTTTCGCATCTGTCTTTTTCATGGTCTGGGTGGTTTATAGGTTCACAAAAGTAAAATTTTGGACAGTGTATTTAGTCTGGATGCACGTTCTTTTTACACTAGCAGCTTTCATTTTAGTTATAATGGGTATTGGTTATGGTAACAATTTTTCAGAATCATATAACTTTAATTCGCTTGAATTAATCTATCAGCTTTATCAAGGGGGTATTGTTTTATTTGTAGTTGGTCAATTGTCTTTTGTAATTAACCTTATAATTGGGCTTTTATTTCAAGTAATAAATGCGTCAGTAAGATAAGGTGATTAATACAATAACTACTGAATTTAAGCTTATCTATTAAAAGCTTATTATAATTCTCTGCAATTCTTTAGATTAGTAACTAGAATCAGACAAAATCTATTACTTATGCCTACAGAAGTTAACTGGGTGGAAGCCATTCAACCCTTACTCGACAAGTATAAAAACAAGAAACATCCATTAGACTATGAGAATGTGTACCAGCTTGTGGTTATGGTAGTTTTATCGGCCCAAGATTCCGATCGTCATATTAATCAGATCGCTCCGAAATTATTCGAAGTATTTCCGGATATGCATGCTTTATCGAATGCGTCCGCAGATGCATTACTGCCATTTATAAATGATGTGCGCAATTTTGGGAATAAGACCAAATGGCTTTTGTCAATTGCTCAACAAGTTAAAGAAGATCAACATATTCCATCCACATTAGATGAATTAGTAAAACTTCCGGGAATAGGTCGAAAATCGGCTAATGTTATTTTGCGAGAATCAGGTAAACCGGCTGAAGGAGTAATTGTTGATCTACATGTAGTG
>RCUT01001690.1_pt1 | contig 10305 bp, 12 predicted proteins | sample 2166171 | NCBI WGS metagenome assembly RCUT01 (sample SAMN09932757, study PRJNA488358) | compost metagenome | isolation source: compost soil in 4-hydroxybenzoic | place: Germany: Experimental Botanical Garden
TCGAGCTTCCAGAACTAATATCGGCGGAAGCAGGTCCAATACAAAAAGGCGAAGTCTCTTCAGGCTCCGCCTTTTGTTGTTTGTGGGGGTATAATGATTTGCGGCAACCGAACAGGCTTCAACTGGCGCGGTAAGCCTTCCAGCTCAAGCCCATTCGATGGCAACGAGCCAAGCGCTTCAAGCCTCACGAGCAAACCAGAGTCCAAAGATGGCTTGCGTGCAAAGAGTTTGCCCAGCAATCCCAAACGCGCCTCTTGCTGCAAAGTAAACCTGGCCGGACCCCAACTTTCTCCCATGTGGCGACGCACAGCTTCTTCCCAGCCGTCTGCCAATATTGCCCCGGGTTGCAAAATCAACAGCCACTCCGTTCGTAACGCATCAAGCGCCTCGGTCAGCTCATCCTCGTTATAAAGAGCACAGCCTGCTCCTTCTGCCACCAGCCTTGTCTCATCGGTCGAGCCTTGATCGACCACAACAACGCGACGCAAAAGCCCTTCGACCACTGCTGGCACCAATGCCGACAACGTGTTCGCCAAAAGCTTTTCAGAATTTAGAGTGACGATAAGAACGGAAAGCATGATCCGTTCTATATCAAGACCTCGTGATCGAAAAGCTGTCTTCCTGTATGTTCTTGCTTTGTTCCTTTCTTTGCGATAGGAATAGATTCATCAACAAGAGAGTCGGTTATGGAAATCATCCAGCAGGCAGATAAAGCAGCATTCGGAACAGGGCGCGCGGAACACGCCAATGCGCTCGTGAGCGAGGCAGGCCTGCGCATTGACCATTCACGACGGCGCGGGCGCGGCGCTGGCATCAATCCCACAGGGCGATTTGAACCCACCACACGACATGAATTTGACGATGGATGGGAGACGCTTGAAGACCTACCACCCTTCAAGACAGATGTTCAGGTTGAAAAGCCGCGTACCATCATCACACGCAATGATTCACCTGACATCAGCTTTGATCGGTCCATCAATCCCTATCGCGGTTGTGAGCATGGCTGCATCTATTGCTTTGCGCGGCCGACGCATAGCTATATGGGGCTCTCGGCGGGCCTTGATTTCGAAGCCCGGCTATTCGCCAAGCCCGATGCGCCGCGCTTGCTTGAGCGGGAACTGGCAAAGCCCGGTTATCAGCCAAAGACCATAGCCATTGGCACCAATACCGACCCTTATCAGCCTATAGAGAGAAAATGGCGCGTCATGCGCGAGGTTCTCGAAGTACTGGAAGCTGCCAACCATCCGGTAGGCATCGTGACCAAGTCGGCACTGGTGGTGCGCGATATAGATATATTGAGCCGCATGGCAGAAAAGGGCCTTGCAAAGGTCGCGCTTTCAGTCACCACGCTTGACGCCAATCTTGCCCGCACGATGGAGCCACGCGCATCGACGCCGACCCTGCGCTTGCAGGCTATTCGTAAGCTCACCGATGCTGGCATTCCGACCAATGTGATGATGGGGCCGATCATTCCCGGCATCAACGATCATGAAATTGAGCGCATTCTGGATGCCGCCTATGCGCAAGGCGCACGCGAAGCAGGCTACGTCCTCTTGCGCCTGCCGTTGGAAGTAGCGCCTTTGTTCAAAGACTGGCTCTTGCGCAACTACCCCGACCGTTATCGCCATGTGATGTCACTTGTGCGTTCTATGCGTGATGGCAAGGATTATGATGCTGAATGGGGCAAGCGCATGCGTGGAACTGGGCCTTATGCCTGGCAAATCGGTCGCCGCTTTGAGATTGCCGCACGCAAGCTCGGCTTCAATTCCAGACGGCTTCATCTTCGGACAGATCTGTTTGAGCCGGTCGAAAAGGGTGGCAAGCAGCTTTCGCTTTTTTAAGTTTGCGCGCTCACCGTCTCGAACGCGAGCGATTTGCATGAGTTACGCGTTGCGTATTCAATCCCCGTCTGATGTCCATTTCAGACGGAAGGTCCCTGCTTTTACGCCACCTTCCTCGGCAGGGGCCTTGCGGAGAACCAGAAGCAATGCGAGCATTGCTGCCAAATGAAACGCTTGTCTTCTGATTCTCCGCTCCTTTTCGACATCCCGCTCGCACCAGACTTCTCGGAAGAGAGGAAACATCTGGCGCGCGGACTTCTTCATATTGCAGGCATCGACGAAGCAGGTCGTGGGCCTTTGGCCGGTCCTGTGGTGGCGGCGGCTGTGGTGCTTGATCCCAATGATTTGCCTGAAGGACTGGATGACTCCAAGCGGCTTAAGGCTGCCAAACGCGACGCCCTCTACGAAATCATTCTTGCCAAGGCATTGACCGTCTCAGTCGCGAGCTTAAGTGCGCGCAGCATTGACGCCAGCGACATTCGAAAGGCCGCGCTTGAGGCCATGCGTCGCTCATTTATGGGGCTTACCCTCAAACCTTGCCATGCGTTAATCGATGGACGCGATGTACCGCCCGGCTTGACCTGCCCCGGCTCTGCTTTGGTGAAAGGCGATCAGCGCTCAATTTCCATCGCGGCCGCCTCCATCGTGGCTAAGGTCACGCGTGATCGCATGATGGTCCGGGCAGGCAATGCCCATCCTCCCTACGGACTGGAAGTTCATGCGGGTTACGGAACCGTCAAGCATCGTACTGCCATTGAGACAGACGGCCCTGTACCCGGCATTCATCGCTACACATTCGCACCGATCAAAGGGCGCTTTTCCTGCTAACACTTCGGTCTGAACCGAAGCATGTGCGAGCAGCGGACTGCTAGAGAGCAGTACAACCGCTTAAACATGCAGGAAAAGATGAGCCACAAAACCAATATCGTCGTCGAACTAGGATTGCTGTTGTTACTGGCCGCTCTTTGGGGCGCATCCTACAGCTTCATTAAAGTCGGCGTGGCTACGATCCCACCTATTACCCTCATCGCAGCCAGAACCTTGATCGCAGGATTGATATTAATTGTCATAATCAGGCTGCGCGGTCTGAGGCTTCCAACCGACGCGCTGACCTGGAAACGCTTTCTGTTTCAGGCCTGCCTGAACAGCGTCGTACCATTCACCGCGATTGCATGGGCGGAACAGACGACGGAAGCAGGCCTTGCCGCAATCCTCAACTCAACAACACCGATCTTTACATTTCTCATCACGCTTCTGATCACACGCCACGAAGCTGTAACCAGCCGCAGACTATTCGGCGTTGCAGCAGGCCTTGCGGGCACCTGCCTCATTATCGGTGTGCAGGCGCTTACCGGATTGGGCAATGAATTATGGGCGCAGCTCGCAATTATCGCTGCCACCATCTGCTACGCAGGCGCCGCAATCTTTGGCCGGAATTTCAAAAGTCTTGATCCGATGCTCCCAGCCGCAGGCTCTCTCATCAGTGGCGCGATTATTCTGATCCCATTGAGCCTCATCGTCGACCAACCATGGACTCTGACACCCAGCGCTAACTCAGTATTCGCATTGCTCGGCCTTGCGGTGTTTTCAACGGCGGCTGCTTTCACAATCTATTTTCGGCTCATCCACACATTGGGGTCTGTTGGCACCACAGCGCAAGCCTACCTCCGCGTTCCCATTGGTGTCGGTATCGGTGCGATCTTTCTCGGAGAGAGGCTGACATCAACTGCGTGGCTGGGTCTGGCTTTCGTCATCATAGGTGTCATCGCGATGACGCTGCCACCGAAACAGGAACCCTGAAATTTGGTAACCTCCCCAAATACCATAAACAAAAAAACGCCGCCCTTTTGAGGCGGCGTTTTCAAAATTCAATGATTACTGCAGTTAGTTCAGATTGGTCTTAACCTGACCGAGCGCATCCTTGAACAGGGTGCCTGCAACTTTGGCGTCAACCTTGTCAGCAACGATCTTGCCAGCAGCGGCGACAGCCAGATCAACAGCCGAAGCACGGACTGCATTGATTGCATCGGTTTCAGCAGTTGCAATCTTCTGCTCAGCAAGCTTGTTGCGACGAACAACATATTCTTCGGTCGCACGCTTGGCATCTTCAAGAAGAGCCTTTGCTTCGCGCTCTGCAGCAGCGACAATGTCGCCAGCTTCTTTTTCCGCTTCCTTGCGCTTGCGATGATATTCAGCAAGAAGCTGCTGGGCTTCTTCGCGCAGGGTGCGGGCTTCTTCGAGTTCCTTCTTGATGTTTTCGGCGCGCTCATCGAGCGAGCGACCGATCATGCCCGGAACCTTCAGGTAAACAATCAGTGCAATGAAGAGAAGAAGAGCAATAAATGCCCAAAATGTTGAATCCATTTTCGTCTCCTCAGGCGTTTGCGGTTTTGACTGCTGCGGTCACGTCAGCCTTATCGGCCTTGGTTCCCAGAAGCTGTTCAACAATCGCAGACGTGGTTTCTTCGGCGATAGTACCGACATCGCTCATGGCCTTGGCCTTGATTGCGGCGATACGTTCTTCAGCTTCAGCAAGCTTGCTCTCGAGAGCAGCTTCCGCAGTGGCACGTTCGGCCTCTGCTTCGCCCTTGCCTTTTTCGTGAGCAGCTTCAGCAATCGAAGCAGCCTTGGTGCGCGCAGCAGCCAGTTCCTGCTCGTAAGCAGCAATGGCGTTGTCCGCATCTTGCTTAAGGCGGGCAGCCTGCTCGAGATCCTGTGCGATACGGTCACGACGGTTTTCGATCACGCCGCCGATACGCGGAAGAACCACGCGCGACAGGAACAGATAGAAAAGACCGAAAGTGATCGCCAGCCACAGAAGCTGCGATGCGTAATGGGTGGAATCAAACGGCGGGAATACGCCGCTGCCGTGTCCGGCATCGTGCGCGACCCCGGTTTCGGTGTGCACAGCATCGGCTGCGCCGTGCTCACCAGCAGCTGGTGCCGGTTGCGATTCGGTGGCGGTTTGGGCAAACGCCGTGGACACGAACATCCAGATTTCCCCTTCAATCCAGCATGCTCTTTTCCGGAAAGAAGTTCCGGATTTATAGAAACATGCTCACTTAGACGTCATATGCAAAGGCCAGCCGCGCTGCATTTCAAGATACAGATCGCGGCAGGCCAGTTTCTTGCGACTGTTTATTAAACAGCGAAGAGGAGCAGAAGCGCGATGAGCAGCGAGAAGATGCCCAGAGCTTCCGTCACAGCGAAACCGAATACCAGACGGCCGAACTGGCTGTCAGCAGCGGATGGGTTACGCAGAGCGCCCGAGAGATAGCTACCGAAAATGTTGCCGAGGCCGAGAGCCGTACCGGCCATACCGAAACAGGCGAGACCGGCGCCGATGTACTTTGCTGCTTCCGCTTCCATGTTAAAGCTCCTTCTGGATTGCAAATTAGTGCGGATTTCTGTTCTGGCGGAAACCCGCCGGCTAGAACCTCAAAGCGCATCACTTTAATTGTATCGATGCGAAGCGCTTTAAATGTTTTCATAACGCATGTTGTTGTCGGAAAACCGGTAAACCACTTTTCCGCAACATGCTTTAGTGACCCGGATGTACTGCGTCGTTGATGTACATGCAGGTAAGGACGGTGAAGACGTAGGCCTGGAGGAATGCAACCAGGAACTCAAGCGCGGTGATCGCGACCGTCATGATAAGAGGCAGGATCGCTCCACCAACACCAAGTGCACCAAGTGAGCTCAGCGAGACAACGAAGCCTGCGAAAACCTTGAGCGTGATGTGGCCTGCCAGCATGTTCGCGAAAAGACGAACAGAAAGGCTGATTGGGCGCGAGAGGAACGAAATGATTTCAATGGCAACAACCAGTGGGATGATGATGCCCGGAACACCGCTTGGCACGAACAGCTTGAGGAAGCCAATGCCATGTTTGTAGAAACCGTAGATAATTACAGTGCCGATGACGAGCAGCGACAGTGCAAATGTAACGATGATCTGGCTGGTAATCGTATAGAAATACGGGAACAAACCGATAAAGTTTGCGACCAGAATGAACATGAACAGCGAGAAAACGAAGGGGAAGAACTTCATGCCCTTCGACCCGGCCGAATCTCTCAGGCTCGACGCTACAAATTCATAGGCCATTTCCGAAACCGACTGAAGGCGGCTTGGGATCAGTCCACGGCTCGACGACGTGAAGTAAAGAAAGCCTGACGCAAGCACCACCGTTGCGACCATAAAGGCCGAAACATTGGTGAACGACAGGTCCAAACCACCGACGTCGATCGGAATCAACCGGGAAACCTGGAACTGATGGATCGGATCGTTGGCCAACTTAACCTCGTCTGTCGTTCCTGCCCTAAGGCGTTTCAGTCGCGAACCAAAGGTTCGCTTGGGCGTTTCAGTCTCGGGCAAACCGCCCGCTTGTCTTAAGTGTCTATACGCGAACATTTTCGTGATGTCCGCGAAGACTTATTCCTTATCGCTCTTTTCCACGCTAGACTTATTATTGCCTTGATCGGCAACATAACCTGCGGAACGGAGCACGTTGAGGGTGCCAGCGCCAAAGCCCAGAAGGAGAAATACTATCAACCCCCATGGCGACGTGCCTGCGTAGCGATCAAGAGCCCAACCAATTACTGCGCCAACCACGATACCAGCAATAAACTCGCTGGAGAGTTTCATGGCCTGCGCGACGGAACTGGATGTTTCCGAACGCTCATCCTCAGAAGCCGGTGGTTTAAGCACCCCCTTTTTGGCCAGTTCGGCCTCAAGGCGGTTCAAACGCTGATCCAGCCCCCCGGAAACAGTTTTGCGGTCCACATCCCTGCCTACACCGGATGACTTTCCGGGCTCAGTGCCGCTCGTCATTGGCAGCTCCTTTTGCAAGAAATGCGGGCCTTAAAAGCCCATTTCCAAGTTGCGCGCAACATATTGACACACCGCGCGCTAGTCAAGGCGGTCAAGCAGTTGCTTCAAAAGGTTTTTTCTCTAGGAAATGCAATGATTTAGCCGATGGTGCGACTCATTTTCCGCCCAAAGTCGGAGTTCATGCAGCAATTCGGCTTCAAAATTGGAATCGAATTAGGCGAAGCTCCACACATGGATTCATCAATGTGCACCTGTTTCAAGCGACGTTCGAGACAAATAAATGTGTCCGAAAGTGATTTCGTAGCAAGCCACTTGAACAGACGCCTGTTATTAGCTCCAGCCGCCGCCATAAGTGCGATAGAACACATGAAGGCCGATCTTGGTCATCTTCTTCATGGTGGGTGCCCAGAACGGGCTGACATAGGTCGCGTGATAATGGGTGGAGGAACCAACCTCCGGCAGCCAGATCTGACCGGCGGTGACTGTTTTGGCGACCTGCTGCGCCATGCGCCATTGCGGCATCTCGGTTACGCGATGCTTTTGCCCATCGCAGGCAAATGAAAACTGGCATGCATTGAGCCAGTTGCGATTCTGATAGACCACATCGCAAATGGTTCCCGGATAAGACGGGTTGCGAACGCGATTGAGTACGACCTGCGCTACGGCTACCTGTCCTTTGACGGTTTCGCCACGCGCTTCATAGTAGACTGCCTCTGCGAGACACTTCTGCTCTTTCGATCCAAAGGATTCTGCAGGCAAAGGCGTTGCCGCCCACGCATGATCCTGACCGCTAATTGGCGGCACGAAACGTCCTGCGTCAGCTTCCGGCGTCAGGATGTTCTCAAAGGGCGAAGTTTTGCCGTAGTCGGGCTTAGAAGGCGCATAGCCCAACGCGAGAACGTCGGGCTCATTATTGTTGATCAGCTTTGCCAGCTGCACGGGCATATCCTGCTTGGGTTTGGGTGGTTTGACCGCGTGGAACGCCATCGCGATCTCAACCTCCTTCCCTTCAATGCTGGATTTTGAGAAGGCCATGCGCGCATCGATTTTTTCGCGCGGCGCTGTGATCATGCTGATTTTCTCAAACATGCTGCCCGCGTTGAAAGCCCGCGCCGGAGCCTTAGGCTTAACAGAAACGATGCGACCGGTCTTGTCCGAACGATTGATGCGGTTTTCATCCGGGTTGGGATCATCGATACCAAGCTTAGCAGTCTTCTGCCCTCCGGAAAGTGCAACGCGGCCAATGCCCGGCACCTGAATACCTGTTGCAGCAATACTGCCTGTGACCGTCGTTGCATCGACAAAAGGCATTTCTGCCTGATGCAGCGAACCAACCGGCGCCTTGGCGACAAAAGCTGTCCAGCGATGCCCTGCCACGTCTGCAGTCGGTACAAGGCTTGCCATATCCTGAAAGGCGATTGCATTGGAGTTGAACAGGTAGGCGATCGCAGCCAGCAAAAGCGGCACCAGACGATGCGGCTTGCGCACGACATGACGTGGCTTGGCGCGAACAGCGTAATAGCGACCATCCTCGGGACAATAGCCCGTTACCGGATAATGCCATACCGGCTCGGCAGCGGCCTTTGACCGGCCAAACAGCGCTCGTATGGAACCAAAACGCACCGCAAACTCCACTCGCAACGATTACTTAACTATAGCGAATAATGGAGTATTAACCTTGATGGATGGTTAACGGTATTTTGTTTACCCTTTGAAAAGATTGATTAATTTTGAATTAACACCGTTCCCGGAGGTTTGTTTTTATTTGCTTTTTTAGCTATCCCAATAGCAAATGCGTTCAGGCAAGAGCGTGCTGGATTTATCTGGAATGCAAAAGGAATTTAAAATGGTCGGCAAAAAGACATTGAATACAATGGTGGTGGCACTGATTGTCCTCCCCTTTCTGGCTTCAAATCTTAATGCTGAAACCTTTGATCGTGTGGTGATCCTTGCCAATACACCCAAAATCACCCGTTGGGCCGTCATTCATCAGGAACCCGATCCGACTCACAACGATCCCTATTATCATTTGGAGGCGTTCGAGCATAAGAAAGGTGCGCAGCCTTGGGTGTTCAAGCGACTTGCACATCATATGGTGATCACCAGCGAAGCGCTCGAGAAGAGCCGCAACAAGAAACGCGCTGGCACATATGCCTATAAGGATGTCGAGTTCTGGATCACATACAAAATGTGGCGTGATAATCCGGAAATCCGTGCGCAAACGCCCATTTGTGAAACGAGCATCAAAGACTGCCTTGAACGCGCCACAGACCAAAAATAAGCGACCAATATGATCAGGAAAATTCTTTTCGTCGTCGTTCTCAGCGCTGTCGGCTTGTTCGGCTACACCAAGGTCATGGCGCGCATCGGTTCAGGCGAGCCGCCACAGTCTCTGCCTGCGAAACAACAGGCAGACGCCATAAAGGTGTATAAAGGCGAGCGTCGGATGACGTTGCTGCGCGAGGGCGCCGTGATCGGCACATATCGGATTGCACTCGGCGGCAATGGCGATGGGGGACATAAGAGCCGCGAGGGCGACCAGAAAACACCTGAGGGCGCTTACATCATTGATTGGCGCAATCCGCGCTCAATGGCGCATCTGAGCCTGCATGTTTCCTATCCGAATACTGCAGACCAGAGTGCCGCCGATGCGGCAGGCTATGCACCCGGCGGCAATATCATGATCCACGGCCTGCCTAATGGCTGGGGATGGCTTGCTTCTGTGCACCATCTCTGGGACTGGACGGACGGCTGCATTGGCGTGACCAACACCGAGATGCGCGAAATCTGGTCGAAGGTGCCAAATGGCACCCCCATCGTCATCGAGCCCTAATTCAGCTTCACTGCCCAGCGCTCGATATCGGCACTTTGACCGATCAGGGCCAGACCATTGGCAATCGAATCAAACTGGTTCGAGCTTGTGACCATTGCATCTGGGAAACGCTTTTCAAAAGCCTCGCGGATGGCAGGCACGAAGGATGTGCCGCCCGTCAGGAAGACACGATCGATAGCCGCAAAAGTAAGTCCGGCATTCTCTACAGCCTGCTCTACCGATTGCTCAATATTCGCCACGTCATCGGCAATCCAGTTGTCGAAATCATTGCGGGTGATATCGGACCTGATCTCGAAATCATCAGCTTTGAAATGAAGCTCAGATATTCTTTCCGATGACAAGCGTACTTTGAGGTTTGAGACGGCGCGATAAATCTCATAACCGTAGTCGTTCTCGATCAGGTTGATGAAATGCTCGAGCGGTTCGGGATCGACGGCATTCTTCGCAAGATCGGTCAGTGCGCGAATGGTTGCCGGCGAGTTCATCAGGAACAGCGTGTTCCAGCGTGCGAAGTTCGCATAATAATGACGCGGTATCGGCAGGCGTTTGCCAAAAGATTTATATTCGCCATTTTTACCCAGAAGCGGGGAAACCGCATTGTCGATAATGCGATAATCGAATGTGTCGCCTGCGATGCCGAGACCCGTCTGGCTCAATGGCGTGAAACTTAGGCCCTGCGCACCCACTTCAAATCGCACGATAGAAAAGTCGCTCGTACCGCCGCCAAAGTCGGCCACAAGAACAGTCGATTCGGCCTTCAGCTCCTGCGCGTAGAAATATGCAGCCGCCACAGGCTCATACAC
>RCUT01001692.1_pt1 | contig 10286 bp, 9 predicted proteins | sample 2166171 | NCBI WGS metagenome assembly RCUT01 (sample SAMN09932757, study PRJNA488358) | compost metagenome | isolation source: compost soil in 4-hydroxybenzoic | place: Germany: Experimental Botanical Garden
AATCGAAAGTTCTACCAAAATAACGGATGCACTTGCTACAGGAAGCATATCGTACTATCGCAGATTCCGTTACTCATCATCCGGAACATTAGCTTCAATTGTCTCTTATTATTATGACAACTCAACTAATAAGTTAATGATTGGTGACTCAACAGTTTATGTGGCAAACAAAGATGGAAAGCTTGTTTCAGGAAAGCTATGGAATTTTTATGATTATGCACCTGATGAGCCTGAGTTTGTTAATAATGAAACTTATTATTATGATGCCATCGGTCAATTAATAAAAATTAAATACGATTTCATTGATTACCCTGAAGAAAACTATGAAGATGTATTTACATACGATGCAAGGGGAAATGTTGTGCCGAAGGCTTTAGTGGCAGATAAGGTGGGTGATGAAAGGCACGAAATAACGCGGGTTGTAAAGTATGATAACAGTCCAAATGTTGTCGGATCGAATGGTATCCTGTTATTACTTGGCTCGCAATCTGATAATGGAGTTTTGTACCTGTCAAAAAACAATGTGCTCGAAAATATCGATGAAGAGAAATTTATAGCAACTAACGGTTCATCTCGTTCATTGACCGCTAAGGCAAAATCTGTTTTTGTTTATGGCGCTAATGGTAAACCAACTTCACAGGAAGTGGTAATTACTAATACTGCTAACATCTATGGCAATATTAATTCCTCCACAGTTTCATATAAACACTTCTTTGAATATGTGCAGTAATAGCAAAGCCGTTCCAAATCGAACGGCTTTGTTGATTATGTCTCTATTAGACTGGCCTGAGTGTTAATTAACAACATCAAACTAAAAAAGTATATCTTTGTTATAATTAGTGCTTAAACACAGGAGTTTTAGCATTAATAGTGGATATGTGGAAAAAAAGGACCGCTGTGGTTGGAAGATAAATTCTATCTTTTCAATAATTTAAAAAACCAGCACGATAATTGGAGGTATCTGTCTGTTCAGTGCGCTGATTTTACACGTTTCGTTCTTTTTAACCTTTGAGGAATAATCATGTTTGACGACGATTTTGAATTCGACAACCCAGAAGAGGCACGTTCTTCGGTTGAGCGATACGAGGAGATGATTCGAAACAAGGATCAGTACTTTTTTGATGCTGATGCGTTTGAGAAAATTATCGATTATTATATCGAGAAAAATGACCCAATCAAGGCAATGCAGGTGGTGGAGTATGCATTAAGCCAGCATCCTTATGCTTCTAACTTTTTTATAAAACAGGCTCAGTTATATATGATGACGAGCCAAACAGCTAAAGCTTATAAGCTTTTGGAAAAAGCAGAAAGCCTGGAGCCTTCGAATGGAGATATTTATATTTTAAGGGGTAACCTGCTTGAAAATCAGGAACGCCATCAGGAAGCGCTCGAGAATTACCAGAAAGCATTATTGTTTGCCGAAGATTCTGATGAGATATGTTTGCAGATTGCTTACGTTTATCAGAACCTGGGTGCTTATGAAGATGCTATTGTGTATTTAAAGAGATGTCTTGAGGCCAATATGGAACATCAGGATGCTTTATATGAATTGGCTTTTTGTTACGACGTTTTAGATAAGCAGGAAGAAAGCATTCATTTTTATGAACAGTATATAGATGAAGAGCCTTATTCTTACGCTGCCTGGTATAATTTAGGTAACGCCTATATAAAACTCGAAATGTATGAAAAGGCTATTGATGCTTATGATTACGCTATCCTGATAAAGGAAAACTTTGCTGCTGCTTATTTCAACAAAGGAAATGCACTGGTGGGTTTGGAGCGTTACATGGAAGCTATCAATGTTTATCGCCAGACTTTTGAGTATGAGCAACCGGATGCAGAAACTTATTGCTGCATGGGTGAGTGTTACGAAAAACTGGAAATGATGGATGAAGCCCGTTCTTTCTATAAAAAAGCAGTAAAACTAGATGCCCGCTTGTCTGAAGGCTGGTTTGGTATCGGCGTTACACTTGATTTCGAAGAGCGCTGGTTTGAATCGCTGCATTTTTATAAAAAAGCATTGGAGCTAGATGCTTCTAACCCGGAATACTGGTTTGCTTTAGGTGATTCACATTCTAAACTTGGGAATGTGGAGGAGGCTGAAGAAGCTTATGAAAAGGTAATGGAATTGGCGCCGGATGATATAGAAATATGGCTGGATTATTCTTCACTAATGTTTGAGGAGGGTAAAAATGAGGAAGCAATTGCTATCATTTCAGAAGGTATAAAAAACAATACGGGAGCAGCTGAGCTTTATTACCGTATGGTTGCTTATTTGTTTGCGAATGGGCAGTATAAAGAAGCAATCAGTTACCTTGAACAGGCTCTGATAGCTGATCCAGAAAAATATGAGTTGCTTTTTGAGTACTTACCGCAGCTTCAGAATAACAAAGTGATCATTGATATTGTTAATCGTTACATCGGTGAATAACATCATAATGTTAATAAGATAATTTTGGTCCCCGGAAAGGAAAAGCCCGGGGATTTTTTAGTTTAAAAGCATTAAATAATACAATCTAATCTGTTTTTAGTCAGTGTTTTAAATTGATATAATGGGCTAAAAATAATTTTTTTAACAGTTTATCGTTGGCAAAAAAACTAAGTTTGGATTGTTAAAACATTTGGTATTTTAAACACTTAGGCTTTATTTTGCGAAGCCTTATTAAAAGGGAGTGTTATTGAGAACAATTCCCATAAGGATTTAGTTAATTTGAAATGAATTATAGTTTGAAATACGTTCCAGAGAGAGAAGCCAAGCCCCGCGATAAAGGCATTACCATGGTAATGGATAAAGGGCTTAGTGTTAATGAAATAGAAAACTTTCTTTCTGTTGCCGGCAATCATACCGACTTGGTTAAATTAGGATGGGCAACATCATTCGTTACCCCAAACTTACAGGATAAGTTAAATGTTTATAAAGATGCCGGCATACCAGTTTATTTTGGAGGTACTCTTTTTGAGGCATTTATCATCCGTGGTCAGTTTGATGATTATTGTCGCATTTTAGAGAAGTATAAAATGGAGTATGCAGAGGTTTCTGACGGCTCTATTACGATTCCTCATGATGTTAAATGTGAGTACATCCATAAACTTAAAAAGAATGTAACAGTTATTTCTGAAGTAGGTTCAAAAGATGATACTGTTATTATTCCTCCTTACAAGTGGATTCAATTGATGCAGGCGGAGATTGATGCCGGATCATGGAAAGTTATTGCTGAAGCACGCGAAAGTGGTAACGTAGGTTTATTCCGTGGTAATGGTGAAGTTCGTTCGGGCTTAGTTGAAGAAATCTTGACTAAAATTCCTCAGGAAACAATTATCTGGGAAGCACCACAAAAATCACAGCAAGTTTGGTTCGTTAAACTAATCGGAGCAAACGTAAACCTGGGAAATATTGCACCTGCCGAAGTTATTCCATTAGAAACAGTTCGTTTAGGTTTACGTGGTGATACTTTTAATCATTTCCTAAAGGATTTTGATATCCCAGTGATGTAATTGACAACTCACTATAGAAAGGGCAAAAACGACAGCTAAAGTTTTTGCCTTTTTTTCTTAAGGTTAATTGATCACTAAACATCAATTCCGATAACCGTTTTTGAACTTAGCTTAACTTTCAAGGCTTTGTGAATTGCTACACGGTATTACTTTTACCATTATCTCTTGTTTTGACAATATGAAAAAATTCGGACTTATTGGTTTTCCTCTTTCACATTCTTTCTCTCAGAAATATTTTACACAAAAATTTGAACAGCTCGGCTTAGCCGATCATCAATATAATTTGTATCCTATTGAAGAAGCCAAAATGTTGTTGGATATAATTAATAACGACCATGATTTGGTTGGTATTAATGTGACCATTCCGCACAAAATTGCGGTTATGCCTTTGCTTGATACGTTGGATGATGTGGCTAAGGGTGTAGGAGCTGTAAATGTGATTAAAATAACTCGTAACGAATTTGGAAAGGTAGTGCTAACCGGATCAAATTCTGATGTGGTGGGTTTTAGAGAATCATTGCGGCCATTATTGAAACCGAGCCATAAGAAAGCATTGATATTAGGTACTGGTGGAGCATCAAAAGCGGTTGAGTATGCGTTAAATGAGCTAGGAATTACTTATAAGTTTGTGTCTAGAACAGCAGCTCAAAATAATTATACCTATGAACAGCTCTCAGGGGAATTAATGAAAGAGTATTCAGTAATTATTAACTGTTCTCCATTAGGAACATACCCCAATATAGATGCATGTCCGACTATTCCGTATGAGTTTTTGACCTCCAATCATCTTTTATATGATTTGGTTTATAATCCGGAGGAAACTCTTTTCATGAAAAAAGGAAAAGAGAAAGGCGCAATCGTGAAAAATGGATTGGAAATGCTGCACCTGCAAGCCGAAAGATCATGGGAAATCTGGAATAAATAATTTGGGTACCGAATCGCTATAAATTGTACCTTGCAAACCAAATCAAGAACTTTGAACAGTCATAAATTGTATTCAACAGCGCTAAAGTTATTTATTAACAATTATTTTCTTGCAATTGTTATGGTTGCAGGTTGTTTTTCAATCGTTTCATGTGAACAGGTTTCTACTCCTAAACCGAGAGGATATCATCGTATAGATTTCCCCAAAAAGATCTATAAGCGTTTTGATGAAGGCTGTAAATTCTCATTTGATATTCCCGTATATGCAAATGTGAGCAATGATAAGAATTCTGATGCTCAACCTTGTTGGATCAATGTAAATTATCCTCAATTTAACGGCAAACTTCATATCAGTTACCATAATATTAATGGTGACAAAAGGAAATTAGTGAAGCTTACGGAAGAAAGCAGAGGACTTGTTTTTAAACATACCATTAAAGCAACAGCCATCGATGAAAGTATTATAAGTGATAAAGCAGATAATGTCTATGGTACTTATTATTCTATTGATGGAAATGCTGCATCGGCAATTCAGTTTTATCTAACAGACAGCACTCAACATTTTTTAAGGGCTGCATTGTATTTTAGTTCCGAACCGAAGCTAGATTCTATACAGCCGGTACTCAACTACATCAAAAAGGATGTAGATGTAATGATAAAAAGTTTTAAGTGGAAATAAATTCGAAATTAGATCTTTGGATAAATTTGAAGCATTGTGAATTCTTCTCAAATTAACCAACGTGTAAAATTTCCCAAATTATTAAGAACGTGATTCAGGTACATTATCTTACTTTCAATCCCTATCAGGAAAACACTTATATCTTATTTGATGAAACACAGGAATGTGTAATTATTGATCCAGGATGTTATAATGCATCGGAACAGAATGCACTAAGTGATTTTGTTACTTCAAATGGACTTAAACCGGTTTTATTATTAAATACTCATTGCCATATAGATCATGTACTGGGCAACAAGTTTGTGTTTGATAATTATGGATTAAAACCTTATTTCCACAAAGAAGAGCAATTTATTTTGGATGCAATTCCCGGATATGCGCCTTCAATGGGGATGCATTATGAGCTATCTCCTACTGTTGAACGTTATTTAGAAGACAACGAGGTTATTTCCTTTGGCTCATCTTCAGTAGCATGTATTTTTACGCCTGGTCATTCTCCAGGTAGTCTTTCTTTCTACAGTAAGGACGATCAGTTTGTAATAGGTGGTGATGTGTTGTTTTATCAAAGTGTTGGCCGTACCGATTTACCGGGTGGAAGTTTTCAGGTATTGAAAAATAGTATAGAAGAACGTCTATTTCCATTAGGAGATGAAGTGAAGGTTTATCCTGGACATGGTCCTGCCACTTCTATTGGATTTGAACGCCTACATAATCCGTTTTTGTAACGGTAAGTTTTACGTATAATTTATTAGCGATAAAGACTCATTAATGAATCTGGCACTATATTTTGCTAAGCGATACTTATTTTCTAAGAAATCAACTAATGCCATTAATATCATTTCTGCCATTTCGATGGTGGGTGTTTTAATTGGTACAGCCGCGTTGATCATTATTTTATCAGTATTCAATGGCTTTGAAGTTATAGTCCTTTCGTTGTACAATAAGTTTACCCCTGATATTAAAGTTGAAATTGCAAAGGGAAAAACATTTGATCCTACGAATAAAGCATTTGCAGCTGTAAAAAATAATCCATCCACGGCTTTTTATGTTGAATCACTGGAAGAAAAGGCGTTGTTACGTTTTGGAAAGAATCAATACATTGCAACCATAAAAGGGGTTAGTAATGATTTTCTTAAAACACACTCCCTGGATTCAATGATTATTAGAGGGGAAAATGTGTTGAATGAGGCAGGTGCGCCAAGGGCCGTTATTGGTAGTGGTGTTGAATATTTCCTCGCGCTTAACATTAATTCGGATGAGCCATTAATAGTGTTTTCGCCTAAAAAGAAGATGGGTAATTCAATTGATCCCTCCAATGATTTAAATCGCAATGAAATAATGGTTTCCGGTGTGTTTCAGGTTCAGCAAGACTTTGACTCGAAGTATGTTTTGGTTCCGTTGGAATTTGCCCGCAATCAAATGGAAGAACCAGTTAACGTGTCTTCTATTGAACTGTATACAAAACAGGGAACTGATATTGCTAAGTATAAAAAGGAGATCCGGGAGCAATTAGGTGCCGATTACAGAATACGTGATCGATTTGAGCAGAATGAATTGCTTTATAAAATACTTAATTCTGAAAAATGGGCTGTGTACCTAATCCTGACCTTTGTTTTAATAATTGCCATCTGTAATATCATTGGCTCTTTAACCATGCTGGTAATCGATAAGAAGAAAGATATTGCCATCTTGTTTAGTATGGGAGCCAAAGAGAGTATGGTGCGTTACATCTTTTTATTTGAGGGATTACTGATATCTATGGTTGGAACCATAGTTGGATTATCACTGGGCGCACTCTTCTGTTATATACAACAACGTTTCGGCTTAATACGAATGGGACAGTCGGGGTCATTTATTATGGATAATTATCCGGTTGATATGAAATTCCGAGACTTTGTGCTAGTGTTTATTACGGTATTTGCTATTTCTTTCGTCGCCTCCTGGGTTGCGTCGCGTTTAAGCGTCCGCAACTTCACTAATGTAAGAGAAGAGTTGACTGAACAATAGTTTAGTCTTGAGTCTTTAGTTCTGAGTCTTGAATCCCTTTTTAGCCTAAGATTTTTACTTAAAAGTATGAGTTTGAATCCACAAAGTCTGATCTAAAATTCAAAGTGTACGAACTTAGAACTCCTAAGTTTCCTCTTGTCAATATTCAAGACTAAACACTCTCGACTCAAGACTGAATACTCTCGACTCTTAACTCAAGACTTCAGACTCCGGACTAAAAACTTATCAATTAATTCGTTCATTTCAGGAGATAATTTAAGCCAGTAAATTGCTCCAACATAAAGAATTGTTATTAATGTTGAACGAACAATAATATCTGCGATGAAATTAGGTAAGGCAGGTAGTAAGTAGTTTAGGGCAAGCACAGCCATGCCAATAATAAGAATAGCCAGGTTTTTCCAGCTGTAGGGTTGTAAGCCAAATTTTACCCAAACAAAAATATACCTGAATAAATTAAACAAGAATGTTCCCGATGCTGCAGCAATTGCAGCCCCGGCTAATCCGTAGCGTGGAATAAATAGATAATTGGCGCCAATTATAACTCCGATAAGTGCTACAAAGAAATAGGTATCAAACCTGAAGTATTTTGATGTGGCGAGTATAACCCCATTTACCCCTGTAACCATATCAAATAAGCTCCCTAGGCCCATAAATAAAATCACATATTTGCCTGCTGCATATTGTGGAGGTAATAAATGAAAAACATTGTTAATGTTAGCCCAAATACCAATAAATAATAAAAGTCCTATCAGTAATTGGTTGATACAGCTTTTACGGTAAACGGATAATATACCGGCCATGTCATTGTCTTTCCATTTATCAGCTAAAACAGTACCTGCAATTCGGTACATTACACGTGCCGGCATAGCAATTACCGTTGCAAAATACACAGTAATGCCGTATGTTCCAGTTTCGCTTAAACCCAGCAAATTACCAATCATGATTTTATCAATGTATTGAATGATCATGGTAGTAAAACCACTAATTACTGCAAAAGAACTGAAGCTTACCATCCCTCTTACCAATCCCTTATCAGGAAAGTTGAGGTCTGGGGTAAAATTAAGCTGTTTGTCTCTTGCCAGTTTTATGGTTAAAATAAGCGTAGGCAGCATATTGGCAATTAGCCAGATGTAGATGAAATGGTTAAAGTCAACGGTAAATACGATTAGTAAAACCATTGAAAGGGCAACAAAAAATTTCTGATAAAATTCTCGTAATGCTGTTCCTGTAACGGTATCGTATAAAGCTCTGTTATAGTTGTCTAAAACACCAAAAAACAAAAGGAAAAAGGCTAATCCCCAAAGAGTTATTCCATAGTTAGAGAATATAATTGAATAGCTTTCGCTAGTACCCCAGAAATAATTGCCGAATAAAGTAATGCCGATTAGGCAAACAGAAAAACCAACCAATGAAACAGCACTCGAAAGGAATAAGAATCCGTGATGATTTTTATGGTCACTTCTGAAATAAGGAAAAAAGCGAACCGAAGCTGCCTGAAAGCCTAAACTGGCTACCTGAACAATAATGGCCGAATAAGAAAGCAATAGTTCAAGAATACCATTCTCTTCGGTCGATAAACAGCGAGGTCGTAGGAAAATTGTTGTTACAAATCCAACGACCACGCCTAAATATGAATAAATAGTGCCTTTTATTGTTTGTTTCTGGATTATTCCCATCCCGAATGCTTAATGGATGATAAGGAGTTTGTTATGATTTAGTATTAGTAATGGTATAAACAAAACTTGGGATGTCATTAACAGTAGTTTCTTTTTCGAAGGTAAAGCCCGAATGCTCAAATGCACGAACAGAAGCCATATTTTCTTTACGAATATAGGCACGTACAAGATCTCCCGGAAACAAGCTGAAAAAGTACTCACACGCATCCATAATCATTTGTTTGGCCAATAACCTCCCGCGGAAATCCTTGTCAATCGAAATACGAATAATAGTGTCACTATTATGACGCTCGAACCTTATTTGACCAATAGCCATTCCTGTTTCATATTCAAACACCAACATAAGTGAGTTTTCATCTTTTAAACTCGCATTAAACCAGTTTACATGAGTTTGATAGTCAATTTTTTTCTGGCTATATGAGTTTTTACGAGCTTGATCTTCATTAGCCCATTTAAAATATAAATCAACGTCTGTTGGTTTCGCTAAGCGGTGAATAATCATAAAGATTTTTAAATTGTATTTCTACGCCAATTTGGGAATAAGTAAACTGTGAATGATGTTGCCTAACAAAATTCAAACCACTAATATAAAAATGCTTATTGGATTTTATTGCATCAAATACGATCAAATGCGTCGATATAGCTTTTTTCGCTTGCATTAAGTACTCTCACGTTTCTGAATCGGGCATATCGGGCCAAAATTTTGTAACTATAAAATGCTTTCGACAATGAGTTAAAAAAGCTATGAATGCCATATTCCTCTGAATTAAAAGCCCTGCTTTTCATATTTATTGTTTTCCCCTGCTGATTATAGAAATGCTTGTCTTGGGTAATGACATCATTATGTTCATCAACAGAAATTTGTTCATGCCATGAATGATCTGCTCCTAGAATATAGATTTCCTTGAATTGCATATTCGTCGCTATGAAAATGTTGGCAGCTAATATATTCTGGCATTGAGGCATCGCTAAATTGCGCTTAAAGAAGCTGAATTTAATTTTCTCGTAGCCTTCAAAAACAACGTAGTTATAAAAATGAAGTTGGATGTTTTTATTTAGTTGAGGAAGACTCGTTATAAAGGTGTTTTTTGCCGATGTTGCGGGAACAAACAAGTCCAAAGGCCAATTAACATCTCCTATAAGGTGCTCATATGTTTTTTTAACAGACTCAATTGGGGTGTCTGTTCCATTATAGTTACTAAAAAAGGGATCCAGGAAAACGTAATTTTCTGGTTTAAGGTCTGTGAAAACTGCTGCACAAGAAAAGCTATTTATAGCAAACAATACATTTTGGCGATCATGTAGTTCAGTGGTTAATTTCTCAAGCGAGGAGGCTAATGATGGCCCATTACCTAAGATGTAGCATTTTTCAGTGCGTGCTTTTGGAGGCTTCAATCCAAATTTTGAGCGAATTAACACTTTACATATAGAACCTATGGTAACAAAGAATAATCTAAGTTGATAAAAAACAGCATTGACAATTTTTTCAATCATGATAATTTACT
>RCUT01001693.1_pt1 | contig 10271 bp, 9 predicted proteins | sample 2166171 | NCBI WGS metagenome assembly RCUT01 (sample SAMN09932757, study PRJNA488358) | compost metagenome | isolation source: compost soil in 4-hydroxybenzoic | place: Germany: Experimental Botanical Garden
CGGCACGATCAGCATCGAATGTCTTAGTTTCGTTCAGATCCTGGCCAGCACCGAAAGCGCGGTCTCCAGCCCCGGTCAGAATTACAGCTTTCACCGCTGTATTTTCTTCTGCAGCCTGAAAAGCTTCGATCAGCTGATTACGCATCGCAGCGTTCCACGCATTCATCACTTCTGGTCGGTTCAACGTGATCGTCATAACCGAATTTTTAAGTGAGGTGAGGATGAACTCAGACATCTATGTGTTCCCATCGACTATTGTAATGCAATAATTGTTATTGTATTTTGAATTTTGTAATTGCAGTTTGTCAAGGCTGTTTTAGTAATTTATGGAAAAGGCATGACGAAGCGGGAGCGATGCTCGACCGTTTCAAGGCGAGTTTGTTTGTGTATAGATAGGCGGAAATTTGCTCTTAGGTCAGGGCGTGGCAATGAAAGAACCAGTGGATTTGACAAAAGAAAAGCAACCGAAATCGCCGGAAGATTCAGCAGATTTGAGCGGCGAAAACTCTGGTCGTGGCGACGCGCTTATGGTGCGGTCTGTGGAAAAGGCTTTTCGCGTTCTGGGCGCCTTCAACTCAGATCAGTCGACGTTGAGCCTCTCCCAGATTGTTAGCCTGACCGACCTCGATATGAGTGCGGCGCAACGTTTTACGCATACGCTGATGAAGCTTGGATTCCTCGCGAAAGACCCAGTCACGCGCCAGTTCGAGTTGACGGCAAAGACGCTGGATTTGGGCTTTCACTATGTTCGGGCAAACAAACTGATTGATCGGGCGATGCCCTATTTGCAGCATCTGAGCAAGGAAACTGAAGAGACGATCAATCTTACAGTGCCCGATGGCACCGAGATTGTATTCGTTTCGCGTTTTCTGAGCCGTCATGTGCTCAATACTGATGTTATCATCGGCACGCGAATGCCTGCCTATTGCACAGCTCCGGGATTGGCGATGCTCTCGCGCTTGCCTGAAGACGAAGCGCAGGCGATTCTCGATCAGACCCATTTCCGTAGCTTCAACGCCAATACGATCATCGATCCGAAAGCTATCATGGATGATATTCGTCGCTTTCGCGAAGATGGTTATGCCACGGCTTTCGAGCAGGTTTATCACGGCGATGGTTCGATTGCTTCGGCGATTACCGGACCGAACGGGCGGCCCATTGCTGCAATCAACATTGCTGCATCTCTTGCACGCTATTCGCGCGAGGATATCGTCTCGCGTTTCAGTCCCTACGTAATTGCAGCCTCAAGGACGATCTCCAAAGCCTGAGGCCACCGCGCGCCGATACTGTCGTCACAACAGACGATATCCCACTCTGTCGCAGTTTTTAAAAACACCGTTGACAGAATTGTTGCCATGCGAAATGTTTGTATAAAAATAACAAATATTGCATTGCAATAGTTAATGGGAAGTCTGATGAACGCCACGCCTCCAAAAGGGCAGCTTGTTGCCGCGGTCGCGCCGAAGGGCAGGCCCCTGACTTTTACTTTTGACGGAGTTGAATTTCAGGGATTTGAGGGGCAGTCGGTTCTTGCGGCACTTCTGCAGAGCGGCCATGTGCTGCGCTATTCGGAATTCGACGGAATGCCGCGCGCGGGATTCTGCCTTATGGCTGCATGTCAGGATTGCTGGGTCTGGACATCCGAGGGCAAACGTCTGCGTTCATGCTCAACCCTATTACATCAGAACATGAGCTTGCTGAGCCGCTTTGATGCCTGGGGCCGGTCATGATCCGTCCTCTCATCATCGGATCGGGTCCTGCTGGTATCAGCGCGGCCCAAACCCTCGTCGATAATTCGAAGCTGATTGAACAATTGACCGGGCAGGTCGTGAAGCCTGTTATGCTCACGGAAGCAGCGTTTCCCGGCGGGCAGGGGCTGCGTCGGCTCAATCCGCAGATGGGTTTTGAGCCTCGAAAATTATACAAAAATGAAGAAGCGAAGTATCGGAACTTCCATGGAAATGCCGACGCGCTGATCGACCAGATTGATTACCGTCCGTTTACGACCGTCTGGTCACTTTATGAAGGTACAGCCTTCATAGAAAGTGCGGGAGAAGTGGATGAGCTACCTTATTCGCACGTCATTATCGCGACTGGTGCAACGGATAAAATCATGCCGGTGAAAGGCTGGACCCTGCCGGGTGTTTATTCGCTTGGAGGATCACAGGTTGCCTTAAAGGATCAGGGCAGTTTTATTGGTCGAAAAGTGGTGTTTGCAGGCAGCTCGCCGCTGCTCCTGCTGGCGGCTTTGCAATACCATCGGCTGGGCGCAAAAAACATTGTGGTACTGGATACGACACCGTTTCGCGCGAAACTGAGTGCCTTGCCAGGGCTGCGACACAGTCTCAAAACGGCGTGGCAAGGTGCGCGCTATATGACTGAGCTGAAGAGCGCGGGAATTCCAATTCACAGTGGCGTCGCACTCGAAGAGGTTCGAGGTAAAACTCACGTTGAAAGCCTTGTCTTCCGTGATCGGAAAGGACGCATTCAGACGCTGGATTGTGATGCAGTTGCTCTGGGATATGGGCTCCGTGCCGAGACCCAGCTTGCGGAGCTTGCCGGTTGCCGATTTGAATTTGATAGTGATTTTCGTCAGTGGCTACCAGTGACTGATACGGATGGTCGCGGCGCCAAAGGCATTTACCTGGCAGGCGATGGTGCTTCGATCGGTGGAGCCGATTGCGCAATTCAGAGCGGAAAGCTGGCAGCCCTTGCGATGCTTGAAGACATTGCCACCGAGGCAAGCGTGATGATGCCGCAAGCTGAAAGGGCGGGATTGCAGATAGCAAAACGGCAGACCCGAGGTGCCGTTCGTCAGTACCGAGCATTTCAGCGCAATCTCGCCAGGATATTTCGCTGGCCCATCGATAATGTGTCTTCAATCAGCGACGATACTGTTGTTTGTCGCTGCGAAGGCGTTTCAGCTGGCGAAATCAGGCAGAGCATAGCCAAAGAAGTCGGTCCTGTTGAAGTGAATCGTGTGAAGGCAATTACCCGCTGTGGTATGGGGCGTTGTCAGGGACGCTTCTGCGGTCTGGCACTCGCGGAAATTACATCGCAGGCAAGTGGCCGTTCGATTGAGGATGTCGGTCGACTGCGTGCGCAGGCACCGGTCAAGCCACTGAATGTTGGCGCTGCGCGGGTCGTTTCATCATGACATCGACAAGAGAAACACAAACGCTTGTCATTGGCGGTGGTTTGAATGGGGCATTCACAGCCCTTTTTCTGGCGCGGGCCGGACATCGTGTGACGGTTCTCGAAAAGGGATATGTTGGCGCACAGTCGAGTGGCGCCAATTTCGGGAATCTGCGTTTGCAAGGGCGAGATGTCCGGCAATATCCCCTGTCCATGCGTTCGCAGGAATTATGGGAGCAACTCGATCAGCTTATCGGTGATACATGCGAATATGATCGTTCCGGACATATCTATCTTGCCTGTAATGATGATGAAGTGGCCAAGCTTGAAGCTTATGCAAAAACTTCAACTCAGTTTGGTCTGCAGATCGAGGATTTGGATGGCGCAGAGATACGCAGACGCTATCCTTATCTGAGTGACAAAATCGTAGCGGGAACTTATTCAGCCCGCGATGCGACAGCTAATCCTCGCCTTGCTACGCCAGCAGTTATGCGCGCTGCGACGGCACATGGAGCGGAGCTCATTGAAAGCTGTGAAGTCTTAAGCGCTACGACAGTGCATAATGGTTTTGTTGTTGAAACACGGTCGCATGGCACATTTAAATCAGATCAGCTCGTCAATGCCGCCGGTGCGTGGGGTGGAGCCTTTGCGCAGCAATTTGGTGAGGAAACACCGCTTTTTTCTGCCGGTCCTCCGCAATTTGTAACCGAGCCTTTGCCTTACTTTATCCGTCCCTCCGTGCAGGCGGTGGCGGGTAATGTAATCTTCCGCCAAATCCCGCGCGGCAATGTCATTGTAGCGGGCTATCCGCGCACGGCCAGCGACCTCAAAAACCAACGTACTGTGGTGCCACCGCTGAAAACCATAGCAGGAATGCGGAGCCTTGCCGAAGTTGCACCTGTGCTGGGTGATGCGCAGGTCATTCGGGTATGGTCAGGGATGGAGGGGTATCTGCCAGACATGATCCCGATCATTGGCCCAAGCGCTACAACGCAAGGGCTGTTTCATGCCTTTGGCTGTTGTGGGCATGGGTTCCAGATTGCGCCGGGTGTGGGTGCAGTTCTGGCTGAGATGATCCTGCATGGAAGCTCAAAGACGCCCGTTGAAGATTTCTCTATTCATCGCTTTCGTGATGCAGTTGTGGCTCACGATAAAATCAAAAAAGAGTTCGATTGACATGCTGTATTGCGCCGATAGCAGAGTTCTCTCGTATCGGCGCATCGCAATTGCGATCGCTCAGGAAAGTGCCAGAAGCGCGTCGGCTGCGTCACCATCTATGATGAGGCCGTTGATAATGCCGCTTTTTAACAGCGCTTTTGCTGCGGCTGCTTTTTCCTGACCAGCGATAAGCAACACAACTTGAACTTTCTGTAACTCTTCAAAACCCAACGCTATGGTGCGCTGGTTCATTTCGTGATCGACCTGACGGCCTTCCTTGTCAAAGAAGATGCCGTTGGTATCACCAATCGCACCGGCAGCGCGCAGGCTCTCGAGTTCTGATTTGCTCAACATGTTCTGACGGCGCAACAATGAATCTTCGGTGAGTTCACCTGCGCTGATGAAGCACACAGACACGGTGCGCGCGATTTCCATCGCGCGTGCGACCGAGCGTTGGGAGATCAGCACTTTTCGATCTTCCGCAGAATCGGCGATGAACGGAACAGGCAGGAAAAAACCCTGTCCACCCGTGCGGCGGGCCAACATGTGCACAACCTCAAAGGGATTATAGGCGGAGTTTGCCGTCAGAGATCCCATAACTGAAATGAACCGGGCTTGCGGCGCACGTACACCTGCAAGTTGCAATGTCATCTGCTCAATGGTTCGCCCCCAGCCTGTACCTACTGTGGCTTCCTGATTGTCAGCCAGGAAATTTTTGAGGTAAGTTGCAGCGGCCACACCAACGGCTCTGAACGAAACCTGCTTGCGGATTTCCGATGCTGTATCGTCAGCCGTATCGAAGCCAAACGGCGGCGTTGAAACACAAAAATTCAACCCAAATCGCCGCATCAGCTCGTTTTCGACGGGCAATGTGCCTGCATTCTGATGATCGATTGAAATGCTGACGAGGCCACTTTCACGGGCTTCACCGAGGATTTTGTTCACGCGTGCACGCGTCAATCCCAGTCTGGAGGCAGTCGCCTCCTGGTTGAACCCGCCAACATAGTAGAGCCAGGCCACGCGCACCATCAAGCCGTCTTCAGATTCACTCATTGGTCCCTCGCTCAAATAGTAGCCTCTAAATTACAAATGTATTTCTATTTGACATTTGTAATTTGTCGACGCTTAATATCAATTATTCCGACGGACAAGAGCGCGAAAGCGCGACCGGGTCAATTGGAATGCGGGGCTGAAGTAATAGCGGAATGAGGACGTCTTTCTCTGGAGGAGCAGAGTCTGACGACCGCGTTGCGACAGTTTCGTAGGAGCAGCGGTGGGTTAACGCGAAGCACGCGTAGCTATCGCTGAAAGCGTCTGGGACGGATGTTGCATCAAACTTGATGTCATCACCGACCCCCGGTGCTGAAGTTTAACAATTTGAAGCCAGACAGTGGAGCCAACCACGTCGCTTCTGGGAGGAATAAAATGGGATCGGGATTTTTCAAGAAATCTGTCGCTGTCGCAGCTTTGGCAGTGCTGATGGGCACTGCGAGCGCGTCAGCCACGAATGTTGCCTGGGTTCATTCCAATGCTGCTGCGCAGTCTGAACAGCGTGCGAAGGCGGGCTTTGATGCATGGCTCAAGGAAACCGCCAAGGACTGGAAGATCAGTGTTCTTGACAGCGGCGGCTCTGGCGAGCGCACGGCTTCCAATATTCAGGATGCTGCGTCGCGTGGCGTGGATGCGATTATCGTCAGCATGTCGGACCTGCGGGCATCGCGTGCGGCTATTGATGCTGCTGTTGCCGCTAAAATCCCGGTTTTTGCAATCGATAGCGGTCAGGTAGATGGTGTGCTTGTCGATGTGACAACCAACAACTGGGCCATGTCCGCCTCAGTGTCTCCTTATCTGCTCAACGAAATGGGCGGAAAAGGCAACCTTATTTTCCTGCGTATGGCGGAGCATCACGGCACCCGCAAACGCGGTGACGTCATGGCGACCGTGCTGAAGGAATATCCTGAAGTGAAGGTCATTGCCGAACACAATATCGACTATACGGCCTTCTTCGAAGATACCACCAGCACCATGCAGGACTATGCTTCGCGCTTTGGTGAAGAGATCAACGCCGTATGGGCGCCATGGGATGAACCGGCACAGGCGGCTATCAATGCGCTCAACGCTGCTGGCCTGAAGAACGTGAAAGTCATCGGTATTGACGGCCATCCGCAGGCCATCGAGGAAGTCTGCAAGCCAGACAGCCTGATGATCGCAACAGTTTCTCAGCCCTTTGAAAAAATGGGCGCGCAGACTGGCGAATGGATCGAAAGCATTGTGGTCAAGAAGGAAGATGCCGCAACCGTCATTCCTTCCAAGACCGTTTATCTCGATGCGCCGCTGGTAACAAAGCAGAACTGCAAGGATTTCCTCCCGAAGAAATAGGCACCCATGCCTGCAACTGGCCGGGGCGTGTTCGTTCCGCGTTCCGGCCTCTTTTTCGGAAACTTGCAATTTAATCCACGGGAGCTCTTCGATGGCCGTGAGCCTTTCGCAGATCGTCATGTCCTATCCTGGCACGCTGGCCCTTGATCAGGTCAGCGCTGAATTCCGATTTGATGAGGTGCATGGCCTGATCGGAGAAAATGGCGCCGGGAAGACCACGTTGGTCAGCATTCTTGGCGGCAGCAAAAGTCCGACTTCTGGCAATATCACCATCGATGGGACAGAGGTGAAGCTGAGCAGTGCCGGTGACGCTCTGCGCAAGGGGATCGCCCACGTCTCCCAGGAGGGCAGCCTTGTTCCCGGTTTGACTGCTGCGCAGAATATTCTGCTTGGCGATGAGCCGCGAATGGGACTTGGTGTCATCGACAAACGAAAGCTTATCGCTCTCGCGGAAGAGCTTCTCAATCGCTGGTTTCCGCAGGTGTCGATTGATCTCGATGAGCAGGTCGATATGCTGCCGATGGCAGATCAGAAAATTATCGAAATTGTCCGTGCTCTGCGCGGCAATGTGCGGCTGCTTATTCTCGATGAACCGACGGCAACATTGCCCGCCCGCGAAAAAGAGAGCCTTTGGGAAATCATCAAAACCTTGCCACAACAAGGCGTTGGCATCGTTCTCATTAGCCACTTCTTGTCCGAAATTAAAGCGCTAAGCGATCGTATTACCGTTCTGCGGGATGGCCGACATATTGCGACGCTTCAGGCTCAAGATTCAAGCGAAGCGCAATTGATCGACCTGATGCTTCAACGTTCCGGCGGCAAGGATGCGGCCGAACAGGATGTTCCGCACACGCGCAATCTCGGGTCTGTGGTTCTGGAGGTCAGCGACTGGCAGGCCGGCGGCGTTAGCGCCGATCATTTCGTCATCCGCGCGGGCGAGATCGTCGGACTTATCGGTCTGACGGGGGCCGGGCATTTTGGTTTCGCCCGGTCACTCTATGCTGCAAGCGGAGTGATTTCTGGGACGTGTCGCTTTCAAGGCGAGGTAGTCAGCAAAGTCGATGCCCGAACCATGCAGAAGAAGGGAGTGGCGCTTGTCCCTGACCATCGCATGGAGAACTCTCTCATCGGTGATTGGGACGTGCGCGAAAATCTCGCAATGGTGCATCCATCGCACGCGGCTTTTGGTGGCACAGGCATATTGTCCATGCGCCGCGAAGCAAGCGAAGCCGACCGCACAATGCAGCTTATGAACGTCAAGGCCCATTCACGCAGCCAGTTCGTGAAAGATCTGAGTGGCGGCAACAAGCAGAAAGTTTCGATTGGTAAATGGCTTTATGGTGCTGATGATCATTATCGCCTGATGATCTTCATCGAGCCCACAGAAGGTGTCGATATCGGTGCCAAGCGTGAGATCCATGCGCAGATGCGCAGGCTCGCTGACAAGGGCGTCGCTATCCTCGTTACATCGTCTGATCTTCTGGAAATCGCAGACGTGGCAGACCGCGTCATCCCCTTCGTGAATGGCGGCCCCGGGCCTCAGATTGAGCGTGGCACATTTTCCGAAGCGAAATTTATTGCCGCAATGGCAGGAGTTACCCCATGAATGCCCGATCTTCAGCGGTTTCACCGCAATCATCCCGCCATGCCCAGAGCTTCGGTAAAAAGCTTAAAGGCGAATGGCTGCTCAAATACAGTACGCTCTTCGTGCTGTTTCTTTTGTTTGCTGGATTTTCGCTGACTGTTGACCGCTTTCTGACTGCAAACAATCTTCTCAATATCATCCAGCAGATTTCCATGCTGACGATTGTTGGAGCCGGACTGACTTTTGGCTTTGCGGCGCGTGAAATGGACTTATCGGTCGGCTACATGGTCGGCATGGCAGGTATTCTGGTGCCCCTCATGCTGGTTGCGGGGTTTCCTTTACCCGTGGCTTTGCTTGCGGGTCTTGCTGCCGGTCTGGTGGTGGGGTCCATCAATGCAATTCTGGTCACATTTGTCGGCGTGCCCTCGCTGATTGCGACACTGGCCATAGGCTCTATCCTTTACGGCATCAACTTTCTGATGACCGGTGGGCGGGCAATCTATGGTGGTCTTCCGGCGAATTATCTCTGGCTCGGTCAGGGCCAGCTGTTCGGAATTCCGGTGCTCGCTTATGCCATGGTGATCGTCGTTCTCTTTGCCTGGTTCCTGATGGAACGCACCGTGTTCGGTCGATACATCTATGCCGTGGGCGGTAATCTCAAAGCCTCAGAGCTTTCCGGCGTGAATGGTCGCTTCTATCGCGCTGCCGCTCTTGTTGTCTGCTCGATTTTTGCAGCGGTAGCGGGTGCGCTTCTTGCAGCACGTCTTGGCTCAGGGCAGCCAAATGCGGGCGAACGTTATCTGCTCGATGGTCTAGCCACGGTGTTCATCGGCATGACGATGTTCCGTCCGGGCACGGCCACAATCGCAGGCACATTCTTCGGCGCACTCTTTATCGGTGTCATCAATAACGGCCTCAACCTTATCGGCATGGACACATACATCCAGAGCATCGTGAAGGGCCTTATCATTCTCGTAGCGGTCGCGGTTGTTTCGCGTACCACCAAACTGAAGCTCCTTTGAGAGCACACGTAAGGCATTGAACTAAACATCATGAAACAAATGCAACAGACAAGTCTGTCGGAGGCGCACGTGCAAAATCCGAGTAACTCTAATCTTCTCGAACTCTACCGGACGATGCGGCGCATCCGCACCTTTGAAGAACGCGTGGGCGAATTGTTCGTACGCGGTCAGACGGCAGGTTCGATGCTCCATCTCTCGATTGGCGAAGAGGCAGCCGCTGCCGGCGTTTGTGCGGCAATGCAACCACAGGATACGTTCACCACGCACCATCGCGGCCATGGTATCTTTCTGGCGCGCGGCGCTGATCCCAAGCAGATGATGGCTGAAATCGGCGGTAAGGAAACCGGTTATTGCCACGGCAAGGGCGGTTCCATGCATATTGCCGATATGGCACTTGGCCACCTTGGCGCTAATGCGATTGTCGGCGGCGGCATTCCTTCGGTCGTTGGCGCGGGTCTTTCCAGCAAATATCTCAAGAAGAACTCTGTCTCGCTCGCATTTTTCGGCGACGGTGCAATGCAGCAGGGTATTCTTTACGAGAGCATGAATATGGCGGCTCTCTGGGGTCTGCCGGTGGTGTTTGTCTGCATCAACAATCAGTATGGCATGGGAACGCGCGTCGATCAGGCAACGGCCAATACGGCATTTGATCAGCGTGCCCATGCATTCGGCCTCAATGGTGCGATTGTCGATGGTATCGATGTGGAAGAAGTGAAGGCCACGGCGCAAGGTCTGATCGACGATGCCCGTCTTGGCAAACCTGGCTTCCTGTCCGTCACCTGCTATCGCTTCTTTGGCCATGCCCGCATGGACAAGAGCCCGTATCGCGCGGAAGCGGAAGAGGCCGAAGGTCGCAAGAAAGACCCGGTGAAATTTACACGCGACCGGCTGGTTTCCGAAGGTTTGGCCGAGGAAACAGCACTGGACGCGATGGACAGCGGCATCACTGCCGAAATGGACGCGACTATTGATTTCACAGTCGAGTCCAAGGC
>RCUT01001694.1_pt1 | contig 10250 bp, 9 predicted proteins | sample 2166171 | NCBI WGS metagenome assembly RCUT01 (sample SAMN09932757, study PRJNA488358) | compost metagenome | isolation source: compost soil in 4-hydroxybenzoic | place: Germany: Experimental Botanical Garden
GCCGGTGCTGATGTTCAGCGACATCCGCCTGCTGCCGCCCTGCAGGGTGAGGCCGGCGATTTCGCTGGAGACGACGCTGGCGCCCTGGTAGCTGGGCGGCAGCAGGCGGATGTCGCTGAACATCAGCACCGGCAGGTTGGGTTGCAGCTCGCCGACCTTCAGCTCGGTCTTCGACAGGCGCATCTTGCCGGCCACGCCCAGGCGGCTGTAGTCATCGGCGGCCTCGCCATCCTCCTGCACCGGCAACAGGCCGGTGTTGACCCGGTCGGGGCTGCTGTCCAGCTTGATGCCGAGGGTGCCGATGGCGTCGATGCCGAAGCCCACCGGACCTGGCGTGTAGCCGGACTTGAAGTTGAGGATGAAGCCCTGGGCCCATTCCTCGGCCCTGGACTGCTTGTTCGGCCCGACGATGTCGGAGAAGTCGCGGCTGAAGTAGTAGTTGCGCAGTTGCAGGGTGGCGGTGGAATCCTCGATGAAGCCGGATTCGGCGGCCACGACGGAAAGGGGGAGGGTGCTCAAAAGTACGGGTAACGCACGGGTCTTGTAGTTCATCGCAAGGCTCTTCTTCTTCTGTTTTCTGGGCGCAACCGTCCGCCGCCGGCTTGTGGTGAGGCTGGCGGGAGGCAGGTTGCGTCGGGTCGTGCGGCCCCTGGCAGATCAGGGGCCGGTCAAGCGGGCGCTGCTCAGACGCCCAGGTAGCGGTGCGACAACTCCGGTGTCGCGGCCAGTTGTTCCGGCGTGCCCTGCCAGACCTGTCGGCCTTTCTCGATGATGTGGTGGCGATCGACCACCCGCGCCATCTCCTTGAGGTTCTTGTCGATGACCAGGATGGTCTCGCCCTCGGCCTTGAGGGTGGCCAGGCAGTTCCAGATGGTCTCGCGGATCACCGGGGCCAGGCCCTCGGTGGCTTCGTCGAGGATCAGCAACTGCGGATTGGTCATCAGCGCGCGGCCCACCACCAGCATCTGCTGTTCGCCGCCGGAGAGGGTCTTGGACAGTTGCTCCTGGCGCTCTTCCAGGCGCGGGAACAGGGCATAGATGCGCTTGAGGTCCCACTTGCCGCCCTTGCTGGCGGTGGCCAGCAGGTTCTCGCGCACACTCAGGCTGCCGAAGGCGCGGCGGCCTTCCGGCACCAGGCCCAGGCCGGCCTGGGCGATGCGGAAGGGCGTGGCGCCGCGCATCTCCCTGCCGTGGATGCGGATGCTCCCGGCGCAGGGCTTGAGCAGGCCCATGATGGATTTCACGGTGGTGGTCTTGCCCATGCCGTTGCGGCCGATCAGCGAGACCACCTGGCCCTGTTCGATGCACAGGTGCATGTCGAACAGCACCTGGCTCAGGCCGTAGCCGGCCTGCAATCCACTGACTTCAAGCATGTTCTTCCCCCAGGTAGGCGGCGCGCACCTGCGCATTGCTGCGGACTTCTTCGACGGTGCCGGTGAGGATGGTCTGGCCGTAGACCAGCACGGTGATGCGGTCGGCCAGGGCGAACACCGCGTCCATGTCGTGCTCCACCAGCAGGATGGCGTAGCGGCCCTTGAGCGACTGCAGCAGCTCGGTCATGCGTGCGGATTCCTCCGCGCCCATGCCGGCCATGGGCTCGTCCAGCAGCAGCACCGAGGCTTCCTGGGCCAGCGCCAGGGCCAGCTCCAGTTGGCGGCGCTCGCCGTGGGACAGTTCGCTCACCAGGTCCTCCGCGCGCCGGCCGAGGCCGACCTGCTCCAGGTAGCCGCGCGCCGGGTCCAGCAGGCGGCGGTCGCGGGACAGCGGGTTCCACATGCCGAAGGTCTTGCCTTCGCGAGCGGCGATGGCCACGGCGACGTTCTCCAGCAGGCTGAAGTCCGGGTACAGCTGGCTGACCTGGAAGGAGCGCGCCAGGCCCAGGCGCGGGCGCTCATGGGCCGGCACGGCGGTGATGTCCTGGCCGGCGAAGAGGATCTGTCCCTTGTCCGGGCGGATCTCCCCGGCGATCTGCGAGATAAGCGTGGACTTGCCGGCGCCGTTGGGGCCGATGATGGCGTGCAGCTCGCCGGCGGCCAGCTCCAGGTTGGCGCCATTGGTGGCCTTCACGGCGCCGAAGGCTTTCTCCAGGCCTCGGATGGACAGTTGCGCACTCATGGGTGCACCTCGCGGGTGGTGGCGACGGGGGCTGGCTGCGCGGCCGCCTTGCGCGACTTGGCGCCGGCCATCAGCAGGCCGTGGATGCCCTGGCGGCCGAACAGCACCACCAGCAGCAGGAGAGGACCGAAGATCAGCAGCCAGTGTTCCGTCCACAGGCTCAGCAACTGCTCCAGGCCGAGGTAGACGGCCGCGCCCAGCACCGGGCCGAGCAGGGTGCCGACACCGCCGAGGATGACCATGGCCATCAGCTCGCCGGACTTCTGCCAGGCGCCCATGTCGGGGCTGACGAACAGCGCGTAGTTGGCCCAGAGCACGCCCGCCAGGCCCGCGCCGAGGCCGGCGATGACGAAGGTGGTGAGGCGGTAGCGCAGGGGTTTCAGCCCCAGGCTGACGGTGCGCCGCTCGCTCTGCTTGAGGCCGCGCAGGACGAAGCCGAAGCGCGAACCCACCAGACGCCGGCAGAACAGCAGCCAGGCCACCAGCAGGCCGACGCAGAGGTAATAGAACTGGTTGGCGTCGTTCAGGTCGAGGCCGGGCAGGCTGTTGCGCTCGTTCATCAGGATGCCGTCGTCACCGCCGTAGAGGGACAGCGAGCCGAGGATGAAGTAGAGCATCTGGCTGAAGGCCAGGGTGATCATGATGAACTGCACGCCGCTGGTGCGCAGCGACAGGTAGCCCATCACCAGGCCGAGCAGGGCGCAGCAGAGCAGGGCCAGCGGCCAGACCAGCAGCGCGCTGTTGCTGCCCTCCCAGCCCCACAGCGGTATGCCCTGGGAGGTGTGGAAGGCGACGATGCCCACCACGTAGCCGCCGAGGCCGAAGAAGGCGGCATGGCCGAAGCTGACCAGGGCGCCGTAGCCGATCAGCAGGTCCAGGCTGGCGGCGGCCATGCCGTAGATGGCCAGGCGGGTGAACAGGCTGACCAGGAAGGGTTCGTCGAGCAGCGCCGCCAGCAGCGGCATCAGCGCGAAGGTGGCCAGGCAGGCCAGGTCGATGATCATTCGACGGGACATGGGATTCTCCTCAGGCACGGGCCGGCAGCAGGCCGCGCGGACGCACCAGCAGCACCAGGGCCATGACGATGTAGGCGCTGGCGGAAATCAGCCCGGCGCTCAGGGTGCCGCTGGTTTCGCTGGGCAGCAGTTGGTCCAGCAGCGGCGGAATGTAGGCACGGCCCAGGCTATCGACCATGCCGATCAGCAGGGCGCCGATCAGCGCGCCGCGTACCGAGCCGACGCCGCCGACCACGATCACCACGAAGGTGGTGATCAGCACCTTCTCGCCCATGCCGATCTCCACCGAAAGCAGCGGGGCGGCCATGAAACCGGCCAGGCCGCAGAGCACGCAGCCGAAGACGAACACCAGGGTGTACAGGCGCGAGATGTTCACCCCGAGGGCACCGACCATCTCGTGGTCGTCGGCGCCGGCGCGGATCAGCATCCCCAGGCGGGTGTGGTTGATCAGCAGCCACATGCCGAGGGCCACCAGCAGGCCGGCGCCGATGAACAGCAGGCGGCTCACCGGGTACATCAGGCCGGGTAGCACCTCGACGAAGGCGCTGTACCAGTCCGGCGTGGGCATGGCCGGCGGGCTGCGGCCGAACAGCAGGGTGATGAGTTCGTTGGTGAAGAACACCACGGCCAGCGTCGCCAGCACCTGGTCCAGGTGATCGCGGTTGTAGAGCCGGCGAATGATCGCGGTCTCGATCACCAGGCCATAGAGCGCGGCGCCGGCCAGCGCGGCCAGGCCGCCGAGCCAGAAGGAGCCGGTGGCGATGGCGGTGTAGGCGGCGCAGAAGGCGCCGACCATGTAGAAGGCGCCGTGGGCCAGGTTGATCACGCCCATGATGCCGAAGATCAGCGTCAGGCCGGAGGCGAGCAGGAACAGCAGGGCGCTGTACTGCAGGCCGTTGAGGAGTTGTTCGAGCAACAGCATGGCGAAGTCCTGCGGTGAAGGCCCGCCGGGGTGGCCGGCGGGCTGGCGATATCAGGTGGGGATCAGAGCGGGCACTTTGCCGCGTAGCTGTCCACCTGTGCCTTGGCGATGGTCTTCACCGGCACTTCGACGAGCTTGCCGTCGGTGCCAGCCTGGACCTTGAGCAGGTGCCAGTCGATCACCGCGTGCTGGTTGCTGCCGAAGCGGAAGTCGCCACGCACCGAGTCGAAGCGCGCTTCGCGCAGCGCGGCGCGGAAGGCGTTGGCATCGTCCAGCTTGCCGTTGGTGGCCTTGAGGGCCGAGCCGATCAGGCGCGCGGTGTCGTAGCCCTGGGCGGCGTACATGGTCGGCGCGCGGTTGTACTTCTCGGTGAAGGCCTTGATGAAGGCCTGGTTGGCCGCGTTGTCGGACTGCGGGTTCCAGCCGCTGACCACGTTCACGCCCTCGGCCACGTTGCCGGTGGCGGCGAGCATGCGTTCGTCCATGGAGAACACCGGCACCACCATCGGGATGCTCTTGGACAGGCCCGAGCTGCCGTACTGCTTGGCGAAGTTGATGCCGCCGCCGCCTGGGTGGAACTGGAACACCGCGTCGGGGTTTTGCGCGCGGATGCGCGCCAGCTCCACGGAGAAGTCCAGCTGGTTGAGCTTGGTGTAGATCTCGGTGACCTCGCCCTTGAAGGTGCGCTTGAAGCCCGCCAGGGCGTCGCGACCGGCCTGGTAGTTGGGCGCGAGGATGACCATTTTCTTGTAGCCCAGGTCGTTGGCGGCGACGCCGGCCATCTCGTGGGGCACGTCGTTCTGGTAGGAGGCGGCGAAGTAGTTGGGCTTGCATTGCGCGCCAGCGAGATTGGACGGCGCGGCGTTGGTGCTGATGTAGAAGCTGTCGCCTTTGGTGGCGCCGTTTACCACGGCGGCGAGGACGTTGGAGAACATCACGCCGGTGTAGAGCGAGATGCCGTCCAGGCTCATGCGGTCGATGATCTGCTTGCCCTTGGCCGGCTGCAGGCCGTCGTCTTCCACCACCAGTTCCACCGGCACGCCGCCGAGCTTGCCGCCTTCCTGGTCCATGGCCAGGCGGAAGGCGTCGCGGGCGTCCTCGCCCAGGTAGCCGGCGGGGGTGGACAGGGTGGTGATGAAGCCGATGCGCACAGGGTCCTGTGCCAGGGCGGGGAGGGAAGAGGCCAGTGCGGCCCCGAGCATCGCAAGGTTCAGGGTCTTTTTCATGGTTACCGCCTTGGTTGCGCAGTGCCGTGCGTGACCCGGCCTGCTGATTGTTGTTTGGGCAGTTGGTGCAGCGGGTGGAGCGGAATTTCTAGTTATGTGGGCGCGCCGGGACGGGCGTGGCACCGGACCCCGTAGGATGGGTTGAGCTTGCGATACCCATCGATCGGTGTGATGGGTATCGCTTCGCTCAACGCCATCCTACGGGGAGGGCTGAGCGGGCTTTCAGGTGTTGCTCTCGGTGAACTTCTCGAAATACAGGTGGCCGTTGTCGAGGGCGTTTTCCGTGAGCCAGGTCTTCACCGAGTCGACCATCGGCGGCGGGCCGCACAGGTACATGTCGAAGGGCGCCTCGCGCAGGGCGGCGGCGTCGAAGTGTTCCGGCACGTAGCCGCGCTTGCCGTTCCAGTCCTGGCCCTCGTCGCTGATCACCGGGGTGAAGCTGAAGCCGGGGATGCGCGCGGCGTAGCCCTGGATGCGCTCCAGCTCGCAGAGGTCGGCCACCTGGCGCACGCCGTAGTAGAGGTGCACCGGCTGGCCGCAGCCGCCGCGCTCGGCGATCTCGTCGAGCATGCCGAGGAAGGCCGAGAGCCCGGTGCCGCCGGCCACCAGCAGCAGCGGCTTCTCGATGTGGCGCATGTAGAAGGCGCCCAGCGGGGCCTCGAAGCGGATTTCGTCACCCACCTTGCAGCGCTCGCGAATGTAGTTGCTCATCACCCCGTCCGGCAGCAGGCGGATGAGGAACTGCAGCTTGTTCGCGGCGTTCGGCCGGTTGGCGAATGAGTAGGAACGCTTCGCCTCGGTGCCCGGCACCGCAAGGCGGGCGTACTGGCCCGGCAGGAAGTCCAGCTGCTGGCCGTCGACGCCGGCATCCAGGTGGAGGATGGCGGTGGTCGGCGACACCTGCTCGACATGGGTGACGATGCCGCGCTCCTGCACCGTCTTCGACGCGCCGCAGAGGGCGGAGTCGAAGTCGAAGTAGAAGGACGCGTCTGACTGCACGCGGGTCTGGCAGGTGAGCATCTTGCGTTGCGCGAGGTCCTGTTCCGACAAGGCCTCCTCGTCCACGTAGTCCATTTCGAAGCGGCCGGACTCGCAGCGGCCCATGCAGGTGCCGCAGACGCCTTCGCGGCAGTCCAGCGGGATGTTGATGCCGTTGCGCAGGGCGGCATCGAGGAGGATCTCGTTGCCGTGCACGGGGAAGAACAGGGTTTTGCCGTCGGCAAAACTGAAGGCGACCTTGTGGTTCATGGCGCGTACATCCGCAGGAATCAGAGGTGGTAGAAATCGAGCACCGAGTTGATGGTGTCGTTCAGCAGGAGCATGTGCTTGCGGGTGATCTTCCAGCTCTCGCCCGTGGGCTTGAGGTGGTAGGTCGCATGGCCGAAGAACTGCTCGCTCTGGCCCAGCCGGAAGTACAGCGTCTGCCAGTTGGCCTTCACCTCCAGTTGCCCGTCCTCCCGTTCGGCGATGCGCACGTTGCTGATCTGGTGCAGGGTGCGCGGCATCGGGATGGTCGAGGCGGCCTTGCCGGTGCGGATGCGGAACACGCGGTCTTCCAGGCCCGAGCGGTTGCTGTAGTAGATCAGCGACATGCCGCGCTTCGGGTCCTTGGTGTACTCGTGCTCGGATTCCCACTGCGGCAGGTGGTATTCGCATTGCTCGTCGAACAGGTCCAGGTAGGCGTCCCAGTCCTGTGCGTCGCACAGCTCGGATTTGCGGTAGAGGAACTGCTCGATCCGGTATTGCAGCTGCTGGTTCATGCCTGCACCTCCTGCAGTTTCAGGGCTTTGCGGTCCAGGCCCTGGAGCAGGAACCGCTGCCAGTTGGCGTGCTGGTTCACGTACAGGCCTTCGTGGGTGAATTCGGCGCCGGTCATCACCGGGGCGATGCCCAGGGTCTGGCTGTTCGGGGTGGCGCCGGTGACCCACTTGCCGTAGCCGCGGGAGATATCGCTCCAGCGCTCCAGGCGGCCCTGGAAGCCGCGCTGCTGTTCGCGGAACTCCACCAGGTCGTCGGGGGTGCCCATGCCGGAGACGTTGAAGAAGTCCTCGAACTGGCGGATGCGGCTCTCTCGGTCGGCGTCGGACTCGCCCTTCACGCCGATGCACTGGCTGATGATCTCGGTCTTGTTCCAGGCCACCGGGCGCACGATGCGCAGCTGCGAGCTGATCTGGTCCATGAAGAACAGGCTGGGGTAGATGTTCAGGTTGCGCAGGCGGTGCATCATCCACTCCGCCTTGGCCTGGCCGTAGGCCTCCACCAGGCGCGGCATCACGCTGGCGTAGCCGGGGCGCACGGCGGGGTTGGGCATGTCGCTGAACAGCAGGCTGTGGCCGTTGTGGAAGGAGAACCAGCCGTCGTCGGTCTCGGCGTCGCCGGCGCCCAGCTTGCTGTAGTCCAGGGTGCCACTGGCGGCGCCCTTCTCGGCGTTGACCTGCTGGCGGTGCTGCACGGTGGCCACGTAGTTGTAGTGCACGGTGCTGACGTGATAGCCGTCCAGGCCGTTCTCGTTCTGCAGCTTCCAGTTGCCGTCGAAGGTGTAGGTGGACTTGCCCGGCAGCACTTCCAGCTCACCGGTGGGCGACTGGGCCACCATCATGTCGAAGAACACCTTGGCGTCGCCGAGGAAGTCTTCCAGGCTGTCGGTGCCCGCGACGTCGAGACTGATGAAGACGAAGCCCTTGTAACTTTCGATGCGCGCCTTCTTCAGGCCACGGGTGGCCTTGTCGAAGCCTTCCGGGTACTCACCGGGCGCCTTGACCTTCACCAGGCGGCCGTCGCTCTTGTAGCACCAGGCGTGGAAGGGGCAGGTGAAGGTGGACTGGTTGCCCTTGCCGACGCGGGTCAGGGTGGCGCCGCGATGCTGGCACGCGTTGATCAGGGCGTGGAGTTCGCCGTTGCCGTCGCGGGTGATGATCATCGGCTGGCGGCCGGCGCGCATGGTCATGAAGTCATGCTTGTTGGCGATCTCGCTCTCGTGGCAGGCGTAGATCCAGTTCTTCTCGAAGATCAGTTCCATCTCCAGGTCGAACAGCTCCGGCTCGGTGAACATGTCCCGGGCTATGCGGTACACGCCTTCCTCGGGACGGAAGTCGAGGCAGCCGCTGACGTACTCGCTCCACTGCGCAATGTTTTTGTTCGAAGTATTCATGGGGGGCACCTTCCACATCGGGCGAAACAGTGGAGGCCATTAGAAGGAGCCGGGGTGGATCCGGTCTATCCGCTTAGTTGGCAAAGCCGCGCCGTAAATTTTGCGCCGGGCCATCACCCCGGAAGGCTCGAGGTGCGGGGCTTCCGCTGGTTTCTGGAGGCGCGGAAAAAGCGGATAGCCTTCATCCAGGAAGCGGATAGCGGCGGGAGTATGGAGAGGGCTTGAATCCACCCTGGCGGCGCACGTGCGGTAACGATTGGCGGGCCTGGATCGGCCCGCGGTAACGCTCGGCGCTGGAAATGGCCGATGACTAGCCGATACGTCCGCTGTGCGCTATCCGAAAATTTGGCGAAGGCTATCCGCTGTTTCTGCGCGGGTAACCCTCGGCGTGCACGTGCTTCCCAAACCGGGTAACACCCCGGCCTTTCACCGGCCTGCCAGGTTACGTCGGAAAAAGTGGCCGGTTAATGCACTGAATGGCTGCAGGCCTTGCGCCAGGCGCCGCAGCAGGGCTCTGGTATGAGGCACCCAGACGAGCGGCCTGGTCCTTTGGAGTGATTCGATCGGCGGCCGAGAAGCGGTTCTATCCGGAAAGTTGGCCAATGCTATCCTCGTTTTCTGATCGACGAAGGATCGCGACTACGTGGCATGGAGCTTGCCTGTTTCAGGTCGACGCGCCGTCAGAGCGCGCAGTCCAAATTGCCGTGGGTGCCGCGTGATGAGTACGAAGAACAATCCTCATTTTCGGGACATTTCCGCCGATCGCTACGATCTGGCCGGAGCGCGTTCCTGGATGTCCAATATTTGCGGCCCGCACCTGCTCAAGGCGGCCAGGCCGGAACGCATCCAGTTCCATCACAGCGGCAATGTGCTGCCGTCCATGTCCACGACCCTGGGCCATGTCGAGTACGGCACCGACGTCACCATCGGCGTCGGCGAGGAGATGAACCTCAATTGCTACAGCCTGAGCCTGCCGCTGTCCGGCGAGCAGGAGCTGGCCAAGTCCGGGCGCCTGCTGCGCTCGGACCGCGACTGGGGCGTGATCCTCTCGCCCCATGAGCATCAGGAGCTGACCATCGCCGGCGACTGCCACAAGCTGCAGGTCGCCATTCCCCGCGCCGCGATGCAGCAGACCCTGGAAGACCTGCTCCAGCGCACGGTCGACACCCCCTTGTGCTTCCACCCGGAGATGGACGCGGTGGACGGCGCCGCCGCCTCCTGGTGGCGCATGGCGCGGCACCTGATCGACGAACTGGAGCGCAGCCGCGATCTCTACGGCCAGCTGTTCTTCACCCGCGATCTGGAAAGCGCACTGATCAAGGGGCTGATCCTGGCCCAGCCGAACAACTATTCCGAGGAGCTGCGCGAGCGGCTGGAAATCAAGCTGCCGCATTACCTGGTGCGCGCCAGGTCCTTCATCCAGGACCATGCCCGCGAGGAAGTCTGCCTGGAGGACATCGAACGGGCCGCCGGCGTATCGCGCTTCAAGCTGTTCGAGGGCTTCAAGAAGTACTTCGGCCAATCGCCCATGGCCTACCTGAAGAAGCACCGCCTGACGGCCGTGCGGCAGGAGCTGCTCGAAGACCGCTGTGCGCGGAATATCTCCGTGATCGCCATGGGCTGGGGCTTCACCCACCTCGGCCGCTTCGCCAGCGAGTACCGCAAGCTCTTCGACGAAACGCCGAGCATGACCATCCAGCGCCTGGACGCGCGGCGGGGGCGGTCGGTGTGATGGACACCGATGGGCAGGCCGTAGGATGCGGCTCCTGTAGGGGCGAATTCATTTGAACTTGGGAAACCACGTCCTCAGGACGTGGTCA
>RCUT01001697.1_pt1 | contig 10244 bp, 9 predicted proteins | sample 2166171 | NCBI WGS metagenome assembly RCUT01 (sample SAMN09932757, study PRJNA488358) | compost metagenome | isolation source: compost soil in 4-hydroxybenzoic | place: Germany: Experimental Botanical Garden
GAATACGTTCAGGCCACGCAAGACGGGGATTGGCATTGTTCGTTTGGGCTAAATCATCTGCGCTGCAAATGTCGCAGTCATGTCATCAATTTTTGATGCTTGTCTGAGATGCTTCGGCATATAAAAGACTTGATAAGCAAATATGAATTTTGCCATTGAGTAAAAATGCTGCAAGCGTTTGTAACGCGCAGGCAGGCGAGGGGTTCATGCACCGGATTGTCCTCGTTTCAGAAAACCCGAAGTCGCCTCAAATTTGGGGCTGCTTCATAATCCGGTTCGCGGCATTTTGAGGACGGAATGGAAAGCATAATTAGCGATCTCGGGCAGTTCATTTCCGATCATCGGACGTGGGCGGGCCCTATCGTGGGCGTTATCGCCTTCGGCGAGTCTCTCGCTATTATCGGAATGTTCATTCCAGCTACCCCGATCATGCTCGCGATTGGTGGTCTGGTGGGGGCCGGAATCGTGGAGCCCTGGCCAATCATCATCGGTGCGATCATCGGTGCAGTTATCGGCGATATCGTTTCTTATTTCCTTGGCTGGTGGCTTGGTCGCAGCATTATCCATAAGTGGCCGCTGAACAAACACCGTAGCGGTGTAGCGCGTGCGCGCCTGCTGTTCAGACGTTATGGTTTTTCCGCAGTCTTCCTTGGGCGTTTCTTCGGTCCAATACGTTGTACTGTGCCGATGGTCGCGGGTATGATGTCTATGGATCAGAAGCGTTTTCAGACAGCCAATATTCTCTCAGCCATGGTTTGGGCGCCTGTCATGTTCCTGCCAGGCTGGCTTGCTGGTCGCGGTTGGCTTGCCGGTCGCGATTCAGGCGTCTTCGCCAAAGTGAACGGTGACCACATGTTCTGGTTTGTCATCGGCATAACAGTTGTCACTATCGTGGTAACTGTTATCGGCATGCGCTTCTTCAAAGGCCGTCCGCGTCGCGAGCGCAAGCGTGGCGTGCATGTTTCTCCAGCTGAATAGCATATGGTCTTGCGCACGAGCTGCGCGTCTGCATAATGCAGCGATCATATGTTCATATGACAACATGGCATTCAGGAGCAGGCAGAGAGCCTGCTTCGTGTCTCTTTAAAAGGTTCATCGCGCTTTATGCCCGACGACAGTTCTGACGATTCGTCTTCACGAAGTCCCGCTCCCTGTATGGGAGCATCGGACTTAAAGGGCTTTGAGCTTTCTCACGCCGTTTGCAGTTTCTTTTGGCCGATCCGTGTTTCAACGGTTCGGGAGGGAAACGCATGCGGCGTTTTTTCTGTTTCCTTGTTCTTCTGATTCAGAACACCGACCTGCTGAAATCAGATCGGCGTTCTAATTGTTTGTTTTAATCCGCATCTTGTCCGAAAACCGTTCATACTTTCGGGATGCGCCCCTATAGGAGCCGACACATCATGGATTGGTCCATGGACTGGATTGCCGACCCCAATGCCTGGATAGGTCTCGTGACATTGGTGGTGCTGGAAATTGTTCTCGGCATCGACAATCTCGTCTTCATCGCAATTCTGGCCGATAAACTTCCGCCCCATCAGCGTAACCGTGCGCGTATAATTGGCCTTACCCTGGCCTTGCTGATGCGCCTTGTGCTGCTCGCATCCATCTCGTGGATTGTGACATTGCGCGAGCCGTTGATTACCGTGATGGAGCTTTCGTTTTCCGGCCGCGATATCATCATGCTGGTTGGTGGTCTGTTCCTGCTCGCCAAGGGTACGATGGAGCTGCACGAGCGTCTTGAAGGTGCACATGGGCCCAAGAACACCCGCGTTGCACATGCAATCTTCTGGCAGGTCATCGTTCAGATCGTGGTCCTTGATGCTGTCTTCTCGCTTGATAGCGTGATCACGGCTGTGGGCATGGTGCAGCATCTGCCGGTCATGATGATTGCTGTCATTATTGCTATCGCAGTGATGATGCTGGCTTCTCGCCCTCTGATGGATTTCGTCAATAAGCATCCGACGGTTGTTATCCTCTGTCTCGGCTTCCTGATGATGATCGGCTTCAGCCTTGTCGTTGAAGGTTTCGGCTTCCATATTCCGAAGGGCTATCTCTATGCCGCTATCGGCTTCTCGGTATTGATCGAGGCGGCCAATCAAATGGCGCGTAAGAATCGCGAAAAGCTCGTGACCACAAACGATCTTCGTGAACGCACAGCGGGCGCTGTTCTGCGCCTGCTCGGTGGTCATCGCGGCGATAACCCACTTTCGGACACAGTTGACGTGATTGCGCAGCAGACGGCTGCAAGTGACGTCTTCTTGCCAGAGGAGAAAGAAATGATCCGTGGCGTTCTCGATCTTGCAGATCGTCCCGTGCGCTCGATCATGTCGCCGCGAAACGAAATCGAATGGCTTGATCTGGATGAAGATGAAGCGGAGATTCATCAGGCGATCCGCAAGCTTTCCCATTCGCGCGTCATCATTGCCCGTCGTCAGGTTGATGAGTTTGTTGGCGTCGCTTCGGTCAAGGATCTGTTGCTTGATATGAGCGATAAGAAGCCGATTGATTGGGATAATCTCGTCAAGCAGCCGCTCGTCATCCACGAAAACGCGAATGTGCTGCGGGTCATGGAACAGCTTCGTGTTTCACCCGTGCAGCTTGCGATCGTTGTAGATGAGCACGGCTCCTTCGAAGGTGTGGTGACGCCCACCGACGTGCTTGAGGCAATCGCTGGCGAATTCCCGGATGAGGATGAAGAAGCTGCCGTCGCAGAATCAGATGGGCAGGGTGGTTATCTGGTTGATGGCTTCACCGATATTCGCCGTCTCAGCAGCATCCTGCAGCGCGATCTGGTCGATGATAGTGATCGTTACACGACACTTGCAGGCTATGCGCTCTGGCATCTCGGTCATCTGCCTTTGGGCGGTGAAAGCTTCATTGCGGATGGGTATCAGTTCACCATTGAAGCGATGAACGGTCGTCATGTCGAAAAGGTCCGCATCAGGCCTGTTGACGACTACGAAGTGTAAAATGGAATAATTTTGCGGGCAGCTATATGGTTGCTCGCAAAATATTTCCCTCTGTTAACTCCCATAAAATAACTGGGATATTGACTTTATCGCAGAAGCCTTCAAAATTAACACACCGTTCATTGTTGCGGCGAAAGCGTGGCCCGAATTGGCCCCCTGAAATCGTAGCATTGACTGGTGATCGCGAAACGGGCGCGAACTGGAGGCTTTTATGAATCGCAAACTTCTATTGCTGGCGCAAAGTGTAAAAGATGCTGTGCTTCGCATGACGGCTTATCTGGAGCAGCCTTGGCGTGGCATGAAGCTGAACGCCGAAGAAATCGCCGAGCGTCGTCGTAGCCGATTAGATCGCGGCGAGCAAAATTTTCTGTGGTGCTGGCAGCATCGTGGGTTTTGGTAACATCTAAGCAATGAAAAAAGTTTTGAAAGCCGGGAGCGAAAGCTTCCGGCTTTCTCGTTTTTATTGCGCTTTTTTGCCTGTCTTTGGAAAAATATTCTCAGGCCAATTTTGCCGTTAGATGAGGTTTCCAAGAACGGCTATGAAAGTAGTTTATATATTTAAATCAATGATTTAGATTGATTCTTGCTTGTCTCTCTGTAGATTTGTTTCCCAACAGAAGTCGATTTACGGGCGCTTTGCGCAAGCAAAGTGAGAAGGGTGCGATCTATGAAGAAAATTATTCTATACGCGGCTGTTGCTCTCGGTTTGGGCGCAGCTCCGGTCAACGCGCAGGAGCCAAAGGAAATCCTCAACGTATCCTATGACATTGCGCGTGAGCTTTACGAGCAGGTCAACAAGGCGTTCGTGGCTGACTGGAAGGCCAAGACTGGCGAAGACCTCACCGTCAATCAGTCTCATGCCGGTTCATCCAAGCAGGCACGTTCCATTCTCGAAGGTCTGGAAGCCGACGTTGTTACCTTCAACCAGGTGACAGACGTTCAGGTCTTGCATGACAAGGGCGACCTGATCCCGGCCGATTGGCAGAAGCGTTTGCCGAATAATTCCTCGCCTTATTACTCGTTCCCGGCTTTCCTCGTGCGGGAAGGCAACCCGAAGGGCATCAAAAACTGGGATGATCTTGCTCGTGATGACGTAAAGGTCATTTTCCCTAACCCTAAGACATCGGGCAATGCGCGCTATACCTATCTGGCGGCTACCGCCTACGCCAATGAAGCTTTCAAAGGCGATCAGGAAAAGGTTCATGAGTTCATCGGCAAGATCTTCAAGAATGTGCCCGTGTTCGATACTGGCGGTCGTGGCGCGACGACAACCTTTGCAGAACGCGGCATCGGTGATGTTCTCGTAACCTTTGAAGCCGAAACACGCGGCACCGAAAAGGTTCTGGGCGAAGACAAGTATGATGTCGTTGTGCCTGAAGTGAGCCTGCTTGCCGAGTTCCCCGTAACGGTGGTCGATAAGGTCGTCGATAAGCGCGGTTCACGCAAGATTGCAGAAGCTTATCTTAATTACCTCTATGCACCGGAAGGTCAGGAGATCCTTGCGCAGAACTTCAACCGCGTCCACGACAAGGATGTGATTGCCAAGCACAAGGATATTTATCCGGATGTACGCCTCGTAACCGTGGAAGATGCTTTCGGCGGCTGGGAGAAAGTGCAGAAAGATCACTTTGCCGAAGGCGGCGTACTTGATCAGCTCTTCACGGCTAAGTAAACAAGACTACCTGGCGAGAGCACCCAGCTCTCGCCTTTCTTTTGGAAAAATCCAGTGTCGCTTCTGAGCATGAAACGCAATTCGGTGCTGCCGGGGTTCGGCCTAACCCTTGGCTGCACTTTGCTTTATCTGGCTATCATCGTAGCCCTGCCGCTTCTGGCAATGATCCTTAAAACTGCAAGCCTTGGCTGGAGCGATTTCTGGACCATCGTCACATCGGATCGCGCACTGGCAACCTATCGCATAACGTTAAGTGCCGCCGCCGTTGCCACGATTTTCAACGGACTGTTTGGCCTGCTGTTGGCTTGGGTGTTGTCGCGCTATCAGTTTCCGGGCAAGCGATTGATTGATGCAGCAGTTGATCTGCCATTCGCGCTTCCGACTGCAATTGCCGGTTTGGCGCTGGTGACATTGTTTGCGCCGAATGGCTGGTTCGGGCGCTATTTGGAGCCGTTGGGTATCAAGGTTGCTTATGCGCCGCTCGGCATCATGATCGCGATGTTCTTCACCAGCATTCCTTTTGTCATCCGTACAGTACAGCCGGTGCTGGAAGACATGAGTGCGGATGTAGAAGAGGCCGCCCGCAGTTTGGGCGCCAGTCCGTGGCAGATATTTTCACACATCATCTGGCCAACCATTTTCCCAGCTTTTCTGGCTGGCGCGTCGCTGTCATTTGCGCGCAGTCTGGGCGAGTTCGGATCAATTGTTTTCATCTCCGGCAATCTGCCCTTTGAAACAGAAGTGACGTCGCTGCTCGTCTTTATCCGACTTGACGAATATGACTATCCTGCCGCCGCAGCGTTGGCCTCCGTCATGTTGCTGATGGCGTTCTTCATGCTTCTCGTGACCAATCTCATTCAGGCAAGGCAGCTTCGTTATGCAGACCGTTAGTGCGAGCCTGCAGGCGCGCAATGCGCCCGGACCAGTGCGCAACCTGCTGATCTGGCTTGCGACCATTCTGTCGATCATTTGTATTGGTGCGCCGCTGGCACTTATTTTCTCCTATGCTTTCAGCAAAGGCGTTGGTGTCTTTTTCGGCGAAATCCTCAAACCCGATACGCTGCATGCCATTTGGCTTACTATTCTGACCGCAATTGTGGTCGTGCCGATCAATATGGCGTTCGGTGTCTGCGTTGCATGGCTCGTCACGAAGTTCCGCTTCCCGGGCCGCAGGTTGCTGATCACCTTCGTCGAAATCCCGTTCTCTGTTTCACCGATCGTTGCCGGCGTGACCTATCTCTTCCTCTATGGTTCGCAGGGGCTGCTTGGGCCGCTGCTCGAATCCTATGATGTGAAGATCATGTTCACGGTTCCGGCGATCTTTCTGGTGAGCCTGTTCGTGACATCGCCTTTCGTGGCGCGCGAACTCATTCCGCTGATGGAAGTGCAGGGCAGCGATGAGGAAGAGGCGGCGCTTACGCTTGGCGCCAACGCGTGGCAGACATTTTTCTATGTCACGCTGCCCAATATCAAATGGGCGCTGCTCTATGGCGCTGTGCTTTGCAATGCGCGTGTCATGGGCGAATTTGGCGCCGTGTCGGTTGTATCGGGCGCTATTCGCGGGAAGACCAACACGCTACCGCTGCAGGTCGAGCTTCTGTTCAACGACTATAATGTTGCCGGCGCGTTTGCTGCCGCTTCAACACTGGCGGGCATTGCGCTTCTGACGCTCGTTCTTAAGATTTGGCTCGAACGCAAGCAGCATAGCTAAAAAGAAACCGCCCGTTCTCTAGAGCGCCGGGCGTCCTATTGGACGCCCAAAGGTCGCTCTAACACTTTAAAACTAGAGCATTTTCTGTTTTTCTTGAATCATTAGAAATGCTCTATCTCTTTGTTTTTTCGCATTATCCGACGCAAAACCGCTTCGCACTTTTGCTGGAAATGCTCTAGTTGTCACGGGCGGTTCGAGGTCACGCTGCTTGGGAGAGCGTGTTTGTTATGGGATCGCGGTGAAGCGAAGAGGCGAGGATTGAGCCTTCCGGCCAGCGGCTGAAACCGCTTTCCACATTGATGTGTCCGGCATGGCCAACATCAACGAAGCCTGAACCCCAGACATTTGCGAGCGCTTCTGCCTTGGCGAAGCTCATGTAATTGTCATTGCGGCTTGCAACGACGATCGACGGGAAAGCCAGCTCATGACGCGGCAGGGGAGCGAAACTCGCAAAGCGGCTGTCTCTGCGGGCCATGGTTTCAACGTCTGCTGGTGCGACCAGAAGAGCGCCTGCAACGTGAGCCGCAGCCGGGCGGCTTGCGAGATGCGATACAAGAATACAACCAAGACTGTGGGCGACCAGAACTGCGCCGGGGTTTTCGGCGAGTTTGGCTTCGAGCGCGTGCATCCAGTCGGATAGCACCGGATAGTGCCAGTCGTCCTGTTCGACGAGCACTGCTGACGGATCGTCATGCAACCATTGGCGCTGCCAGTGGCCTGCTTCCGATCCCTTGTAACCGGGGATGATCAATGTCGCAGGCATGCGTTAGTTCCTCTTGGAAAAAGCCTTGGGAGGCTGGTTTCGCTCTGCATCGGGAGGGTATGCGAAGCAATTTCCAAGATAAGGGCTGTTTGATGCCGTTTTAAGGAAGATTAATTCAATTTGAGGCGGATAAGTGAAAATTATACCCGCCCCTCAGGCACTATTTCTTTTGCTTGTCGTTCCAGCGGAGAACGAATTGCGACTTCTCGAAAACCAGAACCACAATCAGCGATATGGCGAACGGTATCAGAAGGTAGAGCAGGCGGAAGACAATAAGAGCCGCCAGAACGTCAGCCTGATCCATATCCGGCAGACCGGTTAGAAACACCAGTTCAAGAACGCCCAGCCCACCCGGTGCATGGGATATAAGAGCTGCTGAGAATGAAACCAGAAAGATGCCGAGAATGATCAGGAAGCCGGGATTCCCTGCTTCCGGAAGCGCAAAGTAAATAATGCCAGCAGCACCGATAAGTTCGAGGGGAGCCACGATGAGCTGTTGGGTCACAACTGGCAGGCGCGGATATTCCAGACGAAACTTACCGATCTGCAATGGGCGCAGCTGTAACCAGCTACCGAATATATAAAGAAGAATGAAAGCCAGCATCAACAGCGCAATGACAATCGATACTGTCGGCGTGAGATCGGCATTGAAACGCATGAGAATATGCGGTTCCAGCAATAGGACGATGCTGGAGGTTATGATCACACCAAGAATAAACGTGAAGGAACAGAAGGCAATCAGTACCGCAATTTCACTGCCCGGCATACCTTGCGAGGAATAAGCGCGGTAGCGGACAACGGCACCGGAGACGACTGATGCACCGATATTGTGCGACAATGCGTAGGTCGTAAACGAACAAAGTGCGATGAAGAGCCAGGATATTTTGCGGCGCAGGTGAAGAAGCGCGATGCGGTCGTAGCCTGCAAGCGAGCTATAAGCGAGAAGTGCTGCAGCGGTTGCAAGCAACCAATGATGAGCGCGGATCGCATAAAGACTGTCCAGAACGTCATCGAGAGAGATGCTGCGCAATTCCCGATAGAGAAGCCATGCCGAAATAACGACTGCGCAGATGCCTATTACCGGCCAGATATAATCCTTGAATTTCATTAACTGGCCACCGCACATTCAATTCGCATGTTTTCCCCTTTTGCTCTTCTATCGTTCTGAACCTTCAGGTTGCTTTAGCTTCAACCGATGGTTCGAATGGTGCGTGAGATGCCTGAACGCTCTCGCTCCGCTTCTCATTTTTAATTGCTCTCTCCATGGCACCCGCGATTTCCGCTTCGCCAAGAATGACGGAATCTGCACCAAGATCGTGCAGATATTGTGCTTCAGCTGGCGAACAGGCACGCACAATGATGCGCAAGCTTGGGTTCGCCGCACGGGCGAGCGATGTAGCACGTCCCGCTTCAAATGCATTTGGTATAGCAATCACAAGATTGATTGCTTCCTCAGGATTCGCTGCTTTCCATATTTCAGCATCAGAGGCATTACCCGCAATAGCTTCAATGCCGATTTCTTTCAATCTGAAATAAATCTTGGGCGCGTCTTCGATGACGAGGAAAGGCATGTGCTTTTCCTGAAGGTTTGCGGCCACACGCTTGCCGATTTGGCCATAGCCGACAATGATCGTGTGTTGTTTGAGACCAGTCAGCGGCAACGGTGCAGGTTCAGATACGTCCACATTTGTTTCGCCCAACTCTGCCGAGGTAATGTCGTTACCCACACGCTTCTCGATCCATGGCCGCATCCGTTCAGCGACGATGAACATGACTGGATTGAGAAAGATGGACAGGATTGCGCCAGCGAGAATCAAATCACGACCCTCGGGTGGTAGCAGATTGAGGCTGACACCGAGTCCGGCCAGAATGAACGAAAACTCGCCGATCTGTGCGAGGCTTGCCGAAATGGTCAGAGCAGTGCCGACCGGTCGGCGAAAAGCGCGGACGATGAAAAACGCAGCGACTGATTTTCCAACCAAAATGATGGCGAGGGTTGCAATCAGGGGCAGGGGATCGCGGATGAGGCTCATCGGATCAAACAACATGCCCACGGAAATGAAGAACAGAACCGCGAAAGCATCACGCAGTGGCAGGGATTCTTCTGCAGCCCGATGACTGAGCTCGGACTCGCTCATAACCATGCCTGCGAAAAATGCACCAAGTGCGAAAGATACGCCAAAAAGATGGGCCGCACCGAACGCGACACCGAGCGCAATGGCAAGAACACCCAGTCGGAAAAGTTCGCGTGAGCCAGTCTGAACAATAACGTTCAAGACCCATGGAATTACCTTGCGTCCAACCACCAGCATAAGCGCCACAAAAACGGCCACCTTTGCGATAGTGAAAAGAATGATGCTGCCAATACCGAGGCCGAGCCATTCGACGATTGGATCGCTTGCTGCGGCGTGGTCGGTCTGGCCGCCGATGCTTGCAAGCGCAGGCAAAAGAACCAGCGCTATGACCATGGCCAGATCTTCGACAATCAGCCAACCAACGGCGATGCGCCCCCGCTCAGTATCGATGAGACGAAGATCCTGCATCGCGCGCAAAAGTACCACTGTACTTGCGGTCGAGAGTGCAAGACCAAAAACCAGCCCGGCTTTCACATCCCAACCAAGCGCCAGGCCAAGGGCTGTGCCCAATGCTGCTGCTGTCGCAATTTGCGCCAGCGCGCCGGGAACCGCAATGGCTTTCACTGAGAGAAGATCTTTAAGGGAGAAGTGAAGACCAACGCCGAACATCAGCAGAATAACGCCGATTTCAGCCAGTTGGAGAATGAGTTCCTGATCAGCGACGAAACCGGGCGTATGCGGACCAGCAATGACACCAGCAAGCAGATAGCCGACGAGGGGAGAGATTTTAAGACGGGTGGCAATGGTGCCGAAAATGAAGGCTAGGCATAACCCAATGACGATTGTCGCAATCAAAGGCGTGTCATGGGGCATAGGGGTGCCTTCCCGTTCTTCAGTCTTATAAGATTGTCATGGAAAGCCGGGCATGGTCGAAACCATGCCCGGCAATGAGATTACTTCTGCGCTGCAGCGTTGTCTTCAAGCATCTTGTGCGCTTCCTGACGATGCTGCCACCAGTTGCCCAGCAACAGCAGGATCGGTGCAGCGATGAAGA
>RCUT01001699.1_pt1 | contig 10243 bp, 5 predicted proteins | sample 2166171 | NCBI WGS metagenome assembly RCUT01 (sample SAMN09932757, study PRJNA488358) | compost metagenome | isolation source: compost soil in 4-hydroxybenzoic | place: Germany: Experimental Botanical Garden
CCGTTTCTATCTAATAGTCAGGTGATAGTTAAGGGATGATTTTAATGTGCTTGTTAGGTTAACAGTGATGGTGATGAATGGCTTTGTTCAATAACTACGGTTATTGTGTATAAGATGATTTTTTCATTTATAGCAGATTGCTACTGAATTTAATTTAATACATATATGAGGAAAGTTTTACTATTTATTCTACTCAATCTAATGTGCTTCTCTGTCTGGGCACAAATGAAAGAGGTAACAGGAAGAGTTACTTCTAAAGCTGATGGAGAACCATTGGCAGGAGTTAATGTGATTATTAAAGGGAGCTCTCGCGGTACACAAACCGATGGTGATGGACGATTTACTCTCAAAGTGGAGACCGGTGCAATCCTGACATTTAGTTCGTTAGGGTTTAAAGATTATGAAGTAAAAGTATCTGGCTCTACCGTTAACGTTAGCATGCAAGCCGATGAAAAACAACTGCAGGAAGTTGTTGTAGTTGGTTTTGGTACGCAAATAAAACAGAATGTAACAGGTTCTATTGCAAAAGTTAGTGCAAAAGATATTGAAAATTTACCTGTTAACAGTATGGAGTCGGCGATTCAAGGACGTGCTGCCGGTGTTTTTGTACAGCAGGAGAACGGGAAATTAGGGCAAGGTATTAAGGTACGTGTTCGCGGTTCCTCATCAATTACAGCTGGAAGCCAACCGTTATATGTTATCGATGGGATTCCAATGATCACTGATGACTTTTCAAGTACTACTGCGCCAACCAATCCAATGGCCGATTTAAATGCGAACGATATCGAATCTGTAGAAATTCTTAAGGACGCGGGTGCCGCAGCTATTTATGGATCAAGAGCATCTAATGGTGTCGTACTAATTTCAACCAAGAAAGGGAAGGCTGGTAAGACTAAGGTTAACTTTAGCACTTTCTTTGGTTTGAGCGAACCAACCGGAAAAATGAAATTCATGAATTCGGAGGAATTCGTAAACTATACCCGTCAGGCAGCAGTTGGTGGTGGTATTTATGATTACCGAATGGATGTTACCGGATATGGGTCGGAGCAAGAGGCAATTGATGATTATGTAAGTTTTGCTGAATCTCGGTTGACTCGTTATTCGGCTGGTAATACTGATTATCAAACTTATAAAGTTAATACAGATTGGCAGAATGAAGCCTTTCAACGTGCACCACTAAGTAGTTATAACCTCTCTCTTAGCGGAGGAAATGAGAAAACAACCTTCTACATTGGAGGGGGATATAATAAGCAAGACGGTATACTTATCAATAACTCTTATGATCTAATTAGTGGTCGATTGAATATTGACCATTCATTAAGTCAAAAGGTGAAGATTGGTACAAATATTTATGTTGCTAATTCCTTAAACAACAGATTATCTGATGATAATGCATTTTCTACCCCATTGCAAATTGTGGCATTATCTCCAATTACTCCTATTATTGATCCTCGCACCGGCTTGCTAAGTGGAAGCTTACCAGGTCCTGCATCTAATTATCCAATTTATTATAATCCGTTGTTAAGTGTTGATAATACAACCAATAAAACCCGTGTTTTTCGTAATACAGGGAATTTATATTTGAGTTGGAATATCGTTGATAACTTATCATTTAGGACAGAAGGTGGATATGATTTGCTTAACCAGAATGAGGATAAATACTATGGTAGTTTAACATTTAGGAATACAGGGACAGAAGATGGTTATGGAGAAAGCCATTACTTAACCAGTACAAAATTTACAACAAATAACTTTTTGCGTTACGCAGCTGTGTTTAACAAGATGCATGACTTAGAAACTATCTTAGGAATGAGTTATGAGAAAAACTCAACGGATAAAAACGGTGTAGAGGCCCAATTGTTTCCTAGTGATGCTTATAAGAAGTTAAACAGCGGAGCTCAAAAGGTTATAGGTGTTTCTTATAAGTATGAAAATAGTCTACTATCATATTTTACCAGACTGAACTATAAGTACAACAGTAAATATCTTGCAGGATTGAGCTTACGTTACGATGGTTCATCCAGGTTTGGAGTCAATAATAGATATGGTGTGTTTCCTGCCGGTTCATTGGGTTGGATTATTTCTGAAGAAAACTTCTTGAAAGATTCAAAAACAATTTCCTTTCTAAAACTGCGGACAAGTTATGGTCTTACAGGAAATTCCGGAATTGGCGACTATGCATCCCGAGGATTATGGAAAGCAACTGCATATGCCGGAATCCCAGGACAACAACCGCTTCAAATAGCTAATCCTGATCTTACCTGGGAGAGCACTCTTCAATTTGATATAGGTTTAGATTTTGGTTTACTACAAAACCGAATTAATGGAGAGATTGATTATTACCAGAAGAATACTCGGGATTTATTGTTAGATGTGCCAATTCCTTCAACATCTGGATTCGAGACTAATTACAAGAATGTTGGTAAAATGAAGAACAATGGCTTTGAGCTTGTGATAAATTCTCAAAACCTGATTGGGAAATTTAAATGGAATACTTCCTTAAATTTTGCTATTAATAATAATGAGATTTCCGATTTGGGAGGACAACTGATTGCTGCCGGAAGGGACGCTGTAAACTATGCAATGGAAGGTCAGGCTTTAGGTGTGTTTTATTTGCCAGAGTTTGCCGGAGCTGATCCAGCTAACGGCGATGCAATTTGGTATAAGAATACAAAAAATGCAGATGGAACTATCGATCGTAGTGTAACCAATGATTATAACTTGGCATCTCGTGTGGTTGTCGGAAGTCCTAATCCTGACTTTATTTATGGGATGACCAATAACTTCACTTATCAAGGATTTGATTTAGGAATCACGTTGCAAGGTGTTCAGGGCAATAAAGTTTATAATGGTGGAGCTCCTTTTTATGCTGCAAACGGAAGTAATGGTTTTGATAACCAAACCACAGATCAGTTAGGTGCGTGGAAAAAACCAGGTGATGTTACCATGGTACCTGAAGCCCGACAGTTTTTTAGTAACGGAACGCAAACTTCTTCTCGTTATCTGCAGGATGCTTCTTACATGCGTATTAAAAACGTAACATTAGGATATAATCTGCCGAAAGCATGGTTGTCAAGAGCTAATATATCAAGTTTACGTCTTTATGTATCAGCACTTAACTTATTAACGGTAACCAATTATAGTGGTTGGGATCCAGAGGTGAGTTCGGACGCCTTTACTACGAATATTGTCCAGGGGTATGATTTTTATTCGGCCCCACAAGCTAGAACGTACACTTTTGGTATTAATGTAGGATTTTAAAGAAGGAATAAAATGATATTACGATATAGAAAATATTTGTTTGCAGCGCTGATCTTTACGACTATGTTGTCATCGTGTTCAGATAAGTTGGAGTTGGATCCATATGATAACGTAGATGAGGAAAAGGCCTTTAAAACAGAAAAGGATATTAAGGCGGCATTAATCGGAGCTTACGCAGATTTAGGAAGTAGCAACTTCTATGGCGGGCGAACTACTCTTTGTACAGATTTACTAGGAAACGATGCCCACCTCAGGTTTTCAGGAACTTATTCAGGTTATATCGAACTGTACAATAAAGCAATGACTGTAACTAATGATTATGCTACAGATATCTGGCTTCGTGCTTACAGAACTATCAATACTACTAATAATATATTGGCAAAATTGGCAATAATTGCTGATGAAGATTCGAGGGCTGAGATTGAAGCCGGTGCGAAATTTATACGTGGAACGGTATATTTTGAAATGGCTAGAATGTATGGTAAAGCATGGAATGATGGAAATCCTGCTACAAATTTGGGTGTTCCAATTGTGTTAGAGCCAACTACCATTGTATCGGAAAAAAACTATGTAAAAAGGAGTACTGTTGCTCAAGTATATGAACAGGCTATCAAAGATCTTATTGATGCCAAGGAAGGATTGCCATCAAGTAAAAGCTCTTTAGCGACCACTTATTCGGCAGCTGCAGTTTTAGCGAGAATTTACCTTACTCAAGAACGATGGGAAGAAGCCGCCGAAGAGGCTGATTATGTTATAGCGAGCGATAGGTTCTCTCTTGTAAAGGACTATATTGATGAATTCCCGGTGCCAGATCCAGCAGGCCCTGTGGCCAATACAAGCGAAGATGTATTTGCTGCACAGATAACATTGCAACAAGGATTTAACGCCTTGAATGAAGTGTATGGGACTTCTGATTTTGCGGGACGTGGCGATATAACCATTAATGAAGGTTTTCTTTCAAAATATGAAGAGATTGATGATCGCCTTAAAGTATTTACTATTTCCTATGATGATGATGGCTTTTTTGATGAGGCTTTCTGTGACAAATACAACAACCAATACGGAAACGTAAAAACGATTAGATTAGCTGAAATGTATTTAATCAGAGCAGAGGCCAATTTCAGGAATGGTACAGCAATAGGAGCAACGCCTCTTGATGATGTAAATATTATTAGGGAGCGGGCAAAGGCAACACCATTAATGCTTGTTGACTTGGGTGTTATTCTAAATGAGCGTGTACTAGAACTTGCTTTTGAAGGACAATCATTATTTGATCTTAAAAGAACTAAAGGTTCTATAGGTGGTGGAATTCAGTGGAACTCTCCTAAACTTGTTTTCCCGATTCCGCAACGTGAGATGGATGCAAATCCTGCCTTAAAAGGTCAGCAAAACGAAGGTTACGGAAATTAATTTCTGAATCTATATTTTTTACGACCCGTCTCGACTAAGCCGAGACGGGTTTTATTATCAAAATATAACTGCTCAAAAGGTTATATTTATTAAATTTCAGCAGCAATTGATATCAACATGAATAGAACGCTTTTTAGTTTATTTTCTTTGCTTTTTTGTGCTGTTTTTGGGCAAGCTCAGAGCATAAAATCGCCGGATGAATTTTTGGGGTATCCTTTGGGATCCCGATTTACTCCACAACATAAAGTAATATCTTATTTTGATTACGTTTCAAAAGCTTCTTCAAGTGTTAAAATTCAGCGTTATGGAGAAACTTATGAACACCGTCCTTTGGAAGTGGCAATTGTTGCATCCGCAGAAAACAGCTCGAAACTTGAGGATATCCGAATGAATAATCTCAAACTTGCCGGTATTCAACAAGGAACTGCTTCTGAAACGCAGCCTATCATTGTTTGGTTAAGCTATAACGTACACGGTAACGAAGCGGTTTCAACAGAGGCCTCAATGCGTGTGTTATATGAACTGATTAATCCGGCTAATAAGCAAACTAAAGAATGGCTCAAGAATACAATTGTAATTATAGACCCCTGTTTAAACCCTGATGGGCATGATCGCTATGTGAATTTTTATACAGAACGTGTGGGCAAAGAGGCGAATGTTAACATAGCTACCCGTGAACACCAGGAACCTTGGCCGGGAGGTCGCCCCAACCATTATTTGTTCGACCTAAATCGTGATTGGGCTTGGCAAACGCAACAGGAAACACAACATCGCATGGCATTGTACAATCAATGGTTGCCTCAAATTCATGTTGATTTTCATGAAATGGGAATTAATGAACCGTATTTCTTTGCACCTGCAGCAGCCCCTTATCATGAAGCCTTAACTACTTGGCAACGTGATTTTCAGGTAATGATTGGTAAGAATAATGCTAAGTATTTTGACCAGAATAATTGGTTGTACTTTACCAAAGAAGTGTTCGATTTGTTTTATCCAAGTTATGGAGATACCTATCCGATGTTCAATGGAGCAATTGGTATGACCTATGAGCAAGGTGGATCCGGGCGGGCAGGATTAGGTGTAATTACCCGTGAAGGTGATACGCTCACATTAGCAAAACGTATCGATCACCATTTTACTACCAGTTTATCAACAATTGAAATAGCATCACAAAATGCGGGTAAAGCAGTAAAAGAATTTAAAAACTACTTTGCTTCGGCGAAAAGCAATCCTAAAGGCCCGTATAAATCATACGTAATAAAGGGAGATAATTTTGCAAAACTTCAGGATTTTGCAAAACTGCTTGATCGTAATGGAATAGAATACGGATACGGCTCCGCTGTTAAATCGGCATCGGGTTTAAATTATATTACCGGCAAAACAGAATCATTTTCTATTGAGAAGAATGATATGGTAATAAGTAGTTATCAGCCTAAATCTGTTTTTCTGAATGTATTGTTCGAGCCTCAGCCTAAATTGGTTGATTCAATAACCTATGACCTTACCTCATGGGCCTTGCCTTATTCATGGGGGCTGCATAGTTATGCATCATCCGCGTCTTTAAAACCTGCAAGCAAAACTTACAGCAAGGAAGAAAAAATGATGATTCAGGTTCAGCCGGTTGCCTATTTATGCGAATGGAATAGTTCCGCATCTGCAAAATTTCTTTCAGCGTTGCTTAAGAACAAAGTGAATGTTCGTTTTTCGGAGACAGAGTTCGAGGTTAATGACAAAATGTATACTCCCGGTACATTAATTATTACACGTTCGGGAAATCAAGGTGTTGGTGATCAGTTTGACAATATTGTTAAAGAAAATGCAAAAAACTTTGGGGTGGAGTTGAACATGACATTAACAGCCTTTGTTAATAAAGGGCCCGATTTAGGATCTTCATCGGTACATATGATTAAAGCGCCAAAGGTTGCTGTATTGATGGGTGATGATGTTTCTGAAAATGCGTTTGGTGAAGTATGGCATTTCTTTGATCAGCAATTGAATTATCCCATTGATGTGATCGATGCCGGGACCTTTAGCCGTGTCAAACTTTCAGATTATGATGTAGTGATTTTGCCAAATGGCAGTTATTCGTTCCTTTCTGTGGATAAAGAGTTTGGAAAGATAAAAGACTGGTTAAATGGTGGCGGAAGATTAATCGCAATGGAATATGCTGTAGCGCAATTGGCAGGGAAGACGGGGATATCATTAAAAACAAAAACTGAGGCTGAAGAGACGGCCAAAACCGAAGATGTAAGTGTAATCAAATATCAATCTCGTGCTCGTGGGGATTTGTCAGAGACAAGCATTGGTAGTATTTATAAGATCAAATTAGATAATTCTCATCCTTTGGCTTTTGGGTATAAGGATGCTTATTTCTCATTGCGACAAGATGTAAACACCTATCAGTTTTTGCCAAAAGGAAACTGGAATGTAGGAGTTATTGGGGAGAATGGGTTAGTAAGTGGTTTCGTAGGTTATAAAGCCAAAAGCAAACTTAAAAATACGTTGATTTTTGGTGTAGAAGAGTCTGGCAGGGGACAGATTGTGTACTTGGCAGACAATCCTTTGTTCAGAAGTTTCTGGGAAAGTGGTAAACTATTATTTAGTAATGCCGTGTTTTTGGTAGGGCAAGAATAAAAAGTTACCTTATAAAATAAATAAAGGGTGGCCATTTGGTCACCCTTTTGTTGTTAATATATATAGTAAAAGAGACACTTATTTTTCAATTCGTTTAAAGCTATCAATAACCGAACTGTTTAAATCATTTCCTGAATAGTGTAAATATACTTCATAAATTAACTTTTCAGGTATTGAGTTGTAGGCAATTTTTATATACTCAGTAATTTTATATCGACCATTGCCTAAATCCTTTATGATCATTTTATCTAAAGGAACTTCCAATATGGTGGTGTATGGTTTTAGTTTCTCTAACGTATATTTCTGCGCAACTGATTTTGCAACAGACTCAGCCGTTTTGGGAATTTGTTTTTCAAATGATTGTTCCTGAGCAGACGCAATAAATCCAAAAGAAACCATCATTAAAAAATAAGAGAGCTTATAAATAAGATAGGTTTTCATGGGATGATTTTGTTTGTGTTAGTTTAATTAAAATATTTTGTTCAAACGCTTCTTTAATCACTATCACTAGCTATGACGCAATGAACAACTTGCGAGTTGCACTTTGTCGTAGTTTTTTATTCTTGTTTTTAAAATTTGGCCGAAGAGCGAACAAGAAATACTCATTCGGCCATTTTTGATGTATAATGAAGGTGGTTAGTTCTCTTTATTAAAAATCTTCACCATTTGATTTTTTATATTTTTCAACTTTCCAGGTGTCCTTACTATATGGATCTTTTGCATCTTTTCGTTTACGGATGATGATCTCATAAGGCTCAGAAACAGTATTGTTTCCATCTTTAATCGTAACCTGGGTTCTTATTGTATAATCACCATTATACTCTTCGTTAATATCCTGGTCGTTACTATCTATTGTGATGGTGCCACTCACTGATTTTTGTTTAAGACGTTCGTCAATTGCATTTCTGGCAATACGCTTGATAAAGTCATCAAGATCTTCAGAACGTTTAAATGCCGTTGGGTCATAACCATTTGAACATTTAATACCTGTTTCGGTAACAATCCATGATTGAGTAGTCATTTGATCTTCATCTCTGTCTTCGTTACATTCGTAGAAGTATGGATCGCGTAAGATAGAGTTCATATGCTTTTCTACAACGATCTTTTGTCCTACAGGTAATTGAAGAATAAGTTCTACTTCCTGAACTCTCCACAATCCTTCATTCTTTAACTCGTAATGACGATTAAAAGTTATTGAAGAATCTTTTTGCAGATAGTTATACAAGATATTTTGTGCATTGCTTATAGCGTTATCAAAGTTCTTCCCTTTAGATTTATAGACTTTAACAAGATGAGGTTTATTGTCAGGACTTTTCTCGACGCGAAGATTTACTTCGTCTAAGTCGAAATCATCACTATAATGAGAAATGCTTTTTCCGCTTTTTAAGGTGATATTAAAACGAATGCTATCCGAGCCCGTTAACCATTTCTTATCGTCGGCGTATAAGTACCACACGTTGTTTTTTACCGGGGCTAAATCAATGGTCTGACGGATAGAAGCCTCTTCCTTAAATCCTGCTGCTGATTTACCAGCGTACACGCCAAATACAAGTAGTGCTATTACCCACACAGCAAGCATTGTAAAACCTGCAGTTTTATTCAGGAAGCTTCTGTTAAAAATGATTTTAGCACCAAGCCAGATTATAAAGATTGCCGGGATCAACACTAAAAAGAAAATAGAAAGTAATAAAGGCAATCTGAAGGTAGGCTCGATAAAGCGTAATGGAGGAATATTCTCCAGTCCGAATGCTTCAGCAAAAAGTACAGCCGCAGATCCGGTAACAATGGCAAATAGCGCTAATATTGCAGAACCAATTACGACTATCCCAATAAGAACGACAAATGCCTTGAGTCCCCATTTAAGAATACCTCCAAAAACTTCGAAAAAACGGTTTAGAAAGTTTTTTACACCAGAGTTGTTCTGAACCTCATTCAGCTTGTCGCTGGCAGCTTTTTTAATGGAAGCCAAGGTAGCAGCTTCACCTTTCATTGCCATTTTATCGGCAACCGTTTTAGCTTCAGGAACAGCCAGCCATAAGATAAAGTAAATTACCAAGCCGAATCCCCATGTTAAAGTTAATAAGGCCCAAATTAAACGAATCCAGGTTGGATCCGTTTCGAGGTAGTTGGCAACACCGGCGCAAACACCCCCTACAATTTGATTGTCTGAGTCGCGGAATAAGCGACGTTTAACTTTGGTTGAAAAAGCATCATTGATACCAGCATCAGTAAATGCTGAAGAGCTAGCAGGTTCTTCATCAATATCAAAGTCAGAAACTTTGCCCATTTTAGCGATAACCTCTTCAACATCCGATAACACGATAACCTGTTTATTTTCACTTTTCAGCTTTTCATTGCAAAGCTCAGCGATACGGTTTTCTATATCGGTTATGATCTCGAAGCTATCAGATGATGAGGCAAAGTGCCTTTTAACATCATTGATGTAGGATTTGAGTATTTCGTAAGCATCCTCCTCTATGTGAAAGATAATGCCACTTATATTTATAATTATCGTCTTGTTCATTTCTGTAGAGTTATAGGTTGTTCGGTTAGTTTGTTTCTCCTGTTTCTTGGTTGTTGTGGGGTTGATTTACCATTCCGTTTTTTGATGTGGTGGTTGTTACTGCATAAACCAGTTCTTGCCATGTTACATCTAACTGATCTAAAACCTTCTGACCATCTTCGGATAATTTATAATACTTTCTTGGAGGACCTGATGCTGACTCCACCCAGTTATAAACTAACAGGCCATTGTTTTTCAATCTCGTTAGCAGAGGGTAGAGCGTGCCCTCCACAACTAGCAGACGGGCATTACGCAACTCCTCCATAATATCAGAGGCATATATTTCCCCTCGGGAAATAATTGAAAGAATACAATACTCAAGTATTCCTTTCCTCATTTGGGTTTGCGTGTTTTCGATTATCATATTACAAAGAT
>RCUT01001701.1_pt1 | contig 10238 bp, 8 predicted proteins | sample 2166171 | NCBI WGS metagenome assembly RCUT01 (sample SAMN09932757, study PRJNA488358) | compost metagenome | isolation source: compost soil in 4-hydroxybenzoic | place: Germany: Experimental Botanical Garden
ACAGAGGCTGCTCAGGTTAAAATGGCCATCGGGACCGCTGCTATTCCTATTAATATCGATTTTGTATTAGACGGACTTAACATTCGTCATTATTTTTCTACTATCGTAAGTGCCAACGATGTTGCTGAAAGTAAACCCAATCCGGAAGTGTTTTTAAAATGCGCTGCACTTTTGGATGCCAAACCCGAAGATTGTATTGTTTTTGAAGACGCTCCGAAAGGTGTTGAAGCGGCCAGGAATGCGGGTATGAAAACAGTTGTTATCAATACGGTAATGCATACAAAAGATGAGTTTGAGCAATATGATAATGTTATTGCTTTTATTGATAGTTATAACGAGCTAGATGTTGAAAAGCTATTAGCATAATAAATTCTACTTTAATGTATGTCATTCCAAGGCAAAAACAACTGCCTGTGCATTATTTGTCATGCTGAGGAACGAAGCATCTGTTTTGTTTGGAGGCATTAAACATCCAGCTCCTTCGTTCCTCAGGATGACAATATTATGTTAATATTCACTATAGCTCAAATTAAATTTCTCAATGCAACCGGAATGGTCGGATAACTAAATTCAAATCCGCTTTCAATAAGTCGTTGTGGGACAACCCTCCTACTTTTCAAAATCAATTCTGTTTCCGTCCCAATCAGAATAGCACCGATTTTAAGCATCCATTCTGGTAAAGGCAAACCTATCGAACAATTCATCTCTCTGCGGAATTGATGCATCAGGAAACGATTACTAACAGGCTCAGGAGCGGTGATATTAAATATACCAACCTGATCCTCATGATCAATTAACCATTCAACACTCCTGCAAAAATCCTCTATATGTATCCAACTAAAAAACTGTGTTCCTTTACCTTGTTTTCCTCCTAAGCCAAATTTTACCAGGTTTTTAAAACGGATAAACACACCATCGTCTTTACACAAAACAATTCCAATTCGCAAAGCGACTTTCCTTATTGAAGGGATACTTGCGTTTAAAAAGGCATTCTCCCAGGCAGTACAAACGTTTACAGAAAAACCTTCTCCATATTCTCCAGTCGCTTCTGTCATATCCTTATCTTCAGCATGCCTGTAAATAGTTGCAGAAGCTGCATTTAACCATACTTTCGGCTTCTGAACCAGATTGGAGATGGCAATTGTTAATGCCCCCGTTGCATTAAGCCGGGAATACAGTATTTTCCGTTGATTTTCCCGGTTATACCGGCAGTTCACACTTTTGCCCGCCAGGTTAATCAACACCGCAGCTCCCTCCAGTTCTTTACTCCATTCGCCTTGAGAAACACCATCCCATTGTACAAAACGAACATTTACATTTTCCTTTGAACAGGATATCTTTCGTGAAAGAATCACGATCTCATCAAACTGCTCTTTAAAGTGACTTGCCAGGTTTTGTCCCAGAAAGCCACTTCCTCCGGCTATAATCATTTTTTTCATCGAGATAGCGATTAGTCATTTACAGGTATTTGCTGCTGAACAAAGTTTTTATAGTGAGAAACCGTACGTTTACGAAGTTTATAAAGCGCAATAATGTTGGTAAAGTGTACCACCCCTAAAACCAAAATGATGGCTCCAATTTTCTCACTTAACACCTCAATTACCCCTTGCGTGGTTACAATATTGTCAAAAACCTTCATTGCCCACACGGCATAACCAATGTTCAATAAATAAAAGCCAACCAGTAATAGCTTATTAACAGCATCTGCCAATTCCTTATTCTGCTGAAAGATATCTACGAGAAATACTTTACCGTTTTTAAACAACGTATTTCCTACCCAAATAGTTAAACAGGCAGCGATAGGAAGATAGATCAGGTAGGTTAAAACAATGTAGTTCATATTATTAGATTTTAAAAGTTTGAAATGATTTTATATTCAGTAATTTCAATAATTTTTGAAAGTTTATATTAAAAAAAAGTGCTCTATTTGAGCATTTTCATAAAAGTGGACAAAAACCAACTCTCATCCGCTTTCAAGAAGGTTTCGAGAGCAGAATCGGCTTTGTTTGAAAATTGGGTAATCCCTTTTATGGTCTGGCTGTAAGCTTTATATTCATCGCTGCTTTTATCACCTTCCACATTATTCAATTCAAGCATTACTTTTAGCACCGGATCCAATTCTCGTTTTTTACGCTGTTTCACAATCTGCATGGCCACTTTCCACATGTCTTTTTCAGCTTCAAAGAACTCTCTGCGCTCTCCAGATTTAATCACTTTGCTAACCAACCCCCAATCGATCAAATCACGCAAATTCATATTGGCATTACCACGAGAAATGTTCAACTCAGTCATTACATCTTCTGTACTCAAGGCCGAAGGCGAAACCAAAAGAAGTGCGTGTACTTGTGCCATACTTCTATTAATTCCCCAGTTAGAGCCTAATGCTCCCCAGGTTTGTATGAACTTTTCTCTTGCTTCTTTTAATTCCATGTACAAATGTAATAAACTTTCTAAACTTTCAAAATATTTTGAAAGTTTTATTTTTATTGAGAAACCCCCTGCCACCTAAAGGGGAACTTCCTTGCAAAAGTGACACTATACAACATTTTCAAGAACTAAGGGCTTCAGGAGATCTGATTAGTCTTTTCATCCTGAGGAACGAAGGATCTGTAAGTTCAATGTATGAAAAAAACAGATGCTTCGTGCCTCAGCATGACAAATTTTGTTCTACTGTCTCCTCTCTACAATGAGAATTCTACAATAAACCAAACTGTTTAAAATGGTGAGTAAAGTGCTTTCCATGAAACACGAGCCATTCCTCAAATGCAAGCTCACCGGTTAATGGGTTTACAGGTTTTGCATCCGGGTTATCTTTAAAGTACTGATCGAACTGTTCCAACTCAATTCTTAACTGATTAATAGCAGTTTGCAAATCGACATATTGAAGCGTAGCAAGTCCGTCCTTAGGTAGCAAAGGGCTTTTAAAGCCTTTAGGAAGTTCGTTATCCGTATAGATTACGCCTGTCTTTATCTGTCCGGCTTTAGTTGATTCATACAAAAGAGAAATAGTATCCGTTCCGTTTGAGTACCTGATCGTTTGAATCAAATGTTCAATCATATGTTGAGGCGTCATTGATCCAAAAACAGGAGTTGCATCTGGCGACAGTTTTAACAATAAATTAAATACTTTACTTCTATCGGTAATGCTAATAAATAGCGAGTCAGTTTTTTCCATTTCTAAATGTTCAATAAAATAAATAGGTATACTAAGATAGACTTACCCCGGAAAACTGATTCAACAAAAAACCTCAGTCGGATTAACGACTGAGGTCTATTTATTTAAATGATACAATTATCAGATCGCATCAACATTAAAGCTATAGCTGTAAATAGCAGATTTTGTTTTGAAAACAATGCTGAATGAGTTATCAGTTAAATAAGAAACTCTGAATTTCGTAGTTTTTTCACCATCAAGTTTTCCGACTAAGAAGATCAGACCTCCCTCATTTAAAACCTCCTGAATTTCTAATGCTACATTAGTTTGCGATTTTGTATAATCAGGATCAGAATCCCCTAGTTTATACATTACGTTAGCAACAAATATTTTCTGTCCTGCAGTTAATGTTTCAAACTTCTTTGCATTTGGCAATTTATTAGAATATGCTACTCCGGCAACGTTTGTTTCTGTTGAAGAGCCTGGTGTATACTGACTTCCGTATCTATTTCCTTCGGTCAGATTCTGTGTTAAATAAATAAGGTTGGCACCGTTCATTGCCCCGCAAATTTTGAGCTTTTTATAAGCTCTTTCTTTTACCCGGGTCATACTCGAGTAAACTGTTGTTCCTTTTGCCTTTGCACTAACAGCATCTAACTTAAAAAGTCCGTTGGTTTCCGCCTCAACATGGGCAATCGCAATCATATCGAAATCCTCTACACTTTTTAACTCCTTAAAATTTGTTTGTTCGGCGAAAGTCTGGGTCCGACCCGATTTAAAAGCTATTTTATAAATAGTATTTTTATAAACAGTATTTATAACGTCCTCATTAGGATATACGTACTTCACTGCATCGGCAGTAACTTCTTTAACATTGCAAGCAATTTTTTCATTATTGGTAAAAATTGTATCAACCTGAGCATGGGCTGCTGTTGCAAAAAACAAGCATGCACCAATCAAATAGGTAATTTTAAAATTCATTAGATATGTATGTGTTTTTATAATTGGGGACAATATTACACTATTCTATTTTAATAGAAAGTAACTTATATGCAACAAAAAACCTCAGTCGAACTAACGATTGAGGTTTACTCCTGAAATCAGGGCGATGAAAGTTTAACTGCTGTAAAATACATTACATTCCGCCTTGCTGTTGAGCATCGCCATCTTGTTTTATATCGTCATTATTAACACCCGATTTCTTGCTTCCAGGCTTTCCTTTTTTCTGTTGAGGATTAAAATCAACCTTACCGAAACGATAACTGAAGGAAATACCAATTGAACGGAACGGCACAGAAGTCTGGCTCGACTGATCAAATCCGTTTCCACTGATTTTGCTGGTAAAGTCACGATACTCATTGAACGGGTTCGATAAGTTCATACCTATGCTTGCACGTTTTTCCATGAAATCCTTCTTAAAACCAATATTAAACATTGAAAATGAAGGATTTTCTCCCTGAATTGTTCTACGAGGGGAGTTAAACATTCCAAATGCTTCAATTGCAAAATCTTTTGGCAACGACCATGAAGCATTCGCATTAACACTATACAAAATACTGTTGCTGCTGTAAGTAGTCTTTACATTCGGATCATCGACATTGTAGGTGTACACATTCACATTTCCTCTCAACGTTAAGCGCTGACCGATCTGCAATGAACCAAAAAGATTTAAACCGACAGATGAGCTACTTGCAATATTCATATAAGTGGTAGCCGAAATTCTTCCGCTATCTAACGTAGACACAACACTTTCAATTACATCATTGGTCTTTTTATAATACAATGAGGCATTGATCGAGCTTTTACCCATAAACTTTGAATAACCTAACTCAAATGAATTGGTTTTTTCAGGTGATAGAAATGGATTACCAAATGAAATATTCTGCGGGTCAGTTGCATCAATAAATGGATTAAGTGTTCTTAAACCTGGTCGTTGGATACGACGGCTATAACTCACCTTAAGCGAAGACATATCTTTAAAAGAACGCTGTAAGGTTATGCTTGGCACAAAGTTATTATAGCTGTTATTTACCCTGGTACCTTCAGTTGATGTAAAATCACCGGTGATTTCAGTACGTTCTAAACGACCACCTGCTTTTAATGAATAGCTTTTGTTAAAAGTTACATTAAATGATGCATATCCTGCATACACATTCTGGGTGTAATCAAATTCATTATTACGGGAAGCTACTGGCTCGTAATTGCCCTGAGGACTTAACACTTCATAAGCGTATTTACTTGTAATATCACGGAGGATAGTTTTTCCACCTACTTCAAGCAATACCTTTTGGGATAACGGTTGAGCGTAATCAGCCTGAAAGGTTAGCTCACGGTTTTTACCTTTATTGAAGCTTCTTTCTGCACTGTCAGGAAATGCAACAATACCATCAAATAATGAATTGGTAATGGTATTATTATCATCATTACTCATCTGGAAACTCAGGCTAAGTTCCTGTTGAGGTTTGGCAAACGTTTTACGGTAATCTGTACTCCAGTCAAGACCTGAACGTTTGAAATTATTCTCTGAATTACGGTTGTATTGCTTCCGCAATCCATCAAAATTGTCAGAGTTTGATACCAACACAACATTCTCATTATCGTTTTTCCATTGGCTGTATTTGATACTACTGCTTAATGTACTGGTTTTGGTAAGATCATAATCAAATCCAAAGTTCATGTTGCCACCATTTCTTCCGCTCCTGTTCGAACCATTCTGATTGTTGGTTCTTACGGTATCAGCAATAAAGCTATTCCGTAAAAACGTAGTCGACCCGTCAGCAGGAATAAAATACATACCACTGGCACCGGCATTTAATCCCAGTTTGCCTTTACGGTAATTGATACTTCCATTTCCGCGATTAAAACGAGTACCACCATTTAAACTGATATTTCCTGTAACTCCAGCAACTTCCGTTTTCTTGGTTACAATATTGATAATACCTGCGGTTCCTTCCGCATCATATTTTGCTGAAGGATTAGTAATTACTTCAATGTTCTTAATTTGATCGGCAGGAATCATTTTCATCGCATCAGCAACGTTATTACTTACGATAGTTGAAGGTTTTCCGTTGATCAATACTTTTACATTTGAACTTCCGCGAAGTTCAACATTTCCGTCAAGGTCAACACTTACCATCGGTACTTTACGAAGAATATCACCTGCATCGCCGCCTTTAGAAGTAACATCCTTTTCGGCGTTATATACCATTTTATCTATCTTATTCTCCACCAACTCCTTCTGCCCTACTACAGTAACCTCGTCCAACTGCTTTCCGGAAGCCTGCAGCAAAATTTTGCCTACTTTAATATCATTATCCTGATCTGTAATGCTTATTTTTTTGGTGGCTGTGGTTTTATATCCAATAAAGGTTACCACCAATTTATAATCACCGTTGGGGATTCCGGTTAGTTTAAAAACACCCTTATCATCACTTAATCCGCCATTAATCGATTTAGCATCAGCTATCCGCATTAAAGCAATAGTGGCAAAATCAATCGGCTGCTTGCTTATTGAATCGATAACAACTCCACTGATCTTCCCGGTTCCTTTGGAGGATTGTGCAAAAGCACTGGCAGCCAACAGACCGCATAACACTGTTAGTAAAACTTTCTTCATGGATTTTTTCGTAGGTCTCAAAGTTAATTTTGATAATCATATAGCATTGTAAAAACATTGTTATACCTGAGCTATATCATTCATATTTTCAATTACTTTTCAACCGTTATTTCTTAATAGTTTTAAAATGGAAATTCAACCATTCTTATTAGAGAATCGTTATTGCCGACCGCAGTCAATAGGCATTAAATGGGAATAAGAACTTGAATTCCTTATTACGGTAAAAACCCCAATGCTAATGAGATTGATCAAAAGCAAAAGGGTTTAAATCAAAACAGAAAAAAAGTTATATCCTGATTAATTAACCAGCTCTACTTTAAATTTCAATTTGGTTTCTTTTGATAACGCATCCATTTGCCCACGCATTCCATTTTGAGGTGGCATTCCCTGACCATGTCCACCATGCGGACCACCACCCATTTCTCCTCTTCCTCCTGGCATCCCTCCTCCCATTCCTCCAGAACCACCGGGTCTTCTTCCACCACCTGGAGGGAATCCATTCCCTGTTCCACGTTCAGGTTTTGAATCACTCATTTTAAATCCGTTAATATTAAAACCGATAGTCAGTGTTTTTTTATTAGGAGTTACGTCCTTCTCATACAAGTTAGCCAATGGAATAGCGGCCTCATAAACTAAACTTTCATCATTATTGATCAGTAGTTTCAACTGAAATTCTCCAATACTATCCAAGGCCTTTTCGCCTTGAGGAGTCTTGATAAATCCACTTATTATTGACTCTCTTTTCTGAAGAAGAAGATCTTCCATCATGATTGCTCTGTTTTTTTCATGATCAATAGGAGGCGGCATCCCATTTTTTTAAAGGAAATTCAATTGTATTATGCTCACTCGTTCCTCCATTAGCATCAAACCATAATCTAGCTCCAGAAACAAGCATTTTCATTTCAAGTTGAGGATTGATAATACGAAAAATGAGAAATAAATAACGATCATTATTAGCCATCGCATATTCAATTCCACTATCTGTATCCGTAAAACGGATAGGCTGTCCCCACTCAGTCGGAATGCCATCTACCTGATTATTTTCTGTTGCTTTTGAGCTGGTTGCCTGTTTACCTGAAGAACACGCTGAAAACAGTACTAACGCGGTTATGGCACATTTCACTATCGATTTCATACATTTTTATAACTAGTTCACTTTCAATGACAATGTATCGGCATTGATCCCGGTGAAGATGCCTAAGCCGTTTTTAATATTTGTGGATGGATTTTTAAGATTTAGAGAACTGGACCCTGATTGCTGATATAATGCAGCGTATTCAGGATTGATCCGATAAAGAATTAACTTATGATTACCATAATAACTAAAACTTTGAAGATTCAGATCATAAGTTCCCCCTTGGTCAGGTTGATTTCGGAAGATCGGCCGCCGATCTGTTGACGAACTTCCACCTCCGGGAAATCCAAAGCTTATTGCTGTTGGAGCAGTTTCTATATTTTGCACTACGATCAAATGATAATCATGGGCAGGATTTGTCCATGTTAATTTTATTGGATCAGGGAACTCGGGGCGTACGCCACTACCCATATCAAACACAGGAACAGTAAACGTGGTTGCCGATGCTGCAAAATTTTGTGGTTTGGTTGGAATTGTTGTCTCAGCACTTACTATATTATCTTTATAATTGAACCTTAAAGTGTACGTTTTCCCTTCAGAAATTGCCAGCTCTGAGCCCGATTGATAAATACCATCCGACACATCTACTAATGGATATTCATTAGTGCCGTCAGCTATAAAAACAGATAAATCATTTATGGGAACCTGTGCGGTATCTGCCGTTCCGAAACCAATTTGCTGAGTAATATGCACATTTACTACCTGGCCGGGAACAAGATAGGCTTCAACAACTGGTTTATCAATTGCAGCAAGATCGGTTGTTTCTTCCGTTTCACAGGCTGAAAGTAGAGCCGTAATAATCAGTATAAAAACAAACTTCAGCTTATATGTATACCGTTTCAGTATGCCCAGATCATACTTAACTAACTGTATGTTCATGTTATCTTAATTTAAGTGTTAGGGTTAGGTTTGGTGTAAGGCCGAGGTAATTCACATTGGTTTCAACAACCTGGTTATCGGCTATCTGAAATTCTTTGTACCAAACATTCTTTCGGTTGTAAACATTGAAAAAAGAAAGACCAATAGAACCAATGTTGGTTCCGGAGTCGGCTCCGCGTAACTCGTAATTAATAGCCAGGTCTAACCGGTGGTAATCAGGCAAGCGCGAGCCATTCTTAGCCCCTATATTGATAAAACTTTGTGTGGTTCCATCAAGCAAAGTAATTTCATATCCTCCTTGCGGAGCAGTATATGGTCGTCCAGTAGCAAACACCCAATCTCCTGAAAAATTCCAACGGCCAAGTTTATAGATATTCACGATTTTTAACTCGTGACGCACATCCTGACTAGCAGCATAATAATTAGGCGAATAGGCCTCAATCTTATTTCTGGCTTCGCCAATTGAATAACTGATCCAACCGTTATAATGGCCTATTTTTTTCTGCAATAAGAATTCAATTCCCTGGGCATACCCAATACCATTGAGAAAATTCTCCTCATAAGAAACACCTCCTCTCGACGGATTAAAACGTAATGAATATTCAGTTACTCCCTTTAAATCTTTATAATAATATTCAGCACTGAATATGTATTGATGTGTTTCATACGAAGCCCCTAAAATATAATGTGTAGCTGAGCTAACCGGAACATTATTATTATCGGATAATATCCAGAAATCACGGCTTCCGGAAAGTACATCCTCACGTAGCACACGGTTTGCAAACTGATAATATTTACCCGTGGCCGCTTTAATCATCAACTTGTTATTAAGTTTATAATTGATAGTTAAACGAGGCTCGGTATATGTTTTTGAGGTTTGATCAAAATAAGAGAAACGCAGGCCGGGTTCAAGAGAAAGCTTATCACCTAACAAAAATTGCTGATCTTGAATGTAGATTCCGGCCACGTTTCCGGATGTATGCCTGTCTAGTACTGTAGATGTATCATTCTGGCTGTAAGTATATTTTATAGCGTAATTGATACCGTAAGCTCCAAATTTCAACTTATTATCCTTTCTCCAGGCATATTCAAAATCCGATTTAAAAGTGATGTCTTTCAGGTCATTATTTTCCAACGTTCCGGTTTTAATATCCCGACTATTACCGTCTTCATCTGTTATCGTGTTGGAATTCGAACGATCACGATCACTATAATAATTAGAATAACCTAAAACAGTAGTATTGAAAAAGCGTTCCGACCATTTGCGTGCCCAGCGTAAACTTCCACCTAGATTACCATAATTGGTCACATCATTTACATTAAATCCGAATCCGCGGCCTCCACCTCCTCCTCCAAAACTTGGGGCGCTTGATTCTTGTGAATTATCAAGATTGTCGGTTCCATTGTAAATACTCAATGAAAGCACGTCCTTTTTTGATGGTTTATAGGTAAAC
>RCUT01001702.1_pt1 | contig 10225 bp, 9 predicted proteins | sample 2166171 | NCBI WGS metagenome assembly RCUT01 (sample SAMN09932757, study PRJNA488358) | compost metagenome | isolation source: compost soil in 4-hydroxybenzoic | place: Germany: Experimental Botanical Garden
TGTCGGTCTTGATGCCGGCGGAAGCGCGCTTGGCCACGTAGCCGTCGTCGGGCGACACCGGCTGATCGGGCTGGCCACGCGCATCACCGGTTGCCGCAGCCAGGCCGAAGACATCGTGCATGACGCCTACATGAAGCTGGATACCCCGGACCTCGCCGGCACCATCCGCTCCCAGGCTTCGTACCTGAACCGTGTGGTGCGCAACCTCTCGATCGACCACTACCGCCGTCGCGCCCTGGAAGAACGGCTCATAGGCGATGAAACGGATATCGAAGCATCGATCTGCGAGTCCGCCTCACCCGAGGAGCTGGTCTCGGACCAGCAGATGCTGGAGCTGATCGCCGGCGCCCTGGCGGAGCTGCCGGAACGCACCCGACGCGCGTTCGAAATGCACCGCATCCATGGCATGAAGCAGAAGGACATCGCCCAGGCGCTGGGCGTATCCACGGCCCTGGTGAACGGCATGATTCGCGACGCGATGCTTCGTTGCCGCGAAGTGCTCTGACGGTGGTGGTTGCCCCTCACCCGCCCCCACACCGGGGATGGGCATTGCGCCCATCCGGGTGAAAGGATCGCCGGGCCATCAGACCCACTGGTCGTTACGCTTGCGCCGCACCCGCAGCATGGTCGGCAGGATCAGCCCGGCGAGCAACCCGGCACCGGCGATGCTGCCGCCGTAAACCATGTAGCGCATCAGCACCTGCTGGTTTTCCTCGCCCAATTGCGCCTGCACGTCGCGCAATTCGGATCGCGCCTGGCTCAGCTCGCTGTCCAGCGCCGTGCGCGCCGCCTGCAGTTCGTCGATCAGCTTCTTGCGCGAATCCAGCGTCTCCTGCATGCCCTGCACGCGGGTCTTCCAGGTGGCATCGATGCCGTCCAGCTCGGCGCTGAGCTCGGCCACCTTCTGCTCCAGCTGCGGCAGGCGTTCGGCCTGGCCGGGCACTTCCTGCAGGTCGCGGCTGGGAATCCATACCGTATTGCCGTTCTCGCCCCGCACCTGGCTGTAATCCCCCTGGGTGCCCAGCAGCTCCACCTTCTGCCCGGAACCGAGCGTACCGACGATACGGTAGCCATCGGTCGGGCCGCTGCGCACATAGGTCGTCAGGCTATCGCTCACCCAGCGCGCATTGCCGGCGGCCTCCTCGGCCTGCACCGGGGCACCGGTCGCCAGCAGGCCACCTAGCAGGCAGGCACCGAGGGCGCGGGTCTGGAGCGGGGAAACACAGGCGGAGAAATGACGAAATAGGGACATGGGCAATCTTCACGTGGCGATAGAACGAAACCCGCATTCGGGCGCGATAAAAGCCGGCCAGGCAAATGGTCTTGGACAGGAGCTCGGTCAGGGGACTGGAGGACAGCGAACGCCCAGATGGCGAAAGGCCGTGCAATCCACCCGGTGGGCCGACAGCAGACAGACAGCGGGTGCCCGGCTTGAGTTCACTCGGGCGGATAGGGGCGTGACAGGCGGCGCGCAGCGCTATATGGCTGCAGATGGCCGCACATTCCCAGGTCAGAGGAAAATTTCGCGAGTGACCGGTCAGCCTTGCTCGTCGGTCGGCACGACCAGGGCATCGCCAATGGCGTAGAAATGTCCGCCTGCGATGTAGTGCAGGCTCCGCCATTCTGGGCCTGCGTGCTCGAAGTCCCAGCGGCCGTCGTGGAATACGCGGGTATCGGCCCAGGCTCCAACGACCTCGGCGATGAACAGGTCATAGGTGTTCTGGTTGTGCGGTTCCGGGATCAGCCTGCAGGCGAGCCAGGCCGCGCATCCCGCCACGAACGGAAGGTCGTGCCCCTCCATGCGGAACAGCTCCACCCCCGCGCGTTCCAGCTTGGCCGGGTCATCGAGCAGCGTCCTGGTACCCACCGCATGGGTCAATTGCAGCTGCGCCGCCGTGGGTACCTGGATCACGAAGGTGCCGCTCTGCTCGACGAGTTGGCGGGTCTTCGCAATCTTGTCCAGCACCACGGTCAATTTCGGCGGCGAGAAGTCCAGGGCGCAGGCCCAGGCAGCGGCCATGACGTTCTCCACGCCATCGTGGCAGGCCGACACCAGCACGGTCGGACCGTGATTGAGCAACCGGTAAGCCTTGGCGAGATCCACTGGAGCGATAGGGTCATGCATGCTGATACCTCGATATTCCTGGCGATGCTGCGCGGCCGAAACGAGCCGCGCGACAGTTTCACGCGTCGCCGCGCAACAGTCCAACGGGTTCGAGGGATTGCAAGGCGGAAAGCGGCACGACCAGCTCGCACCGTTGCTTGCTACTTGACCGCTTCGCATCGCCGGGCAGTCTCGAACAGCCTGCCGCCGATGGCGCGCGCGGCATCCAGGTGAGCCGCCGGGTCCTGCGACTCCGAGTCGAGCAGGAGCTCGGAGGTCACCACCCGTGCCCCGCAGTAGTCGAATATCCCATGGTCGATCTGCGCCTTCATCGCATTGAAATAGCCGTGCCGCTCGTAGGTCCCCGCGTCGGCGCCGCCGACGCCGATCAGGTGGACCCGAAGGTGGCGAAGCTTCTTTTCCAGCCTGGCGTCCGGGCTGAAGTCGAAGGCCCAGCCATTGGAGAACACCCGGTCGATCCAGCCCTTGAGGATGCCCGGCATCGACCACCAGTAGACGGGGTAGACCAGCACCAGGGCATCGGCGCGATCGACCCTCGCCTGCTCCGCGACAACATCGGCGGGAGGCGGCGCCTGGCGCCGATGCACGGCGTGATCGGCGGCGTTGAAACGCGGGTCGAAGGCCTCCGCCACCAGATCGGCGATTTCGAAGGAATCGCCGGGGCCTGATCGGACCACGCCATCGGCGACCTGCGCAGCGAGGCTATGGGTGAGTGACCGGGGATCGTGGTGCGCGACAACGATGAGCGCGTGCATGGCGAAGCCTCCTGCTGGCTGATTGTGGAATGACGACGAAGCTTATATTCTTTCAGTAGGTTACTTTTAGTAAGTTACTTTTGGTACATAGCCATGTCAACCAGCGATCAGAACGAGCAGGACTCCGCTTCACGGCCACGGCGCCGCCTGTCGAGGGAGGAGCGACAGCGGCAGTTGCTCGACGTCGCCTGGCGCCTGGTCCGGGAAGAAGGCACGGACGCCTTGACCCTGGGCCGGCTCGCCGAGCAGGCGGGCATTACCAAGCCCGTCGTCTACGACCATTTCGGCACCAGGGGCGGGTTGCTGGCGGCGCTGTACCAGGAATTCGACGCGCGCCAGACCGCGCTGATGGATGCCGCGCTGGCAGCCAGCGAAGCGACCCTGACCAGCCGGGCAGCGGTCATCGCGTCGTCCTATGTCGACTGCGTGCTGTTGCAGGGCCGCGAGATTCCCGGGGTGATCGCGGCCCTGGCCAGCTCACCGGAACTCGAGCAGATCAAGCGCGAATACGAGGCGGCATTCATGGAGAAGTGTCGAGCCGCCCTCGCCCCCTTCGCCGCCACCGGCAGCATCGCGCCGGCAGGCCTGCGGGCCATGCTCGGCGCGGCCGAGGCCCTGTCCCATGCCGCCGCCACCGAAGAAATCACCCCCGCACAGGCGCAGGACGAGCTCTTCGAGACCATAGTCGCGATGGTCGAGCGCAGCGCACGCGGCACCCTCCGGCGCGACGGCTGAAAGGACAGCCCACTACCCCGGTGCTTCTCGGTTTCGGGCATTAAGCAAAATCGCTTCGGCGGTTGTCTCAGGATGCGCCGGGCCGCCTGCTGTTCTGGACGCAGGTCGGCGCGCCCGTTTATTCCTGGCGTCCCGATACGAGGTTGTGCAATGAAGGTAGGTCCGCTGCTGGGCATGTTCATGGTGGTTGCAGCCGTATTCGGCGCCATGGGGAGCGCCCTGGCCGACCATCGGCGGGACCGGGGCGACGGCAACTGGGTGGACGAGTACCGGGACGGCCCCTGCCGGGTCAAGGAATTCTCCGACCACGGCTACTACCGGAAAGTGGTCAGGTGCCCCAACGGACGCGGCAAGACCTGGCGGCGTGGCGAATGGGAGCGCAGTTTCCGCGACGGCCCCTGCCGGGTCAGGATCGAAGCGTCGCGGGAGGTGTATCGCAAGGAAAAGACCTGCCGAGGACGTGACTACGATTGAGGCGCACGGGCCGAATCCCGCCGCGCAAACGAGGCGAACCATCCCCCTCCTGCATGGCCTACCCTTTAACTGCGGGCGAATGGAGGTAGGCCATGTACCAACCGATCAATGCGGTGGTGATCATGGGTGTTGCCGGATGCGGCAAGTCTGCCGTTGCGCGGGCCCTGGAGCTGCGCTCCGGAGCGCGATTGATCGAGGGCGATGCCTTTCATTCCGACCGCAACATCAAGAAGATGAGCGCCGGCGAGCCCCTGACCGACAAGGACCGCGCCGGCTGGCTGCGCGCCCTGGAAAAGCAGCTGCGCCAGGCCTACACCGCCGGCGAGCATCCGATACTCACCTGCTCGGCCTTGAAGCGCAGCTATCGCGATGGCCTGCGCCAGACCATGCCCGGGCTGGGGTTCGCCTACCTCCAGCTGTCTCCCGAGGCCGCTGCCGAACGCATGGCCAGGCGGCGCGGGCACTTCATGCCGGCCAGCCTGCTGGACAGCCAGTTCGCCGACCTCGAAGCGCCGCTGGACGAGCCGCTGACACTGGTGGTCGATGCCAATCAATCGGTGGACAGCCTGGCCAGGGCCATCCACCAGTGGTGGCAGCAGCACGCGCCGGCCTGACCTCCCGGCGCCTGGCATCAAACCGGCATCATCCTGTCGTCATGCAAAAGCGCTTATGATTCAGCGCTTTGCCGTGGGTACAGGGACCAATCGATGCTGTCTTCCATGAAACGCTACAAGTCGCTGCTGTCCGGGGCCTTGGCGCGTTACTTCCCTCGCACCACCGAATACCTGCGCGCCGAGAGCGAAGCGGCTGCGCAACTGAAGAAGCCCAAGCCTCGGGCAAAGCAGGCCACCACCGGCAAGGCCAGGGCGAGCGGCGCGAAGAAGCCCGCCGGCGAGGCGTCCGCCAAACCGCGCAAACCGGCCGTAGAGGGTATCTACAGTGGCGTGCAGATGCGCGTCGATGACGCGCAGGTCCAGGCCATGCGCGAGCGCGTCGGCCAGGCCGTCGCCGCCGGGGTGGTCAGCCCGCCGTCCGACGAACAATGGGCGATGATCCTCAGCCGCGCCCCGCTCACCCGCATCTTCGCCGGTGCCGGCTCCGGCAAGTCCACCACCCTGGTGCTGCGCGTGGTGTTCATGCTCTGCCACATGGGCGTGGCGCCGGAGCGGCTCACCGTCATCTCCTTCACCAACGCCTCCTGCGCCCAGCTGCGCGAGCAGTTGCTGAAGGTCCTGGCCTTCTGGCAATTCCCCTTCGATGCGGCCCAGGCGCGCCAATGCGTACGCACCTTCCACTCGGCCATGGGCACCCTGGCCAAGGAGGTGCTGAACAACCCGCGCTGGTTCGAGCAGCTGGACGATGCCGGCGCCGGCGAACTGGACAACCCGCTGCTCGCCGGCCGCCTGCGCCCGGCCCAGCAACGCCTGCTGCAACAGGCCTACCAGGCCTGCTACGCCGCCGAGGCGGATTTCCGCGAAAAGGTGCACAGCCTGCTGGACCTGCCGCCCCTGCCCGAACCCGCCGAAGGCAAGCCGGTGAAGATTCCCAAGGCACCGCTGGACGGCTTCAGGCTGGCCGGCGAGTTCACCCCCGTACCGCTGTTCGAGGCCTTCCATATGCAGGCCGGCTTCATGGAGAGCATCGGCATCCGCCTCGACCAATTGAAGGCTCGCGAGCTGGCCTGCTCGGCGCGGGAACGCACCTTCGTCGAGGCCCTGGTGCAGTTCTGGAAGCACTTCGAAGCCCTGCTCCAGCAACAGGGGCTGATGACCTTCAACGCCGCCTTCCAGCGCCTCGGGCAGATCCTGGCCAGCGGCGATGGCGTGCCCGCCCAGGCCCTGGCGCCCTTCAACCACCTGCTGATCGACGAGTTCCAGGACGTTTCGCCGCAGATCGTCCAGTGGCTGCAGGCCCTGCACCGTGGCCTGGCGCGCAAGGCCGAAGCGGTCAGCCTGATGGCCATCGGCGACGACTGGCAGTCCATCTACGGCTGGCGCGGCAGCTCGCCGGAGCTGTTCATGGACTTCGACAGGCACTTCCCCAGCAAGGGCAAGACGAAGAAGAGCACGGTGCTGATGCTGGAGACCAACTACCGCTCCATCGAGCCGGTACTGCGCGATGGCGAAGCGGTGCTGGCCGGCGTCGCCTTCAAGCAGGCCAAGGCGAGCAAGGCGTTCAAGGCCATGCAACCGGGTGACCACGGGGTGAAGCTGGTGAGCCGCTTCGACCTGAAGACCCGCCTGCCGGAGCTGATCAAGGATATCCAGGCCCAGTGCGAGCACGTCGCCACGCGGCCCAATGCCGACCGCAACGCGGTGCTGCTGCTCAGCCGCCGCAACGAGCCGCTGCGGCAGATCCAGGCGCAGCTGGACAAGCAGCTGCCGCTGCGCGCCTACAGCATCCACCGCGCCAAGGGCCTGCAGGCGGAGGTGGCGATCATCGTCGACGACTGTGCGCCGCCGGAGAAACACCCGCTGCGCAATGCGCTCTACGCCCACTCCGGCTTCTTCCGCAACAGCTACGACCAGGCCATGCAGGACGAAAGCCTGCGCCTGGCCTACGTGGCCATCACCCGCGGCGTCAGCCGGGTGATCTGGTACACCGGCAAGGTGCAGGGGGCGACCCAGGTGTTTGCAAGCCGGGGTTGAGGTGTGCCGCCACAACCTGGTGCGCGCGGCGCACCCTACGGGCGAATGGCTCAACCGTAGGGTGCGCTGTGCGCACCGCCGGAGTCGGCTCCAGGGCGGAGGGCATCCCTGCCCTCCGAAGTGCCATCCGGAGCGATGCTATGATGCGCCGCATCATTCCGGACCTGCGTTATTTCCATGGACTACCAAGACAGCCAAGCCCTGCAAGAGCATGCACGCCCGCATCGTCCAGGAGCTGACACCCCTCTGAAGGAGTGCTGAAGTGCCCAGGCCTGACAAATGAGCTGCACCAGCCGAAAGATCGACCAGTTGCGTCGGCAGATCCCGAACTTCGCCTGCGTGCCCGGCTGCCACGATTGCTGCGGGCCGGTGACGGCCTCGTCGGAGGAAATGTCGCGGCTGCCGGTGAAGAGCGACGCCGAACATGACGCCGCCCTTGCCCACTGGAACTGCGTGCACCTCGGCCCGCAGGGCTGCGAAGTCTATGACCAGCGCCCGCTGATCTGCCGCCTGTTCGGCACTACGCCGAGCCTGCCATGCCCGCGCGGCCGCGGTCCGGAAACGCCGACGGAGCCGCAGGTCGTTGACCAGGTTCACGAACTGATCGCCAGTACCCGCCAGGTGCTGGTCTAGCCGCGAAGTCATGAAAGCCTTGCCGGCGGCTCTACCAGCCCTTGCGCCAAGCCTCAGAGGCCGAAGGGCGAACCTGCGGTCCGCTTGGCGATTGAAATCGCCCCCACACTGATCGGGGCCGCTTCCGTGACGGACGGCTCGCCCCGGGCCTTCGGATTCGCTGGCCTACCCACCCTCCGTCGGCGAACGCCGCCAATGTCATGAAATGAAAAATCGCTGTCGCCTAATGGCAGGTGGCCGGCCCGCGCGCGCCCTAGAGTCGACGCCATTCACCGCAGGCCGGGCGCAGAGCCCGAAAACAAGAGAGCCGCAATGCGCAAAACCCCTCGCACGACCCAGCCCGAAACACCTGCCAAGCGACGCCCAGCAACCGGGAAAAGCCGCCGCAGCCGCGGAGCCACCGATCTCCCGGCCGATTCCCAGCAGCATGAGCTGATCGGCACCGCAAGCAGCCAGACACTTGCGGGCAACCCGCTGGTCAGCGTGCGCGCGGCCGACCTGGCCGGTTCCGCCGGCTACCTGTTCAAGGCCCTGGGCACGTCGCCGCTCAAGGCCGGCGCCCACCTCGGCGGGTATCTGAAGGAACTGCGCGCCATAGTCGGCGGCACCTCCAGCATCGCCCCCGACCCCAGGGACAAGCGCTTCGCCGATCCAGCCTGGCAATCCAATGTTTTCTTGCGCGCCCTGCTGCAGAGCTATCTGGCCGGCCAGAGCGAATTCACCCGTTTCATCGACTCCACCGATCTCGCCCCCCTGGAAAAGAGCCGGGCCCGCTTCGTCGCGTCGCTTCTGGCCGATGCGGTGGCGCCCAGCAACTCGCCCCTGACCAATCCGGCGGCACTGCGCAAGCTGGTGGACACCGGCGGCCTGAGCCTGGCCAGGGGCGTTCGCCAGTTCGCCAGCGACATGCTGAGCAAGCGGGGGCTCCCCTCACAGGTGGACAGCACGCCGTTCAAGGTGGGGGAAAACATCGCCACGGCCAAGGGCGAGGTGGTGTTCCGCAATGACATGTTCGAGCTGCTGCAGTTCGCGCCGACCACCGAGAAGGCCTTCGCGCGGCCGCTGGTGATGTCGCCGCCGCAGATCAACAAGTACTACGCCATCGACCTGGCGCCGGAGAAGAGCCTGATCAAGTGGATACAGGACAGCGGCGTGAACCTGTTCGTCATCAGCTGGCGCAACCCCACCAGCGAGCACCGCGACTGGGGCCTTTCCGACTACGCCCTGTGCCTCGACCAGGCGGTGGACGTGGCACGCCAGATATCCGGCAGCCCGGATGTGAACATGTGGGGCTCCTGCTCGGGCGGCATCACCCTGGCGGCCTACCTGGGCTGGCTGGCGGCCCGTGGCGAAGGCCACAAGGTGGCCAACACCAGCTGGGCCGTGTGCGTGCTCGACATGCCCTCGGCGCTGGACGACACCACCTTAGGGCTGTTCACCACCCCGTCCGCGCTGCGCGCGGCCAAGGCCAGCTCACGGCGCAAGGGCGTTCTGAGCGGCCAGGGCATGGCCCGCATGTTCGCCTGGATGCGGCCCAACGACCTGATCTGGAACTACTGGGTCAACAACTACCTGCTGGGCAACAAACCGCCGGCCTTCGACATCCTGGCCTGGAACAACGACACCACGCGGCTGCCGGCACAACTGCACGCGGACTACCTCGACCTGGTGCAGGCCAACCCCTACAGCAATCCGGGCGCCCTGGAGATCGCCGGCGAGTCCATCGACATGACGAAGGTGAAGGTCGGCGCCTATGTGGTCGGCGGCACCACCGATCACATCACGCCCTGGCAGGGCTGCTACGGTACGGCCCGCCTGTTCGGCGAGGACGCCACGTTCGTGCTGTCCAACGCCGGCCACCTGCAGAGCCTGGTCAACCCGCCCGGCAATCCCAAGTCGTTCTTCTATGCGGCACCGGCTGCCGCCGGCGATCCGGAAACCTGGCTGCAGAACGCCGGGGAGCGCCAGGGCGGCAGTTGGTGGTCGCATTGGCGCGAGTGGATCCAGCAACGCTCGGGCGAGAGCGTGCCGGCGCCGAAGAAACCGGGCTCGCGCAAGTATCCGCCCCTGTGCCCGGCACCCGGCAGCTACGTGCTGGAACGCTGAAGGCCACGACGCTGTTCGGGGCGTAACTCCTGCACTCGCCCCACCGTAGGGTGCGCCATGCGCACCGATCGCGGGGTTCAACCCTTGCGCCGTGCTCAGCCGCCGGTGCGCGCGGCGCACCCTACCTGGCTGCACTCGCCCCCTCCGCAGGGTGCGCCATGCGCACCGAGCACGAGATCGCCCCCTGCGCCGCGCTCAACCATTGGTGCGCACGGCGCACCCTACCTGGTCGACGCCGTTGCTCTATCCAGACAACTTGAGTCGTAACAGGCAGTGCGGGTGACTCACCCCTCTATCAGCCCGCGCCATTCGCGGGCTTCGGCGCGTTTACAAGGAATGAATCGTCGGCACCAGGGTCTATTTTCCTAGGCGGGCCCACGCGAACGACCCGCTCGTTGCCGCCCCGTTCCTCGATGTCTCGCGGCGGCCTCGATGACATGGCATCGGAGGTCGATCATGCGCTGGATATCAGGGGTACTCTGCCTCGCCGTGCTGCTCTCCGGCGGCTGTGCACTTGCCGAGGAGACCAAGGCCAGGGCGGCGGAGAACAAGGCCGAGGTGCTGGAAGAAAAGGCCGCCAGGAACGAACCGCCGAGCAGCGGCGCGGCCGCTCCCATCGCCCCCGGCGAAGCCGAGGCCGTCGACCCGGCCGGCGAAGCGCCGCTGGATGACGCCATCACCTGCCTCGCCCGCTCCATCTACTGGGAAGCCAAGGGCGAACCGACAGAGGAAATGGAAGCGGTGGCCAA
>RCUT01001705.1_pt1 | contig 10222 bp, 7 predicted proteins | sample 2166171 | NCBI WGS metagenome assembly RCUT01 (sample SAMN09932757, study PRJNA488358) | compost metagenome | isolation source: compost soil in 4-hydroxybenzoic | place: Germany: Experimental Botanical Garden
TATTCCTACATCAATATCGGAAATAGAGGCGTAATTTCGCGCACTTCATTCGCCATGAGCGGCCACTGCCACACAGTGGCCGCCAGATTGAGGTAATTGCCCCATGCGCTTTCGCATTCTTGATAACAACATCCGGCCCCAAACTGTCATGGCATGGGCATTGCTGGCGCCGTTGACGCTGGCAATCGCTACCCATGCCCAGGCGCTTTCCCAGGTTGAAGGCCAGCGCACCATTGGTGCGGGTACCCCGACCGATGATTACGAACTGAAGCCCGGCGCCACCTTGAATGCCATTGGTGCTGATATGGGATTTGTCCTCCTGCGCTCTGGTGCCACCTTCAACATGAATGGCGGCACCGTGAACTCAGGCAGAGTGCGCAGCGGGGTTGACCTGATGGCCGGCAGCAGCGCCAGCATCAGTAACGGTGCCACGATCATCGCCGACTCCTACGGCGTGCGGCTCAACCACGATGGCAATGGCAACGGTGCGAATGCAACCGTTGCTGATAGCCATGTACAGGGCAGACTTGGCGCTGCCTATATCAGCCAGGACTCTACGTTGAATGTGACCCGTAGCACGCTGGTCGCTACCGGTGAAAACCGCGCAGCGGTGGATATGTTCAAAGGCGGTACCCTCAATGCTCAGGACAGCACCATCACCGGCACCGGCGCGGGGCTGCGGGTGAATGGCTCGACGTCCACGGGCGCCGCCAGCATCAACCTGCAAGGCACACGCGTTGAAGGCCAGCAGGGCCCGGCGATTCTTGTCGGGCGTGCAGAACTGCCAGGTGCAGCCGCCGACATTGTCGTGGGGCCGGGTTCCAGCCTGGTCGCGGGCAACGGCAATTTGCTGGAAGTGGTTGGCAGCTCACGGGCAGACATGCGCGTCGAGGGTAGCCACTTGCAAGGTGACGTGCGCGCCGAAGCAGGCTCTACCGCCAATCTGACTTTGGATAACCAGGCAAGCCTGACCGGTCGGCTGGAAAACGTAGCCGGGCTTACCCTCAACAACCAAGGGCGCTGGAACATGGTCGAGGACAGCCAGGTGGGCAGTCTGGCCATGAATGGCGGCGTGGTCAGCCTGGGCGAGCCGCGGCAGTTCCTTACCCTGGAACTGGGCACGCTCAGGGGCAATGGCACGTTCATCATGGATGCTGATTTTGCCACGGGGCAAACCGACTTCCTGAAGATCGGTACCGCCACCGGCAGTCACGGTTTGTTGGTAGGAAGTAGTGGCAACGAGCCGGCAAGCGAAAACTCGTTGCATATCGTGCATGCCGATGCGGGTGATGCGCAGTTTTCGCTGGTCAATGGCCCGGTTGACCTCGGTGCATTTTCCTATGAGCTGCAACAGCGCGGTAACGACTGGTACCTGGATGGGTCGCGCAAGATCATCAGCCCAAGCACCGGCGCTGCGTTGGCACTGTTCGGCACCGCCCCGACCGTTTGGTACGGCGAGCTCAGTTCGCTGCGTAGCCGCATGGGCGAATTGCGGCTGGATGAGCGCAAGTCTGGCGCCTGGATGCGCAGCTACGGCAACAAATACAACGTATCCGAATCTTCGGGTGTGGCCTATTCGCAGAACCAGCAGGGTGTTTCGCTGGGGGCGGATGCGCCCTTGCCGTGGGGGGATGGCCAGTGGTTGGCAGGGGCCTTGGCAGGCTACAGCACGTCGGACCTCAACGTTGCGAGGGGCGCCTCTGGCGAGGTGAAAAGCTACTACCTCGGCCTTTACACGACCTGGTTGGATGCCGCTAGCGGCTATTACTTCGACGGTGTGGTGAAGCTCAACCGTTTCGACAACGATGCCAAGGTCAATCTGAGTGATGGTACGCGGACCAAGGGCAACTACGACAACATGGGCGTAGGTGCTTCGTTGGAGTTCGGCCGTCACATTCCCCTGGATTCTGGTTATTTCGTCGAACCTTTCACCCAATGGTCAGCGGTCAATATCCAGGGCGACAGTTATCGAATGAAGAACGGGCTGAAGGCCAGCAATGATGATACCCAATCCCTCCTGGGCAAGGCGGGTGCCACTGTGGGGCGCAACTTTGATCTGGGCGAGGGGCGTGTGGCCCAGCCCTATGTCCGCATGGCGTATGTGCATGAGTTCGTTACAAACAACCAGGTCAAGATCAATCAGCATCGCTTCGACAACGACCTTTCCGGCTCTCGTGGGGAGCTGGGTGTGGGGGTTGCCGTTTCACTGATGGAGCGTTGGCAGGTGCACGCCGATTTCGATTACAGCAATGGTGACAAGCTCGAGCAGCCCTGGGGGGCCAACATCGGCTTGCACTACAGCTGGTAGGTCATCGCGTTTTCGCTGTCCCACTGTTGAAGGAGGGGTTATGGATAGTGCTCGTCTATATTGGGGCCAGTTACAGGCGTGGATGAGTCGCCTCTTCGGGCGCCGGCCGTTACTGCGGCGCAATGAAGCGCTTGATCCTCCAATAGTGGAAGCGATGCTGGAAGACATTGCCGACGGGCAGCCAAACCTCCTTCCCGTTAGCGCTTTGGAGCTTCCCTTGCGCGTCGAGATACCGATGTGGCCCATTTCGTTTCCCAGCGAGGACCATCCAGAAATCCTCAAGTTTTACTGGAATGGCGTTGAACACACGACGAGAACCTTCACATCGAGAGTGTTGCCTGAGGATTTGATCATCGAGGTGGGAACAGAGTATCTATTGCACGGTACACCAAGGCTTCACTACGAGGTTGAAATCTACAACGGAGTAGAAGGTCGATCGCAGGACTTGCAGCTGACAATCGACCGTGAGGTGCCCGCCCTCGGGGGCGATGAGGGCATGTTGGTGTTCCCGGATGAGGTCTTGAGAAACGGTGTGACAGCCCATTACCTGGAGGTCAATGGCGATGAATTGGAGGCCCAGGTGCCTGGTTACAAGACACCTGAAGTGGGTGACACGATCACTTGTTTCTGGAACCGTAAGCTCAACGAGGAGGAGTACGCCAACGAGCGCACTCTGACACTGGCGGATATTGGCAAACCAGTGACGGTGGTATTCGACGGCCAGATGATTCGTGACCGCGAGGATGGTGTGCGCTTTGCGTATTACCGCATCAAGGATCGCGCGGGCAACCAGAGTTCCCGTGCGCGTATTGTCGATCTTGATGTTGCGGCAGAAATCGTTCCTCGCAATTTGCCGTGGCCAGAGTTACCGAAAGCAAGTGGCGCAGGCGCTACGGTCACGCTTGATCTGAAGGTTTTGAGTGGTGACCTGTTTGCCGTACTGCCTGAGGGGGTGGAGATCTATCCGGAAGATACGCTGGCGCTGCAATGGGGCATACCAGGTGAACTGGGGGCGCTGAACATTCCAGAGTCAGAGATCAAGGGGCAGTTCCTGATCCCCGGAGACAAGCTCGCCATGCAATCAGGCAAAACGTTGCCCTTTTACTATCAGGTAACCACGTTCGATGGTCAAGTGCTTGAGTCGGTCACGCCGCATCGACAGGTGAAAGTGTTGCCCTTCAGACCCTACTTTCCGATTCCGCAGATTCATGAAGCAGAGGTGGGTTACCTGAAATTAAGTGAGGTTACCGACAGGGCGCACTTTCGAATCGAAACGTGGAGATATGTCAGCACGGACCATCTGCTCAAGCTTGAGCTCAAAGGCGTCAACTTGAGTGGGGAGGCGGTGGCATATTCAGTGGAGCCCTACAGGGTGACTGAGGATGACATCGAATGCCGCCTGATTGGCGAGGATAAAACATTGTTCGTGCCCAAGACCTGGCTGGAGACGCTCAAGATCGGGGCTTTACTGCAGCTGACTGCAACGGTCAGCTTCGATGGGAGCCACAGTTGGCCCCCTTCACCGAACCTGGGTACGCTCGATCTGGAGTTGAAGGCTTGATTTCACTTGTCGAGTTGCAGCGCAGTAGTGGTGGCAGCGCTTGCGACACCATAATCATTGATCGTGGAGAAGGTTAGTTGCAATGTTGTCTGCAAGGGAGTGTTGCTCAGCCTGTAGGTTTGTTCGCCGAAAGGTACGGCCATGGCCATGCTGCGCACTTTTTCGGTCTGCTTGCCGTTGGTCAATTCCAGGCGACTGAAGGTGTAGTGGTAAGGGGTAGGATTGTTCACCACCAGATGGGGCACACCTTCAATCTTGCGTAGAGACCACTGCAGGTGCTTGACCTGGTCTTCAGGGCGGCCCTGTAGCTGGCTTGGGCGATAGAACACTTTGATGCGCGTGCGCATCGCGATATTCAGCGTGTTTTCACCCGGCTCCTCTACTTGTGGAATTTCTTGCGCGTTGAAATAGAACAGAGATTCCCTGTCGCTCGGCAGGTCGTTCGGCAAGTTTTGAATCTGAACAAGTTGCTCCATCCCTGGGTCCAGGCGGAACAGGCTGGGGTTGGCTACCAAGGGGACGGGGGTGTTGGTGTCGTCCTCCTGGGTATTGACCCAGGTTTGTACGGCGAAAATCCTGGTGCTCGGGTTGGCGACCACAATCGAAGAATTGCGCGCATCGCTTGAATGAACCACGCGTGTATTGCTGATGGTCAGGGCTGCCTCGGCGGCAGGTAGGCAAGCGGCCAGACAAATGCCGAGCATGGCTTTTCGCAAGCCGAGGGAGCGGTGGATGGATTTCATGTGAAGGCCCATATGTAGCGGGTGGGTCCAGGCGCGCATGGCGCGGCCTGGAACGGTGTTACTTGAGGTCGAAGACGAAGCTGACGGACGTGTTTGCAGCGCCTGCCGTGACCGGGATGGCGGTGGCGCGGTAGGCCGCGTAGAACAGCATGTCGGTCGGATTGGTGTCATCCAGGTCGTAAGGCTTGGATTCGCTACCGTTGGCAATCAGGGTGTTGGTCTTGTCCTTGATGGCCAGGCCCAGGTTGCCTGCCCCACCAGCTGCCAGCGCGTGAAGCTCGCCGGCAGCGCCTGCACTACCGAAAGCGTCTTTGAAGGTTACATAGCCCTGGTTGGTGGAGGTATCACACCCAGTGTCGGGAGTGACGCGCATGGCGAAAGGGCGAAGGTTGCCTTCGCTGCCAATTGCCGTGAAGCGCCCGTTGGCGACGTTACCCATTGAGATGCGATCCATTTTGCCCCCGGTTGCCGGGTCGACGATTTCGATCGAGCATGTGCCGCTGGTGATCGTGCCGTTAAACTCAATGTCGCCGGTGTTGGCGAATGCCGTGCTGCTCAGGCTCATGGCCAGGGCTGCGGTTGTCAGAAGCTTTTTCATGACTGTTATCCCCGTTTTCTAGTGAAGGCCCGACATCAAGACATGCATCAGGCCGGATCTGTCGATACCGGCTGGTCTTGTGAAACCAGCCGGGACGGGGAGCTTAGGAGGGAGAGGGCGGTGGGTATGTAAGTTAAATCAGCACATGCCGTGGATCATTCGTTTGCCTGTGAATCACCGCAGGTGTCAGTCATTCGTGGGCTGACCTGCCTGGCTTGAAAGCTGCTTTTGCTGATGCCAGTCAAAGGGCTCACCGCGTTGCTCGGCTTCGTAGCGACGTTCTTCCAGGCTCTGATAAAGCGCCAACTCTTCGTCAGGCATGAAGTGCAGGCAGTCACCACCGAAGAACCACAGCAAGTCACGGGGTACCAGATGGGCAATTTGCGGATAGCGCTGAATGACCTGGCAGATCAGGTCCTGCCCCAGGTATTGGCTTTCGAGCGGGTCCTGGGGGAGCAAGGTGAGCAGTTCGTCGAAGCGTTCGAGGAACAGGGCGTGGCTTTCCTCTGGTACCTGGTCGGCTTCACCCAAGGCAACCAGAATGGTGCGCAGATGGTGAAGCAGTTGCAGGTGATAGTCCAGGTTGGGGGTGGCCATGGTGAGGTCCTCGAAATGGTTGGAACGGGCGCGAAGTATACGTGGGTTATGGCCAGGTGGAAGGCTGGCAGGGCCGTGTGGCGGCCCTGTTCGAATGCTGCCTAGCGTACTTGCCCCGGTATGGGCTGCAAGTATTGCTTGTCGAAGGCATCCACTGCGATCACCGCCCGGCGCGCCTGCTCGGCGTCCTGCAGTTGCTGGCCTTCTTGCTCTTGAAGCACGCCCGCTTGCACGGCGGCTTCGACAGGGCATTGCCCTGGCGCTGGCTGTACGACACCGTCCTTGAGCGCCTGGGACAACCGTTTGTGCAAGGGCGCAGCTTCGTCCAGCGCATCGCAAGCACGTTGCAGCGCAGCCACCGCATCACCGTCGGCCTCAGGCCGGAAGCAGCCGGCCAGTAGCTGCTCCAGGGCTGGGTCGCCCTTGTGGCGCCCCAACAACTCGGCCACTTCGGCATCCAGTTCGTCGCTCGGCCCGGTGTGGCGGCGCCCAAACGGGAATACCAGCACACGCAAGGCGCAGCCGACGAAGCGGTTGGGGAAGTTGTCGAGCAAACGATCCAAGGCACTTTCCGCCTGGCCCAGGCTTTCCTCCATGGCCCAACGCAGCAACGGCTGCATGTACTCTGGCGAGCCCAGGTCGTGGTAGCGCTTGAGTGCGGCAGATGACAGGTAGAGGTAGCTCAATACGTCGCCCAGGCGGGCACTCAATCGTTCACGGCGCTTCAACGCCCCGCCCAGCAACATCATCGACAGGTCGGCCAGCAGGGCAAAGGCGGCAGCCTGGCGATTCAGAGCGCGGAAGTAGCCTTGGCTCAACCTGTCGCCGGGGGCCTTTTCCAGTGCCCCAAGCCCCAGGCCAAGCACCAGTGTGCTGGCGGCATTGCCGACCGCGAACAGGATGTGCTTCAGCAACAGCTCATCGAATTCGCCGAGTGCCTGGTCGTGGTCCTCCCGCCCGGCAAGGGCCATTTCCTGGAGTACGAACGGATGGCAGCGAATGGCGCCCTGGCCGAAGATCATCAAGTTGCGCGAGAGTATGTTGGCGCCCTCGACGGTGATGAAAATCGGTGCGCCCTGCCAGTTTCGCCCCAGATAGTTGTTGGGCCCCATGATGATGCCCTTGCCGCCATGCACATCCATGGCGTGGCGGATGCATTCGCGGCCGCGTTCGGTGAGGTGGTACTTGAGGATGGCCGACAGCACCGAGGGTTTTTCACCCAGATCCACGGCTTTGGTGGTCAGCAAGCGGGCGCTGTCCATCAGCCAGGCGTTGCCACCGATGCGCGCCAGAGACTCCTGGATGCCCTCGAACGCGGCCAGCGGTACGTTGAACTGTTCGCGGATGCGGGCATATTGCCCTGTCACCAGGCTGGTGTACTTGGCCGCGCCAGTGCCGACGGCCGGCAGGGAGATCGAACGGCCGACCGACAAGCAGTTCATCAGCATCATCCAGCCCTTGCCGAGCATATCCTTGCCGCCGATGAGAAAGTCCAGCGGTACGAAGACATCCTTGCCGCTATTGGGGCCATTCATGAATGCGGCACCGAGGGGCAGGTGGCGTTTGCCGATTTCCACGCCCGGTGTATCGGTAGGGATCAATGCCAGGCTGATACCCAGCTCCACGCGATCACCCAGCAGGTGGTCCGGGTCGTAGGCCTTGAATGCGAGCCCCAGCAGGGTGGCGACGGGCCCCAGGGTGATGTAGCGCTTCTCCCAGTTCAGGCGCAGGCCGATCACGGTTTCACCTTGCCACTGCCCTCGGCAGATTACGCCGGTATCTGGCATGGCGCCCGCGTCGGACCCGGCCATTGGGCCAGTGAGGGCAAAGCAGGGGACTTCTTCGCCCCGGGCCAAGCGCGGCAGATAGTGATTTCGCTGTTCTTCGGTGCCGTAGTGCAGCAGCAGTTCGGCAGGCCCCAGAGAGTTGGGCACCATCACGGTTGACGCCAGGTCGCCGCTGCGGGTGGCGAGCTTCATCGCGACCTGGGAATGGGCATAGGCCGAGAAGCCTTTGCCGCCATATTCCTTGGGAATGATCAGGGCGAAGAAGCCTTGGGACTTGATATGGGCCCAAGCCTCGGGCGGCAAGTCCAGATCCTGGCCGATCTGCCAGTCGCTGACCATGGCGCAAAGCTGCTCGGTGGGGCCGTCGATGAACGCCTGCTCCTCTTCTGTCAGCGTGGGTGCCGGGTAGTCGAGCAAGGTTTGCCAGTTGGGGCGGCCACTGAACAGTTCACCATCCCACCACACGGTGCCGGCGTCGATGGCCTCGCGTTCGGTCTGCGACATGGGCGGTAGCGTGCGCCGGAACCAGTTGAAAACGGGGCGTGTGAGCACCTGTCGGCGCCACTGCGGCAGCATGAGCAAAGCGGCTTTGAGTGCCAGCGCCAGCCACAGCACCGTCAACAGCCAGCCGGGTGCATTGCCGAACAGACCCATCAGCAGCACATAGGCTGCCACTGCGCCGAGTATCTGCAAGGGCGGCAAGCGCCGGTGGGTGAGATAGGCTGCGCCTAGTACCATGACCGCCAACCACAACAGCAACATAGTCTTTTCTCCGTGACCGTGGGCTTCAAGCCGATGCAACAAGCGTAGACAGCCTTGCTGCAAAGGCCTGCTCAGAACAGTGACAGAGCACGGCTGGCGGAGTTCGCGCGCCGTGATGCTTGGGGGATGCAGTTGCTAGTCGCGGAATAGCTCGAGCATGGCGTCTACCTCGATGAACGGGTGTGGAATGATGGTCATGGCCCAGTACCAGCTTTGATCCGCCTCGGTCTCGTCAACATCCACGGCCAATATCACCGTGCAGGGTGACGGCGCCTTGCTGTCAGGCGTGAATACCCCTTGGCTGTCGACCTTGCCGTTGCCTGACAGAACATGCCAGGCGATGTTTTTCAATGGCACGGTCACTTCTTTGCCTGTCATCGAGGTGTAGTACATCGACAGCTGCAATTTGCCCGATTGTTTCGCGGCCTTGAAATAGTGCGTTTGAGCGAAGTATTCCGATACCCAGGTGGCGTAGGCTTCACTGGTACTGGTGGTTGCCTTGAGGATATCGGCCACTGCCGGCAGGAGTATTTGCCGCGTACTGCTCTTGAGCATGGCGGGGATGAGGGTCTTGCAATTGGGGTTGGGTACAGCATCGGGGCTGAGCGAGCCAGGTGGCCGGTAGTGTTGTGCACCGTTAATGATCGTTAACGATCCTGCGGGTTTTTCGTTAAGGGACCACGTGGGATTGGCTGTCGGTGGGTTGGCTATCAGCTTCTGTGGCCCTGCGGTCGAGCTAATGGTCATGGCTAGCGGAACCGCTCGCAAGGGTTCAGGCGTATCGCCAAGGTTGCTGTCGCTCATGTTGTTGGGGGCGGCATTGGAGAATGCTGCCAGGAATACATCCGGGTACACCAAGTCGCCTCCGAGATACTTCCAGTCGGGGGGAGGCAAGAAGATGCCGGGGAATGCACCTATATCGGTCGGCGGAGTGCTGTCAGCAACAGTGGGGTAGTATTTGGCAGCGAGGGACATGACCAGGTCGGCATTATCTATTTGTTGCTTAGGGAGCTCCAGGGGGGTAGGGGGCTTTTCATAGGGCAATGTGTAGGCCATCCACTGCACGGTATCTTTTATACTGAAATCAAGGTATATCCAAAGATTCAGTTTGCGCGCCAGCAGTGGCAAGCGGGTCAAGAGGGTTTTCTTTTGTTCTGCATAGTATTTTTCAAAAATCAACATGTCCTCGGGGGCGCCGCTCCAGCTCAGTTTGGGCGTCTTTTTCCAATGCCAACTTACGGCAGCCACATCGTGATATTCAAGGGTCAGGTAGCTGCTGTCCAGGTCGATGACGAAGGTGAGTGTACTTTCATCTCTGGGCCCGTAATCACTGAGCTCTTTGATGGTGCTTCCTCGCATCCCTTTGTCCCTGCTGGTCACGATGCGGGTATCTTTTGCTACTCGACGGCGGATAGTAGCGGTTCGAAAGTAGGTGTCGTATTCGTGTATTGTTGGTCCCAGGTAAATTGAACTTCTCTCCCAGCGTTCACCGGTAGCCAGGTCTCGTTTGGTAATGATGATTTCATTGTTTAGCGTATTTGTTGATTGGGTTTGATAAAAATTTTTCCAGCGCTGATGGACTCTGTCAATCGTGCTGAACCCATAAAGAACCCATTCCGGGTTAAGTTCTTGAGAGTGTGTGTTCATTGATTGGTTCTCCGAGCATGTGTTTGCTGAGTGTTGGGCTCTAATTGCCATATGTCTACTGGCATTTTTATCAGTTGAAAGTTTAAAGCGTGTCATTCGAAGGCTGCGATCAATCATCGATAATGAAGGACGATTGCAGTACACTGCCGGCCTCTGCACTCATGCATAAGGACGTTGCCATGCTGAAGATCTGGGGCCGCAAGAATTCGAGCAATGTGC
>RCUT01001707.1_pt1 | contig 10222 bp, 11 predicted proteins | sample 2166171 | NCBI WGS metagenome assembly RCUT01 (sample SAMN09932757, study PRJNA488358) | compost metagenome | isolation source: compost soil in 4-hydroxybenzoic | place: Germany: Experimental Botanical Garden
GAAAATGAATTGGTAATAATTAACAGGTGGGGAAATGAAGTATTTAAAGCCACTAACTATCAGAACGATTGGAATGGTAGTGATTTGCACGAAGGGGTGTATTTCTATATTCTGAAAGTTAAACCCAAAAATGGCGGGACAAAATCCTTCACAGGATATGTACATATAATACGATAAGGAAATGAAAGAAATTAAAATAGTAATGGTTGTTGCTCTGATGCTTTTGCTAAGAAGTCCTATATGGGCTCAGCAAAATGCCCAGTTTAGTCAGTACATGTTTAATGGCTTATACATAAACCCGGCTTATGCCGGATATAAAGAGCAATTATATGCCCATTCATTCTATCGTATGCAGTGGGTTGGATTTCCTGGTGCTCCTAAAACCTTCACAATTGGAGTAGATGGTACTGCCAATAATGATAAAATGGGTTTGGGTTTAATTTTAGCGAATGATAAAATCGGATCTGCAAATTCAACTTCGGCCATGTTTAATTATGCATACAAAATACAAACAGGTGAAGATGCAAAGCTGAGTTTTGGTTTGGCGGCCGGAGCCAAAAATTATATGATTAAAGGACGTGATTTGCAAAGTACTGTTGAGTATGATCCGTCTGTTCCTGATGAAAATCTTTCAGCTTGGTTACCGGATGTAAATGCCGGGATTTATTATAGTTCAGATCGTTTATATGCCGGATTATCTGTAATGAACCTGCTATCATCCTATATAAATATAGATGCGGATAAGCGAAATTATGTTCCTAAACAAGCCCGTCATTATTTTTTAACAGCTGGAGCTCTATTTCACTTAAATGAATCATTGAGTTTAAAACCTTCATTTTTAATTAAAGAAGAGTTTAAAGGCCCTACCAATATGGATTTGAATGCTATGCTGTTGATTAATGATCGCATCTGGTTAGGAGGCTCTTATCGTACAGGAATAAACATCTGGAAGAAGAATAACTTGCAAAGCAATTTGTTAAAACAGGATGCCTTTGCCTTTCTAGCTGAAGTATATCCAACAGAACGCTTACGCATCGGTTATTCATTTGATTATGATATGACAACATTACGGACATATAATAATGGAAGTCACGAGATTTCGTTAGGATACTATTTTACCAGTTCAAAAGTACGATTGTTATCACCTCGTTACTTCTAATCGACCCCACTTTATTATGAAAAAATACATATTGATATTGACAGGATTGATTTTAATAAGTCAATCCACATTAGCGCAAACAGGAAAATCGAAAGGAGATGAGCAATATCAACTTTACAATTATTCTAAGGCAGTAGTTTACTACCAAGATGCTTATAAGGATAAAAAAAGTTACTACTTGGCACACCAGATAGCCAGTTGTTATCATTTTATGAACGACTATAAATTTGCTGAATCCTGGTTTGCCGAATCCGTTGGCTATCAGGATCATAGTCTGGAAGATGAGTTGCACTATGCAGAAGCTTTGCGGAATAACTCAAAATATGGAGAGGCTAAACAAGTATATACAACCTATGCCAAGAAGAAAAACGTAAGCTACGACGACCAAGTGATTTGGATAGGTTCCTGTGACTCGGCTTTGGTATGGATGAAAGTTCCGGAACCTTACAATGTAGTTAATCAGACTGGGGTAAATTCTCTTGGCTCGGATTGGGGATTGGTGAAGTATAAAGATCAGTTGGTTTTCTGCTCAGACGATAAGGCCAAGGTGAAAATTAGCAATGTGAACCCATTCTTATCATTGGATATTGTGCATAAAAGTCTTGATAAAGAAACCTATGGGTGGACCGGCAGAGGTTATCTGAATATTTTCACCACCAATGATGGTGACAGTGCCATTCATCCGTTGTTTAAAGATGAGGACAAACGTACCTATCATATTGGATCACCTTGTTTTAACGCAACTGGAGATGAAGTGTTTTATACTGTAACCCGTTTAGTTAAAAATCCGAAAAATAACTTTCTGGTAAATAAAGCTTATACGGTTAAATTGGAGATATTCTCACGCACCCGTTCGGCTGGAGATTGGAGTAAACCGGTTGCCTTTCCATACAACAATGCATTAGAATATTCTGTTGGTGATCCGTACATAACCCCTAATGGTAAGTATCTGTATTTTAGCTCGGATATGCCAGGCGGATTAGGAGGGACTGATATTTACTATTGTAAACGCAATTTAGATGGAGGTTGGGATGCCCCTCAAAACCTGGGAGTGGTTATTAATACTGCTGGTAATGAACGTTTTCCACGCTTTTCTGCCGACGATACATTCTATTTTTCGTCGGATGGCCGGATAGGCATGGGAGGGTTGGATATCTATGCCGCCCAAACAACTGATAAAGGCTTTGGACGACCAGTGTCGCTAAAGTACCCGATCAATTCGCCACAGGATGATTTTGCCATTTGGTTTACTGGCGATTATACAGGTTATTTATCTTCAAACCGGGACGGTGGCTTAGGGGATGATGATATTTATTTGTTTAGCTTAAAAGATATTAAGATCCGTTTGGAAGGTATAGTGGTAGATAAAAAAAGTGGACTACCACTGGAAAATGCTGTTATTGTGCTGCAGAATGTAAGAACAGGGGAACAGCATAAATATGTAAGTGGTAAGGACGGAATGTTTGCCTTTGAGCTAGGTCCTAAAAGTAATTATAAGATACTTGCGAGTAAAACTGATTACATATCGGTTGGTAAAGAAGGGATTACCACAGAGGGTATCAACGAGTCTTGTACGCTAAAAGAAAGATTGGAATTGGCTTTAGATCGTATCACTAAAGATCCTATCAGAATTGAGAATATCTATTACAACTTCGATAAATGGGATTTAAGAGCCGATGCGCTTGTTGAATTGGACAAGTTGGTGAAATTGTTGAAAGAGAATCCAACGATAGAGATTGAGTTAGGTTCACATACCGACTCAAGAGGTAACGACAATTACAACCTGAAACTTTCTCAGCGTCGTGCCGAATCAGTTGTAAATTACCTGATCAAGAATGGAATAGATAAAGGTCGTTTGGTAGCCAAAGGTTACGGTGAAACTCAATTAATAAACAAATGTTCGAATGGTGTAAAATGTTCAGAAGCTGAACACCAGGCCAACAGAAGAACTGAGTTTATAATTGTAAGATATTAATTCGTATCTATCTATATTAAATGATCCGGAGCAGACTTCTGCTTCCGGATTTTCTGTTTTATTAGGGGTATTCAACTTCCAATTTTAATGCTTAATAATTTCCAATGCTTCACCTATGTCAATTCTCTTGAGAAGGGCTTCAATGTGATAATTATAAAGCTTAAGTTTTTTGAGTAGTTCAGATAAATTAATTTCTGAAGAAAGAAATAAATGTGAGATCTGATCAATTGGGGTGAGGTAAGCAATCTGATTGTTTTTGTTACTATTTAGGTACTGCTGTATGCAGCCTAAAATAATGCTCCTGCCTTCTAACAGTGCATTTAAAAGTTCTAATTGAGCGTTTGTCATAAAGATAATGCTTAAGGTTAATGCCCAGTTGTTAAATCGTTCTTAAAATTCTTGCGAATTGAAACCTAATAAAATTAATACAGGTATAACTATGCCAATAGTTATAGGTATAACATTAGCTCATAAACTAATCAAAGAACTGATTTAAAAAGTACATCAATGATGTTGTGTTTTTATTGCTTTATTGTATTGTATTTTTAACTATACTACATTTTATGTTTTAAAATTAATTCATTTTTCTGGCAAAATTGTGACATGTTGAAAAATAGAGGTGAAATATTAGAAAGAGTGGTGCGTCAATCGAACATGTCTGTTGTGGCAATAGCACGTCAAATGGGAGTAGAACGCTCAACGGTTTATCGACATTTTACACTACCTGATTTAGATGCTGGTTTAATACTTAGATATTCAAAGGTTTTAAAGCATGATTTTACAGAAGAGTTTCCAGAATTATTTTCTGATTTAAAGTCCATCATAAATGAGCCCGATCCAAGTTATGGTATTACCAAAAGTTATGGGGAATTATTAAATGAAAGAGATTACTGGAAAGATAAATACATTACACTTTTAGAACGTTATAATGAGCTAATTATTAAAACGTTTTCTAATAAACATTAGCCATGTCCATTTGTTAAATATCCAATCACTATACTAGAATTAGATAAAAAAATGCCATTTATCAATTTTTACAGTTTGATCAAATTGAACAGTAAAATACCTTTTTCGAATAGTAAAATTCAGTTTTAGATTTCATATTTATATAGTTGTCCGCTTGAGCTCAAAGAGGTTTCAACTATCTATTTAATGTTTTTGCGCAAGGTTTATTTATTTAAAAAGCTGCTTTGACCCTAGCAGCTTTTTATTTTTTAGTCAAGTTGTGGTAATTGTAAGAGTTATAAGAACTAGCTGTTTACTATAATTCTATTGTTTACCGAATGCACAAATTGAGTATTTTTTTGTTCGATGTGAATAGTCGTTGTTTTTAATATCTTTCATTTTTGTAACGCGATTTAAGCTTTAAGTCAGTGTTACAGATAGTTATTGCATTTAAGCTTTAGGATATCGCATTTAATGAAAAGTGGGAGAGTTACAATGCAATCATTAGAAGAAGATTTCAAGATCATAGAAGATATAAAAAACGGCGATACAAATAAATATAAAATATTGGTTGAGAAATATGAAAGAGGACTTTTCTTTCACATTTATAAAAAAGTATTAGATAGAGATATCGCAGAAGAGTTAACGCATGAATGTTTTATCAAAGCATTTTGCAATCTGACTAAGTACAAACCGTTATTCAATTTTAACACATGGTTATACACTATTGCAACGAATCATTCATTAGACTACCTAAAAAAAGAAAAGAAGTTTCGTGCTAAATATTCGTTTCAATCACTTGCAGAAGAGTCTTTTGGAATAACGGAATTCGCTACCAATACTAATAATCCGGAACTATCATTAATTAAGAAACAATACTCAACCTTCATCCGCGAATCACTTTTTAAACTTCCGGAAATGTACAGCATTCCTTTACGTCTTCGATTCATTAAAGAATATACCTATGATGAAATATGTGCTGAACTAAACCTTAGTATGGTAATCGTTAAATCAAGAATTTTTAGAGGAAAAAGATTACTTCAGGAAAAATTAGCCTGTTTGTCTTAGCTATATGTTTTGTCCTTCAATAGCTACTATCAAGGTTAACCTGATTGGTTGGCTATTATGTGTTTTATTTAGTTGCAATAATCATTCATCATTACAGGATACCCACAATGAATCGCAAAGATCAGAATGGTGTGGTACCTATGTTGGAGTTATTACTGAAGAGAGAGGACTCGTTCGGATTAAGTTGAAACTAAGATCTAACGGATATTACACAATGGAGCAGAAGGATGTTAAAGTTAATGCCAATTGCATTATTACTTCATATGTGTGGAAAGTTGTTGATAGTAACAAAACAGTTCATCTATATAAAACTGACGATACTGAATTAAGCCGAATAAGTTATATAGATAGTTCAAAAATCGAAATCTCCTTTAACAAAGATGATAAAAGATATTTTCTTTATAAGAAACCTTAATCCTTATTATCTAATTCAACTCTAACTTAAAATCAAACAAGAGTTTAAGTCTGCATAAGAAAAATCAAAAAACACTATTCTGGTTATAAAATGTCACATTCGAACAATCAAATTACTTCTTGTTTACCCTTATTAACTTAAAAAAATCTGCTATGTATTAAGTTCAATAATTTTCTAAATTATTTTTATAGCACTTGCGTATATACCGAAGGCCGTTGTGTTTATAAAGTAGGGTCGAAAGAATGCTGGGTTATCAATGATAATTGTTACAGAATAGGAAAAGCTTTAAATGGTTTTATGGTTTGAAAACCGGTGAATAATGAAATTAATAAGACTTTCTTATGTTTAAAAATGAACAATTTGAGCTGTTTTTTAATTTTTTCGAATACTGTACTTGTTTAAATAAATGTTGATTTGTGTATAATATTTATCTAAATAAAGTAATATGAAAAAAATGTTAATCGCAGTGGGACTAGTGTTTTTTGGTTTTGCTGCAAGTGCTCAGGTATCAAAAGGGACAGTAACAGTAGGTGGTAATGTTGGATTTGGAACTTCGAAAACAAAAGATGCAGACGATAAAAGCACCACGTTTTCTATTCAACCTCAAGTTGGTTATTTTCTCAGCGATAAATTAGAAGGTTATATAAAGCTTGGATATGTGAATGATTCAAATCAAGAAATGCAAGGTACTGTTTTAGGTAAAAAGAACACTGATCAGTTTGGTGGAGGTGTCGGATTAAGAAGATACTTCATGGTGAGTGATAATGTAGCAATTTTTGCTGGTCCGGAACTGAGTTACTATTCAGGTTCAACCAAATTTGAACCCAAAGGAGGAAGCTCAGAAAAGCTTTATAATACAAATACCTTTAATGCAAATATCAATGCAGGAGTGGGAGTGTTTTTTACCAAAAATATAGGCTTAGTAGCCGGTTTGGGAGTTCTAAGTTTTGAGTCAGAAACTCATAAACCTAATGGTGGTGGTGACAAATCTACCAACACTTCATTTAATTTACTTGCCAATAATGCTCCATTTGCACTAGGAATTGTATTCCATTTTTAAAAACGAATAATAAGAAACTGAATGTTCCTTTAGGTTATATTTTGCACACGACCCTCGGTGTTCTTAAATGTCGAGGGTTATTTACAAGAATGTTTTATTCAAAAATTACAAATAATAAAAAAATATCATGGAAAAATTTAATGCTTTAAAAGCCCTTATTGTTTCGACTGAAGAAGATGCTTTTAAATTCTACACAAATGGTAACGGTGCGGCTGGAACACGAGTTAGAAAGGCAATGATGGAGGTTAAAAAACTTGCACAGGAAATCAGAAATGAAGTGACTGAAGTTAAGCACAAGAGTAAAGCCTAAGATTTCGAATAATAATCATAGTGCGCCCGGTATTAGTTAAATGATAATGCCGGGCTTTTTCTTTACTGTGTTCTTGAAATCATTAGTAGTTAATGCTTTGTTTTATAATAATTAGATGAAAAAATGAATCAAATTGACTATTGTTTTAACTATTACGAATAGTACTTAAGCTAAGATAAGTATTTATTTATAGTGATTTAATTGCGCGGTATGCAAATAAATTAAGTTTTTGTTCTTCTCTATTTTTCTTTAGAGAAGGCAATTGGTCTCATGTGGGGACGCCCATTTTAATTGGGGTCCCCACTTTTTTTGAAACCTATTATCTCTAATAAATTATCACCTCATCAAAAAAAAGCTTTTTTCTGATTTTGTGTCTTGGACTTTTTGAGGGATAAAATGTGTTATTTGAATAGTATTCTGAATGTTTATAAAGAACTTATTTTAAAACTAAAGTAATTTGGCAATTTTTTACTTTCTCTAGTAAAATTAAGTATGGCCGAATTGAGTATTTATTTGTCTTTTAGGGTTAGAGGAATTAAGATCCTTATTTAATATTTGTAATACCAATTTGTTTTAAAGAGAGCGTAGAACAATTTTGGATTTATTTTGGTTCCTTCGGTATGAACCGCCCGGTTAAATTACAAGAAGGTTTGGTTTAATTGTTAACAAAGACCGTTTCATTTATGAGACGGTCTTATTTTTGTTAATCTAATTGTTACCTTAAGGAATCTAATAGTATAATAAATTAACTTTAAAGTTTCCTATATTTGTAATATGTTCACACCAAGAGACATCGTTATATTCTGTATTTTCACATGCCTATATGGTGAAAAAGGGAATTGGTGTGGCTAATTCCACGGGTAACACTTCCTTACGGAAAGAGATTGTTAATAAACTTCCTTTCTTTTCGGCCAACAAAGACTTTAATAAGTAGCCCCGAATCCGCTTCAAGATATTAACATAATTGGGTTCGGGGGCATTTGCTAACCGGCCGCATAAAATCGCTTTAATATTTTAGCTGCAAAATATCAGCTTAAGCAGTACAACTTCCGGTCTATCAAGTAAATGCATACGATCCATTATCTGAAGCATCCAAAGCAGTATATCAGATAAAAATAAATACACATAATGTTTAATTAAATTATGAATTAGTATGAAAAATTTAATTTCAATTACAGAAAAAGATCAGCGTTTGTTACTAGATGCACTAAATAAAAGTACAATGCCTTCTCATAATAGACAGAAGTTGGAAGATGAGTTGAAGAATGCCAAAATTTATAAGGAAAGCGAATTGCCGGTTGATGTTATTTGCCTTAATTCTGAAATAGAACTTTTGGAAGTTGATAATGAGAAGAAAATGAAAATAAAATTAGTTTTACCTAATGAAGCTGATATGAAAACGCAAAAAGTTTCGGTATTAGCTCCAATAGGAATTGCCTTGATTGGCTATAGAAAAGGTGATATGGTGGACTGGGAAATGCCAAATGGCCTAAAGAAATTCCAAATATTAGATGTTGCCAATTAATGGATGATTGCATCAATTTTCAATAAAAATCAAATGAGAAAGCCTGGTTAGTCCAGGCTTTTCTTATTATAAGAGTTCATTTACTTGGTAATCCTTCCCATTAAATCTGATCGAATCTCCTCTCTTTAATTTTAATAGTTTATTTCCTATAGGGGATACAGGAGAAACAGCAAAATATATTGTTCCATCAATGTCTATGGCTCCAGCACTTATGGATAGGTAGAAATTGCCATTGTTGGTGATAACAAGGCTCCCGTTTTGGGCAACTGTTGATTGTTGTTGAGGATCAATAAGCGATAATGCTTGTTTTAACTTTAATGCCTCATTTAATTGTGCCGTATTGCGGTCAATTTCTTGCTGCATCATTTCACGGGTAGTTTCGTATTTATCACCTGCACTGCTTTTGGTGTCGTCAGAAGCGGCCTCTTTTGCTGATGCAATTGCATTTTCAATGGTTTTTACTCGTTGGTCAATATAAAATTGACAAGCTTCGTATATGTGCTGTTTTATTGTATTCATGAATTACAAAGAAACGAATTGAAACTTATTTGTTCTATTTTGATTATTCACCGATTAAAATTCTAGTTCTACCGATAGAATATATGTTTTAGGCTGAAATTGGTTTTTATGAGTAACGGTTTGTCTATTTTTATCTAATCAATTCAATTCAATTCAATTCAATTCAATTCAATTCAATAGTTAATATAAAGATGGCATTACAAACAATTTTAGGGGCTGGAGGAGCAATAGGGTCAGCATTAGCCAAAGAACTTCATAAATATACCAGCGATATAAGATTGGTAAGCAGAAATCCTAAAAAGGTGAATCAGTTTGATGAACTTTTTCCAGCAGATCTTTCAGATCCGAAACAGGTTGATATTGCGATTGAGGGTTCGGCTGTTGTTTACCTGGTTGTTGGATTTGAATACTCAATAAAAGTATGGCAGGAAAAGTGGCCTGTATTAATGCAAAATGTTATTGAATCATGCAAAAAACACAATGCTCGTTTGGTGTTCTTTGATAACATTTATATGTATGATAGGGAGTTTCTGAATAAAATGACTGAAGATACTCCAATTCGCCCTACAAGCAAGAAAGGGGAGGTACGAGCTAAAGTTGTACAAATGCTTACGAATGAAATCCAATCCGGAAATTTGACTGCTTTAATTGCTCGGTCTGCAGATTTTATTGGAACTAAGAATAGCGTTTTGGTTGAAATGGTTTATAAGAATTTGAAAAAGGGGAAAAGTGCCAATTGGTTTGCAGATGCTAATAAATCGCACTCTTTTACCTTTGTTGATGATGCAGCAAAGGGTACAGCTTTATTAGGAAATACACCAGATGCATATGGTGAAGTTTGGCATTTACCGACCGATAAGCATGCGCTAACAGGAAAGCAATGGGTCGAATTGTTTGCAGATGAGCTGCATGTTAAGCCTAAGCTGATGGTTATGTCAACTTGGATGATGGGGATTTTAGGGTTGTTCGTTCCAATTTTGAAGGAGTTTAAGGAGATGGTGTATCAATATGATCGTGATTATGTTTTCGATAGTTCCAAATTTAACACTCGTTTCAATTTTACGCCGACTACTCCTCAGGCTGCTGTAAAAGCTATTGCTGAAGCCATGTAATTTTATAATAAACCATATAAGACAGATAAGATCATTTAAGAAAAACTTATATCATTTATATGCCTTGCATGGTTCATAAATAATAAACCATATAAGACAGATAAGATCATTTAAGAAAAACTTATATCATTTAT
>RCUT01001708.1_pt1 | contig 10221 bp, 7 predicted proteins | sample 2166171 | NCBI WGS metagenome assembly RCUT01 (sample SAMN09932757, study PRJNA488358) | compost metagenome | isolation source: compost soil in 4-hydroxybenzoic | place: Germany: Experimental Botanical Garden
CGAAAACCACAGACCGAAACGCCCGAGAGGTTGCGGTTTCCGAAGCCAAAGCCTTGCGTACATGGATCGACGATTTCAAAGCGAAGCTCGACAGCACATTGGCTATTTAAGGAGGCCCTAACATGACTACCGATATACTTGCCAAAACCAGGAAGAGTTATCTACTGTCCATCAAGGATCCCCAAGCCAGTACGGCCTTGCTCAAAGACCTGCTAGATAGCGCCGAGAAACAGTCTGCAGAGTTGCTGGTGGCTTTCGTGCCCGGCACTGGCAAGAATGCTCTTGACCCAGACAAAGTGAGTTGGAGTGCAGATTACTTCAGCCGCCACATCTTGCTCACCCAAGAAAACTTCGCTCGAGAGCGAATCGAGCATCTACTCGCTGTTCGAGAGCACCTGCGCAATTCCGGTGTGAAAGGTTTCGTACCCACGGAAAGTCCTTCAACTCCCCAGCCCCAGAGTACCGCCAACGTGACGTCGAACTATGAGCCATCCGCCAACCTCAAGAAATTCGTGGAAGAAGGCGAGTTGCTCACCATCCGTACCGCGTTGCGAATGGAGCTGAATGACAACCGCCTGACGTCAGCGGACCTTCGTGCTGCTCTGGCTTGGGCATCCAACCAGGTTCCGGGGCTTCTCGAAGCCTATTCTGAAAAGTCTTTCGCCCGCGAAATGGAGGCTGACCAGAAGCTTTGGACGAGCGAGTACTATGAGCTCCAGGTCGTCTACCTCAAGACCAACTACGCCAAAGAACGCTTCCTCCACCTCATCGAAGTCCGTGAGCTATTGCGTCAGCAAGGCGTAGAAGGTTTCGCCCCCGTGCAACCTAAACCACGTGCCAGCGCCAACGCCAACGAAGCCGCGCCAGCCTCGTTCCGTGCTCAAACGCAGAACTCCCGGTCACAACAGTCGCAGCACACGCACCAGGCGCACCAGTCGCAAAACCGTGCCTCGAACGACGACCGCAACCCGGTTTTCAAAGCCGCATTGCTCGTTGGCGGTGCATTGGCGGCCCTGGTGGTCTTCCTGGTTGCGCTGGTGAAATAACGCCATGGCAACCACGACCCTGACCCCTCTGGCGATCCGCGAGATCCAGGAAAACGCCACGCTCACCCTGGCAGCCGGCCGCGCGCTGATCAACCGCAGTTACCTGAGCGAACTGGAGCAATATCCAGTCATCGCTTCGCAGCAGCGCATCAGCCTCAACCGTGCCAGCGACATGCGGGTTTTCCGTGTCGAGCGCATTGTCCAGAACAACAAGCAGTCGGTGCTGGAAAGCACCACTGCTGCCTATACGGCACTGGGCGCGGCTGGCTACACGGTGTTCCTGTTCCTGCGTTCCAATGGCATCGAGACCGAGTTGTTCATTGGCACACGTGGCGAACCTGGCAAGATGCTTGGCCAGAACTCCGGCGAACTGCTGCGTGAAACCTTCAAAGGCCACTTCCCGGGTAGCGCACTACACCCCCTGAGTGTCCAGGACGCCAATGCCCTGCTCGACAAGTTGGACAACGAGAAGGAAAACCCTTCAGCCAGCATCACCGCTGTCACCGGCGTACCTGCACTGTCGACCGAAAACCGCGACCACTTCATGCAGGGCCTGGAACGCTTCATCGACGCAGCAGAACGCCGCGAGTACCAGGCGCTGATCCTGGCCGAGCCGGTGTCTTCGCAGAAGCTGGACATGATCCGCACTGGTTACGAACAGGTTGCGACCCAGCTTTCGCCCTTGGCAAAGCAGCAACTGTCTTACGGCGAGCAGGACAGTGACAGTGTCGGTTTGAGCATCAGCCAAGGCCTGAGCACTTCGCTTGGCCACAGCCTGGGCCTTACCGAGACACGCGGCACCAGCCACACGACCGGTACATCCACCAGCGAAACCAACGGCACCTCCGAAAGCTTCAGCTCGCAAACGGGGACCTCGAAGGCAGCCGCCATTGCAGGCAGTGCCATCGGTGCGATTGCGGGCTCTTTCCTGGGCCCCGTAGGCGCGGTGGTAGGTGTACAGGTTGGCTCCGGCATCGCTGCCGCCTTCAATGAAACACGCAGCACCGGCAGCAGCCGCTCGACTACCCAGGGCACCAGCGAAAGCCATGGAACGTCCTGGAGCAGTTCCAGCGCCCGCACACAATCGACAACCCATACCACAAGCACCACCGATAGCCAGTCGGTCAACCGTACCATCGGCAACAACCGTCAGTTGTCCATCGAATCGGTGGACAAAACCATTGAGCAACTGCTGGGCAGAATCGACCACCACTTGCAACGCATCGACGAGGCCAAGACATACGGCGGTTGGAACTCTGCCGCCTACTTCATCGGCGATAGCAGCGCCTCCTCCGAATCGCTGGCAAGCATTTTCCTGGGCCTGGTACGCGGCAGCAAATCCAGCCACGAGGATTTTGCCCTCACTACCTGGAAATACGGCAACAAGTCGGCCGTGCTGGACTGGCTCACGCGCCTCAGTCACCCCGAACTCAAGCCCGCGTTCGCTGGCCGTGTACCAGTCCCGTTCGTGACCCCGGCGACCTTGATTTCCGGCAAGGAGATGGCGATTCAGCTGAGCCTGCCACGTCGCTCCACCTCGACAGTATCGGTGGTCGAAACCCAGGCATTCGGGCGCAAGGTGCAGCGCCTGGACGGCAAGACGCCAGAGCGCGCCAGTACCAGGCAACTCACCTTGGGCAACATCCGCCATCTTTGGGAGAACCTGCCGCAAACCATCGAACTGGACATGGACCAGTTGACCAGCCATGTATTCATCAGCGGCTCCACCGGTGCAGGCAAGAGCAACACGCTATATGAGATGCTCGACCAGGTCAGCGCCGTCGGCGTACCGTTCCTTGTAATCGAGCCAGCCAAAGGCGAGTACAAGCATGTGTTCGGTCAACGCACCGATGTGACCGTGCTTGGTACCCACCCGGCGCACAGTGCCTTGCTGCGCATCAACCCGTTCCGCTTCCCGGCAGCGATCCACGTGCTCGAGCATGTCGACCGCCTGGTAGAGATCTTCAACGTCTGCTGGCCCATGTACGCCGCAATGCCTGCGGTGCTCAAGGACGCCATCCTGCAAGCCTACCAGCGCTGTGGCTGGGACTTGGAAAGCTCGAGCAACCGCTACGACGAAGACATTTTCCCCACCTTCGTCGACTTGCTGGACACGCTGCTGGAAGTGATTGAGGCATCAGCCTATTCCCAGGAGCTCAAAGCCAACTACATTGGCTCCCTGTCGACCCGGATCCGATCACTGACCAATGGCCTCAACGGCCAACTGTTCGTTGCGGACGAAGTCGACAATACCGTGCTGTTCGACAGCAATGTGATCGTCGACCTCAGCCGCATCGGCTCTTCGGAAACCAAGGCGCTGATCATGGGCATCCTGGTAATGCGCCTGAGCGAGCACCGCATGGCCCACGGCGGCATGAACCAGCCCCTGCGCCACGTCACCGTGCTCGAAGAAGCCCACAACATCCTCAAGCGCAGCCCGGAAGGTGGCGCCGAAGGCGCAGGCCTGGTCGCCAAGTCGGTAGAAATGCTGACCAACGCCATTGCAGAGATGCGCACCTATGGGGAAGGTTTCATCATCGCCGACCAGTCGCCCCATGCAGTCGATATTGCCGCGATCCGCAACACCAATACCAAAATCATCATGCGCCTGCCTGATGAAACCGATCGCCGCCTGATTGGCAAATCCGTGGCACTGGATGACGAGAAACTGGATGAGATTGCACGGCTACCCAAAGGTGTAGCCATCGTCTACCAGAATGACTGGCTTGAGCCTGTGATGTGCCAGGTTCGTAAATTCAAAGGCGAGGAAACGCCGTACCAGTACCAGCCACAAGCCACTGCAGACGTCGCCCGCAACGACTTCAACGGCCAGTTGCTGAAACTGCTGCTCAGCCAGCGCATTGCCACGCCAGTGCAAGTTGACTTTGACCTGCTACAACGTGGCCTCCGTGCACTTCCGTTGCCCGCTCGTACTCGCATCAGCCTGTTGCAAGTCATCACGCAATACCGCAACCAGCAAGCACCCGGCATCTGGCGAGCGGAAGCCTTCGAGCGCCTGGCACGGTTGGTGGTCGATGCACTGAACTGTCGCCGGCAGGTCAACCAGATCATCCAGGACGCCAATGACTATGCGGACCTTGACCGACTGCTCGATGGGCTGCTCGAAGAATGTGCCAGCGGCCTTTCGGCCGAACTGGCGCTCGCTGCTCAACAATGCCTGATGAAAGACTACAGCCAGCAGCACGAAAGCCATCTCGAGATCTACGCGATGTGGCACGCACACCATGAGAAAGGAAGCGTTCGGTGAACTTCGAGAACTTTGCCATCGAGAAGGCCGACGGCCCCTCTCGCCTCGCCCTGCTTGCCAGGGAAACTCCCGACAAATGCCTGATCATCGCCGAACTGGACCGCCCGATCGTGCTGACCCAGGAAAACCGCCTTGAGCTGCCCGGGATGAGCCAAGAGACGCGTGAGCGTCTCGAGAAGCTTGGCCTCCCCAAGGAAGTACTGGACGTCATCAACAGCGAGGCTGAAGCTCGCATCTATGAAGAAGCCAACCTGGAGCCAGCCCAGGTCAACGGCAAGGATGCATTGATCCGCACTGACATCGATTACGATCAGAAGGATGCATTCGGCCGCACCAATCTGGAACGTATGAAGCTCGGCCTCGCCCCCCTCGATGCGGAAGGCAGGCCGATCGAGTTGCATCACATTGGCCAGAAGCAGGACTCCCCACTGGCCGAACTCACGCGTGATGAGCACAGGGGTAATGGCAACGACAACGTGCTGCACAACAAGCTGAAAGAATCAGAAATCGCACGCGACGATTTCGACAAGGAACGTAAGGAATACTGGAAGGCGCGAGCCGAACAGATCGAGAGCCAACAGTAAGCGAGCCCACATGAAAACACTGGAAAAACTGGTCGAAGAGCAACAGGCTGCTACACGCCCTGCTACCAGGGCAAACATCGATACCCTTGAATCGAACCTGGGGTTTGCACTCGGCAACGAGTACAGAGAGTATCTGGAGCGCTTTGGCGTGATTGCCCATGATGCCTATGAAACTTACGGCCTCGGGGTACCAGACGATTACTTCCTGCACGTGCTCAATGCCTACAAGGACCTGGCGTCGGACGCCAGCTACCCGGCAACTGCAGTGCCGTTGCTGGAACTGGGCGACGGGCAATACTACCTGTACGACACCCGGGACCAGCGAGTTGTGCTGTGGGCCACCCCTAACGGCGGTGTGGTTCGCACCCTGGACGGCAATCTGGAAGGGTTTCTGATCAAGCATATCTTCCAAGGTTGATATCCTCGGAAAGCCCCGCCCGCTGGCGGGGCATTTTGCGCCAATCTCTCCACCGCATTGCCTTCCCCCCCAAAAAACACACACCCAGAAATGGCGATAGGCCATCAACCTGGGTACGCTTGCCGCTGCCCATGCCTCGACAAGGAAGCCCCAATTGCCCCAGATCAGCTCCCGCGACACCATCAGCCGCCAATGGGAACTGCTTCACAAGTTGCCCACCAGAAGCCCGGGAATCACCAGCAGTGAACTGCTCGAAAAAATGCTGGATACGGGATACCGCATCACCAAACGCACGGTCGAACGCGACCTGATCGAGCTCTCGCGAGTATTTCCGCTGACTTGCAACGACCGTAGCAAACCCTTCGGTTGGCATTGGGCTCCTGGAGCAAGCATCGACCTGCCTGGCATGAACATCAGCGAAGCGTTGAGCCTGACACTTATCGAAGACACCATTCGCCCGCTACTCCCCAACGGAATGCTCAAGGCATTGCAGGACCGCTTTCAGCATGCGCGCAAGAAGCTCGAGAACATGGCCGATGAAAATCTTGCCGCCCGTTGGATGAGCAAGGTTGCCAGTGTTCGCCCAGAGCTCAACCTGCAGGCACCGAGCGTTTGCGCCGAAATTCTCGAGACCATTCAACTGGCGCTTCTCCAGGAGCGACAAATCGCCTGCCGCTACTACTCGGCACACGGCAACAAGACCAGTGAACTGACACTCAACCCTCTGGCTTTGGTGCAACGTGGCGTAGCTACATACCTGATAGCAACCGCCGATCACTACGCGGATCTACGCCAATATGCTGCCCATCGCTTCTTGGGCGTCGAGATACTCGCTACTGCATGCGAGGGGGCCGCACAGTTCGACCTTTCCCAGTACCTGGCCAGCGATGCCTTGCAATTTGGTGGCCCACAAAGGATCAAGTTGCAGGCGTGGGTTAGCGAAAGCCTGGCCCGCCTGCTGCGAGAAACGCCGCTGGCAGATGACATGCTGCTGGAGCCTGGTGACGATGGATATCGCCTGACCGCGACTGTCAGCGACAGCTGGCAACTGAACTGGTGGCTTCTGTCTCAAGGCGACAGTGTGATGGTCGAACAGCCTGTAGCGCTGCGCCAGAAACTGCTCGAGACACTGCGAGGGGCATTGCAGCGTTATGAAGGGGAGCCTGCGCCGACAGATGAGTCTGCTGCTGTACCTGCCATGCAAGCTCGATGAATTGACAGGGCTACGCAAGAGAAGCTTCATGCTTCTCTTGCGAGAATGACTCAGGACGCGTTGCCACCGCCCTCTGCACTGATCGGCCCCTTCATCTCGATTCAAGCGCCGTAGTGGGCCTCGACAAGCGCCAGCATCGCCTGCGAGTGGGCTTCGATCTGCTCCCTCCCCCACTCCTCACCATTCCCCAACACATGGAACATATGCGCAAGCTTCAAGGAGTCGTACTTGAGCTTGGCGCGGAAAGCCGCCTGTTTCTTGATCACGGCCTGATTGCTATACGAGGAGTTCTCCCCTGGGCTGAGCAGCACCAGGTTGCCAAACCCATGCAGCAAGTCGTCTGGCAACTTTCGATTGAACTCTTCGTTCTGTGGATGAACATGCTCGACCGAATTCTTCGAAGTGACGCGATAAACATTCAACTTCCCAGCATCAAGCCATTTGTAGGCATGCCGTTCACGCCAGAGGATGTACTCCAGTTTCTGGAACCAATAATGCTCGAAACCGGTTCCGTGCGCCTGCCTGAGATAGCTCAACAAACTCGTCAACGGGGCCGATGGGACAGTGTCGCTAGACAGCAATTGGTAACTGGCCTCCTTTTGGGTCAGCTCGGTTCGCGACAGCTCGTTATCGATCCGTTCGAGCAAGGCAAGCACCTGCTGCTCGGTCAACCCTGGTTCTTCAACCAACCGGCCCAGGAACGGCGTCAGCCAGTACTGCGCACTGCGCTCGCCGGTGAAGTAGCGCACGCTTTGCAACTGGCCAAGGTCGGAAACTTCGTGGTTTACCGTACGCCAGTCCGGGCCATTGCCCTTGCTGCGGTTGTTGAACGAACACAACCGCAGTGTGCGTTCGTCTTCCTCACCCAGACGCACCCACTTGACCACCCAGCGATCGAACTGGAAGCGCACTTGCCACAGACACTCCATGAATGCCTTGGCTTCGGCTGCACTGGCTTGATTGACGAACACGGCAAAGCTGGCGTTCAGGTTACTGTCGTTGAGCCGCGATCCGATATCATCCAGGCCGGCCCTGTGCCTGTAGATGCGGTACGCATGCATCAGCAGCAAGCCAAAGCTGATGATGGACTGGTAGCGAGCCCCCTCATCTTCTTCGGCATCAGGGGATGATTCGACCAGGTTTTTCATCATGGCGATCTGGCTGATCGTCCTGCCAGGTTGAGTACCTGCAACTGAACGATCGATGGAAAAGTCATCACGCGAATAGTTGGCAAGATCGATGAACTTCAGCCCGCCCCAGTTGGTGCCCTTGAAGACATCGCGCAGGTTCTTCTCGAAGTAGTTGCCCATGTTCTCGCAGGCCTGCCAGATGCCTTCATAGCTGGCGCGATGATGCACAATGCGCTCCATCAAGCGTGCCTTGAGAATGTCGGTCTGCTCCAGCTGTACGCCGCTGGTGTTCAGGGTGGCGAACAATTTGTTCAAGTCCATGCCGGCAGGCATGACGTTGTTGACCCAGGTCACCTGGTTGAATAGGTAATGACCAACGCGCTCGACGGCCTCGCTCCCACCATCCGCCTGCAATGTCTTCAACCTGTCGGATGCAGTTTTTCGGGCTGCGTAAAGGTGCGTGAGATAAGGGTTTGCCGCGTCTTTCTCATCCAGCGGTACGTCTTCGCTCAGCCCCGCCCAGGCACTCAAGCGTGCCTGCACTTCCTCACGGATGTTGAACGTGAGACGTGGCTCGTTACCCAGCACCACCAGCGAACGCAAGGTCGAGTCCGGCACCAGCGCGGAAAATGCCAACGCCAGCACCATCAGGGTGGTCATGCGCTGTTGGCCATCGATCAGCTCATAAGTCACGGTTGCAGCCGAAGATGCGCCAGTCGGCACCTGGCTGGTCAGCACAGTACCAATGAAATAGTGCGACTGCGCAGGCTGACCGTACTCGTCGACGGCGCTTGCCTGAATGATCTGCTCCAGCAGATCTTTCACATCTTCACTTGGCCAGACATAAGGCCGCTGGTAGCACGGAATGGTCAGCGCGATGCCTTGCTCACACAGTAATGCCGCGCTCTGTACATGGGTTTGCACCTGGGCGTTCATCATTTGCCTCCTTGGCGGGCAGCGTCAGCAAGACAGATTCGATCGATGGCGGCGCAAAGCTCAACATCGTAAATAGTTGCGATCTGCTCGGCCTCCGGCCATGGCAACTCGAAGCCGAGCGTGCCGGAGACTGATCGAGCGAAGCGTTGCTTGATGCTGTTGGCATCGAGATTCCTGGCGCTGGCCGAATACCTGTATGCGCGTAGGTACTCCATAAGTTCATCGTGGGTATGGCTTGTGGAAATCCAGTCCAGTAGCGGATTGTTCCGGATGTGGGTTTGTACGCCGTCTTCACGCACGCTGATGTCGTTGATCAGGCGCAGTGCAAAGACCATGCGGAAAATCCAGAGGCCGGCTTCGAGCAGGCGAGAACAGCCGAACTGGCTGGCGTACATGAGCAAGGCGCAGTCGAAGGCCCGGGTCAGGAACACACTACCGCGCGCATCAATGCCCAAGCGCTTGTAGTAGTAACCGAATGAACCCATGGCGGGATGCTCACCGACGTCGAGCAACGTTTGCCGCAGGCCATGAAAATATTCGACATAGCGCATGGTATTCACACCCGCACCCAGCGGCTGGCGCATGCCGTAGCCCACCTGGGCAATATGGGCTTCCGTACCCCAGGCATCGCGATGCACCTGCAGCCGCCGATAGGCGATATCCCCGCCATGTGGCAGCGTACGCTCCGCCAGTTCAGTTACGATCTGCTTGCGCTCGAAAACCGGGTCACGGTCACTGGCCACATCTCGCCAGCGCAGCGTTTGCCAGTGACGGGACTTCATGAAAGTAGCCACGAGGGATTTGAGATCCCTCATGCGTTCCCAGGCGCGAGCGAAATTGTCCTGTGCCATGTTGGGCACACTGCGCAGATGGTAGGCCTTGACAATATCCGCACCAGCCAGACGAACACCCGAGGTGTTCTGGGTCTCGAAGAAGCGGTAGGCATCATCTTCGTGCCGCGTGACCACCAACGTTACATTGATACGGGAAAAGTCCACCTTGGGGAGTTGCTGCTGTTCGAGCCAGCGGAGGTTGCGCTGAATGCGCACGTGGCTTTCCGGTGAGTTATACGTCAACTCAGGCGCGCCCTTGTCGCCATGCTGCAAGTAATGTATCAGCGCCAGAGTGGTGATGCGCTGTTGGCCATCGATGATGTTCAGCCAACCGCGCTCGCGCGCGTTGCCACCTTCCTGATGAAGGATGATGCTGCCCAGGTAAAAATCATGAGGTGGTGCGTCGTCGCTGAAAAACGCCCTCAGGTCCTCCAGCAGCCGCGCCAGCTGTTCTTCGCCCCAGCGGTAAGGCCGCTGATACTCGGGCAGTTGCAGATGGCCAAAAATCAAGCTGCCATCGTTGCACGGGATTCTTGCGGCCTTGAACACATTGGCCAGGGTTGTAGAGGCAACAGCGATACCATCCACCTCGGGCGGTAGAGATGGCGCAAGTTGCCGTGGGCTCACGGCTTGATTCATGGGGCGGTCCTTGTACGGGGCGAGGTACTGCCAATCATTGGAAAAGGGGGGTGCGGGACGACAAGCCGTCAGCTTGCGACGGAGTCACGCTCGTGAAGGAGCCTGCGGGCTTCACGTGCCAACCTGTCGAGACGGTCGACCAACTCGACCATCA
>RCUT01001712.1_pt1 | contig 10210 bp, 8 predicted proteins | sample 2166171 | NCBI WGS metagenome assembly RCUT01 (sample SAMN09932757, study PRJNA488358) | compost metagenome | isolation source: compost soil in 4-hydroxybenzoic | place: Germany: Experimental Botanical Garden
ACGGGCGGTCCTGGCTGACTTCGCGCACCAGGCTGTCGAAGCCCAGGCGGCGGATTTCGGCCATGCAGTCGCGAATCGCGCCCACGCCCGGGAACACCACACGGTCGGCCTCGCGGATCACTGAGGCATCGCTGGTCACCAGCACTTTACCGGCACCTACGTGCTCAAGCGCCTTGGCCACCGAGTGCAGGTTGCCCATGCCATAGTCGATTACGGCTACCGTCTGCATTTACAGGCACCCTTTGGTGGATGGCATCTGCCCGGCCATGCGCTCGTCGAGGGTAATGGCCATGCGCAGGGCGCGGCCGAAAGCCTTGAACACGGTTTCGATCTGGTGGTGGGTGTTGTGGCCACGCAGGTTGTCGATGTGCAGGGTCACCAGGGCGTGGTTGACGAAGCCCTGGAAGAACTCCTGGAACAGGTCGACATCGAAGCCACCGACGCTGGCGCGGGTGTACGGCACGTGCATCTGCAGGCCCGGGCGACCGGAGAAGTCGATGACCACGCGCGACAGCGCTTCGTCCAGCGGCACATAGGCGTGGCCGTAGCGGAAGATGCCCTTCTTGTCACCGATGGCCTGGGCGAATGCCATGCCCAGGGTGATGCCGACGTCTTCGACGGTATGGTGATCGTCGATATGCGTGTCACCCTTGCACTCGATATCCAGATCGATCAGCCCATGGCGGGCAATCTGGTCCAGCATGTGTTCAAGGAAAGGCACACCGATATCGAATCGGGCCTTGCCACTGCCATCGAGGTTGATCGAGCACTTGACCTGGGTTTCCAGGGTATTGCGCTCGACGGAAGCCTTACGTTCGACCATCACCAGCTCCGCAAAATCATTAGGCGAAAAGGGCTTCATTATAGGCCTAGAACGCGCCGGCTTGAAACGCGGATGACATATGGCAGAACGAGGAATTGCGCAGGTTGGATACCGTTACAGGTCTATACAACCCGGTGATCTGGGATGGTCTGGGGCTGCTTTGCAGCCCATCGCCGGCAAGCCAGCTCCCACTTGGACCGCGCTGCCCTCAAGGCCTGTGCAGTACCTGTGGGAGCCGGCTTGCCGGCGATAGGGCCGGTACAGCCAGCGAAGTCAGCCGGTATTACCGCTGATCAATGGAACAGCACAGCCGTCTTCTGCAGGGTAATCCAAACGCCCCAGGCCAACGGCACGACCACCACTGCCCAGGCCAGCAGCACCAACGGCAGGCTACCCGGCGCCGCCTTCCACTCCAGCGAGCGCGCCCCATCGGCGCCCTTGTCATGGCTCAACGCCCGCTCGGCAGCCAGTTCGGCATCGCTCATGAAATGCTTGTCGGCCACCGGTCGCACCAGCATGTTGCAGACAAAGCCCAGCACCAGCAGGCCGGCGAGGATGTACAGGGTCATGTCATAAGCAGCCGCACGCTCCACCCCGGCCGCCAACTGGTACTCGCGCAGGTAGGTGATAAGCACCGGCCCCAGCACCCCCGCCGCCGCCCAGGCGGTCAGCAGGCGGCCATGAATGGCGCCGACCATCTGCGTGCCGAACAGGTCGGCCAGGTACGCCGGTACCGTGGCAAAACCACCGCCATACATCGACAAGATGATGCAGAACGCCGCCACGAACAGCGCCACGTTACCCAGGTGCCCCATGTTCGGCACCAGACTGTACAAGCCCACGCCCAAGGCAAAGAAGGCGAAATAGGTGTTCTTGCGGCCAATGTAGTCCGAGAACGACGCCCAGAAGAACCGCCCGCCGATGTTGAACAGGCTCAGCAGGCCGGTGAAGCCGGCGGCGATCGCGGCAATCTGCGCCAGCTGGGCAGCGTTCAACTCACTGAAGGTCAGTTCATTGCCCAGCAACTTGCCGGCGAACACTTCCTGCAGCAGCGGCGAAGCCATGCCGAGGATGCCGATACCCGCCGACACGTTCAGGCACAGCACCAGCCAGATCAGCGCGAACTGCGGGGTCTTCCAGGCCACGCTGACGTGCACGTGGCGGTCGGTGACCATGGCGTTGCCAGCTTTCTTCACCGGGGCGCTCCAGCCTTCTGGCTTCCAGCCGGTCGGCGGTACGCGATACGCCAGGGCACCGGCGGTCATGAACACGAAGTAGATCGCCGCCATGACGACGAAACTCTGCCACACGCCCACTTCCTGCGCATTGCCGAAATGGCCCATCAGCGCGGTGGCCAGCGGTGCACCGACCATGGCCCCGCCACCGAAGCCCATGATCGCCATGCCGGTGGCCATGCCGCGCTTGTCCGGGAACCACTTGATCAGGGTCGACACCGGCGAGATGTAGCCCAGGCCCAGGCCGATACCACCGATTACGCCGGAACCCAGCCACATCAGCCACAGCTGATGGGTTTTCACGCCAATCGCCGAAATCAGCATGCCACCGCACCAGCACAGCGCCGACACCAGGCCGGCCTTGCGCGGGCCGGCGTGTTCCAGCCAACCACCCAGCACGGCCGCCGAGCAACCGAGGAAGACGAAGAACAGGGTGTAGATCCAGCTCAGCATGGAAATCGGCCAATCGCATTCGGCGCTGAACATACGGGCCATGAAGCCCATGTCCGCTGCGCAGGCAACCGGGGCGGTGATGCCGAGGGCTTGCGACAGCGGCAGCCAGAACACCGAGAAGCCATAGGCCATGCCGATGCACAGGTGGATGGCCAGGGCGGCCGGCGGGACCAACCAGCGGTTGAAGCCCGGACGGGCGATGATGCGCTCCTTCGACAGGAAGCCTGGCGCACTGGCCAAGGTCCCCGCCGCGACGGTACTGCTCATGGATCAGATCCTTCTTATAGGGAGGGTGCAGGCAAAGCGGCGCAAGGGTAGCAGCATCAAGTAGCGTGAAAGCAATCTGATATCGTTCATTTTTGCTCGGCTGAAACGGTCATATTGCCTATACCGGCCCTATCGCCGGCAAGCCAGCTCCCACAGGGATCCCACCGACCTCGGGGACAGCGGGATCCCTGTGGGAGCTGGCTTGCCGGCGATAGGGCCAGTACAGGCCACACATTCGGAACTGACAAAATCATGGCTGTCGAAAGCCGTACCATCTGCTGTACGCGTAGGAAATGCCCTGTATCTCTAGTCGAATACGCAGGGGCAACCACTGCGGCGCTATACTCTGGCGCTTGAATTTCAAAAACGGACTACAAGGACTCGCCCATGAAAGCGTTCGGCAAAATCCTGGGACTGGGGCTTCTCGGGTTGCTGCTGATCATCGTGGCGCTGGGCTTCGCCCTGACCCACCTCTTCGATCCCAACGACTACAAAGACGAGATTCGCCAGCTGGCACGTGACAAGGCTCACGTCGAGCTGACCCTCAACGGTGACATTGGCTGGAGCCTGTTCCCGTGGCTGGGCCTGGAGCTGCACGAAGCGAGCATCGCCACCTTGAACAAACCCAAGGAGCCGTTCGCCGACCTGCAAATGCTCGGCCTGTCCGTGCGTGTGCTGCCGCTGCTGCGCCGCGAAGTGCAGATGAGCGACGTGCGCGTCGAGGGCCTGAACCTGACCCTGGCCCGTGACGAACACGGCCATGGCAACTGGGAAGACATCGGCAAGCCGCTGCCCGCGCAGAACGGCGCCAGCGCCGATGTGCAGACCAGTGCTCCGGCCCAGGCACCGGCCGAACAGACGTCGGCACCGGTCGCCAGCAACGAACGCGCCGTCAAGCTGGACATCGACAGCCTGACCGTGAACAACGCCCGCGTGCAGTACACCGATGCCAAGACCGGCCAGAGCTACAGCGCCGAAAGCATCCAGCTGAGCACCGGCCCGGTCCACGAAGGGGCGAACATTCCGCTCAAGGCCAGCGCCTTCCTCAGTGCCAGCCAGCCGAACATCAAGGCCCGCACCGAACTGGCCGGCGAGCTGCGCTTCGACCGCAAGCTCAAGCGCTACAACTTCGAAGACATGCGCCTGTCGGGCGAAACCTCGGGGGAGCCCACCGGCGGCAAGACCGTGACCTTCGCCGCCCAAGGCCAGTTGCTGGTCGACCTGGCCGCCAATGTCGCCTCGTGGAACGGCCTGAAAGTCTCGGCCAACCAGCTGCGCGCCTTGGGCGAGCTGAACCTGCGTGACCTGGACAAGGCACCACAGCTGAGCGGCGGCCTGTCCATCGCCCAGTTCGACCTGCGCACCTTCCTCGACAGCATCGGCCGCCCGCTGCCGGCCACCAACGACCCGGCGGCCTTCGCCAAGCTGGAGCTGGTCACCCGCCTGCAGGGCACGCCGAACAGCCTGGCCCTGGAAGACCTGGCGGTGAAGCTGGACGACAGCACCTTCAGTGGCCGCGTGGCCGTCGAAGACTTCGCCAAACAGGCCCTGCGCCTGCAGCTCAAGGGCGACACCTTCAACGCCGACCGCTACCTGCCGGCCAAGAGTGAAGAGGCCAAGGGCGCCACCGCCGCGCGCCAGGCCGAGGTCAAGCAACAGGAAGCCACCGCGGTCGCCGGCCCTGGCACCACGCCGCTTCCCAACGCCCCGACCCAGGTCGCCTGGAGCGACGACAAGCTGCTGCCGGTCGACCGCCTGCGCGCCCTCGACCTGCAGGCCGACCTGGCCTTCGGCTCGCTGACCCTGGACAAACTGCCGATCGAAGACGCCCAGCTCAAGGCTATCGGCCAGGGCGGCCTGCTGACCCTGCAAACCCTGCGCGGTGAACTGTACAACGGCACCTTCGAGGCCAAGGGCACCGTCGACGTGCGCCCTGCCGTGCCGCAACTGGGCATCAACACCAGCATCCAGCGGGTGCCGGTGGAACACTTCATCAAGACCGAAGGCAAGGAGCAGACGCCACCAGTCAAAGGCCTGCTGACCCTGACCAGCGACCTGACCGCCACCGGCAACAGCCAGAAGGCCCTGGTCGACACCCTCAACGGCAACGCCAACTTCGTCATCAACGACGGCGTGCTGGTCAATGCCAACCTGGAACAGCAGCTGTGCAAGGCCATCGCCACGCTGAACCGCAAATCGCTCACCGGCGAACCTCGCGGCAAGGACACCCCGTTCCAGGAACTGCGTGGCAGCCTGGTAGTACGCAATGGCGTCGCCAACAACCCGGACCTCAAGGCACGCATTCCGGGCCTGACCGTCAATGGCCATGGTGACCTCGACCTGCGTGTACTGGGCATGGACTACAACGTTGGCGTGGTCGTCGAAGGCGACCAGCGCGCCATGCCGGACCCGGCCTGCCAGGTCAACGAACGCTATGTGGGTGTCGAAATACCGCTGCGCTGCCGCGGCCCGCTGGAACTGGGCGCCAAAGCCTGCCGCCTGGACCAGGACGGCCTGGGCAAGGTTGCCGCCAAGGTGGCCGGCAACCGCCTGCAAGACAAGATCGATGAAAAACTCGGAGACAAAGTGAGCCCGGAACTGAAAGACGCGCTCAAGGGGCTGTTCAAGCGATGAGCCCCGAGCAGTTCTCCAGCGCAGTGCTGGATTGGTATGACGAACACGGCCGGCACGACCTGCCCTGGCAACAGGGCATCACCCCGTACCGGGTGTGGGTGTCGGAAATCATGTTGCAGCAGACCCAGGTCAGCACCGTGCTCAACTACTTCGACCGCTTCATGCAGGCCCTGCCGACCGTGCAGGCCCTGGCCGAGGCGCCGGAGGACGAGGTGCTGCACCTGTGGACGGGCCTGGGCTACTACACCCGGGCACGCAACCTGCAGAAGGCCGCGAAGATCGTGGTCGAACAGCATGGCGGCGAATTCCCGCGCAGTGTCGAGCAGCTCACCGAGCTGCCCGGCATCGGCCGCTCCACCGCCGGTGCCATCGCCAGCATCAGCATGGGCATCCGCGCACCGATCCTCGACGGCAACGTCAAGCGCGTGCTGGCCCGCTACACCGCCCAGGCCGGCTACCCCGGCGACCCCAAGGTGGCCAACCAGCTGTGGGCCACGGCCGAACGCTTTACCCCGCAGCAGCGAGCCAACCACTACACCCAGGCGATGATGGACATGGGCGCCACGCTGTGCACCCGCAGCAAGCCCAGTTGCCTGATCTGCCCGCTGCAGCGCGGCTGCGAAGCGCACCTGCACGGCGAAGAAACCCGCTACCCCGAGCCCAAACCGCGCAAGGCGCTGCCGCAACGGCGCACACTGATGCCACTGCTGGCCAACCACGAAGGCGCCATCCTGCTTTACCGCCGCCCGTCCAGCGGCCTGTGGGGTGGTTTGTGGAGCCTGCCGGAGCTGGACGACATCGCCCAGCTCGACGACCTGGCCTACCAGCACGGCCTGCGCCTGGCTGGCCGCCACGCCATGGACGGCCTGACCCACACCTTCAGCCACTTCCAGCTGGCGATCGAGCCCTGGCTGGTGCGCGTCGACCCGGTCGGCCAGCACGTGGCCGAGGCCGACTGGCTCTGGTATAACCTCGCCACCCCGCCGCGCCTGGGCCTTGCCGCCCCGGTGAAAAAGCTGCTGAAACGCGCGGCCGACGTTTTGATTGCAGGAGAGTCGTGATGACCCGCACCGTAATGTGCCGCAAGTACAAAGAAGAACTGCCAGGCCTTGAGCGCCCACCGTACCCCGGCGCCAAGGGCCAGGACATCTTCGAGCACATCTCGCAGAAGGCCTGGGCCGACTGGCAGAAGGAACAGACCATGCTGATCAACGAGAAGCGCCTGAACATGATGAACGCCGAGGACCGCAAATTCCTCCAGGGCGAGATGGACAAGTTTTTCGCCGGCGAAGAATACGCCCAGGCGGAAGGCTACGTTCCACCCTCGGAATGACCCCACGGAACGTAAGCGACGGAATTAATTTAAAATTTTTTCAAAAAGTCGTTGACGAGCGGTCTGAAAGTCTATTTAATTCACCTCGTCGCCCAGATAGCTCAGTCGGTAGAGCAGAGGATTGAAAATCCTCGTGTCGGCGGTTCGACTCCGTCTCTGGGCACCACCTTCAAGCTTCTGGTGGTTGCAAAGTTACCCGAAGCGACAACAAGAAACCCGCCTAGTGCGGGTTTTTTGTTGTCTGTGGTTTTTGTCCTCCAGGAAAGCCCCCGCCTCATCGAGGGGGGGGCGCACTACAAAAACGCTTAACCCTCAAACTCCCTCTGCGTCATCTGCCCCAAGTAGGAGATGCTCATCAAATGCAGCCTCTGGCCCGGGACCGAATCGGCGAATTTCTTGATGTCCGCCGCGGTCACCCGATAGCTGTCAGCAGGCAGGGTTACCGAGCGGTAATCAACCTGCTCGCCGTTTTTGTCATAGCTGACGAAGTTGAGATAAAAATAGTGCTTCATGTGCAACCTCCAGTTCAGGTGCCCCACACCGTGCGAGGCCTACGCAGCCTATTTGGCGCTTGCAGCCGACAACAGATGGAACCGATGACAAGGTGGCGCCAGGCCATTAGCCATTGACCCGCATCAACGAGGCAGCCGCCTACTCTCGATAGCATGGAGCATGGACATCCGAATCGACCCGCAAGGACCTCCATGAGCGAAGAATCCCCCCTCCTGCTCCCCGCCCCCAGCGCGCCCGCCACCACCACAGCCCGCACGCGCCGCCCACGCCAGCGCAAACCGGAACCGACGATCACCAGCATCAGCCAGCAGCCTGCAGCGCTGGAAGTCGCCACCGCCCCCAAGGGCAGCAACGAAGACAGCACCTCGGCCCGCTTGCCGACCAGCTACCCGTACCGCACCCGTATGCGTCGCCAGGACTATGAGAAGACCAAGCACGCGCTGCAGATCGAGTTGCTCAAGGTGCAGAGCTGGGTAAAGGAAACCGGCCAGCGCGTGGTGATTCTGTTCGAAGGGCGCGATGCGGCGGGCAAGGGCGGTACCATCAAGCGTTTCATGGAGCACCTCAACCCACGCGGCGCCCGAATCGTGGCCCTGGAGAAACCTTCCGAGCAAGAAAAAGGTCAGTGGTACTTCCAGCGCTATATCCAGCACCTGCCCACGGCGGGTGAAATGGTGTTCTTCGACCGCTCCTGGTACAACCGCGCCGGGGTCGAGAAGGTGATGGATTTCTGCACACCGCTGCAGTACCTGGAGTTCATGCGCCAGACACCGGACCTGGAGCGCATGCTGTGCAACAGCGGCATCCTGCTGTTCAAGTACTGGTTCTCGGTGAACCGCGAAGAGCAGCTGCGCCGCTTCATCTCGCGCCGGGACGACCCGCTCAAGCACTGGAAGCTGTCGCCCATCGACATCAAGTCGCTGGACAAGTGGGAAGACTACACCGCGGCCAAGGAAGCGATGTTCTTCCACACCGACACCGCCGATGCGCCGTGGACGGTGATCAAGTCCGATGACAAGAAGCGTGCGCGGATCAACTGCATCCGGCACTTCCTGCATTCGCTGGATTACCCGGGCAAGGACCACAGCGTGGCGCATGCACCGGATGCGCTGCTGGTCGGGCGCGCATCGCGAGGTTTCGAGGAAGATGAGGCAGAGCCGCAGGCCAGTTGAATCGGCGTGCCTGCTGCGCTTCAATACGCGCAATTTCCGCCCCACCAAGGATTCACCCCATGGCCACCCCCACCAAGCAACAGAAACGCGCCAAGCGCGCCGCCAGCAAGGCCAAGCAGAACCGCATGGTGCGCAGCGGCCAGGCGGTCAAGGCCAGTGCCGGCGACAGCGCCAGCGTCGAGCAGGTGTACAACAAGGCCATGGAGTCGGGCAGCTACGACGCGATGTTCAACAAGATGAAGGAAGCCCAGGAAGGCGGCCTGGTGCCAATGATCTCGGTGTTCCTGGTGGATCCGCTGCTCGCCCTGGTGCTCAAGGGGCACAAGGAAGAACACGCCACCGACTACATCGTGCTGGTGTTCAACGCCTACCGCAAATGGCTGGATGGCGCTGACGAAGAGGCCACCATGGCCTGGCTGGAAAGCGACGAGTTCCAGGCAGCCTATGTGGCGGCTTCGGAGCTGGTTGCCAAGCAGCAACAGCAGCAGAAGCAGTTTGGCTGACAGGGCTGGATAACCTGCCCGGGCCCTATCGCCGGCAAGCCGGCTCCCACAAGAACACCACAGGCCCGAAGGCAATGCCGTCCCTGTGGGAGCGGGCAAGCCCGCGAAAGGGCCGGAACAGGCAACAAAAAAGGCCGCGCCCTTCACAGGACGCGGCCTTTTCATTTCAGCCAGCGCGGATCAGTTATCCAGCGCCACCCGCCCGGCAGCTTCACGCTTGCGGTGCACCAGCAAGCCAGCCGCCACCACACCAATGCTCAGCAGTGCGGTCGCGATGATTTCGGCGCGGTGGTCCTCACGCAGCGCCATTACCACCAGGATGGCAACGATGAAGGCAATGGTCGCCCAGGTCAGGCCCGGGAACAGCCACATCTTGAAGGTGATCTTCTCGCCGCGGGCCTCACGCTGGGCACGCATGCGCAGCTGCGACACGGCAATCACCAGGTACACCAGCAGCGCAATGGCACCAGAGCTGGCCAGCAGGAACTCGAACACCTGGGCCGGGGCCACGAAATTGGCGAACACACAGAGGAACGCCGCTGCAGTGGACAGCAGAACCGCCACATGCGGGGTAGCCGACTTGGTGGTGCGCTGGGCAATGGCCGGGGCGTCACCACGCTTGCTCAGCGAGAACAGCATGCGCGACGAGGTGTACAGCGCCGAGTTCAGGCAGCTGGTCACGGCGATCAGCACGACGATGTCGACGATCAGCTTGGCATTCGGCACGCCGATGCGGCTCAGCACGGTCTGGTAGGAACCGGTCTCGGCCAGGGCCGGGTCGTTCCACGGCACCAGGGCCACGACCAGGAAGATCGACACCAGGTAGAACAGGCAGATACGCCAGATCACCGAGTTGGTGGCGCGGCTGATCTGCTTGCCCGGGTCCTTCGACTCGGCAGCGGCGATGGTAACGATTTCGGTACCCATGAACGAGAACATGGTGGTCAGCATGGCTGCCAGCACTGCGCCCAGGCCGTTGGGCATGAAGCCCTGGGTATCGAACAGGTGGCTGGCACCGCTCACCTGGCTGCTCGGCACCAGGCCGAACATGGCCACGCAGCCGACCACGATGAAGCCGATGATCGCCAGCACCTTGAGCAGGGCGAACCAGAACTCGAACTCGCCGTAGTTCTTCACGCTGCACAGGTTGGTCAGGGTCAGCGCCAAGGTGATGACCAGGGAGAACGCCCACAGGTCAACCGCAGGGAACCAGGCATGCAGGATGGCCGCGGCGGCGTTGGCCTCCAGCGGAATCACCAGCACCCAGAACCACCAGT
>RCUT01001716.1_pt1 | contig 10205 bp, 7 predicted proteins | sample 2166171 | NCBI WGS metagenome assembly RCUT01 (sample SAMN09932757, study PRJNA488358) | compost metagenome | isolation source: compost soil in 4-hydroxybenzoic | place: Germany: Experimental Botanical Garden
CCGAAAACAGCACAAAGAGCGCCACGTGCAGCAGCAACAGCGCGGCTAGTATGCCTGCAAGCCTTAATGGTGCATCAGCATAATAAGTGCTGATTGCATGCCAGAAGGACCTGTTTGTGAAAATGAGAATGTAGAGCGCTGTTAAAAGGCACAGTGGTCCACTGGCAATTGTGGGGCGGAATTTCTGCATGGCACACGCTTTCGAACGGCTTTGAATTCGCGTGCCTTACCGGGCCGACAGATCCTACTGGTCAGCTATATCAGGCACATCTCAGTCAAACATGAAATCAAGATGGCTTTTCTACGGCGGTTAAATTGGACCACTGGCCAGGCCGTAACGCACAAACAAAAACGCCGCCATAAATGGCGGCGTTTTGGAATTTGAATTAATGTCAGAGACTAACCCATCCACCATTTTTGTTGGAGGATCGGACGCAAGCATCGATGAATGCGACGCCTTTGACACCATCGTCGACGGTTGGATACATGACAGCACTGTCAGGCTTGGTATTGTCACGCTTGGCCTGAATGGCATTGGCGGCTTCAACATAGATTGTCGCGAACGCCTCCAGATAGCCTTCCGGATGGCCGCCCGGTACGCGCGTAACGCGGGTTGCGGCATCCCCAACACCTGAACCGCCACGCGTGATCAGCCGCTTCTGTGCACCAAACGGCGTGAACCACAGCCGGTTCGGGTCTTCCTGCGCCCATTCGATCCCGCCTTTGGTGCCATAAACGCGAAGACGCAGCGCATTCTCATTTCCGGGTGCGACCTGACTGCACCAGAGCATACCCTTTGCGCCGCCTGCAAAACGCAGCATCACATGCGCATTGTCATCAAGACGACGGCCGGGAACAAAGCTATCGAGATCAGCTGCGAGACTGTCGAGCGTCAAACCAGTCACAAACGAAGCAAGATTGAAGGCATGCGTGCCGATGTCGCCCGTTGCGCCACCAAGGCCGGACTGAGCCGGATCGGTGCGCCAGACAGCCCCCTTGGCACCGGTTTTTTCCACCGCTTCAGTCAACCAGTCCTGCGCATATTCTACCTGCACCACACGCAGGTCACCCAGCTCACCATTAACGATCATTTCGCGCGCCTGACGAACCATCGGATAACCGGTGTAATTATGGGTCAGCACAAACAGCGCGCCGCTCTCATCGGCCACTTTCTTGAGCTTCTTCGCATCAGCCAATGTCGAGGTCAGCGGCTTGTCGCAGATCACGTGAATGCCCCGCCGCAGAAATTCCTTGGCCGCATCGTAATGCACATGATTTGGCGTCACGATGGCCACCGCCTCAATGCCGTTCTTGAGGCGCGCTTCACGAATTGCCATTTCCTTGTAGCTTGAATAGATTCGGTCTTCCGCAAGGCCAAGCTCACGACCGGAGGCTTGCGCTTTCTCTGGCGACGAAGACAAAGCTCCCGCCACCAGTTCAAAGCGATTGTCGAGCCGCGCGGCCATGCGATGCACGCCCCCGATGAAAGCCCCCGCACCACCGCCAACCATACCTAAACGAATGCGTGGGTTTGCGGTTTCTTTGGTTTTTGCTTCAATGGTCATTGTGTCTGCTTCCCCTCAAAGCCCCAGCATGCGCCGATTGGCTGCATCATCGGTTCCGCCAGCAGCAAAGTCATCGAATGCTTTGTCGGTCACGCGAATAATGTGGTGCTTAACAAACTCAGCGCCTTCACGCGCACCGTCTTCCGGGTGCTTCAACGCGCATTCCCATTCGACCACAGCCCAACCTCCGAAGTCATTGGCAGCCATTTTCGAGAACACGGCGCCAAAATCAACCTGACCATCGCCAGGCGAACGGAAGCGACCAGCGCGATTGACCCAACCCTGATAACCGCCATAGACGCCCTGACGTCCGGTTGGATTAAACTCGGCATCCTTGACGTGGAACATCTTGATGCGGTCTTTGTAGATGTCGATATTGTCAAGATAATCGAGGCATTGCAGCACATAATGTGACGGATCATAGAGCATGTTCGCGCGCGGATGGTTTTTAACGCGCTCCAGAAACATCTCGAATGTCACGCCGTCATGCAGGTCTTCACCCGGATGGATTTCATAGCAGATATCCACGCCATGTTCGTCCGCATGATCGAGAATAGGTGTCCAGCGACGAGCCAGTTCGTCAAATGCCGTTTCAACCAGACCAGCAGGACGCTGCGGCCATGGATAGATAAACGGCCATGCCAAAGCGCCTGAAAAGGTCGCGTGAGCACCAATGCCCAAGTTGCGCGACGCCTTGATGGCCATCTTCACCTGCTCAACCGCCCATGCCTGACGTGCCTTTGGATTGCCGCGTACTTCCGGCACTGCAAATCCGTCAAAAGCTTCGTCATAGGCCGGATGCACGGCAACAAGCTGGCCTTGCAGATGTGTTGAAAGCTCAGTCACCTCAACGCCATTTTCGCGTGCGACGCCAGCAAACTCATCGCAATAATCTTTGGATTCCGAGGCCTTTTTCAGATCGATCAACTGGCTCGCCCATGTCGGCACCTGCACACCAGCATAGCCTTTTTCTGCGGCCCATTTGGTGATGCCGTCCCATGTATTAAATGGCGCTTCATCACCCGCAAACTGCCCGAGAAATATCCCAGGCCCTTTGATCGTTTTCATCAAAAGTCCTCCAACTGAAAATTCTAACCGATATCGGGAACAAGGGCCTAAAGCCCTCAAGCGTTAAACTGCGCGCCCGCCAAAGCAGACGCGCAGATGAGTATTAGAACGGAGAATCCGGGAAATAGAACTGCTCGGCGTTATCCTTGGTTACCAACGTGGCATCGAGGATATAGTTGCCGCTCACTGGAATCTGATCGTAGAAATGACCGGCAGCAAGCTGCATGGCGGTTGAAACCATCGCAGGTGGATAAAGAACATCAACCGGCATAAGCTTGTCGCCATCCATGACCTTCTTGATCATATCCTTGGAACCAGCACCGCCAATAACATACTGGATATCTTCACGGTTGGCCTGCTTGATCGCTTCGAGCACACCAACAGCCATGTCATCATCCTGACACCAGACGACATCGATCTTCGGATATTTCGTCAGGAAGTCCTGCATCACGCGGAACGCATCGTCGCGGTTCCAGTTGCCATATTGGCGATCAAGAACCTTGACGTTCGAGCCTTCGATACCCTTGTCAAAGCCGTCCTGACGCTGCTGATCGATAGGGATCGGCAGGCCGCGAATGACGACAACCTGTGCGTCTGGTGTGGTCTTCTTGATATATTCGCCAGCAACCTGACCAAGTGCCGGGTTGTTGCCTGCCACATAAAGATCGCGGATGGAGTTGTCGTTGTTGCTTGGCGCGCGATCGACCAGTGCCACAAACGTACCCTTGTCCTTGATCTCCTTGATAGCATTTACAAGCGGATCGGGATCGGATGGCAGCACCACAAGACCGTCCAGACCCTGCACAGCAAGATCCTGCAATGCATTTGCCTGGCTGGCCGCATCCGGCGACGTCTTGACGATGACGTTAAGGCCCGGGTGCTCAGCCATCAGAAGCTTGGCCACGCGTTCGGCATGATAGACCACACCAGCAGTCCAGCCATGGTCGGCTGCTGGAATAGATACGCCGATAGTGACCTTCTTGTCCTGCGCGCTTGCAATGCCCGTAAAGGCCAGCGCACCAGCGGCCAATGCTGCAAAAGCAACGCCTAAAAGTTTTCCTCGCATTATTTCCTCCCAAATGTTCAGGGGGCTTTATCCCTCTGTGACCGGACCGCCCCTTCAATCCCGTCAAACTCGCTGTCCAGGACGTGATGAGATTACCCATCACATCCTGGGTTTTTATCGTCGCGACAGCGACCGTTGCACCAGCATGGCGATAATGATGATCGCCCCTTGGATGGCGCCGATCAGATACTCGCTGATGAAGTTGGAAAGCAGCATGATATTGCCGACAATTTCCAGAATGAATGCACCGCAGATCGTGCCCCAGACACGCCCCACGCCGCCGCGCAATGCCGTACCACCAACGACGACGGCAGTAATCGCCTGCAACTCCCACAACATACCCGTTGTTGCAGATGTCGACCCCAGTCGCGGCACGTAGAGAAGCACCGCGACAGCCACGCAAAGCCCCTGCACGATATAGGCAATCGTGCGGACACGCTTGACGGAGATGCCTGAGTAACGGGCAACATCCTCGCTGGAACCAACTGCAATCACATGGCGGCCATAGCGTGTGCGATAAAGAACAAATGCCGCAATTGCTGCCGTCACAAAGATCGCAATAACCGGGATCGGAATGCCAAAAATGGAACCGAAATAGACAGGCCTGTAAAGCGCCTGAATGTCAGGATTACGCAATGTGATAGCACCACCCTGCGACAGCCATGTTGTCAGGCCACGATAAATTCCCATCGTGCCGAGTGTGGCGATGAACGGTTCTATACCGCCGAGTGTTGTGATCAATCCATTTGTCAGGCCGCAAAGCGCCCCCACGACAACGGCCAGAAGCACGGCTGCGATCAGCATCATGACCGGATCGGCAATAACACCGCTGTTCATGAACATGATCATGATGCTGCCGACAAAAGCCGCCATGGCGCCAACCGACAAATCCAGCCCGCCCGACGAAATTACATAGGTGGCACCAAGCGCGATAATTGCAATGAACGCACTGCGTGTGGCAACATTCAACAGATTATCCATGCTGATGAAGTTTGGATTGGCAATTGTACCCAGAACAAGCAGCAAAAGCAGCGCAATAAAAGGCGCAACAGCCCTCAGATCCCAGTCTTTGGACGTTTTCGGCACTCTGCTTTTATCGGTCACTACGTCTGTCATTTACTCCCCTTTTTTTGTTTAAGCCGCTTCTTCGGTGCTGACGCCGGTTGCTAAGACAACGATGTCATTTTCGGTCATGCGTTCGCCTGTCACCTCGCCTGCAACCCTGCCCTCGCGCATGACGACGATACGGTCGCATACGCCAATGAGTTCCGGCATTTCAGACGATACGACGATGATCGATTTGCCCTCGTCGGCCAAATTGGCAATGAACTGATAGATTTGTTCTTTGGTACCCACATCGATACCGCGGGTTGGCTCGTCAATAATAACGATGGACGGGTTGAGCATCATCATCTTTGCCAGAAGAAGCTTCTGCTGATTGCCGCCAGAAAGCTGCCCGGCAAGAATATCTTTCCGGCCCGTGCGGATATCGAACTCTTTGATCGCATCGTCGAGTGCCGTGCGTTCTTTGCGCCGATCAATCTGTAACCCCCGGACGAATTTGCTGATCGAAGCGAGTGTCAGGTTGATACCGAGATCTTTGGTAAGCAGCAGCCCCTTGCCTTTCCGATCCTCGCTCAGATAGGCGATGCCAGCGGAAAGACTTTCGTGGGCATTGCGGAAATTGACAGGCTGTCCATTATGGCGGACCTGGCCTTTGCCGGGACGCAGGCCAACAATGCCTTCCATCAATTCCGTTCGACCAGCACCGACAAGCCCCGCAAAGCCCAGAATTTCACCCTTGCTCAATGTAAAACTTGCGGTCTTAACATAGCCCGGAACGCTGAAGTCATCGACCTCAAGCACGGGCACCTGTCCATGATGTACTGCGCGATCCGGGTAAAGTTTGGCAACATCGCGCCCCACCATCAGCCGGGCCATATCCGACGGCTGCAATTCCGAGGCCAGATGCGCGGAAACAAGCTTGCCATCGCGAAGCACGGTCACACGATCTGAAATCTCTTTCACTTCCGGCAGGCGATGCGAAATATAGAGAACCGCGACACCTTTGGCGCGGATGTCGCAAATGACTTTCAGAAGTGCCTCGGTTTCAACCGGAGTAAGCGATGCCGTTGGCTCGTCAAAAATCACCACACGATGCGGCACGAGCAAAACACGAGCGATCTGCACAAGCTGACGCTGTGCGATGGACAAACTGCCCACGATGGCATCAGGATCAATATCCGCGCCAAGATCACGAATGGCTTGGCGTGCGCCTTCGCGCATGGATTTGTCATCGACAACAAGGCCGTTGGATAGTTCGCGTCCCAGATAAATATTCTGGGCGACAGTGAGATCGGGAGCCAGCAGGATTTCCTGATGCACCAGAACAATGCCCTGCGCTTCAGCTTCCACCGGCCCGGAAAACGAGATTGGTTTGCCATCGATGTGGATTTCACCGCTGGTCGGACGCTCATTACCGGCGAGCAGCTTCATCAATGTCGATTTACCAGCGCCGTTTTCGCCGATAATAGCGTGAACTTCGCCGCCAAAAATGCTGAGATTTATATTTTTCAGAACCTGAACAGGTCCGAACGATTTCGACAGCGAAACCGCCTCCAGAAGCGGTGTGCCATGCTCGTTTCGGGTTGCGTTCATATGCACGCACCAACGCAAGCACTATAGCTTGAGCGCCCGCCGTGACTTCTGATTGTCAGAATTTCCACTTGCATGTGAACTCCTCCCAAAGCTTCACTGTGCAACCTTAACGTTGGCTTTGAGGTACGTAAAGCAAAATTCTACGCAACACAAAAATCATTGGCAATTAATAGATGACCGCTTCAAGCAAAAGGCGACATAGCAATTTGAGCATTGAACTAAAGGGGTATACTCAAATCATAATTTGGGCTGATATTCAGCGTACCGCGCGTCACTCGATAGTGAGAAGACAAAGCGCACCGCATTATATTGAAAGGCCGCAAATTCGATGTACAACATACCCTGCCACGTTACCGGGCAATCAGAGCGCGTTTCGATCTGATTATTTGTTTTGATGCGCATGTCATCCGCAAACAGTTGTACACTTTTCACGATGCGCTCCAAAACGGTGGATGATCAGACCTTGGCGCTCAACAAATAATACAATTTTAAATTAGCATATACAGCAAGACACGCGCTTTTTTATATACTATGAAATGGTAACGTCCAAGGCGTGTTGAATTGCGGATACAGACACATGACCTCCCATTTAGCGCAGTCAAAATGGCGCATGCTAGACATGCTGCCAGCCGTAGCCCTTTTCGTGATCGGCCTCACAGCACTCATCTATGCGATGCTTTCTCCACGTGGCGAGAACGGCCAGTTTGCTGTTCTCATGCAGCCATGGGCGAATGCCTCACAAGTGGCAACGCTGCTTGGCAAAGCCGACGCACAGATCCTTTCCTTCAATGCGCGTATGAACGTTGTGGTTGTATACGCCGCACGTCCTGACGCAATCGACGCACTTTACGATGCAGGCGCGTGGCTCGTTTTTGAACCCGCACAGCTGTCCGGCTGTTTTGACCTTGCCGTTACCGGGGCCTAATCCATGATCATTGAGCTTGATGATATTCGCAGACGTTTTGCGCGTTTTCTGGTGATTCTTTTCTGGCTGCATGTTCCGCTGTTCGCGGTCATCGCATATGGAACGGGCGCTTCCGTCCTCGGCGGGGCTCTTGCGGGAGCCTTCCTTGCAGCAAGCTATAATCTGATGTGGTGGCGCGCCGATATCGCGCCCGCAACCCGCTTTCTGTCTGCCGTAGCTCTCGTGGCTGAGCCTGCGATCCTGCTCTATCTGCTTCGTGGGCATATCTGGCAGATGGACATGCATATGTATTTCTTTGCCATGCTCGCACTCACTATCGGCTGGTGCGACCGCAGAGCAACCATCATTGCAGCCGTTGCGGTTGCATTGCACCATCTGACACTCGATTACTTTCTGCCATCCCTCGTTTTCCCGACAGGCAGCGATATTCGTCGCGTGATGATTCACGCTGTGATTGTAGCTTTTCAGGCAGCCGTTCTCGTCTGGTTCTGCGACATGCTTGTCGCTTGCGTCGAAAGCATCAGCAGAATGCGCGACGAAATCATGGTCAAGAATGCGGAAATCGAGAAACGTTCTGCCCAGGTTGAACAGGCCTACAAGGCCAAGGGCATGTTCCTGGCCAATATGAGCCACGAAATCCGCACCCCGCTCAATGCGATATTGGGTTTCTGCCATCTGATGCTCCGCACCGACATGACGGAGCGCCAGCGCGATTATCTTTCCAAAATCAACGGAGCCAGTGGCTCGCTGCTGCGCCTGATCAATGACATTCTGGATTTCTCCAAGAACGATGCTGGCAAACTTACGCTGGAAAACCGTCCATTCGAATTGCGCGCCCTCTTTGATCGCAAATTGCAGATTACCAGTGCCGATGCCCGAGCCAAAAATGTGACCGTGAGCCTGCATATCGATCAGGGCGTCCCAGAACGCCTTGTCGGCGATGAAATGCGCCTTGGACAAGTGTTGCTTAACCTGATGAGCAATGCCATCAAGTTCAGCGAGAATGGTTCCGTTACTCTTCGCGTAAGCGGAAAACCATCAGATAGTGACGACTACAGCCTGCAGATTGCCGTTGCCGATACCGGTATTGGCATGACGCCCGACCAGCAATCCAAGCTGTTCAGTTCCTTCTCGCAGGCCGATAGCTCCACCACGCGTCGTTTCGGCGGCACCGGACTTGGACTGGTGATCAGCAAGCAGATTGCCGAGCAGATGGGCGGCGACATCACCGTACTCAGCACCCCCGGCAAGGGCAGTGTCTTCACCGTCACAACCACTCTTGGCAACGTGGATCGCGCGCACTCAATTGTCGAAAAGCCGCAAGCGCATATCCAGAAGCTTCGGATACTTGTAGCAGACGACAATCCGGCTTCCCGCGAAATTCTGCAAAGCATTTTCGCGGACTGGTCGATCCCGGTCGATCTGGTCGCATCCGGCACTGAGGTTATTGGCGCACTGGAAACTGCGTTCCAGCATGGCCAACCCTACGATCTGTTGCTGCTCGACTGGAAAATGCCTGGTATGGACGGCATGGAAACAGTGGGTAGCCTTTATGCCAATGCAAAGCTCGCCAAACTGCCCGAAATCGTCCTGATAACGGCCTATGGCAGTGACGAATTCAAGGAAAAAGCTTCGCGCGCCGGCATTGCAGCCTATCTCCCAAAGCCAATCGAAGCCCAGCAAATTCTGCTAACACTGAATATGCTTTTCCCACTATCGAAAGATGCCAAGGAAGCCGCAAGAGATTCAGAATTGATCGCAGAGCCGCTGCGCGGCGCACATGTTCTGCTCGTCGAAGACAATGCGATCAATCGCGAAATCGCTTATCAGCTTCTTTGTGATGCGGGTCTTGATGTCGATACCGCCGAGAACGGACGCATTGCCTGCGAAAGCGTTGCGCGATCCGGTTCGCTCTATTCAGCTGTGCTGATGGATGTTCAAATGCCGGAAATGGATGGTCTGGAAGCCACACGTCATATTCGTCGCGACTGGAGCCCGGAGGCTCTGCCCATTATCGCTCTGACGGCCCATGCCTATGAAGAAGAGCGCCGCAGATGCGCCGAAGCCGGTATGAACGATCATGTGGCCAAACCAATTGATCCAAGCGTACTTATCGGAACGCTCGAGCGCTGGATGAAGCCACGCCGGGTGGATATTGCGGCCGCCCAACCGCAGGAAAACAAGATTGAGGTTACACAAGCCGAGCTTCCTGAACGGCTTCCGCCATTCGACCTCACTCGGGCACTCGTGCGGGTGAATGGAAAACAAGCTCTTCTGCGTCGTCTCATCATGAGCTTCCATGATGATTTTGCGAATGTCATAGAAACCCTGATGGATCAGATTTCCAAGGGTGATCTGACCGGAGCGAGACGCCTTGCTCATACGCTCAAAGGTGTTGCAGCATCGCTGGAGCTACCAGAAATTGCGCGTATTTCTGCTGAGGTGGAACTGGCAATAGCCAACGAACAGCTGGTCGGTCTGGAGCCAACGCTATCGGCGCTGAATTCCGCCATGAAGCCAGCCTTGAAGGCTGCAGCCAGCCTGAAGGATCAAGTGTCAGCGCCACAGCAGCAGGCAAATTCCGGTCCTCAGACCGCAGATATTGCATCGGCTGTGACCACACTGCGCGACCACCTCACCCGCCGGAGCATGCGTGCGCGCAGCAGTTTCGACGCGTTGCTCCAAATGCTCGGCTCTGATGCCGAGCAAGGCAACAATGCGGGAGCCTTGCGCGTGGCAAAGGCTGCGCTGGACAAGCTCGATTATGAGCAAGCCCTGCGCAGTCTGGATGAAGCTTTTGCTGAGGAATTTCCTCCAGCGAGATAAAGCATTTCCAGCAAAAGTGCGAAGCAGTTTTGCGTTGGACAATGCCTGCAAAAAATAGTTAGGGCGTCGATTTGATTGGATCAAATCGACGCTCCAG
>RCUT01001718.1_pt1 | contig 10189 bp, 2 predicted proteins | sample 2166171 | NCBI WGS metagenome assembly RCUT01 (sample SAMN09932757, study PRJNA488358) | compost metagenome | isolation source: compost soil in 4-hydroxybenzoic | place: Germany: Experimental Botanical Garden
CTTGTATATATGTTACCGGTTGTCCACCTGCAAATGGTGAAAATGCAGGAATCAATAATTCTGTAACTGCATTATTGTAATCATTAGCAATTGCCGTTCCTCCAATAGCCGAACTTGCTCCATCAAATGAGTATTGCAATACAATATCCTGCGAGCTCATCCTGGTCATATAGACAGGATAATTGAGGTACTTAACTTCTCCTGTCGGGCCTTCAACCACGTCAGCTGCAGCACCAATACTTATAATTGGGATAGTTTGAAAATCAACAATTTCAATATTAAAACTACTTTGAGCAGCATTAATTGTAGCTCCTCCTCCGCGCACGTTAACAATACTTACATCTAAGAACTCATTTACCGTGCCTTCATAAATCGCATCATTAATGGCTGTTATTACGCTATAAGTTGCCGAAGTACTTCCAGCCGGAATTGTCACAAACGTGCCCCCTGTGCGAGTGTAATCGTCATCAATATTGGCAGTTCCATTTAACCCAACAGACATATCAACAACAACATCCTCAAAAGATTTATTTGAAAGGGAAACTGTAATGGTAGAAGCTCCAACAGGGTTTTCATTGATTTGCATGGAGGATGCATTCACAGATACCACCGGAGCGGTTTGTGCATCGGTAATAATCAGTACACCATTTGCTCCGGCTGCAACTCCCCCTTGTGTAACGGCAGTAATTGCAGCAACAACAGTTTCTGGTAAATTACCCTCATAAGTTCCGTCATCAATAGAAGTTAAGCTTACCAGGTTACTGGTTAATGAACCGGCAGGGATTGTTAACGTTATTGGCAACGAAGAGCTCATTGAGTAATCAGTGCCTGTTGTTGCTGTACCTGTTAAGGTATTTACGGTAACTATTACATCTACGGGCAAAGCATTTAAGATCCTAGCTCTCAGGTTTGCGTTCTGTCCTTCAGCAATAGACGACTGCGTAAATTCAAGAGAAACAACATTATCATCGTTTTGAATGGTTCCGTTTGCGGTTTGAGTTCCGGTTAAAATGCCCGATTCAGGAGTAATGGTTACAACAAAACTCTCATTAGGCTCAAGATCAGTATCATGTGCTACCGGAATAGTAATTATAACTGATGATTGTCCCGCCGGGATTGTTCCAGTTATATTTACCGGAAATGCTGCCCCGTCAAAATCATTTGCCTGAGCAGGATTTGTACTTCCTGCCGTTACCGAATACTGAAAATTTATAGCCTGATCAATTGGAGTTGCGGCATCTCTTTGCACCGAAAAGGCAAAATTTGTTGTACTGCCAGCGCTACCTTCTGCTTTTACAGCATCATAAGAAAATATACTTATCTGAGCATCATTATTGAGGATGGTAAGCGTATGCGTTTTAATGGTTCCAAGCGCTGCATTGGTCGGATTTCCTAAGGTGAATATCACTGTCTCATCCGGTTCAAGCAGGGCATCATCATTGATATTTACCGATATATCTATTGCTGTAACACCGTCAGACGTTGACGAAGCAGGTAAAAAAACAATAGGCTGAACATTATCAGCATCAGGAGCATCAATGCTGTAAGTGTAATCATTTGCGGCTCCAATAGTAGCCGTTCCTGCCACTGTCACTGGAACGGTTACCGGAAATTCCGTTGTATTGCCCGTTAAGCGCACTCTTATTTTTGCGGTGCCTCCGTTTTCGTTAATACTCGAACTTAATAATCGAAAACTAACTTTTGGAGGAGTATCATTGTCGTTAATAGTAGTGGTTGCTCTTCGTGCTACTCCCGGTGCAAGTATGGCACCTCCTGTTGCACTTTGAAGGGTTATTATTATCGTTTCATTGGGTTCGTCTCTGTTGTCACTATAAACCATTACAGGTATAGAACCCACTGTAGCTCCAGCGGGAATAGTTAATGTAGTTATCGCATTATTGTAATCAATACCTTTGTCTTGTACTGCTCCTCCTGATGCTGATCCTGAATATACATAGGTAAGCACAATATCCTCTGAACTCGGATTTGTTAACGTTACCGGAATATTTACTGTAATATTTGCTTCTGTAACAGGCAATGGAGATGCAATGCTCACTGTTGGCGCATTATCGTCATCTGTAATTTGCCCACTTGCAGTGTTGCCTGGGGACGTTGCCAATGTAGCATTACCGGAGGTTACCGAGGTAAGATTAACCACGACCGATTCATTCGGTTCATCGATATTATCTCCTCTAACCGGAACTGAAATAGTGGCTGTTAACGTATTGGCAGGAATGGTTACTGTAGTTGTTGTGTTAACGAAATCAGTTCCAGGAATTGCTGTACTTCCAGTAAAATCATAGGTTATGTTAACAGGCGTGGCCGAAGTAACGTCTAAACTTATGGTAAAGCGTAGTGTATTGGGTGTACCCGTATTACCTTCATTAACCGCAACTGCATTAGCTATCGATACAGTTTGAGCTTTTGCGGCAATTGTGGTTGTCAAAAGCAATAAAAAGCAATAAAAGCCGAAACTATTGAGGTTGAAGCAATAGTTTCGGACTTTTACAGCAAAAGTTGAGAGCGTAAATCTTTTGACCATAAATTCACTAAAGAGAGCGTAAAGAGTCGGCCTTAAAACAAATAACTTGTATATCAACCAGCTTTACAGCAGGTTATCAAAAACAATTCCCCTAACGAATTTGAATGGCTTATTATGAATTTTTAATTTTTTTTTATGCTAAAATTTTAATTAGGAAGCTAGAGAAGTGCTTTTAATAAGGTATGAAATGGTTTAATTTAAGATGGAATTTTGATATCAAGGATGGACTGTGCGTTTAGTATTATATACACATTTGTTACATTATTAAATTTACTTATTTCTGTATACAATTTAAAAGAATACGATCAATTTCAACTTACTTGTCTATTAAAAAAGTTCATCCCGTTAACACAAGATGAACTCAGATAAATTGGCCGCAGCCAGGTTAAAAATATCTTGGGGTTAACATTCGGATTTTCTTAGGAATAATTGAATAACCTAATGAGATTTCATGTGTACCATAGTTATAATTTTTGAACTCACTTAATGAGAAGTCGTAGGCATAACCAATTCTGATTCGATCTGTAACGTATACTTCAGCCAATGCTGATATAGCATTATTCATATCCAGGTTATCTTGTAAATTATCGCTTCCAAGCAGCATTATACCACGACGGTAAGAAGCACCCAGCCATAAACGTTCGTAGAACAGAACAAATGCATTAATATCGAGTGTGGAAGGCGATTTTTCTTCTACTTTAAACATAAATGAGGGTTTCAACAAAATAGATTGCGATAAAGGCACCAATCCTCCTGCTGTTAAATAGAAATGAGGATATTTTTTCGGAATTAATATAGATGGATCTTTTGTATAGCTCATATATTGGCCAATCAGGTTATCGACAGAGAAACCTGCATATACCCGTTCGGTTGTATAATAAATACCCGCCCTTATGTCTGGAACTACAACACTCTGTTTTGTAATTGGAACCGACGGATCTATAGGATTATTGGGATTCAGTTTTGAACCATCAATTGCATACTGAGCCAAACCAACACCTAGCCCAAATGCTAATCGGCCTGTTTCACTAACTCTTAACCTATAAGCGTAATTTAAATAACCTGCCAAAGTACTTTCTGCTCCCAGTTTGTCACTGATTACATTCATGGCAAGCCCGACATTATTATTGTTGGCTATTGCATCGACCGCAAACGTGAAGGTTTCCGGATTGCCTTCCAAACCACCGGTCCATTGCGAGCGGTAAAACATATGTAAATTCAACTGTTCACGGTAACCGGCATAAGCAGGGTTAATATAAATACCGTTAAACATGTACTGACTAAATTGCGCATCTTGCTGAGCGTAAACACTAACGTCAATAATTAGGAAAAGGAATATTAGGAGAGAGCGTTTTTTCATAGTTGTGGGTTCAATAAGCGTTAATATCAATTTACTCAATTAATAAAAGATAAAAAAGAGGGTATCAGATCTAATCTAATACCCTCCTCTTACCACTAACTATTTATTTAACTGACGAACTACAGTTACATAACCTTTTTTAACCTGTAATTTCCCACTTGAATCTTTCATTTTAACTAGATAGAAATACGTTCCGTCTTCAACACCATTAGCATCCCAGTCGTTTTTGTAATTTTCTTTTTTAAACAACTGAACTCCCTGGCGATTCATTACAATCACTTCGTTTTCTTCATTTTCTATTCCAGCTATTTTAAACTGATCATTTATTCCATCACCGTTAGGGGTAAACACATTAGCTATCGGAGCGTTACTATTAAATTGAATATCATTTCCGGTAATTGGAGCAAACGAAGAACCTGCATCATCGTCATATATAGTTCCGGTAGCCTCATTATCACCCAATAAAACATTAACCGGATTGCTAAGGGTTACATTAAATGTTTCATTGGTTTCATCTGTTGCATCGCCTTGTATCTTCACTAAAACATATTGATAAGTTTGGTATGGATCAAATGTTAGCGTTCCGCTCGAAGCGGTGTAATCACTTGCTGAGGTAGCCGTACCATTTGCTGTAGCGTAATCAATTGTAATCGTTTGATCACTGTACTGATTCAGGTAAACACTAAAGTACATGTCGGTTTCACCCTCATTTCCTTCATATACATAACTATCGTAAACATTAGCGATAGGTGTGTTATCATCATCATTAATTGTACCCGTTCCGGTTCCATCGCCAATATTTGCATTTACTTGATTGCTCAATACTAAGTTCACATATTCAGTTGGCTCAAATACAAGATCCGGGTTTACAGGTACTTCAACCATATGACTTGTTACACCATCAAATGTTAATGTACCATCAGTTGCCGTATAGTCATCTGAGGTTGTAGTTACATCTTCTGTAGCATAATCAACGGTAATAACTTTATCCGTAAAAGTGTTCAGGTAAACGTAGAACGTTAAACTAGGACTACCATCATCACCCTCGGTTACTGCTGCATCAGAGACAAATAGGTATGGAGTAACATCATTATCGGTAATTTTCACATAGGAGTCTCCGTCTGCAATAATTGCATTCGTAGGTGAACTGAGCAAAATCCTTAAATATTCGTCAGGTTCAAATGTGTTATCTCCGTTTATAGTTACTGTAAATTCTTCATAACTATCACCGGCAGCAAATGTGACGGTTCCATCTGTAGCTACATAGTCAGAACCGGAAGTTGCTGTACCATTTTGGGTTTCATAATTTACTGTAACTGTTTGATCACTGTTTACTGGTGATAGGTACACACCCACTGTTGCTGTTTTATCATCACCTTCATTTCCTTCCGTGATGGTTACGTCGTAAACATTTATTACGGCAATGTTATCATCGTTATAAACATTACATATTGCTGAAGGATCAATAAACGTTGCATTAGTCGGGCTCGATAAAGTGATGCCGAACGTTTCGTCATATTCGAAGTTATTATCGCCGGTTACAGTTACCGGAATTGTTTTCGAATATTCGTCTGGTGAAAATGTTAATGTTCCGGAAAATGCAGTAAAATCTGATGGAGATACTGCCGAAATATTTCTTCCAGTATAATTAACTGTAACTTGGTTATTATTACCAGATCGAGTTAGATACACTGTAAAATCAAATGTTTTGGTGCCTGAATCACCTTCATAATCGCTTGTACCATAAACGCCCAAATAATTATAATCGATTCCACCACCATTGATATAAGCACTTCCGTCTATATCCTGAATAACGTAGCCTGTTTCCGCATTGCTTAATTGCATGAAGAAATATTCATACGGTTCATCAACTGCATCAGTTGCTATTGGAACGTCAACGGTTTTGTAGTATTCACCGTCTGAAAAAGTTAATGTTCCAGTTGTTGAAGTATAGTCGGCCGGAGCTGTAGCCTGTCCATTAACCGTAGCATAATCTATAGCGGCTGTACCCGTCGATATATTCCGGAAAATTGTAAATGTTGCGTTGCCTCCCTCTGTACCACTGGTATTGTTAATTGTAAAGTAAGGTATAGCATCGTCATCGTAAATGAGGACTACACTATTTACATCGTAAATGGTTGCATTGGTCGGGTTACTCAGCGTTACTTTAAATACTTCATTCGACTCTAAAGTTTGATCACCAAGCACTTCAATATCAACTGGTTTAAAATATTCACCCGGACTAAAGGTAAGCGAACCGCTTACGGCTGTGTAATCTGAGCCGCTGGTTGCATTTCCATTTGTTGTTGTGTAATCAACTGTTACCGTTTGATCCGAATATTGAGTAAGGTATGCATATACTGTTACTGTTTGACTTCCATCGTTACCTTCCGGATTAACATAACCATCCGTCATGTAAATTTGGACTGGTGCATCGTCGTCGTAAATGGTTATAATACCTTCTCCATCTCCAACCAAGGCATTTTCAGGATTGCTCAACACAATTCTAAAGAATTCATTAGGCTCGAAACTTTCGTCTCCATTAATCGTAATTTCTATTGCTTTAAAGTATTCATTAACAGCATAAGTAAGGGTTCCACTGGCAGCTACATAATCTGACTCGCTAACGGCTGTTCCGTTCAATAATTCATAATCAAGAGTGACCGCTTTACTTGGTAAATTATTCAGGTAAACATACAATGTAAGTGATTTGGTTCCACTGTCTCCTTCCGGATTGAAGTAATAATCACCTACATATGCAATAACAGCATTATCATCATTATAAATAATATAACTGCCCTGGCCATCATTAACAGTCGCATTTTCAACATCTGTGATATTGATCAGGAATTGTTCATTACCTTCAAAGTCTGCATCACCACTAATGGTTACCGTTATTGCTTTGTACGTTTCACCCGGACTAAAAGTAAGGTCGCCTGAAACTCCTGTATAGTCTTCACCTTCTGTTGCCGTAACATCAGCTGATGCGTAATGCAGCGTTACTGCTGTCGTCGGATTTTTATCCAGATAAACATAGAATGTTAGTTCACTTGTACCCGAATTACCTTCATACACATATGCATCGTAAATACGTACCGCCGGAACATCTACATCATCATCAATGATGGTACAGAAACCATATGGATCCGGAATTTGCGCATTAACTGCATTATCCAGGAAAAGATAAAAACCATGATTTCCTTCTGCGTCCACATCACCGACAACAGAAACATCAACGGTTTTAGTTAGCTCACCCGGAGCAAATGTTAATGTACCACTTGCAGCTGCATAGTCTTCTGGGTCGGTTGCTGCATTTTCTTGTGTTTCATAATCTACTGTAATATTTTCTGTTCCGGCTTTATCAAGAGTAACTGTAAATGTTGCTGTAACGGTTCCTGAGTTACCTTCATTTACTTCAATATCTTCTACAGAGAATGCTGGCAATGGTTCGTCATCGTCGGTAATGTACCCAACACCTGTATTATCAGAAATAGTAGCAGGTCCTGTAACGTTACTAAGCGATACAAAATAAGTTTCAACATTTGATTCATCTTCAGCATCACCGTTCACCGAAACGGTAACAGTTTTTGTGGTTTCACCGGCTGCAAAAGTTAACGTACCGTTGCCTGCAGTAAAATCGTCAGGGGCAACAGCGGCATTATCTTGTGTAGTCCAGTCAACTGTTATTGCTTCTTCAGCGGCAGCACTCAGTGTAATTGTAAATACGGCGTCAACAGTACCCGAATTACCTTCAGTTATAGTTACATCATCTATAGTAAAATTCGGAAGAGGAGCGTCGTCATCATCGATAGTCACAAATCCTTGGCTATCTGAAATTGTGGCTCCACCTGTTGCGTTGGTGAGATTGACCGTGAAAGACTCATTGCCTTCATCCTCTTCATCGCCGTTAACTGTTAGGGATACTGTTTTACTGCTTTCTCCCGGAGCAAAAGTAATAGTTCCGTTAGCTGCAACGTAATCATCAGGCTCTGTAGCCGTATTATCCTGAGTAGCCCAATCAACAGTAATTGTTTCTGAAGAAATTGTCGACAAACTTATCGTAATAGTTGCCGTTACGGTACCTGTATTTCCTTCAGAAACCGAAGTGTTATCAAGCGTTATTACTGGAGTTTCATCATTATCATTGATAGTTCCTTCGCCCTGTGCATTAACAATCGTTGCATTAACAGGATTGGTAAGGTTTACTAAGAAAGATTCCGATGTTTCATCAATTTCATCTTCTAAAATAGACACCGTAAAGGTTTGGGTGGTATTGGCCGAACCAGCAGGAAATGTTATGGTTCCGGAGGTTTCCGTATAATCGTCACCGGCAATTGCAGAACTATTGGCTGTTGCATAATCAACCGTCACTTCCTGATCTGTTTCACCATTAAACTGCACGGTGAATGTTATTGTTCCATCATCTTCATCGGCACTTGCATCCAAAATACTCACTGTTGGAGCTCCATCGTCATCTAAAATAACGTAAGAGCCTTGGTTATTTGGTAGGTTTGCATTTGTTGGATTACTGAAGTCGATCATAAAGTTCTCATTAGTTTCATCGATACCATCATCAGTTAAAGCAACCGTAATTGTTTTTGAAGTTTCGCCAGGGGCAAATGTTACTGTTCCAGAGGCAGCTGTAAAGTCTGTACCTGATGTTGCTGTTCCGGAAGCCGTCGCATAATCAACGGTAACTGTTTCGGTAGAAGCTTTAGTTAATGAAACTGTAACAGAGGCATCTCCTATTGCTTCATTAAAGGATGTTTCGGTAAAACTAATATTAGGTAACTCAACTTCCTGGTCATTATCCAGAATAGTTCCTTGTCCTTCCGCATCACTAATTGTGGCATTAGTTGCATTAGAAAGATTTACCAGAAATGTTTCCGTACTTTCCGTTTCACTGTCGTCAGTAATTGGAACATCAAGTGTTAACGATGTTTCTCCCGCAGGAAATGTTAATGTCCCTGTTCCTTCCGTATAATCGGCACCTGCCGTAGCAGTTCCATTAGCCGTGGCATAATCAACCGTTATACTACTTGAACCAGGAGCATCTAATGAAAGCGTAAATGTAACCTTTCCGTCGGCTTCGTTTGCACTCACATTATTGATGGATATCGCCGGAAGTTCTGTTGCTTCATCATCATTAATAATTACACCTTTGGCCTTATCTCTAATAATTTGTGCATTAACAGCATTGCTTATTGTGATAAAAAAGTCTTCGTCCTCTTCTTTATTTTGGTCCCCAATAATTGGAACCATTAACCATTTGTAGGTTTTTGTAGGGTCAATGGTCAATTTCCCTTTTTTCACTACAAAATCTTCATCTCCAGTTGCTGACCCACCAGAAACCTCATACTCAAATGTTATTGGATGGTCACTACAGTCCTTCAATTCAACCATAAAATAAGCATTTTTCTGTCCTGAGTTTCCTTCTGTTATTGATGTATCCCTGATTCTCATCTCAGGTAAAGGATCATCATCTTCGATTGTACCTTTGCCTTTGTCTTTACAAATTGTGGCATTTTTAGCTCCAGACAAGTGGATAAAAAACTCATGGTTTTCTTCATAAGTCTTGTCCCCTTTTATCGTTACATCTATGGTTTTACTTGTTTCTCCTGGGGCAAAAGTTAACGTACCACTCACTCCTGTAAAATCTTTTGGATCTGTTGCTGCAACTAAAATCGAAGGCGACTGGGCAGACCAGTATCCCACAATTACTGTTTGATTACAGGATTTATCCAACGTAACTTCGAATTTGGCAACTGAGCTGCCGGAGTTTCCTTCTTTAACTGAAATATCATTGATAGAAATACACGGTAATCCTTGCTGCAGGGCTATATTTTTTGAGGTCGGACTTGAAAAGCTGACAGCTATCGATACATAAGGTAACATTAGCAAAAGTATCATGGCGCTACCAATAGTACAAAGCTGGCTTTTATAAGTCGTTAATTTTTTGAATAGGTTTTCTGTAGGAAAACAAAATTGCATTTGTTTTCCACTCAAATAGTAGAGTGAAGCTTTCATAGTAACTCTTGTTTAAGTTTAACTTAAACCCGGCCTATATGAAAAGTATTTTCGAAAATGGTGGAACTAAGTAAGACGACGGGAGCCTTTTTATAAAGTTGGTTTGATACAATTATGTATGGCCTGATTTTCAACTTAAAATTATGCAAAATAAATACATGTAAACAACTTATTTTCAAATAATTAACAATTAAAAAAGATCAAACAAACAAACAATTGTATACTATTTTATCCAATTATTTGCTTTTAAATTTCATTAT
>RCUT01001721.1_pt1 | contig 10180 bp, 6 predicted proteins | sample 2166171 | NCBI WGS metagenome assembly RCUT01 (sample SAMN09932757, study PRJNA488358) | compost metagenome | isolation source: compost soil in 4-hydroxybenzoic | place: Germany: Experimental Botanical Garden
TAAGTCCTCAGTCCGTTGAAGATTACCAGGCGATGATCGTGCCGGCATATCCACAGGCCAACTATGTTTTTACAGAGTTAATGACTGATAATCTTAAATATTACGATTATCCTTCATTCAATCAGCCTACATTGGTTTCATGGCTCAAACCTTTTTATACATGGTCAGACGGTTATGATCTGAACTTACCAATTGGTCCTGAGAAGTCATGGCAGAGTTATTATAATAATATTAATGTTGCCAATGTAGCCATTGAAGGCTTAAATAATATCACCAAAGATTCTCCTCTTAAGAGATCAGTTCTAGGTGAAGCTTATTTGGTTAGAGCGTACTGCCATTTTATGTTGGTGAACTTGTTTGCAAAGCATTATGACCCGGCAACAGCTTCAACAGATTTAGGAGTTCCTTATAAACAGGAGGTTGGAAATGCTCAGCAAGAAGATTTTCCACGCGAAACAGTTGCTAAGGTGTATGAATATATAGAGAGCGACCTTCAGAGTGGTATTGAATTAATTAACGATGATTTGATCTCAACGTCAACATCGGTTGAAGGAAATACCAAGAAATATCACTTTTCTAAAGCAGCTGCTTACGCTTTTTTATCACGCGTGAAATTATACAAAGGAGAGTGGGAAGCGTGTATCGAAGCATCCGATAAAGCATTGGTGTTAAATTCGTCGGTAAGGGATCTGGTAACAGATTACAATAACTTCCTTCCCGGTAAAAATGACTTTGTTGGTTTCCGATACGATTATGCTTCTAATGCTAAATCCAACATTTTATTAATGAGTCAAACTGTTGAATATAATTCATATAACAGTTCGGGATTTTATGCGAATGAGTTTAAGGAATTATTCCTACCTGATGATTATCGCGGAAAAATCTATGCATTCACTACGAATACTACTCCAAACTGGGGTGTTTTAAAATTCATCGGTGCCGGTCAGCGGGCCTCTACTATTATTGAGTTTTCAGTAGAGGAAGTGTTACTTAACCAGGCAGAAGCTTATGTGAAGGCTAAAGCACCTAACTACAATGCTGCAATTGCCAATATTAATAAGATTTTGGCAAAAAGATATAGTCCGTTTACTGCACTTACTGCTACTGAAATGTCAAAAGCAGGTGATTTGAAGAAAGTTTTATCAGATCGTATTATAACAGAGCGTCGTTTGGAGTTTGCTTATGAAGGACTGAGGTGGTTTGATATTAAGCGTCTTAAGTTATCAGTTGAGCACACTACCCAAATAGGAACAGAGACATTACAGTCGGATGATCTTAGATATGCGATCCAGATTCCGTTCATGGAGTTGGCAGTAAATAAAGCAATGGTCAAAAATCCACGATAATTAGTGTAAGCCAAGATGAAGAAATTTAAACAATTTACAGTTATAGGATTATTGTTGACAGCAATCTTTACCGGATGTAAAAAGGAAGATCCTATTGTGCTTGATGAACCTGTACCGACAGAAATTCCTACAGATCCTACTGCGTTAAGGATTTTTGAACTAAATGGAGAATATCAATCTAATATTATTTACCGATGGGATCGTCGTTTTTTTGGAACAGAACAAATAGTTGCTCCACCAAAATTTGAGAACGTTTTACCATACATTGATTTCATGGAGAAGGTTTGGGTTAAACCTTATGAGTTCCAGGTAAATGGTTTTATGCGTGAAAACATGCCTCGTGAAATAATACTGGTAGGTACAACTATTAAATATGATGAAGGGGGGGAATCGGGATTTGATGCAGCCGGACAGGCTATTTCGGCATCGCGCATCATCCTTACAGACCTTAATAATTTTAAATGGAGTGACGCATACTGGCTGACTTCTGCAGGTGGTTCAAAGCCCTGGATGAAAGAGCAGGCCAAAACGATGCACCACGAATTTGCTCACATTTTGGATAAGAAATACGGACGTCCGAAGGGTTTTGATAATATTTCCAAAGGATTATATGCCGGAAGTACCAGTTTCAGAAGTTTTTCTACAGAAGTAGCCCGGAGCAGAGGTTTCTGGATTCCTTATGGAATGTCGAATGAGGAAGAGGATTTTGCCACGTTTGTTGAAGGTATTCTTTCTGTACCAAAAACTGAATACCTGGCAGCAATCAAAGGAAATGCAAAGCTTGAGCAAAAATATGCTCTTGTTTTTCAATACTACTATAAGATGGGTATTGACGTGCATACGTTGCAGGAACAGATCAGTCAGGCAATCACAGGATATCAGTTTGTTAACTAATAGAGATTCAACGAAATGAAGAATATATATAAGTATTTGCTGTTCATAGGTATGGGTGTGATAGTAGCTTCCTGTGCAAAGGAAGCCGAAAACCTGATTCTGGCCGGCACGCCTCGCATGGAAGAAGTGTGCGCTCAGTATAAAAAAACATTAGCTGATGCTGAATTAGGGTGGGTAATAGAATATAAACCAGCTGCTAATTCCGGATCATTCAATATGCATTTAGTATTTAGCGGTGATTCAGTGCATATTAAGTCTGATTATAACGTTTCTGCAACTAATAATTATTTGGATCAGGCAAATGTTAAGTACGATGTGAAAGGAGTGATCTTTCCTGAACTGACATTTTCTACCTATAGTGTTTTTGAAAAGCTATATGAAAATGCAGGAGGACACTTTGAGTTTGAAATTAAACCGGATAGTAGTGGTTCATTTTGGTTGAACCCTGTTCATTTGGTTGATAAAAACATTCGCTTTCATTTAAAAAAAGCCACAGCTCAGGATGTACTTGAATTTAATGCAAAAGTAGACAGACAAAAGGTAATTAATGGTTTTATTACGAACTCAGATCTTAAATATTTTAAGCAATTAGACCTGTATGCCGGAACTGATAAAAAACTGAGTGGAACGGCTGTTTTTAATGCCAGCACCAACACTATGATTTTTATCTACCGTGATAATGGTGTGGTAAAAACAGAAACCTACCCTTATAAAATGCTTACAGATGGTATCGAGTTACTTAAACCTTTTAAAGTTGGTAATGATGATTTGAGCAAATTGGTTGTTGGAGATCTTGCTAATAATGTGTTGCCAATTTCGGCTGTTACTTCCGGCAACGAACATTTATCGGGCTCTTTCACACCGGCTGATACTTCACTTTACATTTATAAGAATTCCGGTAAAGTTTATACGGACGGAGAAGTTCAATATGAAATCATCTCCTTTAGTCCGAAACTGGATAGTGAGTATATGCGAAGAATAAAGCTGTTAAATGGGTATTATCTATCGCAATTGTACCTAAACTGGACGGATAGAAACGGCAAAAAAGACCAAAACTTATATGTAATGGTCCAAAGTGTGAATGCCGGTATATATGATTATAACGACTTTACCCTAAAGCCAACTATAAAAAATGAAGATCAACTGTATTATGAATATGTTAAAGGGTCTGCTAATTTGGCTGTAAACTCATTTGTTGATCCGTTCATAAACGATGTATTAGCCAATCCTAAAGGTTTCACCATTGTTCCATTAGGTTATAATTCATTAAACCAGCCGGTATTTACATTGGTTTCAAGAGCAGATAGTCGCTATTACATGACTGTTCTTCAAACTACCCGCAGAGACAATGTAGCTAAAGACGAATAGGTTGGAAGTAAAAAGTCATTAATTCAGGTACTAAGAATTTTAATATGAAACGTTTGTTCATTCTTGGGGTAATAATCTGTGCTGCATTGAAGAGTATAGCACAGAATAATGCTCCTATACTAAACTATTCCTATAATGAGGCAGTAGTAAATCCCGCCTTTATGGGAACTTATACAGGATTTACAGCAGGTATAATAGCCAGAAAACAAGCAATGGGAATCGATGGAGCACCTGTCGCTCAACGCTTACAAATCGGACAACCGTTGTATGATACAAAGAGTGCAATTGGCTTTCTTATAACTAATAATACTTATGGCGTTTCCAGCAAGGTAGACCTGATGGGACAATATTCATATAGTTTGCCATTAAGTAAAGGAAAACTATTATTTGGTTTGCAGACTGGTGTTGAATCATTAAAAGAAAACAACGATGAACTTTCGTTGAAAGATCAGGAATTAGGAGCTCTGTTCGCAAATACAGGAAGGGCCTATGGGTTCAATGTCGGTTTTGGAGCTTATTACGCTACAGATAAGTACTATGTTGGCTTATCGGCCCCGCAGTTCTTTTACAATTACTTTGATGGAGATGCGGTTAAATCCCAATTATTTGATGCCAATATGTTCAGAACGTATTTGGTTGCAGGGTATGATTTTGAACTGACTAATATAAAAGTTCGTCCATCAGCTTTGTTATGTTATCAAACATCATCAGCCGTTAATGCAGAGGCTGCATTAACAGGGTATTTCTTTGAAGATAATTTCTGGACAGGACTGGCTTATCGAACTTCTAAGGAAGTTGGATTTAATGTGGGGTTAAGAGTTGAGAAAATGATAAGCTTCAATTATTCTTTTGGGGCAGGAGTGGGTCAATTGCAACAAAAAGCCGGAACTACTCACGAGATAGGAATTCGTATGGCTTTGCAACATAAAAAGAGTCAATAATTGTTAGAAGTAATTAAATGTGCATGGCTCAGCAATATTCTGAGTAAAACTACATGCAAATTCCATTTGATCTTTTAAAGCTAATTATATTCACATGAAAAGAATTATACTACTGTTCATAACAGCCTTCATAGCATTTAATGCCAATGCACAATGGACAGACGATATTGTTAATAGTACCCCGATTTTTACGGGTTATAGTAATCAATCGAGTCCGGTTGTTTATACATTTCCGGATGGAACCACTTATATATCCTGCTTGTCTTTTGAAAATGATGGAGGACAGGTAACACAACGCTATTATCTGAAGAAATTTTCTGCAACCGGTTTACCTCAATGGCCGGGCAATGGGATGATTGTATGCGACAAACCCTCTTTATCCTTTTCTGATAACTATTCTATGGAGGGATTGTCTGATGGGAATATGCTGTTATTTACCAAAGATCTTAGGAAACAGCGTGTCTTTAAGTATTCAGAAACGGCTATTCAGCCTTTAAATGATGTGTTTATTTATAAAGTGTCGCCTGATCAGACGTCTGTTTGGGACAGCGAAGGTATTCAGTTAAATAACTCAAGAGATAAGGTTGGATGTGTTTTGCCTTCATTCGTGGTACTGGATAATGGTTCTGTGCTTGCTACCTGGTCGGAAACATTGTACGACGGTGCAAAAAATCCATCGGCGTTTGTTTTTAAGAAGGTTTCTACAAAAGAAGGGACTATCCTGGCTACTGATTCTATCAAGCCTGCCAATACAGATACTACTTACTTAAAAATGAATACCATTACAACTGTTGGAGGATCAACAATAACGAGTTATTTCGCCAATACAGGGGGTAATGTGCCGAGAATGTTAGGCATTATTGGACATGACGAGAATCTGAAACGAACTTTTAATTCGGTAGTTTATGCTAAAACAGGAGTTCCCAACGCCGGAGATATGAAGATGGTGGCTGATGATGAAGGAGGTGTATATGTGTTATTTGCCTATGTGACCCGTGCCAGTAAATCTGCTATTAAAGTTCAACATTTTAATAATAAAGGAATTGCCAGTTATCCGGAACCATTGTTTGTTGCGAATGATACTGTGCATTACGAATACTCAAATCCAACGGGCTATTTTAATAAACAGAAGAGATGTCTTACCGTTTTCTATGCTTCATTGGAAAATGTTAAGAAAACAGAAACCATAGATGTACAGGAGTTTAATAAATCCGGTTTTGTTACTGATGTAGTAGGAAAAACAGTGATGAATTATCCTGTCGAAACAGGTCTGGTCTGTAATAAAGCTATTCTACTTGAAAATGGGCACTCATTATTGATCTATCAAACGCTGGATGTAAATAGTAAAATAAGGGCAGTGCGTTTTGATATGAATTATGGAGAAGTATGGCGAAAAATAGTTGCCAATTATCATCCAGATTTGGGCAAAACCAGTGTTAAAACAGGCCTTACAGTAGGTGACATTGCCGGAAACCAGGTTGTGATGGCTTGGAGAGATGAGCGGATCTCGACCATTTTTTCAGGTGATGTTTATGCACAAAACCTGCAAATAGATGGCTTTATTGGAAATAAAGGAGTTCTTGAAGTTATTCCTGGTAGGCTTATTTTAACAGTTGGAGATACCCTTCATCTTAAATCTATCCTGCAACCGGAAGGGATCAGTTTAAATGCAACTTACAAAAGCAATTATCCCAACCTGGTAAGTGTTGATCAATATGGAGCAGTGAAAGCCAATGCTTATGGCGAAGCAGTAATCACTGTCAGCGCATTTAATGGAGCTCAAAGCATACAAATTCCCGTTCAGATTTTAGATACCCCATATGATAATGAAGGTATTCATGTTTTTAATGGTTTTTCTCCGAATAATGATGGTTCCAATGATGTGTTTTATATTCAGAATATAGATCGTTTTCCGGGTAATAAACTAACTGTTTTGGATGCAGGAGGACAAATCCGTTATGAAGTAGTCGATTATAATAATAGCTGGAATGGAATTGCTACGGTTGGCCCTTATAAAGGTAATTTATTACCATCAGGAACTTATTACTATGTACTTGAGTTACCAAACGGAAGCAAGAAGAAGGGGTATGTTATTATAAAATATTAATAGGTTCATAGCTTTGAAGGCTGACCGGAATACGTTAGGGGTTATATAAAGTATAGCCGGTTATGCCTCTCTTTCAGTACTTTTTAACAATTAATGATATGATTTTCTAAACAGAACGAAAGCTAATCCACATGAAAAAAAATTACTATTTAACTATCTTTCTGCTAATGTTAACGCTTGCATCGGTCCAATGGCAAGTGGTTAATGCAGCAGATAAATCTGTTAGCATCAATGCTACAGATACTCCGCCTGTGATCACATCCAATCCGGCTTCTCCTCAGATCAAAAATGAAGGTGGAACGTTGGCGATCAATATTGTTGCTACAGGTACAAATTTGAATTACCAATGGGAAATATCCAAAGATAATGGACTTACCTATACGGATATCCCGGGTTTAACTTCAAACGCCTTTACCAGGTTTGGTGTTAGTCTTAATGATAATGGCTTATGGCGTTGTAGAGTATCTAATAGTGATGTGTCTTCACCGGTGTATTCTACGCCTTGCAATGTTATCATAAATCCAGCAGATGGAACTCCTGTAATAACAGCTTCTCCAATAGCGAGTCAATCATTAGGTCTAGGGCAAAAGTTAACATTAACGGTAAAGTGGAGCGGCGCTCCTAATCCTCCTGCTACAGGCTCTGGAGCATCTAACGTTCAATGGTATAAGGGTGACTACCCAAATGGTACATTGATCCCAAATGCGAATATTATATCTGCTGGCAATAAAAGCGACTTCATCATCAATAATGTTTCGGTTTCGGATGCAGGATCTTATTATTGTTTGGTCGCAAATTCCAAAGGTAGTGTACCGAGTGGACAAGCTAATTTAATAATTGATACCCCTGTCGGAGTACCCTCAATTATTACAAACTTTCCTACCTCAACACAAAACATACCTGAGGGAGGAAGCTTCTCTCTAAATACTTTAATCGTTTCCGGCGCAACCAGTTTCCAATGGGAAAAATCACCAGATGGAATTGCTCCTTTTGTTAGTATACCGGGCGAAACAAAATCCATTTTTTCAATATCCAACGTAAAACTTTCTGATAAAGGAAGCTATAGATGTGTTATTTCAAATTCTTTTGGCAGTATTACCTCAAATGCCAGACCGTTAAATGTAACAACATCAGCAGTCCCTCCGGAAATTACCAGTCATCCTCCTTTAACTACTATACTCAATGAAGGGCAATTGTTGAGCCTGTCGATCGTTTCAAATGGTTCAAATTTTCAATGGTATAAGGACGGTGTTGCAATAGTTGGGGCGACAACTCCAACTTATAGTAAAATAATGGCAGATGGCGATGGGGGTAAATATAAATGTGAAATAAGTAACTCTTACAATGGAGGTACTACTATTAGCAGTAATGATATAACAGTAACAGTTATTGCATTAGCAGTTACTCCAGTAATTACCGGACAGCCTCAAAGCCAGAATATTTATGAAGGTGCTGCTTTAAATTTAAGTGTTACTGCAACAGGAGGGAACCTAAACTATCAATGGAAAAAAAATGGAACTGATATAGCAGGAGCAAGCGCTACAACATATACAGTTGCCCATGCCCAGCTATCTGATGCAGGTAATTATACCTGTGTGGTTACCAATTCAAAGGGAACGGTAACTTCAGAATCCGCTACAATTAATGTAAGTATACTGGCTCCAACCATAACTGAGCAACCTAAAAATATTTCTATTAGTGATAATTCGGCGTTTAGCTTTACAGTAGCAACAACCGGAAGTAATTTAACTTATCAGTGGAGAAGGGATGATGTTGACATTCAGGGTGCTACAACCGCAACTTATGCTAAATCAAATGCTGCTATAGTTGATGCGGGAACTTATACCTGTGTAGTAACTAATTCTGCTGGCAGTGTCATTTCAAATCCGGCTGTTTTAATAGTAAGTATGCTTGTTCCAACAATTACGGCACAACCACAAGATATAACTCTAAATGAGCATGAAACTATTTCTTTCTCCATTACAGCAACGGGAAGTGAATTAACTTATCAATGGAAAAAAGATGGGGTTAATATTCCTGGTGCCACATCCTCAACTTATACGAAATCAAATGCGGCGTTAACAGATGGCGGTTCTTATAGCTGTGTAATTTCCAATAATCTGGCAACATTAACCTCTTCTTCTGCTGCCTTAAAAGTGAATATTGTAATGCCGGTTATTACGACTCAACCTGGGAGCCAATTAATAACTGAAGGCGGCAATGTTGTCTTAACAGTTGTTGCAACCGGTACTAATATGACTTATCAGTGGAAAAAGGATGGTGTAAACATTGCCGGAGCAACTACCACAGCTTACAGCAAAAGTAATTTGCAGGCTGGAGATCAGGGTAATTATACTTGTATAATTACCAATTCAGCCGGTTCTGTTACCTCAGATGTTGCTCAACTTTCGATTAGTCTATTGGCTCCTGTTATTACGGCTCAACCTGAAAGTAAAAGTGTAGTTGAAAAAGACTCAGTAATTTTCTCTGTGAAAGCTATAGGAACAAATTTGAATTATCAGTGGAAAAAGGGTGATATGAATATTGAAGGGGCTAATTTACCTAAGCTGAAAATAAAGAATATTTCGTTGACTGATGCTGCCGCTTATACTTGCGTGGTAAGTAATACTAACGCTAGCATAGCATCTAGTCAAGCAGTGCTATCAGTTGCTCAGGAGTCATTAATGCCAATTATTTTTGGGTTAAACCGTCAGTATGCAAAAATGAGTGCCAGAGTATTGCTGGTTGCCAAAGGAAAAGGCAGTGGAGGGGTAACGAAATGGTTTGTAGACGATGTAGAGTTAAAAGCTATTGAAGGTGGTATTTATTTTTATCCTGCTAATTACGAAATCGGGAAACATGTTATCCGTGCACAAAGTGCAGACGGCAAACTTATTCTTGAGAAAACGGTAACAATTGTTGAATAATTTGATCATCCTAAGTCATGAAAACAAAGAATATATTAAAATCATTGATTCTGGTAACAACAGGTATTATGTTGTTTGCTTCTTGTCGTAAGGAGGTCGACGGTCCAACTCCTGTTGTTGATCCTTACGAATCAGTAAAAGCCGATGGCACACTACGTTATTCGGGTGGAGGTCGTATCGACTTTCAAAATAATAACGATTCACTTTTCACTTATCGTGATAAAGGGATGTTATTTGGAAATGCTAAACAGAAATTTGGTTGGTCAACAATGGATGGAATGAAATTCTTTTTTTTAGAGTTTGAAGGCCGTCCTGATTCTGTTGGCCCTAAAAAATCAGCTACTATTTATTCGAAAGATGTTAACATAGAGCCAGTTAGAGTTGATTGTGCAAAAGCAGAAGTAATTAAAGTTGAAAGCGGGAAAGTATGGATCATATATCAACAGGCTCCGGAAAAAGCTGTTGGATATATTGTCCAGAAATTCTAAAAAGATAAGAAGACCGTGTCTCTGTCGACTTCCAATCGTAAAGGGTACACGGCTCTTCTTTGAATATTTGAAAACATAAATCAAGGCCCCTTTGATTTATACCTGAATC
>RCUT01001728.1_pt1 | contig 10163 bp, 9 predicted proteins | sample 2166171 | NCBI WGS metagenome assembly RCUT01 (sample SAMN09932757, study PRJNA488358) | compost metagenome | isolation source: compost soil in 4-hydroxybenzoic | place: Germany: Experimental Botanical Garden
GTTTAAATTCGTTTAAAAATGTAGTGGCATATTTGGTTGGTCTTATTTTTGCCTCATTCAATAGACACCTTAATAGATTGAAAGTAAGCAATAGAATCCCTAAAAATAAGCCGCTTGATTGTTAGAATTTAACATGTGGCTTAAATGGCTGTTATTTGCGATTTTTGGCGCATTTTCCATTTAGGTATCAATTTACCTAGATAGGCATCCATGCACCATACTGGGCCAATGAGGAGGAATTGGAGGTCTTTAAAGAATGAAGGCTTTTTACCTTCGACTTTGTGGCCATAAAATTGACCAATCCAAGCTAAAACAAAAAGACCAATATAAAACCCAACGCCTACAGGTAGAGTGTAAATCAACCATGCCATAACGACTAAAAGTGCGGCCATCGCTACAGCAAGGACTAAATCAAGGCGAGCATAAAAGACGAAGCTGAGTAGCAGGAGTAGAGCAGTCAATAAGGCACTGAAATGCGCAAGTATGCCGATAATAGAAAAAAGGATTGTGGGTACACAAACCCAATGAATTGCTTTATTGGTTTTATTTTGATGGCTTTCGCTATATTCATCAAACCATTGGTTCATTGTTTTCATTATCACTCCTGTGGAATGTTGATCCATGCGTTTATTTTTATATGCTTAAAATATAAACCAGAAGCAATTGTGGGTCAAAGTATCCAGCAGTCGATTTGAGTCATTCAGTTTAAATTAGCTGAATGACTCATTAAAAGAACTCGCGCTACCATAATTTTATGGTGATGTTTTGAGTTCTAGGTCTTTTAGGCTTGGGTTTTGATAAACCTGCTGACCTTCTTTGTAGGTGGCTAATATTTTTATCTCTTTAATTTTGTTACTCGGGATGGTGAGTGGGTTGTCACTTAGAATGACAAAATCAGCCAGTTTTCCTTTGCTTAGAGTTCCTTTGCTATTTTCTTCAGAATATTGATAAGCAGCCCAGTCTGTAAGCGACTTTAATGCAATATAAGGGTTGACGCGTTGTTCAGCACCCAGTATTTTGCCACTGCGTGTGACGCGGTTTACCGTGGTATCCAGAGTCATCATGCTACGAGGTGGAATAACAGGGGCATCATGGTGCTCGGTAAATAAAATACCTTTGCGTAAAGCCGAACCTGTTGGTGAAATACGATTTGCCCGTTCTACGCCCAGAGTTTCTTCTCTGTGCCAGTCGCCCCAATAATAGGTATGCAATGAAAAGAAGGATGGAATGAGTTCGAGAGCTTTAGCTTTATCTAACTGATCTTCACGCATCGTTTGTGCGTGGATAATGACATTGCGTCGGTCTAATTTTGGATAGTGCTTGGTTGCAGTATCAATATCATTTAAATATTGGTCAATTGCAGCATCGCCATTGGCATGGGCCAGTATTTGCCATTTGTGTTCAAAGGCTAGATTAATGGCATCTTGTACTGTTTTGTTTTCAGGAAAGGCTGGGTAGCCTGAATAACTTTTGGGTTTTCCTTCCGGTGGAATTAAATAGGGTTGAGTCAGCCAAGCAGTTTTGCCTTGAGGTGAGCCGTCCAAACTTATTTTAACGCCGCCTATGCGAAAATGATGATCATAGTTGCGACTCGTGCCATGCTTAAGCATGTATTCTTTTTCATTAATGATGTCGGGATAAGACACCAGATCAATCGGTAATTTTCCTTGTTTGGCTAAATTTCGCCATAATTCACTTGTTCCCGCATCCGCACGACCTTCCTGAACGGTGGTATAACCATTTTGGACATAAGTCTGAATAGCCGTGAGCGCCATTTTCTGCATAACATCGGGTGGGACATTTTTAAACGCCTGCATCATGGCACTAAAAACAACACTTTCTTCAAGCACACCATTTGGCTCCATAGAGTTGTTCATCCGACGAATCACGCCACCAGATGGATTGGGTGTTTTTGCATTGATGTTGAGTATTTCTAAAGCTTTATGATTGACCGATGCGAGATGTCCAGATTGATGCAGAATTAAGACCGGCTGATCTTTAGAAATTTGATCCAGTTCTGTTGCTGTAGGGTGGCATTTTTCTTTTAATTGGGCATCGTCATAACCGTTGCCCATAATCCAGCCTGATGTTGCCTGAATAAATTCGGGGTTTTGCTGCTGCCAGCTTTTCATAGCAACAATGAGTGACTTGATATCGGTCACTGTTCCATCTGGGGGAGGGTAAAGATTCGCAACCGTTTGTTGTAAGCCGACACTGTTGGCATGGCTATGTGCATCGATGATACCGGGGATAACTGTACGCTGTTCTAAATTGAGCTGCTGTGCTTGAGGGGCGATTTTGCGTGCTTGTTCAAGGTTTCCACTAAATTGGATATGACCAGCTTGAATCAGTAATGCTTCGACATAGGTGGGTTGCATTCCCTCCATGGTCAAAATGGGACCGCCATAAACCAAGAGAGTATTTGACGTTTTTTCTTGAACAGGCTGATGTTGTGCTGTAGGTAAATTTGTACATGCAACAAGCAATGTGAATGGTAGTGATGAAATGATGCATTTGGTTATCAAGTGATGTGTATGGCGCTTTTGGATTTTCAACAATGTGTTCATCCTCAACTCTTATCGTTATTTATATGCTGTATTTATTAAACACTAAGATGGTGCTTAAAACAAAGTTTTTTCAGGCATTAAAAAAGCCACATAAAGTGGCTTTTTAAGTCAAACGTATTAGAAGTTTTGCATGTGCTTATGAACTTGGACCATCTACACGTTCAATATTCACTTTGGCTGTACCCGCGTTGGTAATACCCAGTTGCTTAGCTGCGCCGTAAGACAAGTCCAGAACTCGGTTGCCATGGAATGGACCGCGATCATTTACTTTTACTACAACACTTTTACCATTGGTTTTATTCGTGACACGAATATAACAATTCAATGGCAAGCTACGGTGAGCTGCAGTTAATCCATTCATATCGAATGTTTCACCACTTGCTGTTTTACGACCATGAAACTGGCGACCATACCACGATGCTGCACCAGTCTGACTGAATTTACGTACAGTATTGGATGCAACGGTGTTTAACTTTTCAATCACTGAAGGCTCGTCTTCAGGGATTTCAATTTTTGCTGCAATCGTTTCACGACGGATTTTATCGCCAGAACGCTCAGTGATTGAAAGGCTATTTAAATTTGAAAAGTGAGAGTTAAACTTTTGAGCATCTTTATTTAAGACACGCGTGGCTAAGCGAGTGTTGTCATTATCCGTACTGAATGATGACTGAACCATTTCTGCTTGAGACTGACTCAGGGCAAAAGTGGTGGTTAAAGCTAAAATATACTTAAGCGAAGACTGCATTATTAAACTCCTAAAGACCATGTGCTTAACTTCATCTAAACGATTGAAATATCGGCAATCAAGTCTGTTAATTCTCTTTTGCAACTACATTTGACGAGATGGATAATATTCATGCTAGGCTAAAGCTGTCTACTCTTTAATTGAAATAATTACAAAAAGGGCGAAAATATATCAATTTTTGATTAAAAAATAATCAATATTGTAACATATTATTTAAAATGTGTGTTTTGTGCACTATTTTGTAAAATAAAATCTTGACTTTTGTTATTTGTGGTAAAAGCTAGTCTCAACGACTAGCGATTTCAGTGCCTAATTGCCATACGGCAGTCGCATACATACGGCTCTTATTATAAGTCGTAATCACTTGGAAATTAGGGTAGGTAATATAGTAAATCGGTGCATAACTTTCTTGAAGTTGAATCACATTGACCAGATCTAAGTCATCTATTTTAACAATCGGATTAGTTGGCGTAATCCCTTGATTCTTTAAGGCTCCGTAGGGTGTTGGTTGTTCCAAATTTTTGGCAATAATGGATTCAGGATTGTTTCCTGTATAGCGAGCTGAGAAACCGATGGGTTGATTGCGCTGCCATCCGTGTTGAGCTAAATAGTTCGCAATTGAACCGATGGCATCGACCGCAGAATTTCGAAGATCAATATGTCCATTTCCATCGTAGTCCACACCGAGTTTTGGAATGTTACTTGGCATAAATTGAGGGTAGCCAATTGCACCGGCGTAAGAACCAACCACTGAATGGGTTGGAACGCCATCTTTGTATGACCATGCAATAAGTGCGGCAAGTTCATCTTGGAAATATTGTGCACGTCGTTCGTAGCCAAAGCCTAGGGTTGCTAATGCATCACGAGTGACGAAATTGCCTTTATTGGCGCCAAAACCCGTTTCCACACCTAAAATGCCTAAAATAACCGATTGTGGGACACCAAACTGTTGTTCGGCACGGTTTAAGGTGTCGGCATATTGATTTTTAAAACGCACGCCACGTTGAATGGTACTTTCAGCCATAAAATTGGTTTTATATTCGTACCACGGCTTACTTTCACCGGGACGATTCATAATATTAATAATATTGGGTAGGTTTTTTGAGCCATTCATGGCCCAGTCAATTTGTTCTGCACTTAAACCATAGGTTTGCATGGTTTTCTGTTTAAAACTGCTATAGCCAGGATGGTTGTAAAAATCATTGGCTTGGCAGAAGCTGGTGATGGAAAGCGCACCAATAAGTAAAGGGAGACGTTTCATTTTGTTATAAAAGTGGATATTTAACATATTGCTCAAAGTTCCAAAAATATCATTTGTGTGTATGGATAGACATCACAACGCTAAAAGCAGCTATTAAAGTAGTCATCAGTGCAGTACCGCTATAACTCAAACAAGGAAGCCGAATTCCTATATATAGGTAAGATACCACTGACCATGCCAGCGTTAACAAATACATATACAAAAAACGACAAACTTAGACTGCTTGCAAGTTAGTGACTATACTGGTGAAAACAATTCAGTCTAATAAGTATCGTTTTAAAAAGAATGACGAAATATAAAATAATCGGGATGAATAAAATGTAAAGGTTGCCATTTAAAGGGAAATATTGCTGTGTTTACAGTATCGCGTTGGGTTTGGCTAAAAAATCTATATTGCGGGCTGGGTGACATGACTTTTTTTGGGTAGATTAATGCAAAGACGATGCTAACATAAACTTGTATTTAGACAATATATATCAATATTTTGCAATAAAAAAACCTAGCAAAAGCTAGGTTTTCGAGCATTTTTAAAAAGCTTAAACATGAAATAAGGTGTCGTGATATTCCGCAAGTACCAATAGCTCATCTTTATTGAGATTTGGGATGATTTTATCCACGGCAATATGCACCGCTTTAATGACCGCAGTCGAACCAAAATCCGCAGCTTTACGTTTGATTAGGCCTAAATCGAGCGTCTTATTAAAGTCATTCATAAAATGATGGACTGTGGCATCTGCAAATTGTTTATAAAGTTCAGCTAACGCTGCTTTATTAACGTCATTTCCCGCTTTAATTTCAGCATAACTATTTTTGAGATTTGTCACCAAATTTGCATCTAAAGTTTCACCAACACGGAAGTTGCCTGCTGCATCTTTAAATAAACTTTTTTCAGAAAACTCAATGGATTGCTTAACAACATCATTTGAGGATTTACCCATGAGCTGTTTTAATAAAACAGCAACGGTCGATTTGATATAACCGGCAAGTTTCTCTGCTGTATCGCGTTTATCACTAGGTGGAAAACGACGAATCAGTTCAGTCAAAATACCATCCATGATTTCATCATTAATTAGCAGTGCTGTTTTGTCACGTAAAGGGTAAAGCGGCTCGCTCGAATTTTTCTTTTCCTGACCTGTTTGAATACTTGTTAATAATTCTGCAGAAGGAATAAAACCAAAAAATGGCATGTCAAAAAACCTCAATATTTTTCATTTTATTGTCGCGCCAAACGAATGGGGCGAGGCATCCATGTGAGATCCGATATACGACAAGGATTAATGTCTAATCCACCCCGACGCGTATAGGTTGCATAAACCATCAGTTTTTCTGGTGCAAAATTTTGCCAGATGTCGGCAAACATTTGTTCCACACATTGTTCATGGAAACCATTATGCTGACGGTAAGAAATAATATAAGCTAAAATACTGCGATAACAAGGTTTTTTACCCTGATATCGAATAAAAACGGTGCCCCAATCGGGTTGTCCTGTGACTGGACAGTTACTGCGTAGTAAATGTGAATATAGTTGAATATCGACAGTTTCAGTATTTTCTGTGTCTAACTTTAATAAAGTTGCATCTGGATGCGTTTCTAAGCGCTCAGGGCTGAAATCATCAATACAAATGCCCTCAGGTTTCGAAATATCTAAATCATCGGCTTGGAAGAGGCTAAGGGTGACTGGTGCACCTGCGGCTGCGGATAAATCCTTTTCTACCGTACGAATAAAAGCATCTTTTGATTCGAACGAGGTAAAGTTCATACTATTAAAGTAGAGCTTTAAAGATTTTGATTCGATTAAATTCGGTGATGATGCGGGTAGAGCAATACGACCAATAGCAACTTGCGGAATGCCTACTGCATTTAACCAAGATATTTCAAAAACATGCCACCAATCCTGACCTTGTTGAATGCCTTCAACATGAGCATAGTGTTCACGCGCTGGTGCACGTGCAATAGGAAACAGAATATCGGGTTGATATTCTGTTGGATAGTTGGTGTCTTTACCTAATAAAGAGAGTTCTACAGTCATTATTCACGCATTCCTGAACCACGAGAAAGTAAATAGTAAGCGATGCCGTAAAGCGCAACGCAGCATAAGGTGATGATGCTTAATGAAACGGAAACATTGACATCACTATGACCTAAAATGCCGAAACGGAAGGCATTGACCATATATACGATCGGGTTAATTAAAGAGAGATTTTGCCAGAAAGGGCTTAAAGCACTAATCGCATAGAATACCCCACCTAAATACGTCAGTGGTGTAAGTACAAATGTTGGAATAATTGAAATATCATCAAACGACTTGGCGTAAACGGCATTAATAAGTCCCCCAAGTGAAAACAGGAGGGATGTAATTAATACTGTATATATAGTCACAAACCAATTGGTGATATATAAGTCAGTAAAGAACATGCTCATGCTGGTGACAATAATGCCGACCAAAACACCACGGCACACACCACCAATCACATAACCCCAAAGAATCATATGTAATGGGACTGGACTCATGATGAGTTCTTCAATGCTTTTTTGAAATTTAGCACTAAAGAAACTGGAAGAGACATTGGCATAACTATTGGTAATGACCGCCATCATAATTAAGCCGGGCACAATAAATTGCATATAGCTAAAGCCGCCCATTTCACCAATACGTGAACCGACCAAATTACCAAAAATCACGAAGTATAAACTCATGGTGATGGCAGGTGGTAAGAGCGTTTGTGGCCAAATACGCATAAAACGACGTACTTCTTTATGCACAAGTGTGTAGAGCGCAACACTGAGTTGATTCAAGTTCATTGCGCATCTCCTTCAAGATTTTTTTCCACCATTTTCACAAACAGTTCTTCTAGGCGATTTGATTTATTGCGCATACTCGCCACTTGAATACCTTGTGATTGTAAAAGTTGAAACAGTTCGTTTAGGGTATGGGCTTTGTCCATTGTCACTTCTAAGGTCGTGGGATCAATTAAATTGAAACGCACCCCAATAATGTCGATGTGAATAGGCTGAATCGGTTCGACCAAATCGAAAATAAAGGATTCTTCACTGAGCTGATTTAAGAAAGACTTCATGGTGGTATCTTCTTTAATCACACCGCGGTCAATAATGGCAATGCGGCGACAGAGCATTTCAGCTTCTTCTAAATAATGAGTGGTCAAAATAATAGAAGTGCCTTGTTCATTCATTTCAGTAAGGAAGTCCCACATTGAACGACGCAATTCAATATCTACGCCGGCAGTGGGTTCATCTAAAATGAGTAGTTTAGGCTGATGCATCATGGCACGAGCAATCATTAAGCGACGTTTCATACCGCCAGATAGCATACGCGCCTGAATAGCACGTTTGTCCCAGAGACCGAGTTTTTCTAAATATTGTTCAGCACGTTGTTCGGCAATTTTTTTGGGAATGCCGTAATAACCTGCTTGAGTGACTAAAATATCAAAGGTTTTTTCAAATTGACCAAAATTGAATTCTTGTGGCACAACACCTAAGCATTGTTTTGCTTCTGAAGGGTGGGTGTCTAGATTGTGCCCAAAAATTTCAACAGTACCAGATGTTTTTTTTGTGAGTGAACTAATGATGCTGATGGTGGTTGATTTACCTGCGCCATTGGGTCCAAGGAGGGCATAAAACTCACCTTCAGGCACGCTTAAGTTGATCCCTTTTAGCGCTTGAAAACCATTTCGATAAGTTTTAGATACGTCTCGCAAGGTCAATGCATCAGTCATGAAATTCTCACATGGTGAATAGTATGAGTATTGTGAGTGATCTTGGGTAATAAACCAAGTCAATAAGGAGGAATTCTGTGTTGCAATTATGGAACATTGTTTAAAGTATGAGCACAAAAAATGATGACTTATAGATAGTTGCTTTACCTTACGGTTTTTTTTGTTATGATGTGCGCATTCCGAAAGAAGCGCTCATAGCTCAACTGGATAGAGTACAGGTCTCCGAAGCCTGTGGCGTGGGTTCGAGTCCCGCTGAGCGCACCAATTTATTATTTTATCCGATCTGATCTAAAATATATTAAAAATAAAAGATTTAAGTCCTATTATTATTTTATGCTGCTTGATAGTGTCTTGGCATATCGTCATTTTTCACGGTACATTTTATTTCAATCAAAAATATAGCGTAAAACCATGGCTAAATGAGTTGTCAGTCTGACAGATACGAAAATAAAATCTGCAATATCAATGCAGAAGAAGTCACTTGAAAAGAACATTAAGCTTTCTGATGGTGGTAGTCTTTCTCTTTTATTAAATATCCAATAGATAACTATGCTGAGGAATAGCAAATTTCCATTTTGCCTAGGTCTCAGAAGCTTTGTCATAAAAATTGTTTTTAAGATCATCGGAAGTTAATTTTTACATCTTCTTTCCCGAATGTAATGTCCATGATGGGATCAATGACTTTGATCCCATCATTCAGATATTCAAGATATTTAACTTTGTGAGTCGCACTCAACATGTTTGAAGCTGTTGAATAGGCTTTCTTTTTCGACATTTTGTAATCAAAACCATTGTCGATTAAGAATGGTGACAATTTAGTGCGACCGCCTAATTCATCAATAGGCGCTCATTAAGCCGTGGCTTTAATCACTGCTGCAATTGAATCTGCAACATAATCAATATTCTTTAGATTTAAACCGGCAGCGCACATACGGCCGCTGCGGAGTAAATAAATGGCGTATTGATCTTTTAAAATATCAACCTGTTCAGCGCTTAAGCCGGTATAACTAAACATTCCTTGCTGCTTGACCAAATAGCTGAAGTCACGTTCAGGCACTGCATGGCTTAATTTCTCATTTAAAATCTGGCGCATGCGAATAATGCGCTCGCGCATTTCTTGTAGTTCTGCCTGCCATGTTTCAGTCAATGCTGCATCATTTAACACCTGATCTACGATTAAAGCTCCCGTTGTTGGCGGGCTAGAGTAGATGCGGCGTACCGTTGCCTTGAGCTGACCTAAAACTTTTTGCGCAGTGGCTTGATCATCACAGACAAATGTCAATCCGCCAATCCGCTCGCCATAAAGCGAGAAAATTTTAGAGAATGAATTGCTGACAATAAAATTCATGCCTGACTTGTCTAAAGCGCGAATGGCATAGGCATCTTGTTCTAAGCCTTGACCAAAGCCTTGATAAGCAATGTCCAGGAATGGAATCAGATCTCGCTGTTTCAAGACGGCAATCACTTGATCCCATTCATTAGGCGTTAAGTCTGCGCCTGTTGGGTTGTGGCAGCATGGATGAAGTAAAACAATCGCTTTGGCAGGCAGCTGTTCTAAATCTTGCAGCATTCCTTCAATATCGACGCCGTTGCTTGTTGCGTCAAAATAACGATAGAAGTGGGAGTTGATTCCTGCACCATTAAAGATGGCAATATGATTTTCCCAAGTCGGTTGGCTGACCCAAATATCCGATTCTGGAAAATATTTCTTTAAAAAGTCTGCGCCGACTTTAAGCGCACCAGAGCCGCCTAAAGTTTGAATCGTGACCGCACGGCCGGCATGACGCGCTGAACTATTTTGCCCTAAAATCAAAGCTTGTGTGGCTTGGTTATACGATTTTAAACCGTCCATCGGC
>RCUT01001735.1_pt1 | contig 10132 bp, 9 predicted proteins | sample 2166171 | NCBI WGS metagenome assembly RCUT01 (sample SAMN09932757, study PRJNA488358) | compost metagenome | isolation source: compost soil in 4-hydroxybenzoic | place: Germany: Experimental Botanical Garden
TTCCATGGCCAGTGCCAGCCGCGAAATGGACCCACGCATGGTGGTCACCGACCTGTCACCGGGCAACCCGCAGTTGCGCCGGCAGATTGCCCTGCGCTACATGGTCGGCGGCTTGATGCTGCCAATGGAAGAGCTGCTGATCACCAATGGTGCACTGGAGGCGCTGAACCTGTGCCTGCAGGCAGTGACCGAGCCGGGTGACCTGGTGGCGATCGAGGCCCCGGCCTTCTATGCCTGCCTGCAAGTGCTTGAACGGCTTAAGCTCAAGGCCGTAGAAATCCCCGTGCACCCGCGCGAAGGAATCGACCTTGGGGTCCTGGCGCAGACCCTGGCCAAGCACCCGGTCAAAGCGGTCTGGTGCATGACCAACTTCCAGAACCCGGTAGGCGCGAGCATGCCAGAGGAGAAAAAGCAGCAACTGGTCGAATTGCTGCGTGAGCATCAGGTGCCACTGATCGAAGACGATGTCTATGCCGAACTGTATTACGCCCAACAAGCGCCGAAACCGGCCAAGGCCTTCGACACCGATGGTCTGGTGATGCATTGCGGCTCGTTTTCCAAGAGCCTGGCGCCGGGTTACCGGATTGGCTGGGTCGCCGCTGGCCGCTATGCGCAGAAAATCGAACGGCTCAAGCTGATGACTTCACTGTGTGCCTCGATGCCGGCTCAGGCAGCAATCGCCGACTACTTGCAGCACGGTGGCTACGACAGGCACTTGCGCAAGTTGCGTTACGCCCTGGAAGAGCAACAGAGCGCCATGCTTGCCGCCATTGCCCGGCACTTCCCCGCACAGACTCGGGTCAGTCATCCGTCCGGCGGTTATTTCCTGTGGCTGGAGCTACCGGAACAGATGGATTCGCTCAAGTTGTTCCAGATGGCCCTGGCCCAGGGCATCAGCATCGCGCCGGGACCGATCTTTTCGCCGACCCAACGCTTTCGCAACTGCATCCGCCTGAATTACGGCAGCCCTTGGACCGAACAATCGGAAAAGGCCATGGAAACCCTGGGCAGGATCGTGCGTTCGTTCTAAATACCTGGCAGGCCCAACCCTTGATCTGGGGCTGGCTTAGCGCCCGCCCCCCAGGTCAATGAAGCTACCGGTGGCGTACGAGGCTTTATCCGAAAGTAGCCAGAGAATCGCCTCAGCCACTTCCTCAGCCTGACCGCCCCGCCCCATCGGGATACTCGGTTCAAGCTTACTGACACGCTCAGCGTCGCCGCTGAGGGCATGAAAGTCAGTAAAGATATAGCCAGGACGCACGGCATTGACCCGAACACCGTCAGCAGCGACTTCCTTGGCCAGCCCCAGCGTGAGCGTGTCCAACGCCCCCTTGGACGCCGCGTAATCGACATACTCATTGGGCGAACCGAGCCGCGCGGCCACCGATGACACGTTGACGATACTGCCGCCCTTGCCGCCGTGGCGCTTGGACATGCGCTGCAAGGCATGCTTGCTACAAAGCATCGGTCCGACCACGTTGGTTTTCATCAGTTTAAGCAGGCGAAATTCCGACATGTGCTCAAGCTGACTCTTTTGGCCGATGGTCCCGGCATTGTTGACCAATGCAGTGATCGGCCCAAGCTCGGCATCGACGCGCTGAAACAAGTGGATGATTTCGTCTTCGACACTGACATCGGCTTTGACCGTGATGGCCTCGGCCCCCGCTTCACGGACCTCAGCCAGCACCCGCTGGGCAGCCTCATCGTCGTTCAGATAGTTGATGCAGATACGATAGCCTTCACGTGCGGCCAGACGTGCAGTCGCCGCACCAATACCCCGGCTGGCGCCGGTAATCACAATGACCTTGTCCATCAATTCTCCTTGCCCCAATGACCTTGCCCCTTGAAGGCTATCGCAGTCAGGGGGCAAGCGGAAAGTTGCTTCAGGCCGCCGGTGGCACCTTGGGTTCGGGCTTGCGCAGCGGGTACAAGTGCTGGCGCAGTATGCCTTCGGGCAAGTCCTTACCGAACACACCGTAACGTGTTGGCCATTCCTTGGGGGGCAGCTTGAACGTGCCGAACAGCATGTCCACCAAGGGGGTGTGGATGGCGTAGTTTTTGTAGATGTAGTCCTTGTGCCGAGCGTGGTGCCAGTGATGGTAGCGCGGCAGCACCAGCAGGTAATTGAGCCAACCACCGTCAATGCGCACGTTGGCATGCGCCAGCACGGCTTGGACACCAACCAGGATGACATAGGCGTTCATCGCCTGCGGCGAGAAGCCCAGCAGGATCAACGGCGCCAGCACCCCCGTACGGGTCAGGAGGATTTCGCAGAAATGGATGCGCGAACCGGCCAACCAATCCATGTGCGTACTCGAATGGTGCACGGCATGAAAGCGCCACATCCAAGGCACCACGTGGTACAGGCGGTGCAGCCAGTACTGACCGAGGTCAGCAACAAACACCGCGAGCAGAAACTGCACGACAATCGGCAGGCTCTGCACCTTGGCCTGCAGCGTGTCAGACACCACCCAGTCGGCCAGCCAGCTGGACGACGCCGTGACAAAGATCAGGATGAATTGCACCAGCATATGACTGACAAAAAAGTAGCTCAGGTCCGTGCGCCAATGCGGGCGCAGGATGTTCTGCTGGGGATCCTTGGCGTAGAGCTTTTCCAGCGGGATGAAAATGATGGCCGAGACCAGCAGCGCCAACACGAACCAGTCCAGGCCCAGTGAATAGGGGGTCTGGCCGATGGTTTCGGTCTGAATGTTGGTGCCGCCGAGAAACATTGCCAGGCCAGCGGCGGTGATGCCGGTGAATCCCAGGCGCTTACGCTGGTTGAGGAGGATGTTCAGGGTACCAAGACCGAAGGCCAGGATCAGGCCAATCAACAGCACCGTACGGGCGAACTGTTCGCTGTAGACCTTGCGAAACTCGGCAAAGGTCAACCACTGTGGAAACAGAAAACACAGTACTGCCAGCAGGCTGAGCAGCCCTAACGTTGCCGAAATGTAACCGCTGATACGCCCTTCACCAAGCTTGAACGGCGCATTGCCGTGGCGTTTGAAATAGGCCTTGATTGCCTGCATGAATCGTTGTTCCTTAGATGTGATGAGTCTCCCTACGGCGCAAAGTATACCGGCCTGCCCTCGGCAACGGCCATCACACCACAGCCACTTGCCCGTTGAGCTGACAATTCTGTAATCCACTGCTCAGTTTGCTGACAGTCATTGCTCGCTAAGGTCATGCCATCCTCGCTTAAGGACTGGCATCACCATGCTTGCACACCCGACCCGCCGCACCTTCGTCAAAGGATTCGCCGCCGGTAGCGCCCTGGCCGGTCTCGGCCTTTGGCGCTTGCCCGCTTTCGCCGCAGACGCCCCACTTGGCAATACCCTCAGCGGTCGCGACTTCGACCTGTTTATCGGCCAGACCCCAGTCAATATTACCGGTCGCCCGCGCACAGCGCTGACCATCAACAACAGCCTGCCCGGCCCGGTGCTGCGCTGGCGTGAAGGCGACACTGTCACCTTGCGCGTGCGCAATCGCCTGACCGAGCCGACATCGCTGCACTGGCACGGCATCATCCTGCCGGCCAACATGGACGGCGTGCCAGGCCTTAGCTTTGCCGGCATTGAGCCTGGGGGCGAGTACCTCTATCAGTTCACCCTGCAGCAAAGCGGCACCTACTGGTATCACAGTCATTCCGGACTGCAAGAGCAGGCTGGGGTGTACGGGGCGATCGTCATCGAACCGAAAGAACCTGAACCTCATCGCTACCAACGCGACTATGTGCTGCTGCTCAGTGACTGGAGTGACCAGACGCCCGAGGCGCTGATGGCGACCCTGAAGAAGCAATCGGACGCGTTCAACTATCACAAGCGTACGGTGGGTGACTTCATCGAAGACGTCGCCGCGCACGGCTGGTCGAAGACGGTGGCCGAGCGCAAAGGCTGGGCCCAGATGCGCATGAGCCCGACCGACCTGGCCGACATCAGCGCCGCAACCTACACCTACCTGCTTAACGGCCAGCCGCCAGACGGCAATTTCACCTGCCTGTTCCAGCCTGGTGAAACCGTACGCCTGCGCCTGATCAATGGCTCAGCGATGAGCTATTTCGACTTCCGCATCCCCGGCCTGAAACTGACGGTAATCGCTGCCGACGGCCAGCCGGTACAGCCGGTTGAAGTCGATGAACTGCGCATCGCCGTGGCCGAGACCTACGATGTGCTGGTTCGCGTCGGCGATCTGCCTGCCTACACCCTGTATGCCCAGAGCATGGACCGCAGCGGTTATGCCCGCGGCACACTCGCCCGTAGCCCTGGCCTGAGCGCCGAAGTTCCCGCACCGGACCCACGACCAATCCTGACCATGGCCGACATGGGCCACGGCGGCATGGAGGCGATGGCGGGCATGGACCATAGCCAGATGGGCAATATGGATCATTCCGCCATGGGGGGGATGCAAACCCACCCTGCCAGCGAAACCGACAATCCACTGGTCGACATGCAGACCATGAGCCCCAAGCCCAACCTCAGCGACCCTGGCATTGGCCTGCGCAACAATGGTCGACGGGTGCTGACCTACGCCGACCTGAAGAGCACCTTCGCCGACCCCGATGGCCGCGAGCCGTCACGCGACATCGAGCTGCACCTGACCGGACACATGGAGCGCTTTGCCTGGTCGTTCAACGGCATCAAATTCTCCGACGCCCAACCCTTGCGGTTGCGCTATGGCGAGCGCCTGCGCATCACCCTGGTCAACGACACCATGATGGCCCACCCGATTCACCTGCATGGCCTGTGGAGCGACCTGGAGGACGAACACGGGCGCTTCCAGGTGCGCAAGCACACCCTCGACATTCCGCCCGGAAGTCGCCGCAGCTACCGGGTCAGCGCCGACGCGCTGGGGCGCTGGGCCTACCACTGCCACCTGCTTTACCACATGGAGATGGGTATGTTCCGCGAGGTACGCGTCGATGAATGAAGTTTTCAGCCGTCCACTGCTGGGCAGCCTGGCGCTGCTCACCTTGCTGGCCAGTGAAGACGTCCGCGCCCAGGGCATGGGCCATGGCGCGATGAATCACGGCAGCATGAACCACAGCAGCATGTCCCAAGCGCCAATGGATCACGCCGGTATGGACCACAGCAGCATGGGCCACGGCCAAGCAGCGGACGCACCGCGCACGCCGCTACCACCGATCACTGATGCCGACCGCCGCGCCGCCTTCCCGCCCTTGCCAGGGCATCAGGTGCATGACCGGCAGACCAACTGGGCTGTGGTTGTCGAGCAACTCGAATACCAGAACTTCGAAAGCAGTAGCGCACTCAAATGGGACGCCAACGCCTGGGTCGGCGGTGATATCGATCGCCTGTGGCTACGCAGCGAAGGTGAACGTGAAGAGGGTGTCACCCACAAGGCCGAACTGCAGGCACTGTGGGGCCATGCCATCAGCCCCTGGTGGGAACTGGTGGGAGGCCTGCGCCAGGATTTCAAACCGTCCAGCGGGCAAACCTGGGCCGCGTTCGGTGTTCAAGGCATGCCCTTGTATGGCCTGGAGCTGGAGGCCACCGCCTATGTCGGTGAGCGGCAACAAACCGCGCTGCGCATAGAGAGCAGTTACGCTATCCTGCTGACCAATCGGTGGATACTTGAACCTTCGTTGGAGGCCAATTTTTATGGCCGCAACGATGCCAGCCGCGATCAGGGCAGTGGCCTTGCCGACAGCGAGATCGGCCTGCGTCTGCGTTATGAGATCACCCGCGGCTTTGCCCCTTACCTGGGGGTCAGTGTCAACCGCAGCTACGGCAATGCCGCCGAACAGATCCGCGATGACGCTGGCGATATCGGCCAGACCCGTCTGGTCGCCGGTGTCCGCCTACGTTTCTAGCAGTGGAGAATCACATGTTGAGCAAAAAAATCGTCGCTTTCGGCCTGTTGGCCCTGAGCACCCTGGCCCAGGCGGGGCAGACCATTGATGTCTTCCGCGACCCCAACTGTGGTTGCTGCAAGGAGTGGATTAGCCACCTGCGCGACAACGGCTTTACCGTCAACGACCATGTCGAACCGAACATGAGCGCGGTCAAGCAGCGCTTGGGCGTGGCTCCGCGCCTGGCGTCGTGCCACACCGGCGTGATTGACGGCAAGTTCGTCGAAGGTCACGTACCGGCCGAGCAGGTCAAGCTGCTGGCCAAGCGTTCCGACCTGCGCGGCCTGGCCGTGCCTGGCATGCCGATGGGCTCGCCGGGCATGGAAATGGGCGATCACAAGGACGCCTACCAGGTCATCGGCCTGACCCAGGACGGCCGCGACGAAGTGGTCGCCAACTACTGATCCTGTTTCGATGTTGAGTGAATGGGCGCTGTTCTTCAGCGCCTTCGGCGCCGCAACGCTATTGCCGCTGCAATCGGAAGCCGTGCTGGTGGGCTTGCTCCTGCACGACCGGCAGGCACTTTATAGCCTGTTGCTGATTGCCACCGCGGGCAATGTGCTGGGTTCGATCGTCAATTGGCTGCTGGGGCGCGGCATCGAGCACCTGCGTGACCGGCGCTGGTTTCCGTTCAAGCCCGCCCAGCTTGAGAAAGCCCAGCAGCGTTATCAGCGCTACGGTCAATGGTCGCTGTTGCTGAGCTGGATGCCGGTAATCGGTGACCCGTTGACCCTGATCGCCGGGATCATGCGCGAGCCGTTCTGGCGCTTCGTCTTGCTGGTCACCCTGGCCAAGGCCGGGCGCTATGTGGTGTTGGCGCTGTTGACCGTGGGCTGGATGCAACACTGAATCCTCGTCTGCGGGGCCACGCGCCGCAGATCGGGGAGCCCGAGCGCTTTCACCAGCGCCTGCTCGGATAGCTTAAGCGCTAACGCCCCCAGATCTGCGCTTCGGTCCAACCCAGTTCTGCGAAGTCCTGGGCGCGCAGGTGCGCTTCGTCCTCGCAAAAGAACTCATCCAGCTGCGGCGGGCGTACCGACGTATCACTGAGCATGGCATGCACCTGGCCGCGGTGGTGGATCTGGTGCTGGAACAGGTGCGACAGCAGCCGCAGTCGTTGCTCACGCTGAACCCAGTCGGGGCGCACGATACTCACGTAGCGTTGCAATTGCTCGTCGTGCAGTTGGCTGCAATAAGCAATCAAGCGGTGATCTGCCTGGGCCTGTTCGGCATTCAGTGCCTCGCAGTCGGCAAACGGTTCTTCGGGCTCGAAGAAGCGCTCGCTGTCCGGTTCCGGGGCCTGGCCACGTTGCTCGGATTCAAGGGCATTGAGGTAGAACCAGTCCACCGTGAGGATATGGTTGAGGGTCGCCTTGATCGACCCGAAAAAACTGCAGCGCGGCGCCAGGAACTCGTCCTGGCTCAGCTGCAGGCAGGCCTTGTAGAGCCTGTGGTTGGCCCAACCGTTCTGGTAGGCCATGGTCAGCAGATGGTGCGATAGCGGCTGCATGATCGACTCCTTCAACAGAAGCGTTGCAGTTGCATCTCCCGCAAGCGGCTCAGGGTGCGCCGGAACGGGAACTCCAGATACCCTTGAGTGTAGAGTGCTTCCAGGGGCACTTCGGCTTCCAGGTACAAGGCGATCCGACGGTCGTAGCATTCATCGACCAAGGCGATGAAGCGCCGCACGCTGTCATCGTGAATCGACAACTGCGGCAGCTCACGGTCGCCGGCCACGACCCGCTGGGCACCATCTTCGGTGCCGCGGGCAATCTTCGCCGGGCGCTGGCGCGCGCCAAGGGCTGGGACATCGCCGAGCAAAATGGCCTGAAAACTGTCACACAGGGCCATGAAATCCATGGCAGCGAAGGGTTGCTCGCAAAGATCGGCGTAACGGCACCAGAGGACGCTAGCGCAGCGTTGCACCACCGTCAGTCGCCGAGACCCAATGCTCAGTGCCTGATCAGTTGCAGCTTGCTCGCCGCGCAGTTGTTCGAACACCTGCTCAAGTGCCGTGGGTTGTCCGTCGTCGCGCACCCAGTAGCGTTGTTGCCCGGCGCCTGGATGCAAACGGTGATCCTGGTCACCGGCCACAGCAATTACCTGCATGTGCTGCTCGATCGCCGCAATTGCTGGCAGAAAGCGCTCTCGATTGAAGCCATCGCTGTAAAGCTGATCTGGCGGCTGGTTGGAGGTGGCAACGATTACCACACCGGCCTCGAACAACACCTGGAATAGACCGCCGAGAATGATTGCATCGCCAATGTCATTGACGAACAACTCATCGAAACAGAGCACACGAATTTCTTCAGCCAATGACAGTGCCAGGGCCTGTAAGGGCTCTGCGGTGCCGTTGAGCTGAAACAGACGCTGATGCACCCACCGCATGAAGTGGTGAAAATGCTGACGCCGCGCGGGCACCTGCAAGCAGGCATGAAACTGGTCCATCAGCCAGGTTTTGCCGCGACCGACTGGCCCCCAGAGATAAACGCCTTTAGGCGTTTCGCCGCGCTGCAGGGCCTCAAAGCAGAGTTGAAGCTCAGCTGCAGCCTGCAATTGCGCCGTGTCACTGACAAAACCCTGCGAGTCGATAGCCTGCTGGTACAACTGCAAAGGGGACGGTTCGGTGAGGCAGGACATGAACAGCGCCTGTGGCAAAAGGCCTTATTCTAGCCTTCTTCGTGGCTGTTAGAAGCACTGCAGGGCTTTACAGATCAAGCCCCACCTTCAATAACGCGCCATCCTCAGCATCTGTCAGCAGATACAGGTACCCGTCCGGCCCTACCCGCACGTCGCGGATCCGTGCATTGAGCTCGCCAAGCAAGCGCTCTTCATGCACCACCTTATCCCCGTCCAGCTGTAAACGGATCAGCTCCTGGCTCAACAGCGCGCCAATGAACACGCTTTGATTCCAGGCATTGAAACGTGGGTTGTCGTAAAACGCCATGCCGCTGATAGCGGGCGATTTTTCCCAGACATGATGAGGATCGACCATACCGTCGACATGCTCGCCCTGGGCTTCAGGAATCGGCAGCAGCGTGTAGTTGATGCCATGGGTCGCAATCGGCCAGCCGTAATTCTTGCCGGGGTTGGGCAGATTGATCTCATCGCCGCCACGCGGGCCGTGCTCGTTGGTCCACAACTCACCGGTCCAGGGGTTGAGCGCTGCGCCCTGCTGATTACGGTGACCAAAGGACCAGATTTCCGGGCGTACGTTGTCCTGGCCGACAAAGGGGTTGTCTTTGGGCACGGTGCCATCCGGGAGGATGCGCACGACCTTGCCTTGCAGCTTGTCCAGGTCTTGGGCCGTAGGGCGCTGGTTGTTTTCACCCAACGCGATGAATAGATAGCCATCACGATCAAACACCAAACGTGAGCCAAAGTGATTACTCGTCGACAGCTTGGGCTGTTGACGGAAAATCACGTTGAAGTCTTCAAGCTTGGCCAAGTCTGCAGACAAACGCCCACGGCCCACCGCAGTACCGGCTTTACCCTCCTCGCCACCGCCCTCGGCATAGCTCAGGTAGACCATGCGGTCCTGCTTGAAGGTCGGCGATAGCACCACATCGAGTAAACCGCCCTGGCCCGTAGCCCAGACTTCAGGCACCCCAGCCAGCGGCGCGCCGACCTTGCCCTCGGGGCTGACAATACGCAGATTACCGGGCCGTTCAGTGACCAGGATGCCCTTACTGTCTGGCAAGAAGGCCAGGGCCCAGGGGTGGCGCAGGCCTTCGGCCAGTGTGCTGACCGTCACACTGCCCTCTTCACTCTTGAAACTGCGCTCAGGCGCGGCATCGGCCAGCAGCGGCAACAACGCCGCGGTCAACAGGCTGGGAATCCAGGTACGTACGGGCATCAGCGTTTCCTTCCAGGGAGGGCAAGCCAATCAAGGCATGCGGGGCGACTCGCGTGGCGGGCGGGTGGGTTCCAGGTGCGGCGTGGTTTGTTCGCGGCGCATGTTTTCGCCATTACCGATGCCACGATTCTCAACAGTCGGGATACGGGGGTTGGGCTGGGTCGATGGACCCCGTACGGGGGGCGTGGCCGGTACGCTGCCTTGTCGGCTGTTGGGGTTGGCCCGCATGATCGGGCTGTTGTAGGGGTTGTTCGGCGAGGCGGCCACGTGTATCGGTGCCGCCCCTGCCAGCCCCGGTACGTTCAACAGCAAGCCCAGGGCCAGGCCCAACAGTGATCTGTTCACGGTTACCTCCTGCGCGAAACGACGCGCCCAAGCATTGGATAGCCTAAGGCGCGTCAGGT
>RCUT01001737.1_pt1 | contig 10126 bp, 2 predicted proteins | sample 2166171 | NCBI WGS metagenome assembly RCUT01 (sample SAMN09932757, study PRJNA488358) | compost metagenome | isolation source: compost soil in 4-hydroxybenzoic | place: Germany: Experimental Botanical Garden
GCCTTGAAAGGCGGCGGCTATGTGGTGAGCTGGGCGTCGGATGGCCAGGACGGCAGAGATTGGGGGGCTTACTTGCAACGCTTTGACGCCAGCGGAACGAAGGTGGGCGGCGAGGTCCGCATCAACACGACCACCGCAGGCGCCCAGGACGGTCCGTCCGTCACGGGTCTTGCCGATGGTGGTTATCTGGCAGTCTGGGAGGGGAATGGCGGTGGCGACGCATCCGGTATCTTCGCCCAGCGCTTCAACTCCAGTGGCACCAGGGTCGGGGGCGAGACCCGGGTGAACGCCACCACCGCAAACGACCAGACCGATCCGACCGTTACCGTCCTGAAGAACGGTGGATACGTGATTACCTGGCAGACCAGTCTCCCCGACAATGACGGCAACGAAGATACCGAAGGGCCTGGCGATATCTACTCCCAGCTCTACAACGCCAGCGGTGTGAAAATCGGCGGGGAGACCCGGGTCAATACCACCACCTCAGGTAATCAGGGGGACCCTCGTATAGCGGCCCTGACCGATGGCGGCTATCTGGTGGTCTGGCACGGTAACGGCACCGGCGACGCCGATGGCATCTTCCTCCAGCGCTTCAATGCCAGCGGCACCAAGGTCGGCGCTGAAACCCGCATCAACACCACCACCGCGGGCCGTCAGGAGTCCGCCAACATCGCCACCCTCATCGATGGCGGCTACGTGATCACCTGGGAGTCCTACGACGCGAGCGGGCGGAATCCCGACATCCACTCGCAGCGCTTCGACGCCAACGGAAACAAGGTTTCCGGACTTGTCGGCGACGCCCTGGCCAACACCCTGACATGGTCCGGGGCCAACAGCGTCATCATCGACGGTGGCGCAGGCAACGACATCCTGGTTGGCGGCATACGCAACGATCATCTCAATGGTGGCACGGGCAACGACTCCCTGAATGGCGGACAGGGCGCCGACCGCATGACCGGCGGCGATGGCAGCGACGCCTACTACGTCGACAACATCGGCGACATCGTCAGCGAAACCAATGCCAATACGACCATTGGCGGCACGGACATGGTCTACAGCTACCTGTCTTCCCATACGCTGGGCGCCAACCTCGAAAACCTGCGCCTGATGTCCAGTGGCGCCGCGAATGGCACCGGCAATGCTCTCAACAACCTGATTCAGGCTGGAGCCGGCAACAACGTCCTGAATGGCGGTAGCGGCAGCGACACCCTGTCCTACGCCAGCGCAACTGCGGCCGTCACCGCCAACCTCACCGTCACGACCGCCCAGGCAACCGGAGGCTCTGGCGTCGATACGCTGCTGAACTTCGAACACCTCATCGGCAGCAACTACCACGACCGGCTGACCGGCAACGCCCTGGCCAACACACTCAACGGTGGCGCCGGAAACGACACCCTCAATGGCGGCGCAGGCAACGACATGCTGATCGGCGGAACGGGTACCGACACGCTGTTCGGCAGCTCGGGGGCCGATCGTTTCGACTTCAATGCGATCGGCGAAACGGGCCTGGGGGCGCTACGCGATGTCGTCGCCGACTTCAAGGCCGGAGAAGGCGACAAGATCGACCTGTCCACCCTCGATGCCAACGGCCAGACCGCGCTCAACGATGCCTTCAGTTTCATTGGCTCCAGTGCTTTCAGCGTCAATGCAACCGGACAGCTGCGCTTTGCCAACGGCGTCATCTATGGCAGCACCGATGCAGACGCAGCCGCAGAGTTCGAGATATCGCTTGTTGGCGTAACGTCCCTTGGCGTCACCGATGTCATCCTGTAAGAGACGCAGCCGCACAACCGTCCCACCGCGCGATCGATAGGCGGCAGAATGAGCCGCCTGTCTATCCGTTCGCCTGCCGCGGCCTGCAGCCCAGTCGGTTAGAACAGAGCGCGCATGACCCTTTGGTCCACGGTTCCGGTCCGCGTTGGCCCACCCGACAAAAAGCCGCGCGATGCGCGGCTTTTTGTATTCCTGCGGCAGTCCACTCAAACGATCAAGTCTGCCGTACTCAGGGTGCTGATACCGGTCAACTGGATCGCGAATTCCGCGTCGCTGTCGGCATCGACGTTGCCATAGAGTACGCCACCCGCCAGTTTCAGTTGCCCCGCTTGGGTGAACGCCGCGGTGCTGCCGATGAACCCGGTAAACGCATCATTCAGCGTGGTGGCCGCGTTGGCATCCAGGGTCGACAGATCGATCTTGTCGGCGCCACGGGTGAAGTCGGTGATGACATCCCAGGTCGTGTTGGTTCGTCCCGTTTCACCCAGGGCATTGAAATCGAAAATGTCATTGCCACTGCCGCCGGTGAGCACGTCCCTGCCATGGCCGCCGACCAGCAGGTCGTTGCCGGCACCGCCGTTGAGGCTGTTCGCGGTGCTGCTGCCGGTGAGCCGGTCGTTGAAGCTGGAGCCCACCAGGTTCTCGATCGCCAGAAGCGTATCGGAACCCGAGCCACCCGTGGCCTGGGCCGTGGTGACAGCCAGATTGGCCACGACGGCGCTGCCGGCATAGGCATAGGAGGCGGTATCCACGCCAGCGCCGCCGTTGAGCACATTGTTGCCGCTGCCGGCGAAGAGCGTGTTGACCAGGCCATTGCCGGTCAGGTTGGCGGTGCCGGTGGCAAGGATGCGTCCCTGTTCGACATTGGCGCCGAGGGTGTAGGTCGCCACGTAGCTGTAGACCGTATCGGTGCCACCAGTGCCGGCATTCGCATTGGTTTCGACCACCAGATCACCGGCATTGTCGACGTGGTAGGTATCGGAGCCATCGCCACCAACCAGGGTATCCGCGCCCTTGCCTCCATTGAGTACGTTGGCGGCACTGCTTCCCGTGAGCCGGTCGTTGTAGTTCGAACCGGTCAGGTTCTCGATCGCCAGCAGGGTATCGGTGCCCGAGCCCCCCGTGGCCTGGGCCGTGGTGAGCGCCAGGCTGGCAGTGACGGCGCTGCCGGCATAGGCATAGGAGCCGGTATCCACGCCAGCACCGCCGTTGAGCACATTGTTGCCGCTGCCGGCGAAGAGCGTGTTGGCCAGGCTGTTACCGGTCAGATTGGCGGACCCGGTGGCGAGGACCCGCCCCTGTTCGACGTTGGCGCCGAGGGTGTAGGTCGCCAGGTTGCTGTAGACCAGGTCGCTCCCCCCGGTGCTGGCGCTCGAATTGGTTTCGACCACCAGATCGCCGGCATTGTCGACGTAGTAGGTATCGGAGCCATCCCCCCCAATGAGGGTATCCGCGCCAGTGCCACCATTGAGCACGTTGGCACCTGCGCTGCCGGTAAGCCTATCGCCATAGTTGGATCCCATCAGATTCTCGATCGAGACCAGGGTGTCGGCGCCCGAGCCCCCCGTCGCCTGAGCCGAGGCGACCGCCAGGCTGACTGTGATGGCGCTGCTGGCATAGGCATAGGAGGCGGTATCAACGCCAGCGCCGCCGTTGAGCACATTGTTGCCGCTGCCGGCAAAGAGGGTGTTGGCCAGGCTGTTGCCGGTCAGGTTGGCGGCCCCGGTGGAGAGGATGCGGCCCTGTTCGACGTTAGCGGTCAGGGTGTAGGCCGCCACGTAGCTGTAGACCGTATCGGTGCCGCCAGTACTGGCCGTGGCGTTGGTTTCACTGACGATATCGCCGGCATTCTCGACGTAATAGATATCGGAGCCATCGCCACCAATCATCGTGTCCGCGCCCTTACCTCCATTGAGCACGTTGGCGGCACTGCTTCCCGTGAGTCGGTCGTTGTAGTTCGAACCGGTCAGGTTCTCGATCCCCAGAAGGGTGTCGGTGCCCGAGCCCCCCGTGGCCTGGGCCGTAGTGACCGCCAGGCTGACAGTGACGGCGCTGCCTGCATAGACATAGGAGAGGCTATCGACCCCGGCGCCGCCGTTGAGCACATTGTTGCCGCTGCCGGCGAAGAGCGTGTTGGCCAGGCTATTGCCGGTCAGGTTGGCGGTGCCGGTGGCGAGGATACGGCCCTGCTCGATATTGGCACCGAGGACATAGCTCGCCAGGTAGCTGTAAACCGTATCGATACCACCGACACTGGTGGTGGCGTTGGACTCGCTAACACTATCGCCAGCGTTGTCGACATAGTAAGAATCGGAGCCATCGCCACCAATCATCATATCGGCGCCGGCGCCGCCATTGAGCACGTTGGCGGAACTGTTGCCAATGAGCTCATCTCCAAACCCGCTGCCAACAACATTTTCGATGCTGACAAGACGGTCGGCAAAGTCGAAAATCGCATCTTCCACGGTAGAAATAAAATCGCCATTACTGTTGACTAGAGAAGTTACCAGCGAGTCCAGATAGGGTACAGCTTCGGTAGAATAGCCGTAGCCGCTGGAAAGATTGACGATTACCCTACCCGTCGAACTATCGTATCGTACACTGTCGCTACCTTCCCCCCCATCGATGGTTTCTCCCACGTAGTAGTACGTATCGAAACCTATAGGGTTGCCGAACTCATCGGTGGAATGACCGGCGCTCGACCAGACCAGTGCAGCCGAATACCCTCCCTCCGCAATGATCACATCATCCCCGCCATCACCGCGAAGAGTGTCGAACCCGCTCCCTCCATCCAGGGTGTTGTTACCCGAGTTTCCCGTGAGCGAGTCACTGAAAGAACTACCTACCAGGTTTTCTATATTTATCAGACGATCCGAACCAGAGCCTCCCGTGGATTGCGAGCCAGTTATCCTCAAATCGATCGACACGCCGAAACCATCAGCGTAGGAAACCGTATCGACCCCACCCGCCCCATCGATTTCATTATCCCCCGCACCCGCAAAAATCAAATTATCGAGCGAGTTCCCTGAAACACCCGCAACATCAGCCGAAATGATCTTGGCATTCTCTACATTAGCATCGAGAACGTAGTAAGCGGACGAACTTAAAACGGTGTCAATCCCGCCACCAATTTCCTCCTCAATCGTATCCTGGAAAATATCCACATGATAGGTATCATCGCCAATTCCACCCCGCATGACATCTGCGCCACCACCGCCATCCAGGACATCATTTCCGCCATGCCCGGAAAGTATATTCACCCCTGAGTTCCCGATCATCACGTTAGCAAGGGAGTTCCCAGAGCCGTTGATATTTTCATTACCGATCAACTCCAGGTTCTCAAGAGTATTTCCCAACGTATAATCATCAAGAGAACTTCTAACCAGGTCTATTCCACCAGCATCAGGCAATATCTGGTCAACGTAACTACTGTTGAAGAACTCATCACCGATACTGAGCTCTACCGCCTCCGAGGCAGATGACTCAAATGAAAACCAGCGAGTTTCAAAACTGCCAAACTCGTTATAAAAACTCCCCAACCCGTAATAAAGAGCAGATGACTGCGAATAGTAGATCGCATCAATCTGGAGCTGATCGATACCAGGCCAATGGTTGAACGCCGCATAGTACGGCCCTGTAAATGCGGAAACCCCTGAAACGGCCGTGAATTCCGGTTTAAGCTCAACAATCTTCTCGAGTACATAAACATCATCACCCGGTCCGCCGTCCAGCGTATCCAGCCCGGCGCCACCGTTGAGCAAATCATCTCCTGCAAACCCGCTGATACTGTCAGGCTCGTCCGTACCCAGAAGTTCATCGTTATTGGAAGTTCCATTGACAACTGGCATATCTGATCTCCTCGACTCACCGGCAACGCATTATCCCTGGGATATTCCGTTCAGCGATACAACTTGGTTTTTTCTGAACACTCGAATTCTGTCCCTTCCGATCAGCCAGGACCTGGTACTCATGACCACCGTTCGAAGCCTGGACGGGCGCCGTGATTATGGCCTCATGCCAGCACAGATGCATCCTTCATCTGAATGATGAGGACCGCCGGACGAGGCCAGGAATCAGGCAGGCGTGAATCAGCGACGGCAGGCAAGCCGGACCTTACCGCCTGCCTGCACCTTGATCCTCTTAAAATCTCGCCTGGCCTTGTACGTCACACTCTATCTGTTCAATTCAGTCATGCGCGCCGAAAAAAGCCGTACGGTACAAGAATTCCACCGCATATCGGATTGAGCGTCCGATAAGTGCCGATGGGTACATACAACGTACGCAGCTGGTGCAAGCTTTCGCGTCACTCTTCTGGCTGGGCATGTAGAAAAAACCTGCGTCGTTACCGGCAAGCTTGCAGTTCTCGATAACCGCATGACGCCATCGAGCGGGCACTGTTACTTCGACCAGACGCAGAGGCGAAGAAAACCTCGCGCTCAGTAGAGTAGCTTTTCCAGACTAATCTTAGGTCGTTGCAGCCGGAGTGCGGACCTTGCGGCGTCATGATTGCCGAACTTGTTCGGCATTACCGACCCGGCCGACACAACCAGAAATTACTGTTTTTCAAGACTCACGCTGGCACCGCTCCTGTCCAACCCGAGGAATTTGAAATGTTCTATATAGGAATAGATTTCAGCGACTTTTTCACCGGATCTACAGACGATGACAGTATCGATGGCAGAGATGGCGATGACGACCTCTCCGGGGATGCAGGAAATGACTTCATCTACGGCGGGGCTGGCCTTGACATATTGAAAGGTGGCGACGGAGCCGACGAACTCTATGGAGAAGATGGTAATGATACGTTAATTGGCGGCGCCGGGCCGGACAAGCTCTATGGCGGTTACGGCCGGGATACTGTCAGTTATATCAGCGCTCCAGCGGCCATCAGGCTCAACCTGGCGACAGGCGGGACTCTCGGAGAAGCATTGGGAGACAGCTACTTCAGTATAGAGAACGTAATCGACTCAAACTTCAGCGACGTAGTGATCGGAAACTCAGAAAATAACTCATTCATATCCAGCAGCGGCAACGACCTCATAAATGGCGGAGCGGGGTTCGACTCTTATAAAACACTTGAAGAGCCGTTTGTTACTGGCCCGGGGATAACCATTGCATATGGAAATGAAGCACTGACCATGCTGGCGCAGGTCGGGATCACGTTGAGCAGCCTGCCTGCGGGCTCCGCGGTCTCATTGAGGCAAACATCAAGTGGCTTCGAGTATGACATCCTCACCGCCATCGAGGCATTTGGCGGGACTTCAGGACAGGACCGGATCTCGGGCGATGGTACTGACAATTTCTATCTTGGCAGTGGAGGCAGCGATGCCTTGCTGGGGGGTGGAGGATTTGATTACGCCGTATATACGGACCTGTCCACGTCGATCACTGCGAATCTGAACACCGGAGTGACCGACAAAGGATTCACGGGCACCGATACGCTGAACAGTATAGAAGGCATCATCGGGACATCTTTTGACGATAACATCACAGGAAACTCCGCCAGCAACAGGCTGATTGGCGGAGCCGGTAACGACGGAATCAACGGGAACGCCGGAAATGACCAACTTGAGGGCGGTCAGGGTAACGACCTGTTATCTGGCGGAGTTGGCGACGACGTGCTCGCGGGGGGACTCGGTGGAGACTTGCTTGATGGCGGCCTGGGTATTGATAGCGCATTGCATAATCGCAGCGCAGTGGGCGTTTACGCCGATCTCCTGAAGAACAAGGGCGGTGTGCTGGTCTTGAATGGAGTGGAGCAGGCAGGTTCCGACTCGATCGGCGATCGCTACCTGAATATCGAGAATCTCAGCGGATCAAAATATGGCGACTACCTGAGGGGAGACCTTGCCAGCAATATCGTCGAAGGCAGGGAAGGCGATGACGACATTCTTGGTTGCGACGGGGACGACCAACTGTACGGCGATGTTTCCGGGCTGATAAGCATCCCGGCGGATATCCATCTACTCGCCCCCGACGACGGCTCGGGCGGAGATAAGGACTGCGGGTGCGACGAAGCGTCCGGCAGCGGCCAGACGACCACAAGCCTGCCTTCCTCCAATGACTGGATAGACGGCGGCGCTGGAAATGATCAGATATATGGCCAGACAGGCAGTGATCTTCTGGTTGGCTGCAGCGGTAACGACGCCCTCAATGGAGGGGACGGCCTGGATCTGCTGATTGGCGGGACTGGCAACGACCTGCTCACTGGCGGCCCTGGCTTCGATATCATATGGGGCAGCAGCGGGGTCGACACCGCCAGTTACGCAAGTTCGTCCGCTGGCGTGAAAATCGACCTGAGCAATCAGACGTTGAACCTGGGTGGTGATGCATCGGCAAACCTGCTCTCCGCCATCATATCGACTGTAAGCCCGATCGATGACCTCTCTGACAGCCTGCTGTACAGCGCCTTGCCAGGCATGCTTCTGCAAATCTCGAACGCCACAGCATCGGCATTTCCCCTCGAAATCGGTGATCTGCTTTTTGAAGTCGAGGACGTGAGGGGGTCGAACCATGCCGACACCATCACTGGAAATGACGGCAACAATCTGCTGAGCGGCCTTTCCGGCAACGATTCGCTGATCGGTGGCGGCGGTAACGACACCCTCAACGGCGGCGCGGGCGCCGACTCCATGAGCGGCGGACTGGGTAATGACACCTATTACGTCGACGCCGCCGGTGACGTGGTGAGCGAGACCAGCAGCAGCGGCGGCTTCGATACGGTCATATCCAGTGTCACGCGCACTCTCGGCACCTTCCAGGAGAAGCTCATCCTGTCCGGCGCGGCGGCGATCAACGCGGCCGGCAACAGCGCCAACAACAACCTGGTCGGCAACGATGCGGCCAACGTGCTCAACGGCCAGGGCGGCGCGGATACCATGGTCGGCGGGCTGGGCAATGACACCTACCATGTCGACAACACCGGCGATGTGATCAGCGAGACCTCCAGCAGCGGCGGCTTCGATACCGTCATTTCCAGTGTCACGCGCACCCTCGGCACCTTCCAGGAGAGGCTCATCCTGTCCGGCACGGCGGCGATCAACGCGGTCGGCAACAGCGCCAACAACATGCTGACCGGCAACGTCGCGGCCAACGTGCTCAACGGCCTGGGCGGCGCGGATACCATGGTCGGCGGGCTGGGCAATGACACCTACCATGTCGACAACGCCGGCGATGTCGTCAGCGAGACCTCCAGCAGCGGCGGTTTCGATACCGTCATATCCAGTGTCACGCGCACCCTCGGCGACTTCCAGGAGAGGCTCATCCTGACTGGCTCAGCGGCGATCAACGGGGTCGGCAACAGCCTGTCCAACACCCTGACCGGCAATGGCGCGGCCAACGCGCTCAACGGTGGAGCGGGCAATGACACGCTGTCCGGCGGGGGTGGCAAGGACAGCCTCACGGGAGGACTCGGCAATGACATCTTCGACTTCAACGCGCTCAGCGAGTCGGGACCGACCAGTGCCTCCTGGGACGTCATCAACGACTTCGCCCGGGGCAGCGACAGGATCGATCTATCGACCCTCGATGCCAATACGGCCACTGCCGCCAATGATGCGTTCACCTCGGTCATCGGCAGCACCGCCGCCTTCAGCGCAGCTGGACAGTTGAAGGTCCTGGGCGGGGTGCTCTATGGCAACACCGATGCAGATAGCGCGGCAGAATTCGCCATTCAGCTGGTCGGCATCACCAGCCTGACGACCGCAGACTTGATCGTCTGATACCTCGGCTCGCGGTGGAAGGCCGAGAGGTCTTTCACCGCTGAACGCCGCTTGTCGACAGCGGCACCGATATCCACTCCACCAGGCCGACGGCAGGAGATCAGCCAGTCGAATTCCGGATGGAGGAATCCCCCATCCGGTTCATGGCGACCTGCCCGCACATCATGCAAGCGAGAAATCGGCCGACGAGATCGCCGGATGCGTCGCGACACCGACGATAGCGATCCGTACGGCGGCGGCCGCGCCGGTGCCATCGGAGTCGTAGGCCAGGGCCCCGCTGGTTCGGTCGTACAGGATGCGGTCATCGGCATCCAGCGCTGCAGTACCAAGCCGGAAGAAGGCACCCGATGCGAGGCTGGCGTCGCTGATCGTGCTGTAGATAGCGCGACTCAGAGCGATTTGGTCCACCCCTGACACGAAATCGGTAAGCGTATCCACATTGCTCGCCTGGTTCGGGGCCGCCGAAAACAGGAAAGTGTCTTCACCGGCCCCGCCAGTGAGCCTGTCGTTGCCGGCGCCGCCGTTGAGCAGGTTGTTCGCGGCGTTGCCGGTGATCGCGTTGGCCAGGGTATTGCCGGTGCCGTTGATGGCGGCCGCGCCGGTCAGGGTCAGGTTCTCCACGTTGGCCGCCA
>RCUT01001738.1_pt1 | contig 10125 bp, 8 predicted proteins | sample 2166171 | NCBI WGS metagenome assembly RCUT01 (sample SAMN09932757, study PRJNA488358) | compost metagenome | isolation source: compost soil in 4-hydroxybenzoic | place: Germany: Experimental Botanical Garden
GCTGGAAACTGAATCCGCCTCCAGACCTGACCTACCCCGCCATCATCGAATGGTCAAAACCCCTGCCACCCGAGCAATGGGCCAAGCGTTCCCCCGAGCTGGAAGCCGCCATCGCCAAGCGTGAGGCCGAGTTAGCCGCGCAGACGGCACGAGAGCAAGTTTGATGCAACCGCCTACTGGGCGCCAAGGCGATCGGCGAACGTCAGACGGCGCGGGCACCGATGAAATTTTTCCCCCGGGCGCCCTGCAGGGCGTGGGCGATCATCGCCTGGGCCTCGTCGGCATCGACGCCGTAGTCGGCGAAGTCAGTCTTGACCCCAAGGCTCTGAAGGAACTCGCGCAGACGTGCGCGCGCCTGCTCCAGATCCGGGCCGAAGACCCGCTGCAAGGTACAGTCGCGCGCACTGTCGCGGCCCCACGCCAGGCCCAGCACCAGCGGCAAGGAGAACGAGCAGGCGATACCATGGGGAAGGCCGTGACGCAGGGTCATTTCGTAGGAAATGGCGTGCGCCAACGCGGTCTTGGTGTTGGAAAACGCCATGCCAGCCTTGAGCGCCGCCAGCGCCATGCGCGCGCGCAGGTCACGATTGCTCAGGTCACGTTGCAGCTTGGGCAGACAGTCGAGGATGTCTTCTATCGCCGACACTGCGAAGGTGTCGGAGAGCGGGTTGGCGTTGACGTTCCAGATCGCCTCCAGGGCATGGGACAGTGCGTCCAGCCCAGTGGACACCGTGACCGCCGGCGGTACTGTGAGCATCAGCTCAGGGTCGACAATTGCCAGGTTCGGCCAGGTGCACTCCAGGTGCAGGGAGTATTTCTTCTGCGCAGCGCTATCCCAGAGAGTTGCCCAGGGGGTGACTTCACTGCCGGTTCCAGCCGTGGTCGGGATAGCGATCAGGGCTTTGCTGCGAGCAGGGGTGAAGGGTTGGCCCAGCGCCAGTAAACCAAGCAACTCATCAAATTGCCCGGAATCAGTACCGACGATCAGGGCCTTGGCGGTGTCGATGGCACTGCCCCCACCCAGGGCGATGACCGTCTGGCAATCCTCGGCCTCAGCCCAAAAGCGCTCGTAGGTGCTGCGCAACTGGGCCACGTCCGGGTTGGGTTGGACGTCTTCGACGATGTACACCAGGCGTTCGCCCAGCAACGCCTGGACGCGATCGATAAGCCCCAGAGCGCGTGCTTCGGGGAACGTTACCAGCGCGACGTTCTGGCGCTCGGTCAGCGTACTGAGTTGATTGAGGCTGCCGCTGCCGAAGCAAGTGGCTACCGGATTATGGAAATAGGCAGGCATGGTGGTTTCCTTTGTTGTTCTGGCTGGGACATAGTCGGGGCCGAACAACCTTCGCTCAAATAGATTGAATCAAGGCTTGCATTGAAAGAACGGATATACACGCGTGCAGCGCCCTAATGCTGGCTATCGCCTTGAATGCGGCGGCGCAGACGGCTGGACACCAGGTCTGCGGCCACCACCATCAAGGTGATGACGATGATGCACGTCGCCGTCTCTTGGTACTTGAACAGCTTCAGGCTGCTGACCAGCTCAAAACCCAGCCCCCCCGCCCCGACCATGCCCAGCACGGTTGCCGAACGCAAGTTGACCTCGAAGCGGTACAGCACCACGGCAATCCAGGCGGTGATGACCTGCGGGATCACCCCGAAGACGATCACCTGCAGTGGTCTGGCGCCAGTGGCTTGCAGCGCCTCAATCGGCCCTTGGTCGATTTCTTCGATACTGTCGGCAAAGAACTTGCCGAGCATGCCCACCCCGTGCAGCGCCAGGGCCAGGACCCCTGGAAACGGGCCTAGACCAACGGCCGAGACGAACACCAGAGCAAGAATCAGCTCATTGATACTGCGAATGACATTGAGCAACTGCCGGGTACCGGCATACACCCAGCGATTGCGCTGCAGGTTGCGCGCAGCCAGAAACGCCAGGGGGATGGCAAAGACAATCCCCAGCAACGTGCCCCACAAGGCGATCTGCAAGGTCTCCACTGCCGGCTGCCATAAGCGCGGCAAAATGCTCAGGTCTGGCGGCATCGAGCGGGCCAGAAAGTCACCGATCTGCGGCACGCCGTTACTCAACTCTGTCCAGCTCAACTGCGTGCCTTGGGCGCTCCAGTGCAGCAGCAATACAGCCAGCAGCACCCAGGCGCCAGTGACCAGCCAGCCACGCGCGGTGTCGGGAGTGCTGACCATCCAGCGGTAAGCCGAAGACTGATTGTTCATCGTCAAAGCCCTCCTTGCAGATGTAACCGCGCCACGGCAACCGCGACGTGCTGCCCTTCCTCTACCCGCTCCGGTTGTGGGTAGATACGCTGCAGGCTGGCCTCGTCGAGGACCTCATGCTGGCTGTCAAACACCAGCCGGCCTTGGGCCAGACCGATGATGCGGTCGCCAAATTCCTCGGCCAGATCCACTTGATGCAGGTTGCACACCACGGTGATGCCCAGCTCACGGGTGGCATCACGCAGGTATTGCATCACCCGGCGCGCGGTCTTTGGGTCCAGGCTGGCCACCGGCTCATCGGCGAGGATCACCTTGGGCCGTTGTGCCAACGCACGGGCGATGCCAACCCGTTGCCGTTGCCCACCCGAGAGTGAATCGGTGCGTGCCTCGGCCTTGTGCTGCAGGTCAACCTGTTGCAGGCAATTGCGCGCCAGTGCCTCATCGCTGCGACGGAACAGCTGCAACACCGAGGCCAGGGTCGACAACGAACCCAAGCGCCCGGTCAGTACGTTCTTGAGGACCGACAGGCGCGGCACGACATTGTGATGCTGAAAGATCATCGCCACCTGCCGGCGCAGATCGCGCGGGCACCCTGCGCCCATGGCGTCGATGCCCGCCACCTGCAATTCACCGCTATCGGCCTGCACCAGGCGGTTCATGCAACGCAGCAACGTCGACTTGCCGGCACCGGACTGGCCCAGCACCACAACGAACTCGCCGGCGCCGATATCCAGGTCAATGCCCTTGAGCACCGGATTGCTTGCATAGCCCTTGCGCAGGCCGCGCACGCGGATCATTTCATGCTCCGCAGGTCGAGATCGAGGACCTTGGCGGTTTCGCGCACCACATCATAGGCGGCATCGGTGGTGGGCTGAAAACCGTTGAGCTGGCCCTGATCCCCCCAGGGTACGTCCTTGATATTGGCCATGGCCGCTGCCAGTTTCTGCTTCAGCGCCGGGTCCAGGTCCTGGCGCCAAACCATCGGTGATTCGGGAATGTCGGCTGATGACCAGACGATCTGCAGCTCGTCCGGTTTAACTTGGCCCTGGGCTACAGCGGAGGCGTAGATACGGTCAGCGACCGCAGCGGCATCGACCTTACGGTTGGCCACCGCGAGGATGCTGGCGTCATGGGAGCCAGAGAAGATCACCCGTGAGAATAGTTTGTCCGGTTGATAGCCCGCCGCTTCCAAGCCGGCCTTGGGAAACAGGTGACCAGAGGCAGAGCTTGGATCGACGAAGGCGAACGTATGGCCCTTGAGGTCGCTCAGCTGTTTGATGCCGCTGTCCTTGCGCGCCACGATCTGGCTGCGGTAGGCACTCTTGCCGGCCTTTTTGGTGACGGCGACAGCGAACGCATCCACACCTGCTACCTGATGGGCCAAGACGTATGAGAACGGGCCCAGGTAGGCCACGTCGAGCTTGCCGGCGCGCAGCGCTTCGATCACGCCGTTGTAGTCGGTGGCTACGAACGGCTTGACGGGCATACCCAGCTGGCGCTCCAGATCCGCCAGGACCTGCTTGCTGCTTTCGATCATGGCCTGGGAGTCCTCGGAAGGAATCAGACCGATACTCAACGACGATTGTGCAGAAACCTGAGTGCAGGCCAACAGGGGCAACAGGCCAAAGCCGGTCAAACGAATCAGTTTGGCAAACGGGTTCATGGTGGACGTCCTGCAAGGTGGGGTGAAGGTCGCTCCACATTAGGGCTGTCACGTGACAGTCACAGCTTCAAATCACTATGCGTTTTCCCGCAAAACCATTGATGGAAGCTATGGATGTCTACGACCAAACTGCGCACCTTTCTCGCCGTTGCCCGCCAGGGCAGCTTCAGCGCGGGCGCTCGGGCCCTGGGCCTGAGCCAGCCAACGGTGACCACGCAGATCCTGGCGCTGGAGCGTGACTACAATGTCGAGCTGTTTCATCGTCGGGGCCGGCGCATCGAGCTGACGGTGGTCGGCCGCCAATTACTGCCAATTGCCCAGCAATTGGGGGTGCTGGAGCTCGAAGCGTTCAACCTGCTACGGGATTGCGGCAAGTTCAATCGCGGCCAGTTGAAGATTGGCGCGGTCGGGCCGTTCCATGTCATCGAGATGGTCGATGCCTATCGCCACCAGTACCCGCAGATCGACCTATCGATCAAAGTCGGCAACTCGGCCACGGTGCTGGCAGAGCTGAAAAACTACGTGACCGATGTCGGAGTACTCGCCGGCCTGCATGACGATCCTGCCTTCAGTTCGCAGCTGTATGCACGCCACCCGGTGGTGCTGTTTGCCAATATCGACCATCCCCTGGCGCGCTTCGATGAGATTTCTTTGCAGGCCTTGCAAGGACAACCTCTGCTGCACAGGGAACGCGGCTCCACGACCCGCCTGGCCCTGGAGAAGGCCTTGCATGAACACGAAGTAACGCCACGAGTGGTGATGGAGATCGGCAGCCGTGAAGCGCTGCGTGAAGCGGTCATTCGCGGGATCGGTGTCGGGGTGGTGTCGCAAGCCGAGTTCATTGCCGATCCACGGCTCAAGGCCATTCGCTTTTGCGCCGACCCGGTGTACACCGAAACCTACCTGTACTGCCTTGCTGAACGACGTAACAGCCAAGTCATTGGTTCGTTTTTGCAACTGGTGACCCGCAGGTCGGGCACTCCAGAAATGGTCGAACCACAGGCACGGGGTGATGGTCTGGATACGTTGCATGCCCAGCCTCCAACGCCCACAGCGTAAGCCCTATTGATTCGTAGCCGCTGCCGCCAGGCTGCGATCGGCCGTCACACGGGCTCGTCACGGTGACTGGATGACGACTGCTTCGCAGCCGATCGCAGCCTGGCGGCAGCGGCTACAACGGCCAGCTTGCCTGCTTAGTAGTAGGCGTTCTCTTTCTGACTGTGGTCAGTCACATCACGCACACCTTTGAGCTCAGGGATACGCTCGAGCAAGGTCCGCTCGATGCCTTCCTTCAAGGTGACATCGGCCTGCCCACAGCCCTGGCAACCGCCGCCGAATTGCAGCACGGCAATACCGTCTTCGACCACTTCGATCAGGCTGACCTGACCGCCGTGGCTGGCCAGCCCCGGGTTGATCTCGGTTTGCAGGTAGTAGTTGATGCGCTCGTTGACCGGGCTGTCTTCATTGACCATCGGCACCTTGGCGTTCGGTGCTTTGATGGTCAACTGGCCGCCCATGCGGTCGGTGGCGTAGTCGACCACCGCATCTTCAAGAAACGGCACACTCACCGCATCCAGGTAGGCGGTAAAGCTGGCCAGACCCACGGCAGTGTCTTCGGGCTTTTCTTCGCCCGGCTTGCAGTAGGCAATGCAGGTTTCGGCGTAGGTGGTGCCCGGTTGGGTAATAAAGATGCGAATGCCAATACCCGGGGTGTTCTGCTTGGACAGCAGATCAGCCAGGTAATCATGCGCGGCGTCGGTAATAGTTATGGCGCTCATGGAAGTTCCTCACAGACTTGTCGGCAGTTTACGCCAACCTGGCCGCCGAACAAAGTCCTAGTAATTCTGTCGGGAAAGCATGACAGGCGCCGGCGCGCCCTGCGCGGGCGTAAACCAGTCACTCAAGCGCCGGTACAAGCGCTTTTCCAGCAACAGGTAGCTGAGCCAGGACAACACTGCAATCAACGGCACGCACAGGCTGAACACGGCATAGGGGTTCAAGTCCAGGCGCTGACTGGCAAACCAGCCGGCATACAGCACCAGCACATGGATCAGGTACACCGAATACGAGCAATCACCGAGCGCCTTGAGCACTCGATTGCCCTTGAAGTAAGGCTCCAGTGACACGCAGGCCAGTACGATCAAGGCACTCGGCAGCCCCCAGTGCAGCACACGCCGCGACGCATCCAGGTAGTGGATCGCCACCCCGGCGCTCAGCAGGATCGCCAACGGTAACCACAAGCCCTGGGCGATCCAACCGCGCCGATAAAGTACGCCGATGCCAATGCCCAGCAAAAACTCATAGACGATGTTGTTGCGGTAGAAGTGATTGAGCAGCCCTGCCCGGGTCAACACTTCACTGAACAGCAGCAGTGCCGCCGCCACCACCAGCAAGCGATGCTGCTGGCGCACGAGGAACACCAGCGAGAACAGCAGGTAGAAAAACATCTCGTAGTTCAGCGTCCAGCCGACGTTCAAGGTCGGGTACTGGCCGTAGCCACCGGGATTTTCTGCGGGGATGAACAGTAACGACAGTACGAAGTGTTCAAGGTCAATTGCCTGGTGCGGCATCCACTGGCGTGCCGTGAGCAGCAACAACCCCATCAGTGCCGTGTAGAACCAATAGGCAGGAACGATACGCAGCGCCCGGTTGAGCAAAAAGCGCTTGGGCTCGATTGCCTTGTCACGGGTCGACAGGTAGATCACCAGGCCACTGATGACAAAGAAGACATCCACCCCCACGGCCCCACGGTCGACCAGAAACTGCCCGACCGGGCCACTGGCGTGGAAGTCGAAGAATATCTGCATGAAGTGATGGCAGACCACCACCCAGGCGGCGAGCGCGCGTAGCGCCTGAAGCGAAAACAACATCCGGATACCTGTGTGTAAATCCTCCTCAAGCCCTGGTTACAACCAGAGCCGCGTCAGAGGTCGGACCACAGGTTGCCGGGAAAGGTCAAATGACCTTCCCGGCGGTCGTGTTCAGAGGTTTTCGTAGCGGTTCATGTCCAGTACGCCCGCCTCTACCGTATCGGTCTCTTTGATGTAGGTGCTGAGGTCGTGGAAGTACTGCCAGAACTGCGGATGGCTGCGACGTACGCCCCAACGCATGACCACGCGCTCGAACTTGGCGGTGTCATCACGGGCCGCTTCCAGGTCTTCGACGAACTCCGGCACATCGCTGGCCGGCACGTTGAACATGAAGTTGGGATAGCTGCTCAGCACGCCGGGGTACAGGGTCAGGGTGTCCAGGCCCGGCTGGTAGCGATAGGCCTCACCGAGCATGAACGCGACGTTGCTGTGCGCACGGTTGCGCAGCAGGCTGTAGACCTGACGTTGGCCGCCCTGCCCCTCGATACGCAGCAGGGTGGCTTCGGGCAGTTGGTTGATCACCTTGAGCCCTGCCGCCGGGCGCGAGACCAAGCGGCTCAGGGTTTGCTCAACGTCACGGAACGCCTGATTCATTTGCGCACGCGAACAGTAGGCGCCTTGGCAACGGTTGATCGGGTCGGGGGCAGCATTGAGGCTACCGGTACGCTGAATCAACTTGAGGCCGAAGTCGCGTTTGGGATCCCGGACATCGAGCTTCAGGGCGCTAGGGGTATCGGTGTCGATGTCCTCGTAGTCCATCCACATCTTCACTTTGCCGCTGTTCTGGTACCAGTCGCTGAGGATTGCGCCGCGCTGCTCAGCTGGCATCAGGCGCAGGAAGTTGACCTCGGCACCGTTACGGATCAGGTCGAAGTACAAGCGTGTCTGTGCCTGGTGCGAGACGTTGCCGTACACATCGAAGTTGACCGCAAGCTGGTAGTAGGTGCGTTCGAACAGCGGGTAGTCGAACAGCCACATCGTCTTCGGTACATCGCCGATCAGGCCCTTGGTCACCGAGGCGCTGTCGAAGTGACGGAAAATGGTCAACAAGGCATTGTCGTTGCCAGCCCAGAGGGTCGACCAGCTCGGCGCAGGCTGGTCGGCGTACGCCTCGCGGCGCAGGTTTTCGTATTCGTTGCGCTTGTCGCGGTAGGCATGCCACAGCGACAGGATGCTGCCGACGTCGTCGATCTGTCCGGGCATGGCCAACAGTGGCGTGGCCTGACCGCGGTACTCGGCATCGGTCAGGTAGCGGTCGTGGATCGGTTCCTGGAACAGCGCCCAGAAGTGGTCACGAATCACGTCGGTGGCGATCTGGCCACGGCATACCGGGCCGCGAATGAAGGTCCGGACAAAGTACTCGGCGTTATCCAGCATGAACTGGTAACGGGCCACGGCCGGGATTGCTTCGAAGGTTTCGAAGGGGTTGGCGCGGTGGCGCGGGCCGTAGCCCGGGAGCGCCTTGGCGTGCCAGTCACCACTGTAGAACAGCTGCTTGACGCGTTTGAGCTTGTTCGGCCCCATCGGGTAGGTGATGTGGGTTTTATGCACGATCACGCCCTGCACCGGCATCAAGCGATAATAGAAGTCGGTGCCCGGCGGATCGTTCGGCCGACGCGTAGCGATCAGGTCAATGGCTTGGCCACTTGGCGTACGCGAACGCACCCACTGGAAAAAATGTCCCTGTTCACCGCCGACAAAATAAACATGGGCAAGAAACAGGTGCTCGTACAACCAGCGGCCGACCAGCGCCTCGGTCGAGCCGGGACGGTTCAGCAGTGCTTCCCAGTCGGCGATCTGCGCCGCCTCGGTGGCGCTGGGCTGGATCGGCTCGTGCTCTACCGGCGCACCTGCTGCCAGCCAGCGTTGCAGGGTCTGATACTGGGAATCGGTCAAGCCCGTGACAGCCAGGGGCATGCCCTCTTTGGGATGGGCACCGGCATAGGCGTCAAATTCGCCAGGCTGGGGGCACATGTTGTTGCGGTTAAGGCCCAGAACGATCTCTTCAGGCAACTTGGCATTGGGCGTCAACGGCGTCTTGTGACCCAGTTCGAGCATCCTTGCCATCAGTGCAGCCTGACTGCCCTGGTTGTCGAGCACCGAGTAAAAGCCCTTGCGCTGCCAGGCTTCAGTGCTGTCTGCGTCATAGAACAACCGGGTCGGGGCTACAGCGGCGCTGCGATCGCCTTGATACACCGGCACCTTGGAGGCGCCGCGCGAAGCACCCTCGGCACTGCCAAGGTTCAGCTGGCAGGCAGCATCGTTGCAGGCGTGGCAGGCCACGCATTTCTCGGTGAAGATCGGTTGGATGTCCCGGGTATATGAAATAGCCGAGCTCGATTGTGGGGCTTGCCCCAACGCCACGCCGCTGATGAACAGAGCGAAAGCGCCGGCAAGTAAGCGATGCACCATGTGCCGAATGTCCTGGGTATTGATAGCTTCACGATTCTACCGGTGCTGGCGGCGTGCCAACATGAATGAAATTCATGTAAATCTTCAACACGTCTAAAAACCGCGCAGCTTTGTTATTATTCCGCAACTTTTGTTTTCGCCCGACCAGGTAGTCCTATGTCTGACCGCAGCGCTCGTTTCCAAGCACTTCAGCAAGCACTCAAAGAGCGCATTCTGATTCTCGATGGCGGCATGGGTACTATGATCCAAAGCTACCGCCTCGAGGAACACGACTATCGTGGCACGCGCTTCGCCGATTGGCCAAGCGATGTCAAAGGCAACAACGACCTGTTGCTGCTCTCGCGCCCAGATGTCATTGCCGCTATCGAAAAAGCGTATCTTGACGCTGGCGCCGATATTCTCGAAACCAACACCTTCAACGCCACGCAGATTTCCCAGGCCGACTACGGCATGGAGTCGCTGGTCTACGAGCTGAACGTCGAGGGCGCGCGCATCGCCCGCCAGGTGGCCGATGCCAAGACCCTGGAAACCCCGCACAAGCCGCGCTTCGTCGCCGGCGTGCTCGGCCCTACCAGCCGCACCTGCTCGATTTCCCCGGACGTCAACGACCCCGGCTACCGCAACGTCACCTTCGATGAGCTGGTAGAGAACTACATCGAGGCCACCCGTGGCCTGATCGAGGGCGGCGCCGACCTGATCCTGATCGAGACCATCTTCGACACCCTCAACGCCAAGGCGGCGATCTTCGCCGTGCAGCAGGTGTTCGAGGAAGACGGCATCGAACTGCCGATCATGATCTCCGGCACCATCACCGACGCCTCCGGCCGTACCCTGTCGGGGCAGACCACCGAAGCGTTCTGGAACTCGGTGCGCCACGCCAAGCCGATTTCCGTGGGCCTGAACTGCGCCCTCGGCGCCAAGGACCTGCGCCCGTACCTGGAAGAGCTG
>RCUT01001741.1_pt1 | contig 10114 bp, 7 predicted proteins | sample 2166171 | NCBI WGS metagenome assembly RCUT01 (sample SAMN09932757, study PRJNA488358) | compost metagenome | isolation source: compost soil in 4-hydroxybenzoic | place: Germany: Experimental Botanical Garden
TGGCAGAAAATGCGCTCTCCCCAGCGGCGGGCTTCTTCCAGGTCCCGGGTACTGCAAACCTCGAAACGGGAAAGGACGGCGTCGGGTGGCGTCGCGGACAAGAAAGCTAGATGTTCCATAAGGCTAATCCTCTGCTCCACGGCTACGGAACAGACTGTTGTCTGTGCAAGGCGCGCGAACCGATTTGTTTTTTAGAGATTCGGTTCTGCTTTTTCGCGTAACGGGATGGATGAATCATTGGCCGCGAGCGTTATTTTTCGATAACGCCCGCTCCCGTCATTCGCACAGTAATCCACGCAAGAAGCATGCCCTCCTAGCGCCGGGTTCGACAGGCGGCAAGCTGCCCGAAGAACTATCGAACACGGACCGTCCGCCCCGCCAAAACCCTGGAGTCCGGGCAAAAATATCGATGACGCCGAAGACGGCTGCCCGACTCAGGGGGCCGAGGGTGTCCGATCAGCGGCAACCAGCACGAACAGCAGGCGAGCCGGAGTGTTACTCGCGTTACGCCAGGCATGACGTGTTCCCATCTGTACCACCAGGTCGCCACGCTGCAACACACTGGTGCATCCATCGTCGAGCTCGAGGGTGATCTCACCGTCCAGAACCACCCCGTAGTCGATGGTGTCGGTGCGATGGAAGCCCGGCGCATCGGCTTCGAAGAGCTCCCCAAGACCGGGCAGGCGCTCGCACAGTTCAGCCGCCGCCGCATGGGGGTCGAAACCCTCGATGACCTGGTCGGCGGGCGGGAAGGTCACCAGCATGGCGCTGGTACCGCCGGGCCCGGGCACCACCGAGGCCAGCGGTCCCGCCGATGCCGGGGCTTCACCGCTGATTCGCGGGGAGGCCCCGGTCTGCCATACCACCGCCGCCGAGAAGCCCGGCGAATGAACGAAGGATTCGGTGCCAGGCAAGGGGCCGGTGCTGACGACACGGGAACGGCCGGCACTGTCGTGGCCGGTGACGATGCGTTTGACGGACATGCTGGAGCCTCCCTCGGCAGGTACAGGAAAAAGGCCACCGACGCATCGCGAACCGCTCGATGCGCCGATGGCGAAAGTCACTCAGGAATGGACGATGTGGAAGTTGACGAAACCGCTGGCCTGGGACTGGATGTCCTCGAGCGCCTCGTTGAGCCGCTCCAGCGGATAGGCCCGCTCTTCCAGCCAGGACAGGTCCACGGTCCCGGCCTCGATCATCCGCGCCATTTCCTCGCCCTCGGTGGTGGTGAACCAGAGGGAACCGATGTACTGCCACTGGGCGCACATGAAGGGGTGCGGGTCGATCGGGATCGGGCCGGCCACACCGCCGATCTGCACGATGCGGCCACCCCGGGCGACCACTTGCATGGCATCGACGGACAAGGCCGCGGGCGCCTTCGCCCCCAGGGTATCGAGCATCGCGTCGACGCCTTCCGGGCAGTGTTCGCGCACCTGTTCGGACACCGGCCGGGAGCCGATGGGCAGGCCGATGACCCGCTGCGGCGCGAGCGCCTCCAGCCGTTCGAGGGCCGCGCGGTCGCGGGCCGCCACCAGCACCTTGGAAGCCCCGAAGGCCAGGGCCAGCAGCGCCGCCCCTACGCCCAGGGTGCCCGAGGCCCCCAGGATCAGCAGGCTCTGACCGGGACGCAGCGCCGACTTGCGGATCGCCGAGTAGGCGGTGCCCAGATAGCCGAGGCGAGTGGCCTGGGCACTGCTGAGATTGGCCGGCAGGCGCACCAGGTTGTTGGCCGGCGCGGTCATGAACTGCGCGTATCCGGCATAGGGATACTGGCTGAAGACTTGCTGCGAACCCGGGCCGAACCCGAAGTAGCCGAGGAAGGTGTAGGCGCCGCAACGCGGGGCCTCGCCCTGCTTGCAGAATCGGCATTGGCCGCAGCCGACGCCCGGGTTCACGTAGACCCGGTCGCCCGGCGCGAAATCGCGAACCTTGGCGCCCACGGCGGCGACGGTGCCGGCGCTGTCCAGGCCGAAGATCGCCGGCAGTTTCGGCAACGGCAGGAAGGGGTACCACTCGGGGAAATAGGTGGTGACATTCTTCAGGTTGGGGATGATCCCGCTGGCTTCGACCTTGACCAGGACATCGTAGTCGCCGGGGGTGGGGACGGCGACGTCGTCAATGGTGAAACGGCCACCGATCTCGTGCAGGCGCGCGGCCTTCATATTCGACATGACAAGGCTCCTTCGGCCATGACCGGTGCAGTCCCACCGTGTCTGGCCTATTCGTTCTGTTGGGGTAACCGAGGCGTATCGCCGCCGGTGGATGTCCGGCTCGCCCCGCCATGAGGACGGGGCGGGCCTGTACTCAGCGACCAGCCTTCTGCAGGGCCTGCAGCGAGAAGTCGCTGGCCTTGGCGTCGAAGTTGGTCTTCCAGGTCGCGGTATCGATCAGGGAAACCGTGGCATGGTTGCGCTGGAAGTCGATGACCGCCACGCCGGTGGTCCGGGCGTCGCCCTCACCCTTGTTGAGGTAGGAGTGGGTCTCCATGAACTTCCAGAACTCGCCCTTGCGGTCATAGGCTTCGACGTAATAGAAGCGCGGGTACTTGGCGTCCATGTACATCACTTTCTTGCTGTACGGGTGGACCGACGGGGTGGTGGCCTCGATGACATAGACCTCGCGCGGTTCGAAGCCATCGTTGTTCATGTTCCAGTACGGCGGCTGGTTCTCCAGCACCGGGTATTTCTCCGCGAAGTCGCCGCCTTTCGGGTTCCACAGCCCGGTCTTGCCGTTGGCCACGGCGAGGACCCAGCGCTTGCCGACCAGCTTGTAGCCGGGGTACCAGCAGGGACGTGCGTTGAACATGTCCAGGTCATCCTGCAACTGGTCGGAGGAGCCGATCGGATCCATCCACGCGCCGCCGGAAAGCCGGCGAACACGGCGAACGGCGGGAATGTACGCCCACACGTCAGGCACCTTTTCGGAGTCGTACATCACGGTGTAGGTGCCCACCCCTTTCATGTCGGAAGGGGACTTGAAATACAGCAGCTGGCGGCCTCGCTCGCTGCCGTCGCCTTCCACGGCCTTGTCGCCGGTCAGGCGGCCGTTCATCTTGTAGCGCGTGAACTCGCCCACCGCGTCGGCGTGGATACCCGTCTTGCCATCCACCAGCAGCTGGACGAACAGCGGTACCTGGGACACATCGCCCACCAGTTGGCCGAGGTGCCAGTTCCAGATGAGTTTCTCGGCCGCCTGCGGGTCCTTCTCATCGACATTCGGGAAAGGCATCCCGGCCGACCAGCCGTCCACCCGGCAGGCTTCCTTGTTGATGGTGGCCTTGCCTTCGTTGGCCTGGGAGGCCTTGGCCCAGGCCGGGTCCAGCGGCACTTCCTGAGACTTGACGAGGGGCAGCTTCCAGCCGTTGTTGCGGATGCGCCACTCCATCTTCTCGGTGAGCAGGCTGGCGATGCTGTGCCCTTCGAAGGTGTCGTTCTTGATCTGGTCGATGTTCTCGGCGGATATCACGGTGCCGGCCGGCAGTTCTGCCGCGAGAGCCGGAAGCGAGACGCTGCAGGCTGCAACGAGGCTGACGGCCAGGGTGTGCAGGGCGAAACGGGATGCGCTCATGGTGAGGACTCCGGTTGGGGGGTCAGAACAGGTAGGTCAGGCTGGTGTAGACCTGATCGCGGTTGTGGAAGTAACCGAACAGCGTGGTGCCGTCGCAGGTCGCGCCGTTGCCGGGCGGGCACTTGTCGGGATCGCGCGATTCGTCGTTCCAGAAGGCGTCGTACTCGACCTTCCAGCGCCATTTGCTGGACAGCTCGAAGGTCACGGAAGGAACCGCGAAGCCGCCGCCATTGCTCAGGTCGGCGCCGAGCACCAGGTTCGGCCGGATACGGCCGCTGTTGTAGCTGAAGTCGAAGATGGTGGTGGCCAGGACCGTGTGCTCCTTGACCTTGCCGCCCCAGCCGACGCTGTAGAGCAGGTTGTCGTCCTCGTCGAAGTTCTGCACCCATTTGTCGAACAGCTGCACGGAGAAGAACATCGGCTTTTCCGTGCCCAGCAGGCTCTGGGTGAAGGCGAAGTTCTTGTCCATGCGCAGCATCATGGCGAGTACATCCTTGCGCGTGAAACCGTCGAATCCGGGCGCGATGAGCTGGCTGAGCAGGGTCGGGGTGGCCGCCTCGAACTGGTAGGGCGCGTCCTTGATGTAGGCCATCTCGGTGCTGAACACCGCATCGGCCCAGTCTGAGTAGCGGCTGGCGGTGAAGCCGAAGATATCCACGATCGGGTAGATGATCTCGCCGGCGACGCCACGGGTCTGGTCCGTGCCCTGGGTGACCGCGCCGGACGGCAGGTCGGGCCGGCCGATCAGCGCCAGGTTGTCCGAGGCATTGAGGATCGGCGCGTTGTAGAAGGTCTTCAGGTACGACAGCGAATAGTTGGTATCGCCCAGCATGCCGCTCCAGCGCAGGCCGCCGGTCCAGTCCTTGTAATCGCCTTCGTCGTTCTCGAAGTTGTACGGGTCGACGTTGCGGAAATCGACACCGGCATAGGGATGGCTCGACCAGCGACCACCGTAGATATCGATCTCGGTACCGATGTCCTGGGTGCGGTCCAGGCCGGGACGGACGAAGGCTTCGATTCCGCCCTCCAGCTCCGGCACGTCGATGTTCATCTTGACGATGTTGTTGGTCTTGCGCAGCTCCTCGTTGGCCGGTTCGAGGAAGTTGCGCCAGGTGTAGTCGAAGCCGTGCACCAGGTCGTTGGCGGCGAAGAAGTCGGTCTCGCCCCAGGCCAGCTGCTGCTTGCCGATCCGGAAGGAAGTGCGCTCGCCCACCGGGAAATCGACATAGAGCTCACGGATCTCGGCCCTGTTGTAGAGGTCCATGATGTCGCCGCGGCCATCGGCCTCGCGGTGGTTGTTGGCGCCCATTTCCTCCAGGTGCTCGAGGAAGTCGGTCTTGAATTCGCGCACGCCGCGCAGCTTGGCGACCACGGAGACACTGTCGGTGGCCTGCCAGTCCAGGTTGAGGCGCGCGGTGCTGCGCGCCATGGACAGCTTGCCCCGGTCGTTGTAGCCCGGGGTGTCTTCCCAATTCTTGGCGTTCCAGGACATTTCCTGGCGCAGGTAGCCGTCGATCTTGACGCTGTCATCGGCCAGCAGCGGCATGGCGATAGTGCCCAGGGCGACCGCCAGGGCGAGCTTGTCGAGCGGCGCGCGCGAACGCGCGGCCGGAATGCGGGACTTGTTCATGTTATCTCCCAGAAGTGGTGTGGCAGCGTGGAACCGATGGTTCTTGTTGTTATCTCGTCTCAGGCCTGCTGAAACGAGGAAGGTGAAACACTGGCGGCCGGCACCTCGCGGCGATCGCCGAAGATGAAGCGCGGGCGGAACACATAGAGCAGCGCCGGCATCACGAACAGGGCGGAGAAGGCCGACACGCTCAGCCAGATGGCCATCAGCAGGCCCATCTCGGCCTGGAAGCGCAGCGACGACACCCACCACAGCAGGGTGCTGACGATCAGCACGCTGGCGGTGACTATCACCCCCATGCCCGAGGAGTGCAGCGCCAGGCGGATGGCCTCTTCGGCGCTACGGCCGGCGGCGACTTCTTCCTTCACGCGGTCGGCGATGTAGAAGGCGTAATCCACCCCCAGACCGATGCCGAGGGCCGCCACCGGCACGGTGTTGATGTTCATGCCGATGCCCTTCCAGGTCATGAAGGCGAAGGTCAGCATGTTGGAGATGATCACCGGCACCATGAACACCATGCCCGCGACGCTGGAGCGGTAGACCAGGGTGCAGAGCACCGCGAGCACCAGCAGGGCCAGGGCGATGGCTTCGATCTGGCTGGAGAGAATGATCTCGTTGACCGCCGCCATGACGCCGATCAGCCCGCCGGCCAGGTGCCACTGGCCTTCGGCCAGCGGGTGGGTGGCGATGAACTCCTTGACGCGGGCCACCGCGGTGCGAATGGTCTCGCCCTGGCGATCACGGAACATCAGGGTCACCGAGGCATTGGCGTACTGGTTGTCGGCGAAGCGGGACATGTCGCCCGGCTCCGACACCGAATCGAGCATGGCCACCAGGCTGGCGTTGATCGCGCCGCTGTCGCCCAGTTCCAGGTAGCGCGGGTTGCCCTCGCGCAGGCTGCTGTTCACGTGCGGCAGCACATCGGAGATGGACAGCGAGCCGCCCACTTCCGGCTGGGCCTCGATGAAGCGCTGGAAGGCGTTCATCGCGTGCAGCGCCTCGTTGCCCTTGACCAGGCCCGGCTGGTTGTCATCGCCGAGCACCACGAACATCCGGTCGACACCTTCGAAGCGGCTGTTGATCGCGGCGGAGTCACGGTTGTAGGTCGACTCCGGCCAGAGGATCGGCGAACCCGGATTGGCATCGCCGATCTTCAGGTTCAGCGAATAGAGGCCGGCACACAGCACCACCAGCAGGCTGGCGCCCAGCACCACGTAACGCGAGCGCGACAGGCTGACCCGCACCGCCAGGTCGAGCACCTTGCGCAGCAGCGGCAGGCAGTCGATCGGATGGGCCACACCGTGGGGCTTGCGAATGTAGGACAGCATCACCGGGGTGAGGATCACCGCGCTGACCGTCAGGGTCGACACCCAGACCACCGCCAGCACCGTGAGCTTCTGCAGCATCGGGATCGGGCTCAGCGCCACCACCGCCATGCACGCGGCGTCGGCGATCACCCCCAGCATGCCCGGACGGAACAGGTCCGACAGGGCGACCCGCGCGGCGATGCGCGAGGCATCGGCGCCGGGCGGCAGCAGCTCCAGTTCGTCATCGAAGCGATTGACGATCTGCACCGAGTGCGACACCGCCCGCGAGGTGATCAGCATCGCCACCACGATCACCAGCGGCTCGAAACTGATGTTCAGCAGCCGGCAGATGCCCAGCGCCCAGATCGCGCTGACCAGGCCCGCCAGCAGCGGCAGGGTCAGGCCGCGCCAGGTGCGCAGCAGGACGAAGAGCATCACCAGGGTCACCAGCAGGGCGGCGGCCACCAGCTGGATGGTTTCCGGCAGGTAGTGCCCCACCCAGCCGTAGAGGATCGGGTCACCCACCACGCGGATGTTCACGCTGCCGTCGTCGACCTTGGCGATCAGGTCGCGGATCTCGTGGAAGACCTTGGTGTAGTCCACCTGCTGGTCGATGAAGTCCACGGTGATCAGCGTGGCCTGCAGGTCCTTCGACACGAAGGGGCCGTAGACCAGCGGGTTGCGCAGCACCGCCTGCTTCAGCTCGGCCATTTCCTCGGCGTTGGCCGGCAGGTCCGGCCACATCAGCGGACGGCTCTCGATGCCGGCGGTGGAGGCGCGCACCTCCTTGAGCTTCTTCGAGGCCAGGGAAGTGATCTGGTACTGGTTGACCGCGGACACCTCACGCAGGCCCAGGGTCACGGTGCGGACCTTGTCCAGCACGTTGGCCTGGAAGATATCCCCCTGGTCCACCTCGAACATGATGGTGACCATGTTCGAACCGCCAAAGGTGTCCTTGAACTTCTCGTGGGTCTTCACGTACTCGTGGCGCGAGGGCAGCATGTCCTCGAATACGGTACGGACCTCGATATGCAGGGCGAACCAGCTCAGCACCAGTGTGAGCAGGAACAGCACACCGGCCACCCAGGTACGCCGGCGGATGCAGAAGTCGGCTATGCGCTCGATCATGTTGTGTTCTCGACTGAAAGGGGTCTGGGGAGATTTCATGGCTGCAGCTCCGACCAGCGCTGGCCGTTCCAGCGGCCGATATCGGCGCCGGCCAGCCAGATGTCCGGCCCGACGGCCAGGGCGCGGGTGTGCCAGGCACGGCTGCGCTCATCCAGGGCACCGGCCTTCCAGCCCTCTTCCCCACCGGACGCCCAGTGCCCGAGCGCGCCGCTGACGAACCAGCGTCCCTGCTGCGCAATCCAGAGGACGTCGAACAGGTGGTCGGTCATCCCCAGGTCGACGCTTTCCCAGCTGTGGCCGCCATCGCGGGTAACCAGCAGGGTCCCTTCCAGGCCAACGGCGACACCGTTCTGCGCATCGCGGAACTGCACCGACATCAGCGAACCGGGAACCGGCGGCTCCGGCTCTTCCCATTGGCGGCCCTGGAGATCGCCGATCAGGATCCGGCCGAACTCGCCCACCACCACCAGGCGGCCGTCCTCGAGAATGGCCACGTCGTTCCAGGCCACATCCTCCTCCTCGCGCAGGCGCTGCCAGCTCTGGCCGTAATCGCGGCTGATCAGCAGTGCGCCCATCTCGCCGGTGGCGATGGCCACGCCACCCTGGGCGATTCGCACCCGATTGAGCTTGTTCGCCACGTCCGAGCGCGGCACGCCGGTGGCTGCCTTCCAGCTCTCACCCGCATCCTGGCTGTACAGGACCACGCCATCGTTGCCGACCGCCACGGCATGGCTGGTATCCCAGATGGCGATGTCCTGCAGCGTGAGCTCGGTGGGCGTCGGCAGCCGCTTGATGGCGCCATCGGCGGCGATCGCCAGGATCTTGCCATTGGAGCCACTGGCCCAGACGTCGCCCGTGGGCGTGAGGGCAAGACCGTAGAAATGATCCCGGCGCTCCAGCGCCGGCGGGGTGACGGTCCCGCCGACCGGCTGCGGCTTGATGAACAGCCCGGCCCAGAGCAGACCGGCGATGATCGCCCAGGGCAGCACCGCCAGCAGCGCCTTGCTGGCGCGCTGCGCGGCACTCGGTCGCGAGATCCGCAGGGATGTGGATTGATCGATGTTGCTGAGATTTGACATAGGGCGAGTCCACGGTTTCTGCGTCGATTTCTTGTGGTGGATCGCCTGACAAGGCAGGCAACTCAACTCTAGGTACGCCCCGTCAGGCGAACTATCCCGTCACTGCATGGCTTGTCCCCCGGGCGCAGATATTCATGTCCACCCACGGCAACGCGCGGATAACAGAACGCCCCTGGAAGGGGCGTGCGGCAATGGATGGGAAAAGCGGTGCGGCGCAGCCGCTCACAGCCTGAAACGGCCCACCAGGGTATTGAGCCGTCCTGCCAGGACCTGTAGGTCCTGGCTGCGCTGGCGCACCTGGCCGGCGCTCCGGGATGCGCCTTCCGCCGAGTCGGCGATGCTCACCAGGCTGCGGGACAGCTGTTCGCTGGTGGCGGCCTGCTGCCCGGTGGCGGACGCGATCTGCTGACTCATCTCGCGCATCCGCCCGATCATCCCGGTGATGCGGTTCAGCACCGCATCGGCATCCCGGGCGCTGGCGACGTTGGCCTGGGAACCGAGCCGGCTCCTTTCCACCATGCCCACCACTATCTGCGTGCGCTCCTGGATCATCGCAATGCTGCGCTGCACCTCCTCGGTGGAACTGTGCGTGCGCAGCGCCAGGGCGCGGACCTCATCGGCCACCACCGCGAACCCGCGGCCCTGTTCGCCGGCACGGGCCGATTCGATGGCGGCGTTGAGCGCCAGCAGGTTGGTCTGGTCCGCGATCGAGCGGATCACCGCCACCACGCTGCCGATGGTCTGGCTGGCGTCTTCCAGCTCCCCGGCGAGGGCGAATATGTCCTCCAGCAGTTCGGCGTTCTGGCTGATCCCGGCACTCAACGCGGCAACCGTGCCCAGCCCCTGGACCACCGCCCGGTCACCCTCGCTGGTGGCCTGGGCGGCCTGCCCGGCATTGCCGGCCACCTCTTCGACGGTGGCGGCCATCTGCTGCATGGCGGCGGCCAGCTGGCCGATCTCGTCGCGCTGGGTATCCACCCCGGCACCGGCGGCCTCGCTTTCGCGCTGCAGCGACTCGGAGGTCCGGTGCAGGGTCTGGCCGGTACCCTGGATCTCGCCCACCAGTTCGGCCAGGGTGCTGATGAAGCGATTGAGTTCCCGTGCCAGGGTCGCCAGCTCGTCGCGGCCCTCGACAGGCAGGCGGGCTCCCAGGTCCGCCTCGCCGGCGGCCAGTTGCCGGACGGCCTGCACCACGGCATCCAGCGGGCGCGTCAGCAGCTTGCCGAGCAGCAGGATCAGGCCGCCCGTCAGCAGCACCGCCACGCCGCCAAGCAGCAGCAACTTGAGCGCCAGCGCCTTCACCCCGCCCAGCAGCGCCGCGCTGGGCAGGGCGACGCCGAAGGACCAGGGTGTGGCGGTCTCGCCGATGGCCACCGGCACCGCCAGCATGAACACTTCCTCCT
>RCUT01001744.1_pt1 | contig 10106 bp, 8 predicted proteins | sample 2166171 | NCBI WGS metagenome assembly RCUT01 (sample SAMN09932757, study PRJNA488358) | compost metagenome | isolation source: compost soil in 4-hydroxybenzoic | place: Germany: Experimental Botanical Garden
TCACCAAGGGTGGTCATGCCCGCGTGGTCTTCCTGAATGAGAAGCTGCGCCGGGAGATCGAGCGCCATCGGACGGACTGGCCAGAGAAGCGGGATGCCGATGCACCACTGCTGGTGACACAGAAGCGGACGGCGTTCTCCGCAAATACCCTCTGCCAGTTAATCGGACAATTATATAAGAGCGCCGGTCTCGACGGGGCGACCTCGCATAGCGGTCGCCGCTGGTTCATCACACGACTTGCACATTCCGGTGTCAGCCCGAAGGTCATCATGACGCTGGCAGGCCACCGCAACTTGACGACCACACAACGTTACATCGATGTACGGGACGACATGATGAAAGCGGCGGTCGATTTGCTTTGATCGTCGCCCATTCCGGTATGGCAAAAGTTCGCTCAACGAACTTTTCTGAGGAACACTATAGGGGCTTGGCGACCTCGATCCGCTTTGGCTTTGCGCCCCAGCAGGCCGCTTCGAATTCCTTCTTATCAAGCGAATGAGAACCTGCCTTCATGCGCAAACCAAGCTGGCCAAATTTTTCAACGAGCAGTTCATGTCCCTTCCGCATCTTTTCCGTCCGGTCGTCGTCACCGTTTGCGAACGTGCTTTCGCCTGACAGTTCTTCCAGAACCATGTTCCAGCAGGTCATGGACGAGTAGCCGAGTGAGATGGCTTGCAACACGAGATAGGTGTCTTCGCCATGTGTGCGGAAGCTGGAATCGGGAAGCAACGGTTTCCGCCCCTCTTTCTCGAAGTTTCGGACAACGATCATGCTGCCTTTCAGGTCCGTGCTTTTCTTGAAGACGTGATTGGTCATATAGGGGTTTCCGGGGGCATTAAGCTCCTTGCTGAAAGGAGCCTTCCTCCCATAGATCGGGGCAAAAACATCAACGCCATCGTAGGCATCTTTCCCGTTCGCGGCCATTTCCGCAAACAGACGATAGCTGCTGTTATGGCTTTCGGCCTGCATCAGCACGGCATCGTCATCCATGATGATGCCCCAATCGAAATCGCTGGCATATAGCTGCTTGAGGCAATCGATACGGTTTTCGATTAGGATGCGAGGACCGACGCGCGTAATGCCACCGCCATGCTCCGAAAGCAGACCAAGCTCTTTGCTGGCGGCAACTTCCTCGTTGGTCCAGTTCGACGCAATGACTTGAACCGGAATATCGGTCATGTGCCGCCACCATTCGAGTTGCCATTCGAAATCGAATTTCCGGTCGGCTCGGTGTCCGGGATCATCAGGCAAAAAACTCGTGATGAAGGCACCGAATGCGCGTCTGCTGGAGGACGGCGTGGCCGGGAATATGGTCTTTGCGCGTCTGTTCTTATCGATCAGCTTGTAGTTTCGGGGCCGCGGCTCGGACGACGATGACGATGCGACTGGCGTTGTTAAAACTGGTGATTTCGATGGATTTCTCCCTTTCGGACCTGATGGCGGCGTGGGAGAAACCGGCGGCGGAACCAGCGCGGCGACAAAATCCTCGCATACTTGGGTCCGGGCCATAGAAACCCCGAGGACCATCGGAGAGACATATTCGAAGTGATCGCCGCCTGCAAACGTGTGGTCGATGCAAAAAGCTGCGTCGGCAACATCGCTGTCGGCGATATAGCCGGCCAGGTCTTCGCCATAGGCGGAAGCGGTTTTCCAGAACGCAGCGATGTCGGCCAGCGAAAGCTCCATCTGTGCGTCAAGCGCAGTTGTCGGCGCGGCGAAATCCAAAAAGGGATAGGACAGTCCAGAATATCCTTGTGCACTGGTGAAGCCGACTTCCAGCGCCGCGCCGTCGGAGAGCCACTGGAGACGTTTTGGCGTCGGGTCGGCGGTAAGCTGCGCACCGTTGGACCTCTTGAACAAGGCGCTAGCCATGTCGAGGTTGTTGGCCGAAGCTTTCATTCCCGTGCATGTCGCCCGAAAATGACGTGTTCTCTGTCCGAGCTTCGCACCCTGCCGCAGCCTTTTGTCCGAATAATTCGCGATTGGTCGAAGCCCCAACCGCGTTTGTGCCGTTGCATCATCAACGATGGAAATGCCCTGATCGTCAGCCGATATGCGCCATTGGTAATCATGCTGGAATAGCTGCCGAAAGGTTTCAGCATCGGGAAGTTCAAGGACAAGCTGCCCTTTACCTTCCAGTTCCGGGAGGGCGTGAGCAAGCGTAACGGTGGCATTTGTGAAACGGTTTGCATCCGACAGGAAGCGCAGTTTTGTGACGGGGCCATTATCGGTTGCTTCGTTCCAGATCGCGATCAACTGGAGTTTGCCGGTATTGGACGGCTTGCACGTGCCGACGATGAGGTCGACTGCCCGAAACAGCGGATAGAGTGGGCGACCGGCAAGCGGATGATCGTCGGGCTTCCTGTTGCCAGCGACTTCGAGCAGATACTTGTCGATGGTCTTTTGATCGTCCTCGTCGCGGACGTGGACAAGGAAGGTCTTGCCGCCTTCGGAAAACAGCAGGGAGCGATGAAAGCCGTCGGCGAGCGTCACGCCCGGCAGGGCCTTCTTGACGATCCGCGACTGCTTTAATTCGCTGGTGATCATGTCGAGGCGGGAAGACCGGAGCTTTTGCGCTTTAGTGGCCGCTGGACGTGCGAAGTGATCCACCGCAACTTTGTAACGCCCGGAAATGCCGCCGCCTTCTGCCAGCCATTGGCTCAACGGAGTCTTGCCTTTGATTTCTGATGCAAGTCTCAGAACGTTGCTGATCTCGCTACGCCAGCTTTTGCTGCGGTCTTCCGAAAAGACAAGTTCAGTCAGGGCGTTATAAGGGTTTTCCTTGGTGACCTTGCTCAGGGTCTTGCCGCGATCATCAAGAAATTCCTCGAACGCCGACATGTCGCGGCGGATTTCTTCACCGAACTCAAAAAGCTTCTCCAGAGCCGCGTACAGCAGCTTTTGGCCGTCGTTGTCGTGCTTTTCGAACGCGTCGGCGGCGGCGACCACGCTCCGAAATTGGTTCTTGTACTGATCGAGAACGGAAACGGTTGGTTCTTTCTTAACGGCTTTGCCCATTGGATGCTCGCGATGATTTCATCAACTTTCCTGCAATCAAGCCGTGCAGGTCTTAAAAAATTGCAGCGGGTCAGCCGGACAAGGATCTTAAGGTTATTCAATGCTTTCCACGAAATCTCCGCACGCCGTCTACACGCCATCCATCACCGCCGAATTCGCCAAGATCGGGCATTCACAGCACCTGAAGCGAACCTATGCATTCCATGAGCGAGACCTGAATTTTCTCGACCCGAACAGCAGCCTGTTCCACTATCCCTATGCGCTCTACAGCGCAGGACAAGCCGCCAAGAATGACAGTGCAGCGAAGCACACAAGCTCGGTCAGCACTCGCGATAAAGGCAAGACGACGATCATTGGAGACAGCGGCGGTTTTCAAATCCAGCAGGGGACCATTGAATTTGCTGGCGAGGAAACCTGCGAACGCATGCTGCGCTGGCTTGAGCGGCACGCCGACTTTTCCATGTCGCTTGACTTCCCGACAGGGGGCATCTCGCCCGGAAATGTTGCCCCACATGTGGCTCGGCTCATCGCCGCCGGACACCCTCTCCAAGCACAGAGTGCCGCAAACGGCCTGTCAATGGATTTCAACGCTTGCCTGATGCAGTCGCTGCTCAATCTCGATTATTTCGTCCAGCATCGCACGCCCGGAGCGACGAATATTCTGAATGTCATCCAAGGGCGCACTGAGCGCGAAAGCAAGGTCTGGTACGATGCAGTGAAGGGCTACGGGCTGGAAGGCTGGGCATTCGCGGGAGCGCATCAGAGCGCGTTCTCGATGGCGGTGGCCCGTTTGCTCGACATGTATGATGACGGTCTGTTGCAGAATGCCCGGTGGATACACTTTCTTGGCATTTCCACGCTTGAGCCGGCCTACTTGTTCACGACAATCCTTCGCTGTCTGCGTCGGTTTAATCCGGACATCGGTATCTCCTTCGACACATCGAGCCCGTTTCTTTCAGCGGCCAACTTCAACATGTACGTGTCGTTCCGCTTCGACAAATATGGCTGCGCTCTAACGCCGCTGGCGTTCGCTGAACATGCACGTACCGATGATAGTCGGACAATCAATGAGATGGCGCGCGACCTCGCGAGAGAGGCCACAATAAGACGTGCCGGTATGCCCGAGTTTAGTTTCACGCCGCTCCCCGTCGCGACGGCCATCGGTTCAAAGGTGACGGTTGCCGAGATTTGCGAGATTCGGGATGGCAAGCTGCGTGTTACCACGGATGGTGTTTGGATTTTGATGAACCACAACGTCGAGGTCTTCAAGCGGGCACTCGAGGCTCTCAACCGCAGCTTTGATGAAAATCCGCTGGATGATGATATGCCGGTGCATGTGCGTGCGGCCAAGGTCGCTATCGAGAAGATTTTCGAGGAGCGTGTCTTGAAAGGCATGTCTGCTGCCAGAGACCTGCTGCGGGAATGCACCACTCTATTGGACGTATTCGCCGAACTGAGGAGCTAAGCCAAATGGGCAACAGTTTGCGGTCGTCGCAAAAGTCTCTACTCTGCAATGTCAGCGAATATCAGACGCAAAATCGGATAAAAACTCGGGAGTTCTGGAACCTTTAGTCTGGTATTGGAATCGCGCGCCGATCGCTTCAGAGTTTCCGACACGACCAATCCAAAAGGGGGCAGGAAACGGGCAATTTATTCTGCAATTTACGCGTTTGCTATTTCGGGTTGTGGGTGTTATCTAGAATAAGCTAGATCTTGGGAGGCAATTATGGCTGCTGAAATTCCTGCTGTTTTTTACTATCAGTCCGCTCTAGCCGATATGCACTTGGTGCCGTTGCGGGAGCAAAAGCTGACTTTCACTGAGGCAACAACATCTGAAGCTATTGCCGAGTGGGAAAGAAGAATGAGGTCCGAGGTTGGTCTGAACGCGGATATTTCTAATATCATCGGAACGCTCAGCATTAGTGGCTGCGGCGGGGTCGGTGGCGGAAACGATGACTGTGATAATTGGAATTAGTCTCGGATGAACCCACGATCGGTTCTGATCGTATCCGTCAGAGGTGATCTACACGCCGCGGTAGTGCAAAATTCTCTGAGTAAAGACTTTGGGGCCGACTGCTCCATCTTCGAAGTTGACACCATTGCTTACCGCAACAAGATTAGCCTAAATTTTGGTGATTTTGGTCCAGAGTTTGAGTTTCTAGACTCCGCAGGGCGGTTGCGGCGTGCGTCAGAGTTTGATGTTCTCTGGTGGAGAAGAGGCAGCCGCAAACAATCGCTGAGTGACTCAGGCCTTGGCGAGGCGGAGATTGATCTTATCAATAATGACTGCACGGCAGCTTTTCGCGGCGGCCTCACGGCAGGATTCGGAGGGCTATGGGTGAACCACCCAATAGCGACAACGAATGCTGAAGACAAAATCTATCAACTGGCGCAAGCGGCTGCTGTTGGACTGAAAACTCCTTTTAGTCTCATCTCGCAGAACCCTGAAAGAATCCGCGAATTTATCGAGCAAGTTGGCGGAAAAGCTGTGATAAAGACATTGCGGGGCACGCCTTTGCGGAACCTCCTGTCTGCCGTCGTCACCTCTGAGACCTTCAACAATTCTACAGCCTATGTTGCACCAGCAATATACCAACAGTATGTCCCGGGTGCCGAGCACTTACGAATTCAGGTGTTTGGCGAGAACATAATATGCATCAAGATCAGCTCGAAGTTTATGGATTGGCGGACAAACTTGAATGTAGAAGCAGCTATCCACGGTCTAGATGATCATTTCCGTACTCAGATAGTATCTTTTGTAAAACTGCTTGGCCTTTCCATGGGTATTATCGATGCAAAGCTAACTCCTGATGGCGACCTCGTTTTTCTGGAGATCAATCCTCAGGGGCAATTTTTGTTTTTGGAGCCAATGGTTGGATTCGATCTTAAACAGGAGTTTGCCTCGTACTTAGCTCTTGGCGATAGGTAAGCGAAAAAAGTGTTGGCCCTTGGCTTGGGAAGGCCATGCGATTGCATGTCGCCAACCGCATCCCGCCGTTGTTGTCGTAAACCTCCTAAATTTCGGAATAAAATCCGCGCTGAGAAGCGAGCGAATTTCCTGTCGCGCCAATCGGTCGCAAAACTAAGCTTTTTGTGACGCTTTTCGAGCCGGCTACGACTTTTTTAACGACAACCCAATGCCCTTACAGGAAAATCGGGTATCAAATGCCTTCGTGTAATCTGTATCGGCCTTGAGAAGCTTCACTTTCACGAGTTCGTCGGCAAGCTGCTTGTAGCGTTCGGCGGTCATGCAACCGATGCCCTTGTCCAGCGCATCACCGCTATCCACGATCCCGTATTGCTTCATCTTGTCGATGGCGTATTCGATCTGGCCATCGGTCATCTCGGGGTTCGTTGTTTTGATCAGCGCGTTTGCGGCTGCGTTATCCCCGTACAGGTAGTTGTACCAGCCCTCGATTGAGGCATCGACAAACCGCTGCACGAGATCGGGGTTTGTGTCGATGAGGTTTTGCTGGACGGTAATCATGGTCGCATAGGGCTTGTAGCCGCTGTCAGCGAGTAGGAAAATCTTGGGTTCCACTCCGGTCTGCTTCTGGATCTCATAAGGTTCGGCGGTGATCAGGCCCTGTTGAGCAGAGTTCTTATCGGCGAGAAACTGTGCAGGACTGAAATTGTAGGTCCTGTATTGCTCGTCGCGAAAGCCGCCGAAATTGGCCTTCATCCACTCGAAATACGCACCAAACCCGCCTTGCGTCATGAAAATCGTTTCGAGTTTGGCGAGGTCTTCAAACTTCTCAACGCCGCTGTCGGAGTGGGCCAAAATGACCTGGGCGTTCTTTTGGTAGAAGGCCGCGACATCAACGAGGGGAATGCCCTGCTCAATGCCGACAAGCTGCTCCTGCTGGGTGCCCAAATAAAAGTCGAGCTTGCCGGTTAGCAGCAGGGCGCGGTTTTGTGCTCCCGGACCGCCCTGTTGGATTTCAACATCGAGGCCGTATTTGGCGTAGGTGCCGTCGGCGACGGCCTGATAGAAACCGCCGTGATCCGCCTCGGCGAGCCAATCCGTGCCGAAACGGACTTTATCGAGGGAATAGGCAGGTGTGGCGAAGGAGACCGTCGAAATCGCAAGCGCGGCAACAATTGCTGCCTTGCCGGATGAGATATGCGCGTTCATTGGAAATTCCTGATACGGAAAGATGCGGAGGATAAACGCCGTGATTGTATTGGGGGGCTGTTGGCCAAACGTTAAGATCGGTGTCGGCGAACATCGGTTATTGCCCGACGCTCGATCTCGCTGGCGAGCTTCTGCTGGAAATCTAGCAGCGCCGGGTAGTTGTCCAACCGCATTCGTTTCAGCCGCCATGAAATTCCGCAAAGCGTGGCAAGCCCCGGCTCTCGGTCGACGGCGATGAGGTGCGAATAGTAGCGCGGGCTGCGTCCGAGCCAGATGCGCGAGAACTCCATCTGCGAACTGGTCAGCCCATCCGCCCGCAATGCCTCGTAGATGTCTTTGATCTTCATTCTGCTATCTCCTTGAAAAAAATATTTATTTCCAAGAAGGCACGGCGTTAAAATGGTGCTGGATAAATAGCACGTTATTTCAGCAGGGGATTTTCAATGAAGACAAGAATGGAACAGCTAAGGGCGGACATGATGACTAAGGGTGTTTTCACCCGTTATGAGCGCCGCCAAATCAAAACGTTGACCAAAGCGAATGAAGCACAACGCCAATATGTAAAGGCGGCGCTTCCCGTGAACCATCAGGCCCGACGCTGGATGGAAACTTGTGGCGAGGTCGATGATTATGGCAACATCGATTATTGCAGTGTCCCGCTTTGTCCGCGCTGCCACCTACGGGAACGTGCAGTGCAAACGGGGAAGGCCATCAAGAAGATATTCTGCGATGCAGTGAATGAGGAGCTTGCTTTCGCAACGATCCTGCTTCCGCCGCAACTGGACTTCACCGGCATGACCGATCTCGTGGAGAACGAAAAACGCCGTCTTCGCACTTTCGTAGATCGCCAGCGGAAGAAGGATAGCCGGTGGGATGGCTTTCAATTGCTCGGCTGGTGGGAAGTCGACCGCATGAGCTTTGGGGATTTCGAGACCTGTGGCCGCAACACACGACTAGCTTTGGATGCGATGGGCTTTCCGCTGATCGAAGCCCCAGACAAAACAATCTGGCGTCCGCATCTGCATGCGATTGTCCGCAAGGGCGGGTTGACCACGGAAGAAATCGCCAGCGCCCTACGCAAGGAAACCCATACGGCAAAATATCAGGTGGATATCCAGTCGTTTCGTACATATCGCGATACCGGGGACAATATTCAGAATATCGTCCGCTATTGCCTGAAATTCCGCATCGAATGCGATTACAAGCGGCCAGATGCTCAGGACTTCATTGAGGCAGAACAAGCCGACGAGGCAAAGCCAACCGAACGCAATTGGTGGCCAGCCGAAGATATCCGCGCATATGTGGACTGGCTCTGTCTGGAGCGATCCGGCTTTCAATCGCTTCGCGTTGTTGTCGGGCAAGCCAAAGACAAATCGGCTAGCGGTGTTCAACGTGTCACGTCTTCGAGCATTTCAATTGGTGAAGAGATTGAAGACGGTGAAGCTTCGTTGAATGCGATGCCTGACCGTTCTGGTACTCGAAACCATATTGATGAAATGAAAGTAAATTCCGTTGTACCGGATATGAATGGGATTTTCGTTGTTGAAGACAATCGCTGTGTTTCAAGGAGTAATGCGGATATCTTCGATGTGGGAAATGGCGTAACGCGTTGTGTGTATAATAATATTGTACAGGATACTAACTGGACAGATATCGATGTTGACAGCCTCTTGCCGATAGACAACCGGGCGGCTGCGAGAGCTATCAGCAAGACATTCAGATACACCGGAAACGTTATCAGCCTTTCCGAGCGTCTGCGTAGCATCATGACCTTGAAGCAAGCCAATGGCGCTCAGTGGGGAGATATGACGCAGCCGTAAAAAGTTCGTTCAACGAACTTTTCCGGTCTCGGTCGGAAATGAGTAGTCTTCGTAGATCGTTCGGCTGCGTACCCTTTCAAATGCCGGGTTTTCCCTGCACGCCTGATCGAAGACGCTGCGAACTGCCTTCGATGACGGCTGCGTTGCAAGCCGGGGAATACTCCCGGTGAGCGGCAAACCGGAAAGCTCCAGCTCTTCGACAATCCGTCCAGTCATCGCGGCGGCTTCCAGATATGCGCTGATCGGCAACGTCGGCGCGAAAGTCAGGTCGCGCACCAGATCGGTGCCGAGCATCGGACGTAGCGCCATGATATCTGAAATCCACAGCGGCTGAAACACTGGCCCGCCATCAGTGAGATTATGCAGCACATCGGCGGCATGCCCGCAAAGCCGGCTCCTTGTCAGCAGCATGACGGCTTTGCTGTTGGGCACATACAGCTTTGCGACCGGCGGGAAATTTGCGTTAGATCGCGCATGCCATTGAAGGCGGCGAAGCAGGGTTTTCGGGAGCATCTGCCGGTATCGCCCCGGCTCGTCCATTTCGTGGACGGTGACGTCTTTGCCTTCGGTCAGCGCAAACAGCAAAATCGCCCGCCACGACAACGCCGACAGATAGCTGCGCTGGTGCATTTCTCCGTCGATTTCGTAGCGCAAGCTCAGCGATGTGCCTTTGCGTTTAATCTTGTAGAGGCGTTCGGACCCCACATGTAGGTCGGTCATGAACAGCATGGCCAGGTCAATTTGCGCCTGCGTAAGTTTGGCGGCGTGATCGCAGGGTGAATGGTCTTGCATCAGGTCTCCGCTCGGTTTCGGCGGAAACAAAATTCCAGATGGCGCAAAGGGCGAGTTCAAAGACACGACCGAACAAATGGCGGAAGTGCGTGTGCTTTCGGGGTCAAGTCCGACGGGCGACGCATATCAAGCAGAAGCACAGAAGCATCAAGGAATGCGGCCCAGCCCGAAAACAGTGTTGCGCAGCGCCCCGCACCGAACGCGCGTCCGTGACGCTGTTTCAACGCCGGAGCGCACGAAGGGCATGGGATCAAATGATCCCATGCCCTTCGGATGCTTACGCGATAAAAAACTGCGCTGTTTATGCGGACTTGCGCAGCATCTTGCCGCGTTCGACGGCG
>RCUT01001745.1_pt1 | contig 10104 bp, 6 predicted proteins | sample 2166171 | NCBI WGS metagenome assembly RCUT01 (sample SAMN09932757, study PRJNA488358) | compost metagenome | isolation source: compost soil in 4-hydroxybenzoic | place: Germany: Experimental Botanical Garden
CAGCGTGGCCGCCGATCAGGCCGGTCCCGCCGATCACGAGAATCTTCATCGCATCAATACTCCTGCTGGAGGCCGTATCCGGCCCCCGGGTTTGAGTTTCCCGACCAGGTCGGGGTTGGTCAGATGACTCGCGCGGGGTGCTGCGCGCGGGGCGCGCCGAGCATTTCGCGATAGGACGGCGGTTGGCGGCCTTCGGCCTCGGTGATGCCGTAACCCTGGGCCAGTTCGGCGGTGATCAGGGTCTGGCCGGACAGCGCCTGGAGGTTCGGGTCGTTCAACAGGGCGTGGATGACCCGGCCATTGAACTCCGGGGTTTCCGCCATGGCGAGGAACTCCTCGTACTGGTCCGCACGCTCGGCGCCGGCGATGGCGGTACGTTCGGTGCGCTGTGGGCCCAGCCACAGCGATACGGCCGCGACACCGGTGTTTTCCAGATCGATGGCCATATCGGCGGCGAACTTGTCCACGCCCGCCTTCTGCGCGCCATAGGCCGGGCCGTGCATGTAGCAGCCCGCGCCGAAAGACGAGACGAAGGTGATCAACCCGTGGCCGTTCTTCACCAACAACGGCGCGGCGTGGTAGCAGGCGACATAGGCCGAGCGCAGGCCTATGTCGAGGATGTCCACCATCTCCCGGGGCTTCTCCCAGAAGGGGCCTGGATCGATGAGGTTTTCATGGATGAAGGTGGCGTTGTTCACCAGCAGGTCCAGGCGGCCCTGCTCGCGCTCGATGCGGGCGAAGAGTTCGCGCACCTGCTCATCGTTGCGGTGATCACAGGGCACCGCGATACCCTTGCCGCCGGCACGGTTCACCGCCTCGGCGGTTTCCGCCAGGCTGCCCGGCAGTGGTTGGCCGCGCAGTTGGCTGTTGCTCTGGGTGGCCGAGCGGCCGCTCAGGTAGACGGTCATGCCTGCCGCGCCAAGGGCGATGGCAATGCCCTTGCCGACGCCACGGCTGGCGCCGGTGACCAAGGCAACCTGGGTGTTCTTCGCGTTCATTCGGGATTCCTTCTTGCGGTCAGCAAATGCCGGGGCTCAGAAATTGAAACCGTTGCCGGTGATCACCGGCACATTGGTCCAGGTGCCTTTCGGGTCGCGGTACCAGCCCGCTGCGGCCAGGGCGCCGCCATCCACATGCAGGGTCGTGCCGGTGACCCAGCCCGACAGCGGGCTGGCCAGGAACAGCGCTGCGCCGGCCATGTCGTCCGGCTGGCCGAAGCGGCCCAGCGGAATCCAGTTCGGCAGCTGCTCGCGGTGCTCGGGGGCGATCATCAGCGACATGGGCAATTGCGGGGTTTCGGTGGATTCCGGGGCGATCTGGTTGACGCGGATGCCCACTGGTCCCAGCTCCAGCGCCAGGCTCTTGGTAAAGCCGGTGATGGCGGCCTTGAAGGCGGCATAGACGCTGCAGTTCGGTATGCCGCGGAAACCCTCGATGGAGGAGACGCTGATGATGCTGCCACCGGCGCCCTGGCGGCGCAGCAGGGGCAGCATGGCGCGGGTCACGCGGAAGATGTGCTGCAGGTTGACGGCGTAGAGCCGATCGATGTCCTCGTCGCTGTAGCCGTCGAAGGGTTTGGCGATCATCAGCGAGTCGCCGACGTTGTTGATCAGCACGTCGAGGCCGCCGAAGCGCGCCTCGATCTGTTCGGCCAGCGACGCCACCTGGGCACCATCGGTGACATCGGTCTGGACCACCAGCGCCTCGCCCCCCTGGCTGGCCAGCCAGTCGCACAGGGTGGCGGCACGCTCGCTGTCCGCCTCGGCGACCGCCAGCCGGGCCCCGGCGCGGGCGAAGGCCTCGACCATGGCACGTCCGATCCCCACACCGCCACCGGTAACCAGGACGGTCTTGCCTGCAAAATCGATCATCTCGTCATCCTCTTGTTGTTGTATGCGACCACTCCGTCTTAGTGGGAGCGAATTCATTCGCAAAGGGCCGCCGAGCGGTCCTCAGGAGGGCAGGCCTTCGGCCTGTTTCGCGAATGAATTCGCGCCTTCTACGGGGGCAGCGCTATGGATGTGCTCTGCGGAACGGAAGCCGAACACCATTGCCGGGCCGATGGTGGAGCCGGCGCCGGGGTAGGTGCGGCCCATCATCGAGGCCGCGCTGTTGCCGATCGCATAGAGTCCGGTGATCGGCGTGCCGTCCTCGCGCAATACGCGGGCATGCACATCGGTGAGCAGGCCACCCTTGGTGCCGATGTCGCCGGCATCCACCTTCACCGCATAGAAAGGTGCCTTGAGCAGCGGAGCCAGGCAGGGGTTGGGTTGCACCGTCGGGTCGCCGTAGTAGCGGTCGAAGGCTGATTCGCCCTTGTGGAAATCCAGGTCCTTGCCCGCTTCGGCCATGGGGTTGAAACGATCCAGGGTGCGCATCAGGCCGGCCATGTCGACGCCGATCCTGCCGGCCAGTTCCTGCAGGCTATCGGCCTTGTGGAAGTAGCTGAGCAAGTGCTTCGGCAGGCGGCTGTCGGGCATGGCGTAGCCGGGCAACAGCGCGCCACAGGGGTACTTGCGGCGGAACTCGGCATCGAAGATCAGCCAGCACGGCACGCTGGTGGCGCCCTCACGGTCGTTTTCGTACATGGCGTAGACGATGTCGGTATAGGGCGCCGCTTCGTTGACGAAACGCTGGCCCGCGGAGTTCACCATGATGCAGCCGGGCAGCGTGCGCTCGACGAACAGTGCGCGTTGTTTCTCCTCGCCCTCGACATGGGTGGTCGGCGCCCACCAGCTGTGGTCCATCAGCGCGGTGGCGGCGCCCAGGGTCTGGCCGGCGCGGATCGCATCGCCGGTGTTGAAGGGCGGCGTCGCACTCCAGTCGCTGCGCGAGGGCTGCGGATGGTACTGGCTGCGCATGTCCTGGTTGCGTTCGAAACCTCCGGCCCCCAGCACCACACCGCGGCGGGCCTGGATCAGCAGGCGGCGGCCGCCGCGGGTGACCTCGGCGCCCACCACCCTGCCCTCCACTTCGATCAGCCGCTCCAGGCGGCATTCCAGCCAGATGGGTACCTGGCGATCCTGCAGGGAGCAGCGCAGGGCGGCGATCAGGGCATTGCCCAGGGTGAGGAAACGATCACGTTTGGAACGCAGGCGGCCGGGCAGGTCGCGCCAGTAGCGCCAGAGGATCTTCAGGGTCAGCCCGAACCAGCCGGGGCCGCGGCAGAGCAGCACCTGGGCTTCCTTCATGGTCATGGCCATGCGGCCCATCATCAGGGTGCCAGGGGACGGTTCGCGCATACGGGCGAACTCGTCGCCGAGCTGGCGCGCATCGAAGGGCAGCGGGTCCATGGAACGGAAACCCGGCTTGCCGCCGGGCACTTCCGGGTAGTAGTCGGCATAACGCGGCTGGGACTCGAAGCGCACGCGCGAGCGCTCTTCGAGATAGCGCACCACCTGGTGGCCGTGCTCCACATAGGCCTCGATGCGGCCATCGTCAATCTCGCCGTGGGTCACGGCGTGGATATAGGCGATGGCTTCCTCCGCCGAGTCCTGCCCGCCCAACGCCTCGATGCGGTGGTTGCAGGGGATCCAGATGCCGCCGCCGGAAATGGCCGAGGTGCCGCCGAAGCGGTCGCTCTTCTCCACCACCCTGACCTGCAGTCCAAGGTCATGGGCGCGCAGCGCGGCGGTCATCGCACCGGCTCCGGAACCCACTACCAGTACGTCACAACTGTCATCCCACTGCGGGCTGTTCGCGCTCATCGGCCCTGCTCCTTTGTTGTTGTTCGAGGTACGGAATCAGCCCGGATTCTCAGCGCGCACCTGCCCAGCAACATCGTCCGATGGGACTACGCAACAACGACTGAAAAAACCGCTTACGCGTCGATGAGAAATGTCAACGATCTGACTTCCTGAAATCCGACAGCTCCCTTAGTCCTTTCAGACGATGCTCCTGCCTCGACTGCGACCACATAGTCACCCCGCCACACTCAACTCAACCTTGGGCCTGGCGGACCGAGCTGTGCCCAGCAGTGCCGAGAGCAACAACATGACAAGAACAACAAGACGACCCACCCGCGGTTCCCTGCAGACTGCGATCCGCATTGCCGTGCTCGGCCTGGCGACCGGCTGCGCCGGACAGAGCCAGGCACTGTCGTTCCAGCCCAACGAAGACCTCAAGCTCGACTGGAACACTACCCTCACCTATGGCCTCGCGTGGCGAACCGAGTCCCGCGATCACGCGCTGTCCAACGGTTTCCCGAACCCGGCCATCGCCAACATCGACGACGGCAACAACGCCTTCGACAAGGGCAGCCTGATCACCAACCGGGCCAGCTTCCTGACCGAGATGAACCTCAACTGGCAACAGGACTTCGGTCTGTTCATGCGTGCCAGCGGCTTCTATGACGAGGTTTACAACCGCAGCAACGACAACGGCACCGGAACCTCCAACTGCTTCGCCGGCGGCCGCTGCTCGCAACCCAACCACTTCCCCGACGACACCATCGACCAGCATGGCAAGGACATCCGCCTGCTCGATGCCTATGTCTATGGCGCCTGGGACCTCGGCGGGCACAACCTCAACCTGCGCGTCGGCGACCAGGTCGTGAGCTGGGGTGAGAGCCTGTTCATCGGCAACGGCATTTCCGGCGCCATGGCCCCGGTGGATGCCACCAAGGCCAACACCCCCGGTGTGGAACTCAAGGAACTCTTCCTTCCGGTAGGCCAGGTATTCGGTCAGATCGACCTGACCGACAGCCTCAGCCTGCAGGCCTACTACCAGTACAAGTGGGAGAAGACCGAGATCGACGGTGTCGGCAGCTTCTTCTCCATTACCGACCAGATGGATGAAGGCGGCTTCACCGATGCCTTCGGTATCACCCGTCGGCTGTCGGACGACGAGCCCAGTGACAGCGGCCAGTACGGCGTTGCCCTGAACTACGTGGCGGAGTCGTTGAACAACACCGAGTTCGGCCTCTACTACGTGCGCTTCCACGACAAGGCGCCGCAGCTGGACTTCCTCACCGACTGGAACACCGCCAACTACCAGGTCCGCTACTTCGACAACATCGACCTCTACGGCGCGAGCTTCTCCACCGTGGTTGGCGACACCAACGTCAGCGGCGAAATCAGCTACCGCGACGGCCAACCGGTGCTGGTCGATACCGGTCTGGTCCCGCACCCGGTGCGTGCCGAAACCATGCAGGCACAGGTGTCCTTCATCCACTCGTTCGGAACCCTGCCGATCGCCGACAACACCACCCTGATCGGCGAGCTGGGCTACAACGAGGTGCTCGACAACGACCGCGCCGATAGCTTCACCGCCTTCGTGCCGGACGGTGCCGGCGGCGCCTTCCCGCTGAATACGCCGAACACCGACAAGCTCTACTTCGACAAGAGCTCCTGGGGCTACACCCTCAACCTGTCGCTCGAGTACCTGAACATCTTCAACGGCTGGGACCTCACCGTGCCGCTGATCTTCAGCCAGAACCTGGGTGGCGACTCATCCCTGCCGGGCACCTTCGGCATGGGCGAAGGCGACCATCGCCTGGGCGTCGGCACCACCTGGCGCTACCTCAACAACCTGACCCTGGAGGCTCGCTACAACGCATTCCTCGGCGATGCCGGCGACACCCCCTTCGCTGACCGCGACAACGTCGGCATCAACGTCAAGTACAGCTTCTGATCCACTGCCGCAGGAGACTCAAGATGCGCACGAACAACAAGACCCCGCTCCTCGCCGGCGTTCTCGCCGCAGCCCTCGCCAGCGCTCCGGTCCTGGCGAAGGTCAGCCCGGAGGAGGCCAAACGCCTGGGTAACGACCTCACGCCGATGGGTGCTGAAGCAGCCGGCAACGCCGACGGCAGCATTCCTGCCTGGAGCGGAAAGTGGCTGGGGGCTCCACCCCAGGTCAACTACGGCGGCTCGGGCACTGCCTACGGCGACCCCTATGCCGGTGAGAAGCCGCTGTTCGTCATCACCGCCGATAACATGGCGCAGTATGCCGACAAGCTCTCGGAGGGCCAGAAGGCACTGTTCTCGCGCTATGCGAACAGCTTCAAGATCCCCGTCTATGCGAGCCACCGCGATTTTCGCTACTCCGACCGGGTCCACCAGCGCACCCTCGCCAACGCCACCAGCGCGGAGCTGGTCAGCGGCGGTGACGGTGTGGTCAACGCCATCGGCGCCTCGCCCTTCCCGATCCCGAAGAACGGCTACGAGCTGATGTGGAACCTCAACCTCCCGGCCCGTGCCTGGAAGGAAGACGCCATCTACACCATGGCTCTGACCCTCTCCAATGGCACCCGCTCGCTGGAGTCCATGGACTACAAGATCCTCTCGGTGTGGGACTCGCCCAAGGAAACCGTGGAAACCTTCGGCGGTCAGCAGGCCTTTGCGCTGGTCCAGACCCTGGAGCCGACCCGCAAGAAAGGCGAGATCATCCTCGCCCATACCTTCACTGACCCGATCAGCTCGCCGTCGCAGTCCTGGCAGTATCTGCCGGGCAACCGCCGCGTGCGCCGCGCGCCGACCGTGGCCTATGACACGCCGTTCGGTGCCGGCGGCTTCCGCGTGATGGATGAAGACCGCCTGTTCAACGGCGCCCCGGACCGCTACGAGTGGAAGCTGGTGGGCAAGAAGGAGATGTACATCCCGTACAACAACTACAAGCTCGACGACCCGAGCCTGAAGCTCGACGACCTGCTGTCCACCACCGGCCACGTCAACCCCGACTACATGCGTTATGAGCCGCACCGTGTCTGGGTGCTGGAAGCCACGCTCAAGCCCGGCAAGCGTCACATCTATGGCAAGCGCGTGCTGTACATAGACGAAGACTCCTGGATCGCCGTGATGGCCGACAACTACGACGGCAAGGGCCAGCTCTGGCGCAGCAACATGCAGACCACGGCCTACGCCTACGATCTGCAAGGCTTCCAGGCCCGGGTGGCGATCTTCCACGACCTGATCGCCGGTTCCTACCTGACCGACCGCCTGCTCAACGGCAAGCCGCCGGCGAAGCTGAACAACAGCGATTACGAAGCTGACTACTTCTCCGTCGCCAACCTGCGCAAGCTGGGTAAATAAGCGCCCTGATCGAGCGGGGCCCCCGGGCCTCGCTCTTTTGTGTCCCCCGAAAACCGCCTTCGTTCAGCCAGCAGTCGACCCAAGGTTCCCTTCTCGCAATAGAGGAAACGAGATGACGCACACGCTGTTGAAATCCGCCATCAGCCTGGCCGCCCTGTCCCTTTCGCTCCAGGCCAGCGCCCTGAACATCCTCCTCACCAACGACGACGGCTGCCGCGCACCCGGCATCGACGCCGTCTACCAGGCCCTGGTCGCCTCCGGCCACCAGGTGACCCTGGTCGGCCCGCAGAACGACAGCAGCGGCATCGGCGCCGCCAGCGTGGTGGTGCCCGGCCAGGCCGTGGCCGTCACCCAGCTGGCCCAGGACAAGTACTGCGTCGGTGCCCCCGCCGGCTACACCCCGCCGGCTGGCAAGACCTCCGCCATCGGCACCCCGGTGGATGCGGTGAACGTCGGCCTTGACCTGCTGCTCAAGGACAACCGCCCCGACCTGGTCGTCTCCGGCACCAACTTCGGCGACAACGTCGGCCCGCTGACGCAGATGTCCGGCACCGTCAACGCCGCCGTGCGCGCCATGTTCAAGGGCGTGCCGGCGGTTGCCGTGTCCACCGCCATCGACCTCCAGCTGATCAGCCAGGACCAGCAGGCCGGCTACCAGAAGACCCTCAACGCCATGGACGACACCGCGCGCTTCGCCGTCCGCGTGATCGACCGCGCAGCCGCCATCGGCGCCGAGGCCCGGCGCCTGTGCAAGAAGAGCAAGGGCAAGGCCAAGGCCTACTGCGAAACCAACGTGATCGGCCTGCCGGGCACCACCGGCTTGAACATCAACTACCCGGCCCTGGAGGCCGGCCAGGTGAAAGGCGTCGCCTTTGCCCCCATCGGTGACTGGGGCAACGTCAACTTCGCACCGCAGCAAGGCACCGACGGCGTAGTACGCGTCAACCTGGTCCCGCCGCCCGCCCCGACCGCCGAGCAGAAGCAGGCCGACGCCTACCAGCTGTCCCTGGGCAAGGCGGTGATCACCGTGATCGACGGCAACATGACCGCCGGCCCGCTGGAACAGGCCCAGGCCAAGCTGATTCTGAAAGGCCTCACGCCCTGACCCGCACGGCGTGACCAGCCCCCGCAGCCGTGAGACTCGGGGGCTTTTTTGTCTTGTCAGCCCCGTAGGGTGCGCCGCGCGCACCAGCAATCCCACTCGGAAGTTTCGGTGCGCGCAGCGCACCCTACGTGGTTTGGTTCCGGCAACCCGCAGGGACATGGCCCAAACGGCTCCGCATCGGCGATGAACCCGGTCCTGCTCCATTTCCTCGCCTTCAATCCCCTACTGAAATTTCCGATCCCAGTGGGCGAAACGCCCGATACCGATCCACCGCGCGCAAATCCTTTCCTCGCCAGAGGCCCGAATGCCGGGCCTTTCGCCTATCTCCCCGGCGAAAGCCAAAACCTGAAGGGCCAATTCCCTAGTCCCATCAGACGATGGTGACCCTCCCAGCGCATTTCGATAGTGGACCGCCCAATACAACCCGAGCGGCCACCTAAGCCGCCCCGAGCGGAGTCCGAAATGACAACAACAAGATCTCCAATCCCCACCCGGCTGGCCCTGCCTGCAGCCTTGCTGGCCTTCAGCGGGCCGCTGTCCGCGCTGAGCTTCCAGCCCGGCGACGACCTGACCGTTTCCTGGGATACCACCCTCACCTACGCCCTGGCCTGGCGTACCGAGTCCCGCGACCATGCGCTGTCCAGGGGCTTTCCGAACCCGGCCATCGCCAACATCGACGACGGCAACAACGCCTTCGACAAGGGCAGCCTGATCACCAACCGCGCCAGCTTCCTCACCGAAGCCAACTTCAACTGGAAGCAGGACTTCGGCCTGTTCGTGCGCGCCAGCGGCTTCTACGACGACGTCTACAACCGCAGCAACGACAACAGCACAGGCACCTCCAACTGCTTCGCCGGCGGCCAATGCTCGCAGGCCAACCACTTCCCCGACGACACCATCGACCAGCACGGCAAGGACCTGCGCCTGCTCGACCACTATGTCTACGGCTCCTGGGACCTGGGCGGGCACAACCTCAACCTGCGCGTCGGCGACCAGGTGGTGAGCTGGGGCGAAAGCCTGTTCATCGCCAATGGCATCTCCTCGGCCATGAGCCCGGCCGACGGCACCAAGGCCAACACCCCGGGGGTCGAGGTCAAGGAGATCTTCCTGCCGGTGGGCCAGGTGTTCGGCCAGATAGACCTGACCGAGAACCTCGGCCTGCAGGCCTACTACCAGTACGAATGGGAAAAGACCGAGATCGACGGCGTCGGCAGCTTCTTCTCGGTCACCGACCAGATGGACGAAGGCGGCTTCACCGACGCGTTCGGCCAGACCCGCCGGCTGAAGGACGACAAGCCCGGCGACAGCGGCCAGTACGGCCTGGCCCTGACCTATGTGGTCGAGTCCCTGAACAACACCGAGTTCGGCCTCTACTACCTGCGCTTCCACGACAAGGCGCCGACCCTGGACTTCCTCACCAACTGGAACACCGGCAACTACCAGGTCCGCTATTTCGACGACATCGACCTGTACGGCGCCAGTTTCTCCACCGTGCTCGGCAAGACCAACGTCAGTGGCGAGGTCAGCTACCGCGATGGCCAGCCGGTGCTGGTGGACACCGGACTGACCCCGCACGCGGTACGCGGCAGAACCCTGCAGTCCCAGGTGTCCTTCATCCACGCGTTCGGCACCTCGGCGCTGGCCGACAACACCACGCTGACCGGCGAGGTCGGCCACAACGAGGTGCTCGACAACGACAAGGCGCCCAGCTTCACCGCCTTCGTCCCGGACGGCGCCGGCGGCGTCTTCCCGCTGGCCACCAACAACACCGACAAGCTCTTCAACGACAAGAGCGCCTGGGGCTACACCCTCAGCCTGTCGCTGGAATACCTGAATCTCTTCGAAGGCTGGGACCTCACCGTGCCGCTGATCTTCAGCCAGAACCTGGGTGGCGACTCTTCCCTGGCCGGCAGCTTCGGCATGGGCGAAGGCGACCATCGCCTGGGCGTCGGCACCACCTGGCGCTAC
>RCUT01001746.1_pt1 | contig 10098 bp, 8 predicted proteins | sample 2166171 | NCBI WGS metagenome assembly RCUT01 (sample SAMN09932757, study PRJNA488358) | compost metagenome | isolation source: compost soil in 4-hydroxybenzoic | place: Germany: Experimental Botanical Garden
TGTTGAAATCGGTAACGGTGGAACAGGTGGCCAGGGCAATGTAGTCGAACTCGCCATCGACCTTCAGGCAGTCGACCAGTTCGCGACGCTTGGCAATGAAGCGCTCGAACTGAACACGCAGATGCCCCGCATGATCGCGCAGGCTGAACATGACATAGGCCATGACATTGATACAGATCGCATCGATGTCGATCGAGGCCATGTAGGCGCGAATGTAGCCGGCATCCTCCAGTGCCTTGGTTCTTTGCAGGCAGGCGCTGGGGGAGAGATTAATCTTCTCGGCCAACTCCAGATTGCTGATACGAGCATTGCTTTGCAGGTTTTCGAGGATTGCCCGGTTGATACGATCCAACTTTACTTTTTTCATGTCGCCTCTATACCAATCAACCATCACCCCCAGGATCCAGGGAATGCAGGTGCCCCGCCATCAGGCGCGTCATCATTGGCACCCTCCGCAAGTCCATCGCTCAAGAGTATTGATCACCGATCAAGTGGAGCACAGCTTTTTCTCCTCAGGTGTTGCAACGGCCTGCCTTGATCGGGACACCGTCCGAAGCGTGTTTGTCGACCTGCCCTGACTGCAGCCGGCAAACGAAACGATCGCCTGGGTTTCATCTACCCTGGGCGAGAAAGTCGCGCCAGATCTGGTGGCCGACATCGTCATATCGCTTGACCAGCTCGCGGAATGAACGACGGTGCGCGGAGTCCACCAAAGGCTCAGGAAGCATCGGGTCGAACACGATCTGGCGCATGGCCTGGTCCCCCAGCACATACGACTCACGGGCAGCGTCCTCAATCGGCATGCCGGCCAAGCGCGCCATCGACGCCTGCAGCGTGCGTTGGCCGTCGCTGTAGGTTTTCTGCAACGCACTGGCGTCCCACAGTAAACGGGCCCGGGCGTCTCGCTGCGGATCGAACTGCTGCGCCTGGAACACCGCCGTCGAGTTTTCCACGCCCAGTGACAGCAGACGTTCGCGTGTGTGCGCCACTCCGCCGACCAGGTTATCAGGGCGGATGAACAATCCGTCATCCAGTTCGCGCAAGCCCACCAATCCGAATGCGCGCTCTCGGGCACGCAATGCTTTGCGATCGCTGCGGCCCAGGGCCGCCGTAAGCGCCACCACCCAGCTGCCATCCCACTCGCGCAGACGCGTTTCGGCCTGACGCCAGGCGCCTATCTCTTCGCCCAGCGCTCTGCCGGCCTGGCCCAGACGGTAGGCACCGCGCACGACAGTTTCGATCAGTTCGGCGCTCTGCAACCGGGCCAGGGCAACACGTGTGTTGTTCGCAGACAGACCAAACAAAGCGCAGGCGCGCACGGCGCTGGTGACATCCAGCTCACCACCTTCGACAACCAGGAGCAATTTGAGGATCAACTGACGCGGCGTTGGCGTCGGGTTTTCGAGCTCGTCTGAAGCGGGTTCCAACAAGAAACAGTCCTCCCTTCCAGGCACGATTGGGCACGCGCCTGATGAATGATCGCAAATTACATTGATTGACATAAAAAATACATTGAGTGTAATTTTCTCCGAACCTATCACGGAGAAACCCACTCATGTCTGCCGCAACCCAGCCAAAGATCGACACCCCGTTTTCAACCCACGAAGTTTTCAATCAGCCGCAGCCGTTGCCAGCTTACAACGCCTGGGACAGTGATGTCCCACTGCGCGAGGCGGTGCGAGCGAACGGCGGCGAATGGGCACAGGCACAGTTATCGGCCTATGGCGCCATGAGTGGCGGCGAGCAAATGGAGCTGGGCGAGCAGGCCAATCGCAACAAACCCGTGCTCCACGCTTTCGATCGCTATGGCCGGCGCATTGACGAAGTGCAGTTCCATCCCGCCTATCACCAGCTGATGCTCAACGCGATGCGCGGCGAGGTACACAGTTTTTCGTGGAACCACTCGGGGCAACCCGGAGCCCATGTGGTGCGCGCTGCCTTGTTGTATCTCAATGGCCAGGCAGATGCAGGCACCTGCTGCCCGTTGACCATGACCCACGCCGCCATTCCGGCGCTGTTGAACACCCCTGAGCTGGCAAAAATCTGGATACCCAAACTGACCGCCCGGGACTACGACCCACGTCCCCTACCCGTCGAGCAAAAACGCGCTTGCACCATGGGCATGGGCATGACCGAAAAACAGGGTGGCTCGGATGTACGCAGCAATACCACCCAGGCCCACCCTCAGGCCGATGGCAGCTTCAAACTGATCGGTCACAAGTTCTTCTTCTCTGCCCCCATGTGCGATGCGCACTTGGTACTTGCCCAGCTCGATGGGCGCGTGAGCTGTTTTCTCATGCCGCGAATCCTGCCCGATGGCTCGCTCAATGCCGTGCGCATCCAGCGCCTCAAAGACAAGTTGGGCGACTGGAGCAATGCCTCCTCCGAAGTGGAGTTCCAGGGCGCTACGGCCTATCTGGTCGGTGCTGAAGGTCGCGGGGTGGCGACCATTCTGGAGATGGTCGCGCTGACCCGTCTGGACTGCGTGATCGCCTCTTCGGCACTGATGCGCCAAGCCCTGGTGCAGGCGCTGAACCACGTCAGCCAACGACATGCCTTCGGCCATGTGCTGATCGAACAACCGCTGATGCGTAATGTGCTGGCCGATCTGGCGCTGGAGAGTGAGGCCGCCGTGGCCTTCACGATGCGCATCGCCCGCGCCGTGGATGCCTCGCCGAACGATCCGCAGGAAGCGGCCTTCGCTCGTATCGCCACGGCCATCGGCAAGTACTGGATTTGCAAACGCACCCCGGCGTTCGTCAACGAGGCCCAGGAATGTCTGGGCGGGATTGGCTTTGTCGAAGAAAACATCCTGCCGCGTCTTTACCGCCAGGCACCTTTGAATTCCATCTGGGAAGGCAGCGGTAACGTGCAATGCCTGGATGTGCTGCGCTCGTTGCACAAAGACCCGGCAGTCAGTGAGGCCTTGTTTGCCGAACTGCAGAGCGCCGCAGGCCTGCACCCGCTGTATGACAGCCACCTGCAGTGGCTGCACAACGCACTCCAGGACATTGGCAACCTCGAGGCCCGAAGCCGTCTGGTGGTGGAGCGCACCGCGCTGGCGATCCAGGCCGGGCTGCTGCTCAAGTCAGGCAATAACGAAATCGCCGACATCTTCTGCCGGGCACGCCTGGGCAGCGAGTGTGGATTCGCCTTTGGCAGCCTTGATTCCAATGCACCGCTGAGCACCTTGATCGAGCGCGCCATGCCCCGTCTCTGAGTTGGCCCCTGTTAGCCATAACAATAAAAAAGGAGAACGCCATGAGCGTACATTTAGGACGGTTGCTGGCACAGCGCGCCGACTTGACGCCAGACCGAGAAGCGCTGGTTTCACCCACGGGAAGATGGACCTTCGCCCAGTTCGACGCACGCTGTAATCGCCTGGCCAATGACCTGGTTGCACAGGGCGTGGCCGAAGACGATCGCGTAGCGGTCTATTCAAAGAACAGCGAATTTCTCGCCTGCGCGCTGTTTGCCGTAGCGAAGGCCGGCGCCACGTTAGTGATACTCAACTGGCGCCTTCAGGCGCCCGAGCTGAGCTACATCCTGGCCGACAGCGAACCGGCAGCGCTGCTGTTCGAGGACGCGTTCGCACCCACCGTCCGGCAATTGGTAGCTGACCGACCAGGTCTGATCCTGATCAACAAGGGTACCGAACAAGCGCCAGGCGCCTACGAGCGCATCACTGCCGATACCAGCCTGGACGCGCCGCTGTTGCTGGGCCGCGGCGGTGATGCCCCTGCGGTGATCATGTACACCTCGGGCACTACCGGAAAACCCAAGGGTGCCTTGCTCTCCCACGCAGCGTTGATCTGGACCGCGCAAAGCAACAGCGCCACGCTGGAATGGAATCAGGACCACCGCTTTCTACTGATCGCGCCGATGTTCCATATCGGCGGTCTTTCACCCATGCTGACCAACGTGTTCAAAGGTTGCACCACGGTGCTGCTGCCTGACTTCGACCCCACACAAGTCTGGGAGGTGATCGCCCGCGAGCGCATCACCAGCTTGATGACTGTGCCGGTGATGCTTCAGGCATTGTTGGCCCTGGCAAAAAAACAGGAAGTCGATAGCAGCAGCCTGGTTTCCGTGACCTGCGGCGCCTCGGCAGTTCCCCTCAGGCTGATCGAAGACTGTCTGGCCATCGGCGTGAAAGTGCAGCAGGTGTACGGCATTACCGAATTTTGTGGCGCGGTGACCTTTTGGACCCACGAAATGGGTCTCGCCCATGCCCACTCCCACGGCAAGGTGCTGATGTTTGGTGAGGTCAGAATCGTCGATCCGTCCAGCCTGGAGCCACTGGCCCCCGGCCTGGACGGCGAAGTCTGGTGTCGTGGGCCGATGATGTTTTCCGGCTACTGGCGTAATCCGCAAGCCACCCAGGTAGCTATTCAAAAAGGTTGGTACAGAACCGGTGACATCGGTCGTATCGACGAGCATGGATTTCTCCACGTGGTGGATCGCCTCAAGGACATGATCATCAGCGGTGGCGAGAACATCTACCCGGCAGAACTGGAGGCGGTGATTGCCTCGTTGCCGGGTGTCGCCGAGGTCGCCGTCGTCGGCCAGCCTGATGCGCGATGGGGCGAGGTGCCAGTCGCCTTCGTCGTTGCCGCGTCGCCAGGCGCGACCAGTGAGGCCGCGATCATCGAGGCCTGCCGCCTGCGTCTGGCTGGTTTCAAGTGCGTGAAGTCGGTGCAGATGATTGACACCCTGCCCCGCAGTTCGGTGGGTAAGGTTCTGAAGCGACAGTTGCTTGCATAAGCCCGAGCAAGTGCCGCTGAACATCAGCGGCACTTGCGTACGCGGCAATCACGTTGGCGACGCTTGGCTCAACGATCAACTAAAACGGTCACCGAGCCGCTTGTGCGATATCCCCGCAAAAAAGATCGACGCTGCCATCCTCAGGTGTCGTGCGCACGACAACGGAATATTGACCGGACAACAGATCCGACACAGAGACCGGGGCAACACGCTCAAACGTCCAACCTGCCTGAGCAGTACGCTGAGTGGTTATCCTGTCGTTCATCTCGTAAGCAACCGGACCTGGCTGTTGGCAGTTGCCTCTGTTGACGAACGTGTAAATGCGCAACGGCAAAGTGGTTCCTGTCGGGACGCCAGAGATGTAGAAGTTGAAGTTGCTTTCGTTGTCCACGGCGGTCAGCGTTGTATTGGCGATCTGGCCGGCATTCTGCTCGGTGGCTTTCAGGGGAAGCGTCACCGACTGGGTGGATGAACGGGTGCAGCCCGAGAGACTGGCTGTGACCAGTAGCGCTGTCAGTGGGAGGGTGTAATTCATTGACAACCTCGATCGGTTGAAGAAGTGCCGTGTGGAATATTGTGTATAGCTGATCAGCTCATGTTGCACATTTTCGGGAATGTACTTCTCAGACCTGCCCCACCCCGTGCCGCTCCTGCATTGAGCAATGTCTCGATCCGAGTGCAGAAACAGCAATTATTCCCAAACCCACTACACTGGATTTCCAACTAACTGCTGTAGTCCTTGCCAGAGTGAGCAGCCATGTAGCCGCCAATGATTAACCCATCCACCGTAGGTGAACTTCATGAATCTCATGATACTGGTGCAGCGTACCTGGAACTCCGCAGTCACTGCGACGCGCCTTTGCTCGCACGTTGAACGCCGCCATGGCGCGCCCCTCGCCGTACTCGGGCTGAGCCTGATCGCTTCGACGGCGGTGTTCGCGGCTGACCCTTTGGCATCCTGGAATGACGGGCCGGCCAAGCAAGCCATCGTGGAGTTCGTCAAGGCGACCACCCAGGAAGGGGGTAGCCAGTTCGTTTCGCCAGCCGAACGCATCGCAACCTTCGACCAGGACGGCACGCTGTGGGTCGAGCATCCTGCGTATAGCCAACTGTTTTATTGCCTGAGCCGCGTTCCTGCGGTGGTCAAGGCAAAGCCGGAGTTGGCCAGCGCCGAACCCTTCAAGACGGTCCTGTCGGGCGACCGCGCCGCCATGGCAAAACTGACCCTCGATGACTACCTGAAAATCGCCATGGTGACCCTCAGTGGCATGCCTACGGATGAGTTCAAGCAGCAAGTTCGTGCCTGGCTGGCCGAAGCCCGCGACCCTCGCTGGAAGCGTCCTTTCACCGAACTGACGTATCAGCCAATGAAGGAAGTCATGCAATACCTGCGTGACAATGGCTACAAGACCTACATTGTCACCGGGGGTGGGCAGGACTTCGTTCGCACCTATTCCGAGGAGATCTATGGCGTGCCTGCGGAACAAGTCATCGGTAGCGCTGGCGCAACCGAGTATGTCTACGACAAGAACGGCAAACCGCAGTTGATCAAACAACCCAAAGTAGTGCTCAACGACAACGATGCCGGCAAGCCAGAGAACATCTATCTGATGACGGGCCGTCAGCCAAACGCGGCCTTTGGCAACTCCACCGGCGACAAGCAAATGCTGGAATACACCAAGGCCGGCCAAGGCGCGCGACTGGTGATGCTGGTGCTGCACGACGACGCCGAGCGCGAATATGCCTATGGCCCGGCTCAAGCATTGCCGCAGACCAAGGTAGGCACCTTCACGCAACCCCTTTATGACCAGGCAAAGCGAGATGGCTGGACGGTCATCAGCATGAAAAAGGATTGGAAGAAGGTATTTGCATTCGAGTGAAACACCGCTGCAGGTGAATTCAACGTATGAGCAAATACCCCGCTGAGCCGTAAAAGCCGCACTAGACTCCTTCGTGCGCCTTACTCCTTACAGGGTCATGCAACAACAGTAGTCGTGATCTGTATGCAGTACCTGGGCTAATTGCTCGGTGGTCCAAAGCACGTGGGTCAATGCAGTTGTGCACTCATCACCGGCCAACATTATGAAACAACGAGGTTGCTGGCATGGAAAAGCTATCGGATCGTTTCAAGTTGTCTGTCGTGTTTGCTGCATTGTTGTCATTGAACGGGCTTGCCCACGCCGCTCAAACGGAAAAAACCAATATCCTGTTCATCGTGTCCGATGACACTGGCTACGGCGATCTGGGGCCGTACGGAGGCGGGATCGGGCGCGGCATGCCAACGCCCAAGATCGATGAGTTGGCGGCAGAAGGTGTCACTTTCTACTCCTTCTATGCACAGCCGAGCTGTACGCCTGGCCGGGCGGCCATGCAAACCGGGCGTATCCCCAATCGCAGCGGCATGACCACCGTGGCGTTTCAAGGCCAGGGCGGTGGTTTGCCAGCTGCCGAATGGACGCTGGCATCCGTGTTGAAGACCGGCGGCTATGACACCTACTTCACCGGCAAATGGCATTTGGGCGAAGCCGACTATGCGCTGCCCAATGCCCAGGGTTATGACGTGATGAAGTACGTCGGCCTGTATCACCTCAATGCCTATACCTACGCGGACCCAACGTGGTTCCCCGACATGGATCCGGAAACCCGCGAGATGTTCCAGAAGGTGACCAAAGGCGCGTTGTCCGGCAAGGCCGGCGAAAAACCGGTTGAAGAGTTCAAGGTCAACGGCCAGTACGTGGACACGCCCGTCGTGGATGGTAAACCCGGCGTGGTTGGCATTCCGTTCTTTGATAACTATGTCGAAAAAGCGGCCCTTGAGTTTCTCGACACGGCGGCCAAATCCGACAAGCCGTTTTTCATCAACGTCAACTTCATGAAAGTCCACCAGCCGAATATGCCGGCTCCGGAGTTCATTCATAAGTCCATGTCCAAATCCAAATACGCCGACTCCGTCGTCGAACTCGATACCCACATCGGCCGCATCATGGACAAGCTCAAGGCGCTGGGCCTGGATAAGAACACCTTGGTGGTTTACACCACAGACAACGGGGCCTGGCAGGACGTTTATCCGGACGCCGGCTATACCCCGTTCCGCGGCACCAAGGGCACGGTGCGTGAGGGCGGCAACCGGGTACCGGCCATTGCCGTCTGGCCAGACAAGATCAAGCCGGACACGAAAAACCACGAGATTCTCGGTGGCCTGGATTTGATGGCGACGTTCGCCTCTGTGGCTGGCGTCAAGCTGCCCGAGAAAGACCGTGAAGGTCAGCCGATCATCTTCGACAGCTACGACATGACGCCAGTACTCACCGGTAGCGCCCCTTCACCGCGCAAGGAGTGGTTCTACTTTACCGAGAATGAATTGTCCCCGGGTGCGGCCCGTGTCGGGAACTACAAAGCGGTATTCAACCTGCGCGGCGACGATGGCGCCCAAACAGGCGGTCTCGCCGTGGACTCGAACCTGGGATGGAAAGGCGCACAAAAATATGTGGCCACCGTGCCGCAGGTGTTTGATTTGTGGCAAGACCCGCAGGAACGCTATGACCTCTTCATGAACAACTTTACCGAGCGTACCTGGACGATGGTGCCGATCTCGGCAGCTATCATGAAACTGATGAAAACGTACATTGATTACCCGCCACGCAAACTGCAAAGCATGGGCTATGACGGACCGATCGAGCTGTCGCAGTACCAGAAATTCCAATATGTGCGTGATGCCCTGAAGAAGGAAGGCATCAACTTGTCGTTGCCAAACGGTAACTGATCAATTCACCTGAAAATGGCGGCCTCGGCAGAGGTCGCCACGGTTCGAGACAAAGCGGCCAACGTTCCAGCTTTCGTGGACCACGGCGGCCTCGCCTACACCGAGTCCGACTGCCCCCCTCCGTTCCCCGGCTAACGCGCCATATCATCGCGCCCGACGGTCATTGCCGGGCGGACCATCATCGCACCTGTTGCCGGGTGGACATTTGCCTGGGCAGAAAAACCTCGGCCAGCATGCAGCGCGCGCTGCCGCCACCGATGCGCTCGATGGTGTCGATGTTCACCGGCAACGGCGTGGTGTGAGCTTCGATCAAGCGACGCTGATTGGCGTCCAGTGATTGCCAGGCTGTGCGCGACATCACCAGCAGCGGCTCGCCCGCTGCGCTGTGCACTTCCAGCATGTTGCCGGCAAAGGACTCCAACTGCGCCCAGTTCAAGGCGATGACCTGTTTGCCGCTGGTTTCGAGCCGTTCACGCAGCGCCGTACGTTCGCCCGAATGGGGCAAGGACGCCAGGCAAGCCACCGCCAGGCGGGTGCCGACACTCATCATCACATTGGTGTGATAAATCGCCACGCCCTGGCGATCCACCGCGTTGAACGCACAGAGTTCATAGCCCAAATGGGTGACCAACTGATCCAGGGCCTGGGCGTGGGTGCGTGTGGAATACCCGGCGTAGCAAATCCGCTGTTGCCGATCCAGGACCATGCTGCCGGTGCCCTCCAGGAAAACCTCCTGCTCTTCGAGGCTGGACAGGTCTAGCAACTGCTCGACCCGGTATTCGCCCAGCAGCCCGTCGAGTACACCTTTGTCCCGCTCCAGTCGCCGGTTGTGGCCCTGCATCGGATACAGCACCAGGGTGCCATCCGGGTGGCTGCTCCACCAGTTGTTGGGGAAGATCGAGTCCGGGGTATGGGGCGCTTCTCGATCGTTATGCACCAGGACTTCAACGCCGTGCCGACGCAACGCGGCGACATAGCCATCGAACTCGGCAAGGGCCTTGAGTTGAACGTCTTCAGCAACGGTTGCCGGACGCTGGAAGCGGTTGTTCGCCGCCGTGTCCTGATTGAAGGAGAAACGTGTCGGGCGAATCATTAAAACCGTATTGGTGGTTTGCATGGGCACAGACTCAATGAGGGACGAGAGAGGCTCATTGTCTGTTTCGAGGTGGGAAAAAACCGGTTGATAACGGCTGTTGCGCTGATGGAAACGGCTGAAGACCCTGACCCCTTCAGCCGATTCGGCAAGGACCACACATCAAATGTGGGAGCGGGCTTGCTCGCGAAGGCGCAGTGTCATCCAACATCAATGTCGACTGACACACCGCCTTCGCGAGCAAGCCCGCTCCCACAGGTTGTACTTCGTTCGGTGCCTATTCCATCGTGGTCTTGACCATCGCCAGCTCCGGGTCGTCGAACCAGACTTCGGTCAACACCCGGTAATGCTCCATGTCACGGCAGCGCATGCGCAGGCTGTAGTCGAACGCTCCGCTGATCAGGCGACATTCCGTTTCGAGGTGGAAAAAACCGGTTGATAACGGCTGTTGCGCTGATGGAAACGGCTGAAGACCCTG
>RCUT01001751.1_pt1 | contig 10090 bp, 7 predicted proteins | sample 2166171 | NCBI WGS metagenome assembly RCUT01 (sample SAMN09932757, study PRJNA488358) | compost metagenome | isolation source: compost soil in 4-hydroxybenzoic | place: Germany: Experimental Botanical Garden
ACGGCAAGAGCACCCTGATCGGGCGCCTGCTGCACGACTCCAAGATGATCTACGAAGACCATCTGGAAGCCATCACCCGCGATTCGAAGAAAGTCGGCACCACCGGTGACGACGTCGACCTGGCGTTGCTGGTGGACGGCCTGCAGGCCGAGCGCGAGCAGGGCATCACCATCGATGTGGCGTACCGCTACTTCAGTACCGCCAAGCGCAAGTTCATCATCGCCGACACCCCCGGCCATGAGCAGTACACCCGCAACATGGCCACCGGCGCGTCGACCTGCGACCTGGCGATCATCCTCGTCGATGCCCGCTACGGCGTGCAGACCCAGACCCGCCGTCACAGCTACATCGCCTCCTTGCTGGGCATCAAGCACATCGTCGTCGCCGTCAACAAGATGGACCTGAAGGATTTCGACCAGGGCGTCTTCGAGGCGATCAAGGCCGACTACCTGCAGTTCGCTGAACGCATCAAGCTCAATCCCACCTCGATCCACTTCGTGCCGATGTCGGCGCTGAAGGGCGACAACGTGGTCAACAAGAGCGAGCGTTCGCCCTGGTACTCCGGCCAGTCGCTGATGGAGATCCTCGAAACCGTGGAAATCGCCGGCGACCGCAATGTCTCCGACATGCGCTTCCCGGTGCAGTACGTGAACCGCCCGAACCTCAACTTCCGCGGGTTCGCCGGCACCCTGGCCAGCGGCATCGTGCGCAAGGGCGACGACGTGGTGGCCCTGCCGTCGGGCAAGGGCAGCCGGGTCAAGTCCATCGTCACCTTCGAAGGTGAACTGGAGCAGGCCGGCCCGGGCCAGGCCGTCACCCTGACCCTGGAAGACGAGATCGACGTATCCCGCGGCGACATGCTGGTGCATGCCGACAACCGTCCCGCGGTGGTCGATAGCTTCGACGCCATGCTGGTGTGGATGGCCGAGGAGCCGATGCTCCCGGGCAAGAAGTACGACATCAAGCGCGCCACCAGCTACGTGCCGGGCTCGATTGCCAGCATCACCCACAAGGTCGATGTGAACACCCTGGAGCAGGGCGCTGCCAGCGCGCTGCAGCTGAACGAGATCGGCCGCGTCAAGGTGTCCCTGGACGCCTCGATCGCCCTCGACGGTTACGACAGCAACCGCACCACCGGTGCGTTCATCGTCATCGACCGCCTGACCAACGGCACCGTCGGCGCCGGCATGATCATCGCCCCGCCAGTCCTGCCGCACGGCAGCACCGGCCAGCATGGCAAGCAGGCCCACGTGTCTACCGAAGAGCGCGCCCTGCGCTTCGGCCAGCAGCCAGCCACCGTGCTGTTCAGCGGCCTGTCCGGCGCTGGCAAGAGCACCCTGGCCTATGCCGTGGAGCGCAAGCTGTTCGACATGGGCCGCGCCGTCTATGTGCTGGATGGCCAGAACCTGCGCCACGACCTGAACAAGGGGCTGCCGCAGGATCGTGCCGGTCGCACCGAGAACTGGCGTCGTGCCGCTCACGTCGCGCGTCAGTTCAACGAAGCCGGCCTGGTCACCCTGGCCGCCTTCGTCGCACCGGATGCCGAAGGCCGCGAGCAGGCCAGGGCACTGATTGGCTCTGAGCGCCTGATCACCGTCTACGTGCAGGCTTCGCCCCTGGCGTGCCGCGAGCGTGACCCGCAGGGCCTCTATGCCGCCGGCCAGGACAACATCCCGGGCGAGTCCTTCCCCTACGACGTGCCGCTGGATGCCGATCTGGTGATCGATACCCAGTCGGTGGATGTGGACGAGGGCGTCAAGCGGGTACTCGACCTGCTGCGCGAACGCGGCGCGATCTGATCCGTCGCCCAACAAAAAGCCCCGCATCCGCGGGGCTTTTTGTTGGCTTCCGGTCAGGCTGGCCGGATGTCCGGGCCAGCCTTGGTGGAATCAGTACTTGCCTTTCAGGCCGAAGGTTTCGTCCAGGGTGCCGGGGGCATCCGGGGCCTTGGGCGCGTAGTCCTTGGGCGCTTCGTTGCTCTTCGGCGGAGTCAGGCGCTCGCGGGGGCTGGCGGCTTCGTCGGCGTGCAGGGCGGCCATCAGGCGCTGGCGGGTCAGTTCGTCCAGGGCCAGGCGGCTGGCGCCTTCGGAAAGGTGCTCCTGCACTTCCTGGTAGCTCTGGGTGAGTTTCTTGACCAGGTTGGCGGTGGTGTTGAAGTGAGTGACCACCTCGCTCTGGTAGGTATCGAAACGTTCCTGCAAGTCATCCAGCTGGCGCTGCGTCCGGTTCGGGGCGGCATTGGGCACCAGGCGGGCGATCAGGAATCCGATGCCGATACCGGCGAGCAGGGCGAAGGCTGGTAACAACCAGACGGTGAGCGACTGTTCCACGAGTCCTTCCTCTATAAACGGCTTTGCTTTACGTTAACGGCTCGAATCCGCGCTGTATACCGCGACGCAAGCCCTGTTGTGCTAATCCAAGACGAGTCGACCCGGCACGGGGTCACGGAGTTTCCCTTGTTGATCCGCGAAAATCCTCTTCTGCTCGATGGCCCCTGCGGCCAGCTCGAGGCGCTGCATCTCGATCTGCCCGAGGCCCGGGGCCTGGCGCTGATCTGCCATCCCAATCCGGTGCAAGGCGGCACCATGCTCAACAAGGTGGTCTCCACCCTGCAACGCACCGCCCGCGACGCCGGCTACAGCACCCTGCGCTTCAACTACCGCGGTGTCGGCGCCAGCGCCGGTAGCCATGACATGGGCATGGGCGAGGTGGACGACGCCGAAGCCGCCGCCCACTGGTTCCGCTCGCAACGCCCGGAGCTGCCGCTGACCCTGTTCGGCTTTTCCTTCGGCGGCTTCGTCGCCGCCAGCCTGGCCGGTCGCCTGGAGCGCCAGGGCATCCCGGTGCCGCGGCTGTTCATGGTGGCGCCGGCCGTGATGCGCATGACCGCGGACAACCCCTTGCCCGAGGCCGGTGAGCTGGCCGTGATCCAGCCCGATGCCGACGAGGTCGTGCCGCCGCAGGCGGTGTACGACTGGTCCGCCGGCCTCGCGCGCCCCCATGAGCTGCTGAAAGTGGCAGAATGCGGGCACTTCTTCCACGGCAAGCTGACCGATCTCAAGGACCTGGTCCTGCCGCGCCTCTGATTCCGAACGAAGTCCGACAAGCGAACACCATGACCACTCGTATCCTCACCGGCATCACCACCACCGGCACGCCGCATCTCGGCAACTACGCGGGCGCCATTCGCCCGGCCATCGTTGCCAGCCGCGCCAGCGACGTCGACTCCTTCTACTTCCTCGCCGACTACCACGCGCTGATCAAGTGCGACGATCCGGCCCGCATCCAGCGCTCGCGCCTGGAAATCGCCGCCACCTGGCTGGCCTGTGGCCTGGATACCGACAAGGCGACCTTCTACCGCCAGTCCGATATCCCCGAGATCCCCGAGCTCACCTGGCTGCTGACCTGCGTCAGCGCCAAGGGCCTGCTCAACCGCGCCCACGCCTACAAGGCCTCGGTGGACAAGAACCTGGAGAACGGCGAAGACCCGGACGCCGGCGTCACCATGGGCCTGTACAGCTACCCGGTGCTGATGGCCGCGGACATCCTGATGTTCAACGCGCACAAGGTGCCGGTCGGCCGCGACCAGATCCAGCACGTGGAAATGGCCCGCGATATCGGCCAGCGCTTCAACCACCTGTTCGGCGCCGGGCGTGAGTTCTTCACCCTGCCCGAAGCGGTGATCGAGGAAGAAGTGGCCACCTTGCCCGGCCTCGACGGCCGCAAGATGTCCAAGAGCTACGACAACACCATCCCGCTGTTCGGCAGCGCCAAGCAGCTGAAGGATGCCATCGCCCGCATCGTCACCGACTCGCGCGCCCCTGGCGAACCGAAGGACCCGGACAGCGCCCACCTGTTCACCCTCTACCAGGCCTTCGCTACCCCGGCTCAGCTTGCCGAGTTCCGCGCCGAGCTGCTGGGCGGCCTTGCCTGGGGCGAGGCCAAGCAGCGCCTGTTCCAGCTGCTCGACAACGAGCTGGGCGAGGCCCGCGAGAAATACCACGCGTTGATCGAGCGTCCGGCCGACCTGGAGGACATCCTCCTCGCCGGTGCCGCCAAGGCCCGCAAGATCGCCACGCCGTTCCTCAACGAGCTGCGCGAGGCCGTGGGCCTGCGCTCCTTCCGCGCCAGCGCCCAGGGCGCCGGCGAGACGAGGGCGAAGAAAGCGGCCAAGAGCGCGCGCTTCGTCAGCTTCCGCGAAGACGACGGCAGCTTCCGCTTCCGCCTGCTGGACGCCGATGGCGAGCAGCTGCTGCTGTCCAGCGCCTTCGCCGACGGCAAGACGGCGGGGCAGGTCAGCAAGCGCCTGCAATCCGGCGACGAGCTGGACCTGCGGGTGGAAGGCGAGACCTTCGGCCTCTGGCTGGATGACGCACAGGTGGCGATCAGCCCGGCCTTCACCGACGCTGCCGCTCGCGATGCGGCCATCCAGCGTCTCTACGCGGCCCTCGCGCCCCAGGAATAACTGTCTTTCCAGCGGCCGGCACTGCCGGCCAATTGCCAATCGACGGGGCAGGCTCTAAAGTACCTGCCCCGTTTTTCGTTGCCTTGCTATCGATCATGACCCCCCTAGAGCGCTACCAGGCCGATCTGAAGCGGCCGGACTTCTTCCACGATGCCGCGCAGGAAACTGCCGTTCGCCATTTGCAGCGCCTGTACGACGACCTGATCGCCGACGACCGCGGCAAGCCCGGGCTGCTCGGCAGCCTCTTCGGCAAGAAGCGCCAGGGCCCGGTGAGGGGCCTGTACTTCTGGGGCGGTGTCGGCCGCGGCAAGACCTACCTGGTGGACACCTTCTACGACGCGCTGCCGTTCAAGCAGAAGATGCGCACGCACTTCCACCGCTTCATGAAGCGCGTCCACGAGGAGATGAAGACCCTCAAGGGCGAGAAGAACCCGCTGACCATCATCGGCAAGCGTTTCGCCGACGAGGCCCGGGTGATCTGCTTCGACGAATTCTTCGTCTCCGACATTACCGACGCCATGATCCTGGCCACGCTCCTGGAAGAGCTGTTCAAGAACGGCGTCAGCCTGGTGGCGACTTCCAACATCGTTCCCGACGGCCTCTACAAGGACGGCCTGCAGCGCGCACGCTTCCTGCCGGCCATCGCCCTGCTCAAGGAACACACGGATATCGTCAACGTCGACAGCGGCGTCGACTATCGCCTGCGCGCCCTGGAACAGGCAGAGCTGTTCCACCATCCGCTGGACGCCGAGGCCGAAGCGAGCCTGAGCAGGAGCTTCAAGAGCCTGCTGCCGGACTGCACCATGTCCCAGGAGAACGAGGTCCTCATGATCGAGAACCGCGAGATCCGCGCCGTGCGCGTCTGCGAGGACGTCGCCTGGTTCGAGTTCCGCGAGCTCTGCGACGGTCCGCGCAGCCAGAACGACTACATCGAGCTGGGCAAGATCTTCCACGCCGTGATCCTGGCCAACGTCGAACAGATGAACGTGGCCAAGGACGACATGGCGCGACGCTTCATCAACCTGGTGGACGAGTTCTACGACCGCAACGTCAAGCTGATCATCTCCGCCGAGGTCGAGCTGAAGGACCTCTACAGCGGTGGCCGGCTGAACTTCGAGTTCCAGCGCACCCTGAGCCGGTTGCTGGAGATGCAGTCCCACGAGTTTCTGTCGCGCCCCCACAAGCCTTGATGGCCAAGCAATAAAAAAGGCTGCCCCCCGGGCAGCCTTTTTCTTTTCCGTGGCGCTCAGTTCTGCGCCACCTTCCGTTCCTGCTGTTTCAGCAGTTTCTGCGCATGGGCCACTTCCAGGGCCTCCATGGCGTTGATCGGCTTGATGGTCACGGCCTTCTTCAGATGGTCCAGAGCCTTGGCCTCCTCGTCGCCGCCGTACACGTATTCCAGCGCATTGGCGTACTCGTAGTGGCCGATGGGCAGGTCGTCGGTGGCCTTGAAGGAGCGGGCGAAGTACTGCTCCATCTTGTCCGCGCTGACCCCGTAGGTCATCTTGCCCACCAGCTTGCCCACCTTGCGGATCACCCCGGCCTCGTAGCCGCCGTAGAGGGCCAGGGCGAAGGGCTGCTGCGGTTGTGCCTTCAGCAGGGCGTCCAGTTCCTCGGGGATCTGGCTGGTGTAGCCACGTTTCAGCACCACCGGCACCGGCAGTTCCTCGCCCAGGCGGGCCTTGGCGTAGGCGCGGCCGAACTGGGCGGCGACGTCGGCCTTGACCAGGTCGCCGGCCTCGTCGGTGTAGCGGATCACTTCTTCCAGCAGGCGATGCTTTTCCGTCTGCTCCGGCACCAGGAACAGGGCATAGACCACCTGGGCGAACATCGCCGGGACCTGCCCGCCAACGCCCAGGGCCAGCCCCTGCTTCTTGGCTTCGGCGAAGTCGCCGCGGAACATCAGGCGCCAGACATCCTGCAGCTTGGCGGCGTACGCTTCGGCCTCTTCCGGCTTGCCGGTGAAGCCAGTGTTGCCGGTCACTGTCAGCTCCAGGGCCTTGGGATACTTCGTGGCCATGGTCACCACCCAGTCGGCGTCCGGATAGGGGTAGTCGGGGCCGAAACCGCGGGTCAGGCGTGGCCAGGCCTCGCGCAGCTTGTCGCCGGAATAGTCGTAGGCGGCCTGGTCGTAGGGGAAGGGTTTCCAGTTGTCGTCCGCCACAGCGGTAAGGCTGCAGACGGCCAGCAGGGCAAGCAGGTAGCGGCGCATGGCGATGGACCTTTTCTTGTTGTCGTCCTTCCACGCCGGGGCTGGCGTGGGCTCGGGGCGTCCCGTTCGGGCATGGGCCGATCATAGGGCGACGGTAGCGCCGGCCAACCTATCCTTGGGATGGCCGCAGCAAGCTGTGTGAAAACTGCTGCGCTCGGTTATTCGGTGTTGAAAACAGCCTCGGGCGCGAGTCCGATCAAAATGCTCATTTACAACGCGTAAACTGCGCTTTTTCGGCTGTTTTCGCCTTGCCTAACCTTCGCTCGCGACGTTTTCACCCAGCTTGGTCACTCGCCCTTCTGCTGGTACTGGCGGCGGTACTGGTTGGGGGAGAGCTGGGTGTGCTGGCGAAACAGGCGGGCGAAGAAGCTGGCGTCGTCGTAACCCACTTCGTAACTGATGGTCTTGATGCTCTTGCGGGTCGCGGAGAGCAGGCCCTTGGCCGTTTCGATGCGTAACCGCTGCAGGTAATGCAGCGGCTTGTCGCCGGTGGCGGCCTGGAAGCGGCGCATGAAGTTGCGGATGCTCATGCCGTGCTCGCGCGCCACGTCCTCGAAGCGGAACTTGTCGGCGAAGTGCTCTTCCAGCCATTGCTGGATCTGCAGGATGGTCATGTCGTGGTGCAGCTTTTGTCCGCCGAAGCCTATGCGGCCCGGGGTGTAGCTGCGCTGCACCTCGTAGAGGATGTCGCGGGATACCGCCTGGGCGATGCTGGCGCCGCAGAAGCGCTCGATCAGGTAGATGTAGAGGTCGCAGGCCGAGGTGACGCCGCCGGCGCAGTAGAGGTTGTCGGCGTCCGACAGATGCTTGTCCTGGTTCAGCAGCACCCTGGGGAAGCGCTCGGCGAACTCGCGGAAGAAGCGCCAGTAGGTGGTTGCCTCCTTGCCGTCCAGCAAGCCGGCCTGGGCCATCCAGAACACCCCGCTGGCCTCGCCGCAGATGACGCTGCCGGCGGCGTGGCGCTCGCGCAGCCAGCTGCAGACCTGTGGATAGCGGGCACGCAGGGTATCGAAGTCGCCCCAGAAGGTCGGGAGTATGATGATCTGGGCGTCATCCAGCGGGCCGTCGACGGGGATGCGTACGTCGCTGAAGCTTTCCACCGGCAGGCCGTCCGGGCTCACCAGGCGGATCTGGAAGGCCGGCGTGAGGCCTTTGCCCTGCAGCTTGCCGAAGCGCAGGCTGGCCATGTGGAAGAAGTCCTTGGCTTGCATCAGGGTGGAGGCGAAGACGCCTTCGATGGCAAGGATGCTGACCTGTCGAAGGTTGGGGGACTGCGAATTGCTCATGAGTTTGTTCTTATTAGGGGAAAGCGGTCATTCAGCGGCTGGATCGTCTTATTTTTTGTCCTAAGTGTCCAGTGTGGCCGAAGAGGGGACTGGCCTAGAGTCGGTTGCCTCCGAACCCACACGACCCCAGTGTCATTCAAGGTGATGCCATGATCCCGAGAACCCTGTTCAGCTCCGACCACGAACTCTTTCGCGACAGTGTGCGCAAGTTCCTCGAGCAGGAGGCGGTGCCTTATCACCAGCAGTGGGAAAAGGACGGCCATATCGACCGCACGCTGTGGAACAAGGCAGGCGAGGCCGGCATGCTCTGTTCGCACATTCCCGAGGAGTACGGCGGCATGGGCGCCGACTTCCTCTACAGCGCGGTGGTGATCGAAGAGATCGGCCGCCTCGGGTTGACCGGAATCGGTTTCTCGTTGCACTCCGACATCGTCGCGCCCTACATCCTCCACTATGGTTCCGAGGCACAGAAGCACAAGTACCTGCCCAAGCTGGTCAGTGGCGAAATGGTGACCGCCATCGCCATGACCGAACCGGGCGCCGGCTCCGACCTGCAGGGGGTGAAGACCACCGCCGTGCGCGATGGCGACGAATACGTCATCAACGGCTCCAAGACCTTCATCACCAACGGCATCCTCGCCGACCTGGTAATCGTCGTGGCCAAGACCGATCCCAAGGCGGGCGCCAAGGGCACCAGCCTGTTCCTGGTGGAAGCGGGCACGCCGGGCTTCGCCAAGGGCAAGCGCCTGGAGAAGGTGGGCATGAAGGCCCAGGACACAGCCGAGCTGTTCTTCCAGGACGTGCGCGTGCCCAGGGAGAACCTGCTGGGCCAGGCGGGCATGGGCTTCGCCTACCTGATGCAGGAGCTGCCCCAGGAGCGCCTGACCGTGGGCGTTGGCGCCCTGGCCTCGGCCGAGGCGGCGCTGAACTGGACCCTGGAATACACCCGCGAGCGCAAGGCCTTCGGCAAGTCCATCGCGGAGTTCCAGAACACCCGTTTCAAGCTGGCGGAAATGGCTACCGAGATCCAGGTCGGACGCGTCTTCGTCGACCGCTGCCTGGAGCTGCACCTCGAGGGCAAGCTCGATGTGCCCACCGCGGCCATGCTCAAGTACTGGGGCACCGACCTGCAGTGCAAGGTGCTGGACGAATGCGTGCAGCTGCATGGCGGCTACGGCTTCATGTGGGAGTATGCGGTGGCGCGTGCCTGGGCGGATGCGCGGGTGCAGCGGATCTATGCCGGCACCAACGAGATCATGAAGGAGATCATTGCGCGATCCCTGGTCTGACCCCGCAAGGGATGGAAGAAGCCCGGCATTGGCCGGGCTTCTTCGTTTTCAGGGGGCCGGGTTCGGCTGGTCCCTGTGGATGGCGGCTATGCCTTCGAGCACGCTTTCGGAGAGCTTCAGCTCGGTGCTGCGAAGGTTCGCCTCCAGTTGCTCGAGCGAGGTGGCGCCGATGATGTTGCTGGTCACGAAGGGTTGCGCCGTGACGAAGGCCAGGGCCATCTGTGCCGGGTCCAGGCCATGCTCCTGCGCAAGGTGCACGTAGCGCGAGCAGGCCGACTGGGCTTGGGGGTTGGTGTAGCGGGTAAAGCGGCTGAACAGGGTGATCCGTGCGTTGGCCGGGCGCGCGCCGTTCTCGTACTTGCCGGAGAGCATGCCGAAGGCCATGGGCGAATAGGCCAGCAGGCCGCATTGCTCACGGATCGCCACCTCGGCCAGACCCACTTCGAAGGTGCGGTTGAGCAGGTTGTAGGGGTTCTGGATCGACACGGCGCGGGGCAGGCCGAGCTGGTCGGCCAGCTGGAGGAACTTCATGGCGCCCCAGGGCGTTTCGTTGGACAGGCCGATGTGACGGATCTTGCCGGCCTCGACCTGCTCGCCGAGAACCTCGAGGGTTTCCTGCAGCGGGGTGAAGTCCTGCTCCTGGTGCTGGTAGCCCAGTTGGCCGAAGAAGTTGGTGCTGCGTTCGGGCCAGTGCAGCTGGTAGAGGTCGATCCAGTCGGTCTGCAGGCGCTTGAGGCTGGCGTCCAGCGCGGCGGTGATGTGCTCGCGGTTGTGCTTGAGATTGCCGCCGCGGATATGGCTGATGCCATTGCCGGGGCCGGCCACCTTGCTCGCCAGG
>RCUT01001752.1_pt1 | contig 10089 bp, 8 predicted proteins | sample 2166171 | NCBI WGS metagenome assembly RCUT01 (sample SAMN09932757, study PRJNA488358) | compost metagenome | isolation source: compost soil in 4-hydroxybenzoic | place: Germany: Experimental Botanical Garden
CCGGGAAGTGGGCGACTTCGTCATCCGCCGCCGCGACGGTCTCTACGCCTATCAGTTGGCGGTGGTGCTGGACGACGCCTGGCAGGGCGTCACCCATGTGGTGCGCGGCGCCGACCTGCTGGACTCCACACCGCGCCAGCTCTACCTGCAGGAACTGCTGGGGTTGTCGCAACCGCGCTACCTGCACGTGCCGCTGATCATCCAGCCGGACGGCCACAAGCTGGGCAAGTCCTACCGTTCCCCGCCGCTACCGACCGACAGCGCCGGACCGCTGCTGACACGAGCGCTGCGCACCCTGGGCCAGGAGCCTCCGGCGGAGCTCGCCGGCTACCGCCCCCGCGAGGTGCTGGACTGGGGCATCGCCCACTGGGATGCCGAACGCATCCCGCATTGCCGCACCCTGGCCGAAGCGCAGCTGCGCTAGCCACTCGCGGCGCCTCGGGGCATTCGCTACCATCGCCGCAGACACAACGAGAAATGTGGCATGTATATCTATCGACTGGTCCTGCTCCTGGTGGTGGGAATCTACCTGTTCTCCCCCGCCATCATGGATTGGTGGATCGACCCCAACGGCGCCTGGTACCGACCCTACCTGCTGTGGCTGATCCTGATCGTGGTGACCTTCATCCTGCAGAGTCAACGCGATGCTGATGAGCTTTAGCCTCACCCAGCTGATCCTGATCAGCGCCGCCTATCTACTGGCCCTGTTCGGCGTGGCCTGGCTCAGTGACCGGGGCTTCGTGCCGCGCTGGATCATCCGCCATCCGCTGACCTACACCCTGTCCCTGGGCGTCTATGCCAGCGCCTGGGCGTTCTATGGCACGGTCGGCCTGGCCTACCAGTACGGCTACGGCTTCCTCGCCAGCTACCTCGGCGTCTCGGGCGCCTTCCTCCTGGCGCCGGTGCTGCTCTACCCCATCCTGCGGATCACCCGGACCTACCAGCTCTCGTCGCTCGCCGACCTCTTCGCCTTCCGCTTCCGCAGCACCTGGGCCGGCGCGCTGACCACGGTGATCATGCTGATCGGCGTGCTGCCCTTGCTGGCCCTGCAGATCCAGGCGGTGGCCGACTCCATCGGCATCCTCACCCGCGAGCCGGTGCACAACCGCGTGGCCTTCAGCTTCTGTGCCCTGATCACCCTGTTCACCATCCTCTTCGGCGCACGCCACATCGCCACCCGCGAGAAACACGCCGGACTGGTGTTCGCCATCGCCTTCGAGTCGGTGGTGAAGCTGGTGGCCCTGGGCGGCATCGGCATGTACGCCCTCTACGGCGTATTCGGCGGCCCCAGGGAACTGGAACTCTGGCTGCTGCAGAACCAGGCGGCCCTCTCCACCCTGCACACGCCGCTGCAGGAAGGGCCCTGGCGCACCCTGCTGCTGGTGTTCTTCGCCTCCGCGATCGTCATGCCGCACATGTACCACATGACCTTCACCGAGAACCTCAACCCGCGCGCCATGGTCAGTGCGAGCTGGGGGCTGCCGCTGTTCCTGTTGCTGATGAGCCTGGCGATCCCGCTGATCCTCTGGGCCGGCCTCAAGCTGGGCGCCACGACCAACCCGGAATACTTCACCCTGGGCCTGGGCATTGCCGTCGACAACCCGGCGCTCGCCTTGCTCGCCTATGTCGGCGGTCTATCCGCCGCCAGCGGCCTGATCATCGTGCTGACCCTGGCACTCTCCGGCATGGCCCTCAACCACCTGGTACTGCCGCTCTACCAGCCGCCGGCCGAGGGCAACATCTACCGCTGGCTGAAGTGGACCCGCCGCGCCCTGATCGCCGCCATCATCATGGCCAGCTACGGCTTCTACCTGTTGCTGGGCGCCGAGCAGGACCTGTCCAACCTCGGCATAGTCGCCTTCGTCGCCACCCTGCAGTTCCTCCCCGGGGCGCTTTCGGTACTGTATTGGCCGACCGCCAACCGCCGCGGCTTCATCGCCGGCCTGCTGGCCGGTTTCGGGGTCTGGCTGTTCAGCATGCTGCTGCCCCTGATCGGCAACCTGCAGGGCATCTACCTGCCGCTGTTCAATGCCATCTACGTACTGGACGACACCAGTTGGCACATCGCGGCCATCGCCTCCCTGGCGGCCAACGTGCTGATCTTCACCCTGGTTTCGCTTTTCACCGAAGCCAGCCCGGAAGAACGCAGCGCCGCCGAAGCCTGCACCGTGGACAACGTACGCCGGCCGCAACGCCGCGAGCTGGTGGCTGGATCGCCCCAGGAGTTCGCCACGCAACTGGCCAAGCCCCTCGGCGCCAAGACGGCGCAGAAGGAAGTGGAACAGGCACTGCGCGACCTGCACCTGCCGTTCGACGAGCGCCGCCCGTACGCCCTGCGCCGTCTGCGCGACCGGATCGAGGCCAACCTCTCCGGCCTCATGGGACCGAGCGTGGCCCAGGACATGGTGGAAACCTTCCTGCCCTACAAATCCGGCAGCGAGAGCTACGTCACCGAGGACATCCACTTCATCGAAAGCCGGCTGGAGGACTACCACTCGCGCCTCACGGGCCTCGCCGCCGAGCTCGATGCCCTGCGTCGCTATCACCGCCAGACCCTGCAGGAACTGCCCATGGGCGTCTGCTCCCTGGCCAAGGACCAGGAGATCCTCATGTGGAACCGCGCCATGGAGGAGCTGACCGAGGTCCCCGCGCAGCGGGTGGTCGGTTCGCGCCTGTCCACCATCGCCGAACCCTGGAAGGGCCTGCTGGAAGGCTTCATCAACCTGCCTGACGAACACCTGCACAAGCAGCGCCTGACCCTGGAGGGCCAGGCACGCTCGTTGAACCTGCACAAGGCGGCGATCGAGGAACCCCTGGCGCCGGGCAGCAGCGGCCTGGTGCTGCTGGTCGAGGACGTCACCGATACCCAACTGCTGGAAGACAAGCTGGTGCACTCCGAGCGCCTGGCCTCCATCGGCCGCCTGGCCGCCGGCGTCGCCCACGAGATCGGCAATCCCATCACCGGCATCGCCTGCCTGGCGCAAAACCTGCGCGAAGAGCGGGAGGGCGATGGCGAGCTGAAGGAGATCAGCAGCCAGATCCTCGAACAGACCAAGCGCGTCTCGCGCATCGTCCAGTCGCTGATGAGCTTCGCCCACGCCGGCGGACGCCAGCAGGCCAGCGAACCGGTATGCCTGGCCGATGTGACCCAGGATGCCATCGGCCTGCTGTCGCTGAACAAGCGCAGCGTCGAGGTGAACTTCTTCAACCTCTGCGATCCGCACCACGTAGCCGAAGGCGACCCGCAGCGCCTCGCCCAGGTACTGATCAACCTGCTGTCGAACGCGCGCGACGCCTCCCCTGTGGGCAGCGACATTCGCGTACGCAGCGAAGCCTCGGAGCACACCGTGGACCTCATCGTCGAAGACGAGGGCAGCGGCATTCCGAAGGCGATCATGGACCGATTGTTCGAACCCTTCTTCACCACCAAGGACCCAGGGAAAGGGACCGGCCTTGGCCTTGCACTGGTCTATTCGATCGTGGAAGAGCATTATGGACAGATAACCATCGAAAGCCCGGCCGACTCCGAGCACCAGCGCGGCACCCGAATCAGGGTGACGCTGCCTCGTTTTGTCGAAGCGACATCCGCCGTGAGCTGAGACCGTCTAGAGAGCCGAATTAATGCCGCACATTCTGATCGTCGAAGACGAAACCATCATTCGCTCTGCCTTGCGACGCCTGCTGGAACGTAACCAGTACCAGGTCAGCGAGGCAGGTTCCGTACAGGAGGCCCAGGAGCGCTACAGCATTCCGGGCTTTGATCTGATCGTCAGCGACCTTCGCCTGCCAGGCGCCCCCGGAACCGAACTCATCAAGCTGGCCCAGGGCACCCCGGTGCTGATCATGACCAGCTACGCCAGCCTGCGCTCGGCGGTGGACTCGATGAAGATGGGCGCGGTCGACTACATCGCCAAGCCCTTCGATCACGATGAAATGCTCCAGGCCGTCGCGCGCATTCTCAAGGAGCGCCAGGAGGCCAAGTCGGCCCCGAGCGAACGCCCCAGCACCAGCCGTGGTGGCGACAAGGCAGCAGCCAGCAACGCCGACGGCGAGATCGGCATCATCGGTTCCTGCCCGCCGATGCTCGAGCTCTACAGCAAGATCCGCAAAGTCTCGCCGACCGACTCCACCGTGCTGATCCAGGGCGAATCCGGTACCGGCAAGGAACTGGTTGCGCGCGCCCTGCACAACCTCTCCCGCCGCGCCAAGGCGCCGCTTATCTCGGTCAACTGTGCAGCGATCCCGGAAACCCTGATCGAATCCGAACTCTTCGGCCACGAGAAAGGCGCCTTCACCGGCGCCACCGCCGGCCGCGCCGGCCTGGTGGAAGCGGCCGATGGCGGCACCCTGTTCCTCGACGAAATCGGCGAGCTGCCGCTGGAGGCCCAGGCGCGCCTGCTGCGAGTGCTGCAGGAAGGCGAGATCCGCCGCGTGGGTTCCGTGCAATCGCAGAAGGTCGACGTACGCCTGATCGCTGCGACCCACCGCGACCTCAAGACCCTGGCCAAGACCGGCCAGTTCCGCGAGGACCTGTATTACCGCCTGCACGTGATCTCGCTGAAACTCCCCGCCCTGCGCGAGCGCGGTAACGACGTGCTCGAAATCGCCCGCGCCTTCCTGACGCGCCAGTGCGCGCAAATGGGGCGCGAGGGCCTGCGGTTCGCCGCCGATGCGGAACAGGCGATCCGCCATTACAGCTGGCCAGGCAACGTGCGCGAACTGGAGAACGCCATCGAGCGCGCGGTGATTCTCTGCGAGAGCCCGGACATCTCGGCGGACCTGCTGGGTATCGACATCGAGCTGGACGACCTGGAAGACGAGGACTTCAATGAAGCCGCGCCCCTCGCCCAGGCCAACAACACGGCCCACGAGCCCACCGAGGACCTGTCCCTGGAAGACTACTTCCAGCACTTCGTGCTGGAGCACCAGGACCACATGACCGAGACCGAGCTTGCCCGCAAGCTGGGCATCAGCCGCAAATGCCTGTGGGAACGCCGTCAACGCCTGGGTATCCCGCGCCGCAAATCGGGCGCCGCAGCCGGTCCTTGAGCCCCGGCCGGAGTGACAACGCGGGAACACTTCCAGTTCCATGCGCTGTTACCCCACCTAACATCACGTAACAAAGCCGGGTCTAAAGGTAACGAAAACCCGGCTTTTTTTTGCCCGCCGTTTTGCTCACCACCCTCGCAAGCCATTGTTTTACAAGGAATCGCAAAAGTTGGCACGGCATCTGCTTTATCTACGGCACAACAACAATAACAAACGCTGAACCCCACAATAAAAACAAGACGTATCGACTCCAGCACAACAAAAACAAGACAGCGGAGGCGCAGCTAACTGATTCTTTTGGAGAGGAGTTGCCTTTGGGGCTCGCCCCACAACCAGACCGAGAACAATAAAACTGCCCACAGGCAGCACCCGTACTGGTTGGGTCACGGAATGATCATGGCACCATCAGCGTCCAAACAAATCCGTTTGCTATTACCCCTCGTATGGAGGGCATTTCCAGAAGCCATAGGCTTGCTGGAGCGGGTCGAACAACAAGAACACCAAGCCCGAAACAATAAAAACAAAGCACGCACCAATTTGGGGGGGAGCTTCGGCTCCCCCAGTAGCTTTGACACCTGTCAGCCCTTTCCTTCACCATCCCCCCTCCCAGTGCTAGAATCCGCGGCCATCGTGCGCCCATATCCCTTTCTGGCCGTCCATTCCGCAAAACAGTGCATCCCATGCTGAAGAAGCTGTTCCAGTCTTTCCGCTCCCCCCTTCGCCGCGCCCAGCATCCGCGCAGCACTCCCGAAGTACTGGGCAACAATCAGCACTCGCTGCATCGTTCAGGCATCAGTCGCAATGCCGTGCTGGTCGTCGACCGCCTGCAGAAGGCCGGCTACCAGGCCTACGTCGTCGGCGGCTGTGTCCGCGACCTGCTGCTCAACCTGCGTCCCAAGGACTTCGACGTGGCCACCAATGCCACGCCCGAGCAGGTACGTGCCGAATTCCGCAACGCCCGGGTGATCGGCCGCCGCTTCAAGCTGGCCCATGTGCAGTTCGGCCGGGAGATCATCGAGGTCGCCACCTTCCGCGCCCATCACTCGCAAAGCGAAGACGAAGAAGACAGCAACCGGGCATCCAGCAACGAGAACGGCCGCATCCTGCGCGACAACGTATACGGCAGTCTGGAAGACGATGCCCAACGCCGCGACTTCACCATCAATGCGCTGTACTACGACCCGACCACCGAGCGCATCCTCGACTACGCCCACGGCGTGCATGACATCCGCAATCGCCTGGTGCGGCTGATCGGCATCCCCGAGCAGCGCTACCAGGAAGACCCGGTGCGCATGCTGCGGGCCGCGCGCTTCGCCGCCAAGCTGGGCTTCGAGATCGAGAAGCACAGCGCCGCGCCCATCCGCCGCCTGGCCCCCATGCTTCGCGAGATTCCCTCGGCGCGCCTGTTCGACGAAGTGCTCAAGCTGTTCCTCGGCGGAAAGGCCGAAGCCACCTTCGAACTGCTGGTGGAATACGACCTCTTCGCACCACTGTTCCCCGCCAGCGCCGCGGCCCTGGAGCGTGACCCCGAATACACCGGGCGCCTGATCCGCCAGGCCCTGGCCAACACCGACCAACGCATCCACCAGGGCAAGCCGGTCACTCCCGCGTTCCTCTTCGCCGCCCTGCTCTGGCCGGCCCTGCCCGCCCGCGCGGCGCAACTGCAGGAGCGCGGCATGGCGCCTATCCCGGCCATGCAGGAAGCCGCCCATGGCCTGATCATGGAACAGGTCCAGCGCACCGCCATTCCCAAGCGCTTCAGCATCCCGATCCGCGAAATCTGGGACATGCAGGAACGCCTGCCGCGCCGCAGTGGCAAGCGCGCCGACCTGCTGCTGGAGAATCCGCGATTCCGCGCCGGCTACGATTTCCTCCTGCTGCGCGAGAGCGCCGGCGAACAGACCGATGGCCTGGGCGACTGGTGGACCGACTACCAGGACGCCAGCGACAGCCAGCGTCGCACCATGATCCGCGAGCTGAGCAGCAAGGACGAGCAACCCTCCGGCCAACGCCGCCGCCGCGGTGGCAGCCGCCGCCGTCGCGGCCCGCGCAGCGAAGGCGCCCCCGACACTTCGGGCGATTGACCATGGAACGCGTCTTCATCGGCCTCGGCAGTAATCTCGCCGAGCCCGCCAGCCAGCTGCGCGGCGCCCTCGCGGCACTCGGCGAGCTGCCGCAGACCCAACTCGCAGCGGTGTCCTCGCTCTATGCCAGCGACCCCCTCGGCCCGCCGGACCAGCCCCGTTACGTCAACGCCGTAGCCGCTCTCGACACCGAGCTGGCACCGCTGCAATTGCTGGATGCACTCCAGGCCATCGAACTGGCCCAGGGCCGCGTGCGCAAGGACGAACGCTGGGGTCCGCGCACCCTGGACCTGGACATCCTCCTGTTCGGCCGTCGGCAGATCGACGAGCCGCGCCTGCAAGTCCCGCACTACCACATGCACGCGCGCGCCTTCGTGCTCTACCCGCTGGCGGAGATCGCCGGCGACCTGCGGCTGCCCGACGGGCGTCCGCTGCAGGCCCTGCTGGACGCCTGCCCCTTCGAAGGACTGGAGCGCCTGGCCGACCTGACGGTAACGCCGTAACAGGTCGGTAACACCTGCAATTGACTTCATGCCCCCCCATCGGGACTATAAGCGTCCCGTTGCCCCGTGCCGGTTACAACCGGTGCCGATGAGGACGTTTTCATGCCTGATGTGACCCTGACCACCCTGCAAGAGCTCAAGCTCAAAGGCGAGAAAATCGCCATGCTGACGGCCTACGATGCCACCTTCGCCCAGGCTGCCTGCCAGGCCGGCGTGGATGTACTGCTGGTGGGCGACTCCCTTGGCATGGTCCTGCAAGGCCATGACAGCACCCTGCCGGTCAGCATGGCCGACATGGCCTACCACACCGCGGCTGTGAAGCGCGGTAACCAGGGCGCGCTGATCATCAGCGACCTGCCCTTCATGGCCTACGCCAGCCTCGAACAGACGTTCGCCAATTGCGCCGCCCTGATGCAGGCCGGCGCCCACATGGTCAAGCTGGAAGGAGCGGCCTGGCTGGCCGAGCCGATCCGCCTGCTGGCCGAGCGCGGCGTCCCGGTCTGCGCCCACCTGGGCCTGACCCCGCAAGCCGTGAACATCCTTGGCGGCTACAAGGTCCAGGGCCGCCAGGAAGCCCAGGCGCGCCAACTGCGCGCCGATGCCATGGCCCTGGAGCAGGCCGGCGCCGCCATGCTGCTGCTGGAGTGCGTGCCCAGCGGGCTGGCCGCCGAAATCACCCAGTCGGTGAAGATCCCGGTGATCGGCATTGGCGCCGGCAGCGCCACCGATGGCCAGGTGCTGGTCCTGCACGACATGCTGGGCCTGTCCCTCACCGGCCGCGCGCCCAAGTTCGTGAAGAACTTCATGGAAGGCCAGGGCAGCATCCAGGCGGCCCTGACGGCCTATGTCAGTGCCGTAAAGGACGTCACCTTCCCCGCAGCCGAACACGGATTCTCCGCATGATCACCGTCAAGACCGTCCGCGAACTGCGCGCCGCCGTCGCCCGCGCGCGCAGCGAAGGCAAGCGCATCGGCTTCGTGCCGACCATGGGCAACCTCCACGCCGGGCACGTCGCCCTGGTGGAGAAGGCCAGCCAGCGTGCCGACTTCGTGGTCGCCAGTATCTTCGTCAACCCGCTGCAGTTCGGCCCCAGCGAAGACCTGGCCAGTTACCCGCGCACCCTGGTGGCCGACCAGGAGAAGCTGGTGGCCGCCGGTTGCCACCTGCTGTTCCACCCGGACGTCGAGGAGATGTACCCCGACGGCATGCAGGGCCAGACCCGCGTCAACGTGCCCCTGGTCTCCGAAGGCCTCTGCGGCGGGAGCCGCCCCGGCCATTTCGAAGGCGTCGCCACCGTGGTCAGCAAGCTGTTCAACATGGTCCAGCCCGACCTCGCGGTATTCGGCGAGAAGGACTTCCAGCAACTGGCGGTGATCCGCAAGCTGGTTCGCGACCTGAACATGCCGATCCAGATCATCGGCGAACCCACCGCCCGCGCCGCGGACGGCCTGGCGCTGTCGTCGCGCAATGGCTACCTGGACGATGCCCAGCGCGCCGCGGCACCTGCCCTCCATCGCACCCTGCAGCAACTGGCCAGCGCCATCCGCCAGGGCCGCCGGGACTTCGCCGCGCTGGAACTGGAAGGCCGTGACGAGCTGACCCGGGCCGGCTTCCGCCCCGACTACCTGGAAGTCCGCGAGGCGCTGAACCTGCGCCCGGCAGGCCTCCAGGACCAGCAACTGGTGATACTGGGTGCGGCCTTCATGGGTAACACCCGCCTGATCGACAACCTTGCCTTCACGCTCGAAGCGCAAGCCTGACCACTGCCCCCGGCAGCCTTGAACCCCCTCGGGGGTTCGGGCAAACTCAGCCGCCGCCTGCGCCCCGACGAGGAAATGCCATGCACGCCATCATGCTCAAGGCCAAACTGCACCGCGCCGAAGTGACCCACGCCGTGCTCGACTACGAAGGTTCCTGCGCCATCGATGGCGAATGGCTGGATCTGTCCGGCATCCGCGAGTACGAGCAGATCCAGATCTACAACGTCGATAACGGCGAGCGCTTCACCACCTATGCCATTCGCGCAGAGAACGGCTCGCGGATGATCTCGGTCAACGGCGCCGCGGCGCACAAGGCCAAGGTGGGCGACCGCGTGATCATCTGCGCCTACGCCCACTACAGCGAGGCGGAACTGGCCAATTTCAAACCGCGTATGCTGTACATGGCTCCGGGCAATGAACTCAGCCATACCAGCAACGCGATTCCGGTACAGGTCGCCTGAGGCCGGACTGCAGCTCGACCCGAAGCCCGGACAGTTCCGGGCTTTTTCATAAGTCGCACACAGGTACACCATGGATCACCACCTGACGCCGCTCGATGTCACCCAACTGCCGAGCTGGACCGCCCTGCAGCAGCACCGCCAGGATCTGGACGGCTTCAGCCTGCGCCAGGCCTTCGTCGACGACCCCGAGCGCTTCAAGCACTTCAGCCTCAGCGCCTGCGGCCTGCTGCTG
>RCUT01001754.1_pt1 | contig 10077 bp, 8 predicted proteins | sample 2166171 | NCBI WGS metagenome assembly RCUT01 (sample SAMN09932757, study PRJNA488358) | compost metagenome | isolation source: compost soil in 4-hydroxybenzoic | place: Germany: Experimental Botanical Garden
CGGCGGCCAGGGCCGGGGCGGATTTCCACAGGGCGATCTGGATCGGGTAGTTCCACGCGCCGATGCCGGCGACCACGCCCAGCGGCTCGCGGCGGGTGTAGACGAAGCTGGTTTCGCGCAGCGGGATCTGCTCGCCTTCGATGGCCGGGATCAGGCCGGCGTAGTACTCGATCACGTCGGCGCCGGTGACGATGTCCACGGCGCGGGTTTCCGCCAGCGGCTTGCCGGTGTCCAGGGTTTCCAGCTCGGCCAGTTCGTCGTTGCGCTCGCGCAGGATGTCCACGGCGCGGCGCAGGATGCGCGAACGCTGCATGGCGGTCATCGCGGCCCAGACCTTCTGGCCCTCGACTGCGCTGGCGACGGCGCGCTCGACGTCGTCCTTGCCGGCGCGCTGGACCTTGGCCAGGACTTCACCGTTGGCCGGGTTGACGGTCTCGAAGCTGGCGCCGCTGCTGGAGTCGACGTAGCGGCCGCCAATGTAGAGCTTCTGTTCTTCGAATCGGGCCATGGTGGTTGTCCTCTCTAGGTCTTGTATGGGCAAGGCGGGCAGGTGGCTCAGGCCGCCTGCTTGGCCAGTTGTTGATCAAGGAATTCGTAGGCGAGCCGGCGGGCCTGCTCGGTATCGAAGGCTTCACCGGACAGCGCGCCGCGCAGCCACAGGCCGTCGATCAGTGCGGCCAGGCCGCGGGCGGCGGTGCGCGCACTCCTGGCATCGAGCTCGCGGCGGAATTGCCAGCAGAGGTTCGAGTAGAGGCGCAGGTCGTTGATGCGCTGCAAACGGCGCAGGGACGGCTGGTGCATGCTGCTGGCCCAGAACGCCAGCCAGGTCTTCATGGCCGGGCCGTTGACCTGGGTCTCGTCGAAGTTGCCGTCGATGATCGAGCGGATGTAGCCGCGTGCGCTCTCGTCGCGCATGGCCTGGCGGCGCTTGCGCACCGCGGCCTGCAGATCGTTCATGAGGAAGCGCATGGTGGCTTCGAGCAGGCCGTTCTTGTCCTGGAAGTAGTGGCTGATGATGCCGTTGGAAACCCCGGCCAGCTTCGCGATGTAGGAAATGCTGGCGTCGCCCATACCGACCTGGTCCACCGCCTCGAGCGTGGCGTGGATCAGCTGGGTGCGGCGCAGGGGCTGCATTCCGATTTTCGGCATTGGGGTTTCCTCCTCTTCCGGGCCCTTCCCGGACAGGTTGAAATCCAGCCTACTTTATTTTTATTGAACGTTCAAACAACAAAGAATACGATGCGCACCATGGAACGGGATGCGGCAGTTCGCCGCACCTGATTTCAGGCCATCTGCCGGCGGATTCCATCCGTCGCCGGCCGCTGGCGCGGGTCTGTCGTTGCGCCTCTCAGGCGCCTGCTTTCACTGCCCTGGAATCTCCAAATGAGTACAGCTTCAATAACAACAAGCCATGGCAAGGTGCGTCTGAATCCGGTCGTGTTCTTCGGGTCCACCGCGCTCATCCTGCTGCTCACGGTTGCCTTGATCGTCTTCCCCGATAGTGCCGGCGCCTGGCTCGGCAAGGCCCAGAGCTGGCTCTCGCGCAGTTTCGGCTGGTACTACATGCTGGCCATAGGCGCCTACCTGTTCTTCGTCCTCTATGTCGCCTTCTCCCGCTACGGCCATCTGCGCCTGGGCGCCGACGACAGCCGCCCCGACTTCAGCTACGGCGCCTGGGCCGGGATGCTGTTCTCCTCGGGCATCGGTATTTCGCTGCTCTACTTCGCGGCGTCCGAGCCGATCGATCACCTCTACAACCCACCGGAAGGCGAGCCGGGCACTCAGTCCGCCGCGCGCCAGGCGCTGCAGTTGACCTTCCTCCACTGGGGCGTGCACGGCTGGGCCATCTATGCGCTGGTGGGCCTGGCGGTGGGCTACTTCGCCTATCGCCACAACAAGCCGCTGGCGCTGCGTTCGGCGCTCTACCCGCTGTTCGGCGAGCGCCTGATGAAGGGTTCGGTGGGCAACGCGGTGGACTGCTTCGGCATCTTCGTGACCCTGCTGGGCCTGGTGACCAACCTGGGGATCGGCTCGCTGCAGGTGTCTTCGGGTCTCGAATACCTGTTCGGCCTGCCCCACAGCCAGGGCGCGCTGCTGGCGGTGATCCTGGTGATGAGCGCGGTGGCCACCCTGGCCGCGGTGTCCGGCATCGAGAAGGGCATCCGCCGCCTGTCCAACCTGAACATCATCCTGTTCAGCGGCCTGCTGCTGTTCGTGCTGCTGGCCGGGCAGACCCTGCACCTGCTCAACGGCTTCGTGCAGAACCTCGGCGACTACCTGAACGGCCTGGTGCTGAAGACCTTCGACCTCTACGTGTACACCGGCCAGTCCGGCAAGAGCGAAGAGTGGATGGGCCTGTGGACCCTGTTCTACTGGGCCTGGTGGATTTCCTGGGCGCCCTTCGTCGGCATGTTCGTGGCCCGTATCTCCCGTGGCCGCACCGTGCGCGAACTGGTCTGCGGCGTGCTGCTGATCCCGCTGGGCTTCACCCTGGCCTGGCTCTCGGTGTTCGGCAACAGCGCCATCGACCTGGTGATGAACCAGAACGCGGCGGACCTGGGCAAGGCGGCGCTGGAGCAGCCGGCCATGTCCATCTACCTGCTGCTGGAGCATTACCCCTGGGCCAAGGCGGTGATCGGCCTGTCGATCTGCGTCGGCTTCGTGCTCTTCCTCACCCCGGCCGACTCCGGCTCGGTGATGTTGGCCAACCTGTCCCGCGAGGAAGGCGACCTGGACGAGGACGCACCCAACTGGCTGCGTATCTTCTGGTCGGTCGTGGTGACCCTGGCGACCATCGGCCTGCTGTTCGCCGGCAACTTCACCGCCATGCAGACGGTGGTGGTGCTGGCCGGGCTGCCCTTCTCGGTGGTGCTGCTGCTCTATATGTTCGCCCTGCTGAAGACCATGAAGGCGGACCTGGCGGCGCAGCAAACGGCGCCTCAGGTGGCGTTGCGCCGCGAGGCGGCCTGACTGAGGCCCCTGCTGGAATGAAAAAGCCCGGTCCGATGGACCGGGCTTTTTTGTTTGTGCGCTGTGCTTTTCCTGTGGGGGCGACTTCAGTCGCTAAGCAGGCCGAAGGGCTGCCCTGTGGTTCCGAGGGGGCAGCTGCGCTGCCCATAGCGAATGAATTCGCCCCCACAACAGAGGCCCTACAGGGCCTCGGCCTTGGCCAACTGCTGGTCCAGGTAGTCGTAGGCGATCTGCAGCGCTTGTTGGGTATTGAAGGCATCCCCCGAGAGCGCACCGCGCAGCCACAGGCCGTCGATCAGTGCGGCCAGGCCGCGGGCGGCGGAGCGGGCGTCATCGATGTCGAGGGTGCGGCGCAGTTCGCAGCAGAGGTTGGAGTACAGCCGGTGGTCGTTGATCCGCTGCAGCCGGCGCAGGGACGGCTGGTGCATGCTGGCGGCCCAGAAGGCCAGCCAGGTCTTCATCGCCGGACCGCTGACCTGGCTGTCGTCGAAGTTGCCTTCCACTATGGCGCGCAGGTGCGCCCGCGGGCTGTCGTCGCGCAGGGCGGCGCGGCGCTGGCGCACGGCGGAGCTGAGGGCGGCCATGAGATGGCGCATGGTGGCGTCCAGCAGGCCGTTCTTGTCCTGGAAGTAGTGGCTGATAATGCCGTTGGACACCCCGGCGACACGGGCGATGTAGGCGATGCTGGCATCGCCCAGGCCGACCTGGTCGACGGATTCGAGAGTGGCCTGGATCAACTGCGAGCGGCGGATCGGCTGCATTCCGACCTTGGGCATCGAATATTCCACCATTTTGTGTGGGAATCGGGAGCGCGCAGTCTAGGGGGTATTTGATTGATCGATCAATCGATGGGGTCGATCGGGGAGGGCGGCGGGAGAATCCTTGTGGGGGCGAATTCATTCGCTATGCAGGCCGCAGGCCTGCCCTTGGTGATCGAACGGGGCAGCTGCGCCGCCCTTGGCGAATGAATTGGCTATGTCCCTGTTAGCTGTTGCTAAGAAGTCGCGGTCAGAGCTCGGAGCCTGGTAGGGTGGGCCGGGCGGCGATCCGCTTTAGCCCACGCTGACCTACGATGGTGGGCTGAAGCCCACCCTACGGGCCTTTGCGCCACATCCCAACACTTAACGCAGACATAGCCAATGAATTCGCCCCCACAGAAAAGCGAAACCCCCATCGGTCTTGCGGCCGATGGGGGTTTCGCTGGCAGGTAGCGAAGCGGCTTACTTCAGCCAGCCTTCCACCCGCTCGGGGTTCTTGGCGATCCAGTCCTTGGCCGCCGCTTCCGGCTTGGCGCCTTCGCGGATGGCCAGCATCACCGCGCCGACTTCCTCGCCGCTCCAGGAGAAGTTCTTCAGGAAGGCGGTGGCATCGGCGGCCTTGGCTTCCAGGCCAGGGTTGACCACGGTGTCGACGTGCTCGTCATCGCCATAGACCTTTTTCGGGTCTTCCAGGAAGCGCAGCTTCCACTTGGCGAACATCCAGTGCGGAATCCAGCCGGTGACCACGATGGGCTTCTGGGCCTTCTCTGCACGGGTCAGGGCGGTGGCCATGGCCGGGCCGGAGCTGGGCATCAGCTTGATGTCGAGGTTGTATTGCTTGATGGCGTCCTCGGTGCGGCGCATCACGCCGGCGCCGGCGTCGATGCCGGTGATCTTGCCGTCGAAGTCCTTGCTGTACTTGTTCAGGTCCTCGATGGATTTCGCCTGCACGTAGTCCGGCACGATCAGGCCGATCTTGGCCCCCTTGTAGTTGGAGCCGAGCACCACGACCTTGTCCTTCAGCTTGTCGTAGTACTCGCCGTGGGTGGCCGGCAGCCAGGCGGAAAGGGTGGCGTCCAGGTCGCCGCGGGCCACGCCCTGCCACATGATGGCCGGCTCGACGGGTTTCAGCTCGACGCCGTAACCGAGTTTCTCCTTGAGGATTTCGCCGGCGACATGGGTGGCGGCGACGCTGTCGTCCCAGCCGTTCACATAGCCGATCTTCAGGGTCGGTTTGTCGGCGGCGTGGGCCATGCCCATGCCAAGGGCGAGGGTGGCGACGCCCAGGGTCTTCAGGTACAGGGATTTCAACTTGCGCATACGTATTGCTCCATCAGGTGGGATTGGCAGCCAACTACGTGGTCGATGACCCGTTCTCAGGCGGGATTCGCGACTGTGCCCCTCGCGGCCCGTTGCCGGGCCACGATTGGCGAATTGCAAGGTAACGGGCTCCGGAGCGGAGCCCGGGGGATTACAGGCCGATGTGTTTCTTCACGGCGGCGGCGCCGTCCTGGCCATCGAAGGTGGTGACGCCGGCCAGCCACTTGTCCAGCGCGGCCGGGTTGGCCTTGAGCCAGGTGGCGGCGACTTTCACCGGGTCTTCCTTCTCCAGGATCTTCTCCATCAGCTGGCTTTCCATCTGCACAGTGAACTGCAGGTTGTTCAGCAGCTTGCCGACGTTGGCGCAGCGTTGCTCGTAGTCCGGCGGCACCACGGTGTAGACCTTGGCGGCGCCGTAGTCCGGGCCGAACACGTCGTCGCCGCCGGCCAGGTAGGTGATGTCGAACTGGGTGTTCATCGGGTGCGGTGCCCAGCCGAGGAATACCACCGGCTCCTTCTTCTTCACCGCGCGCTGCACCTGCACCAGCATGCCGGCCTCGGAAGATTCGACCATGCGGAACTCGCCCAGGCCGTACTGGTTGCCCTTGATCATCTTGTCGATCAGCAGGTTGCCGTCGTTGCCCGGCTCGATGCCGTAGATCTTGCCGCCCAGCTGGTCCTTGAACTTGGCGATGTCCTGGAAGCTCTTCAGGCCGGCATCGGCCGCGTAGGTCGGCACCGCGAGGGTGTACTTGGCGCCTTCCAGGTTCGCGGTCGGCAGCACCTTCACACCGTTGTCCTTGGTGAAGGGCTCGATCACCGCGTCCATGGAGGGCGCCCAGTAGCCGAGGAAGACGTCGATCTGCTTGTTCTTCACACCGGTGAAGGCGATGGGCACCGAGGCCATGATCTTGCGCGGGGTGTAGCCCAGTCCTTCGGTCAGCACCATGGCGACGCCGGTGGTGGCGGCGATGTCGGCCCAGCCGATTTCGGCGAAGCGGACCTGCTTGCAGCTCTGCGGCTCCTGGGCCCAGGCACCCTGGGCCAGTGCGCATGCCAAAACGCCCAAGGCAGCGACTTTTTTCATTTTTTTCATTAGCGACTCCCTGACATTGAAAGGTGAAGCGTTCTTTATTGCGCTTGCTGCCTCTGCAACCTGGCGCTCAGCCAGCCGAAGGGCTTGCCACGAGTCGCTGTTTGACGAGTCCCGAAACTCTCGGTGATACGGTCGAGAATGATCGCCAGCAGTACCACGGCCATGCCGCTTTCGAAGCCCAGGCCGATGTCCAGGCGCTGGATACTGGCGAGCACGTCGTTACCCAGGCCACCGGCGCCGACCATCGACGCGATGATCACCATGGACAACGCCATCATGATCGTCTGGTTGACCCCGGCCATGATCGACGGCATGGCATTGGGCAGCTGCACTTTGTATAGCAGTTGCCAGCTGGTGCAGCCGAAGGATTGGCCGGCTTCGACGATTTCCTTGTTCACCTGGCGGATGCCGAGGGCGGTCAGGCGCACGGCCGGCGGCATGGCGAAGATCACCGTGGCGATGATGCCGGGCACGCGGCCGAGGCCGAAGAGCATGGCGGCCGGGATCAGGTAGACGAACGCCGGCATGGTCTGCATGAAGTCCAGCACGGGGCGGATGACCACGGCCACGCGCTCGCTCCTGGCTGCCCAGATACCCAGCGGGATGCCGAGCAGCAGGCTGATCAGGGTGGAGGAGAAGGTCAGGCCGAGGGTGACCACGGTCTGTTCCCAGAAGCCGGTCATCACGATCAGGATCAGCGAGACCGCGGTGAAGGCCGCGAACTTGACGCCGATACGCCAGAAGCCGAGGCCGACGAAGACCGCGATCAGCACCCAGGCCGGCGGCCACATCAGGAAGCGTTCGATCAGCTCGGAGAAGCCGCTGACCACGTTACCGACGCTTTCGAAGGCGCCGCTGTAGTTTTCCAGAAGGTGCTGGACGACGTCGTTTACCCAGCTACCCAGATCCAGTTTCTCGCTCATCGTCATTCTCCCCGCAGGCGGCTCAGCAGGCGGCCTTTGCTGATCGCGCCGCTATAGCGGCCACTCTGGTCGATCACCGGGATCGGCCCCTCGTTGATCACCAGGCGCTGGATGACGCTGTCGAGCGGCAGGTCCTCCGGAACCGGGTCGATGTGCTTGAGCAGGTTCTGCTCCAGGTCCAGGGTGCGACCACCCTCCACCAGCAGGGCGATCTTCTCCAGGCTGATGGAGCCGCGGAAGTTGTTCTTCTCGTCGACGATGAAGGCGTAATGCTTGTCCAGGGCCTGCAACTGCTGGCAGACGGTCTGGGCGTCCGGCGCCTTGCCGTTGTGCACGAACAGCGGGACGCTGTCGGACTTGAGTTGGCCGGCGGTGAGGTAGCGGCTGGTGTCGACCGTGTTGAAGAAGTTGCGCACGTAGTCGTTGGCCGGGTTCTCGATGATCTCCTGGGGCGTGCCCACCTGGATCAGCTTGCCGCCTTCCATGATGCCGATGCGCGAACCGATGCGCATGGCTTCCTCGATGTCGTGGGAGACGAAGATGATGGTGCGGCTGTGCTTCTTCTGCAGGTCCAGCAGGACATCCTGCATCTCGCGGCGCTTGAGCGGGTCGAGGGCGGAGAAGGCCTCGTCCATGATGATCATCGAGGGGTCGACCGCCAGGGCGCGGGCCAGGCCGACGCGCTGCTGCATGCCACCGGACAGCTCATGGGGATACTTGTGCGCGAAGCTGGCCAGGCCGACCTGCTCCAGCACTTCCATGGCGCGCCTCTCGCGCTCCTTCTTGCCCTTGCCGGCCACTTCCAGGCCGAAGGCGGCGTTGTCCAGCACGCAGCGCGAGGGCATCAGGGCGAAGGACTGGAACACCATGCTCATGTCGCGACGGCGCAGGTCGATCAATTGCGACTTGGGCAGCTTGGCGACGTTCTGGCCGTCGATGAACACATCGCCGGCGGTGGGTTCGATCAGGCGGTTGATCAAGCGGATCAGGGTCGACTTGCCCGAGCCCGACAACCCCATCAGCACGAAGATCTCGCCTTCATTGACGCTGAACGACACGTCGCTGACGCCGATCACGGCCCCACGCTCGGCGAGGATCTTCTCCTTGCTCCAGCCCTGCTTGAGTAAATCGATTGCTTCTTGTGGTTGTTGCCCGAAAACCTTGTAGAGGTTTTGAACCACGATCTTTCCAGACTGCATGGGATATTTCCCCTTCAGTAGACATCCAGGTCAGTTACATGGAGCCAGAGCCAGCGCTCGATGACGCTCAGCCTGGTGATGCCGACTGCCTTGCCTGTGTGGATAACAATGTTTCGAGAACCTGAATGTCCTCTGGCAGTGTTACGAAGTCCCGTCCATGGGAGGGTTCTGCACCTCGAACCGAGGCGCGCGTACTTCCGAAATTTCTTATTAGGCCGTCCTCTGCTCGGGTTGAGGTGGCCGCTTGTGTTCTTCGGTCCGGAGCGGAGTGCTCACGGTCTGCCGGCCCACGGGAGCCGACAGCGACGAAATCGGGTGACTCAACGATAAAGCCTTGAGGCCTTGGCAATTGTCGGTTTGCGACCTTCATATGTTGCGCGGCGACATGGCCCTTGGATATCGCCGGATGCGCCGCATCACGGCGATTCGGCCTGGACGAGCGCCGTCGGTAGCGGGCCGCCGTCGCGCGCGGTAACGCCCTGCAGCCAGGCCGTCAGCGTCTCGGGGTTGGCTTTCAGCCAGGCCTTGGCCTCGCGTCGGCGGTTGGTGCTCTGATTGAGTATGGCCCCCATCAGGTGGTTCTCCATGTCCAGGCTGAATTTGAGGTTCTGCAGCAGGCGTCCGAGGTTCGGGCACTCCTGGGTCAGGCCCTTGCGCACGTTGGTGTAGACGGTGGCGCCGCCATAGTTCGGGCCGAACCAGTCGTCCCCGCCTTCCAGGTAATGCATTTTCAGCTGGTTGTTCATGGGGTGTGGTTCCCAGCCGAGGAATACCGCCCACTGCTGGAGGTGTTCCGCGCGTTTGACCTGCGACAGCATGCCGTTCTCGCTGGACTCCACCAGTTTGAAGTCGCCGAGGCCGAAAGCGTTCCCCGCGATCATCTTCTGGATCAGCTTGTTGCCGTCGTTGCCGGGCTCGATGCCGTAGACCTTCCCGCCCAGCTGCTGCTTGAACTTCGCCAGGTCGGCGAAGCTCTTCACCCCGCTTTCCCAGGCGGCCTGGTTCACCGCCAGGCTGTACTTGGCGCCGGTGAGGTTGGCGCCCAGGCTCTCCACCGTGCCTTTATCGAGGTAGGGACGGATGTCGTTTTCCATGCTCGGCATCCAGTTGCCGAGGAACACATCGATCTTGCCTTCGCCCAGGGCCTTGTAGGTGTCGGGAACCGACAGGCGCCTGACCTTGGTGATGTAGCCGAGCTCGCTCAGCACATGGCGGGTGACGGCGGTGGTGACGGTGATGTCGCTCCAGCCGACATCGGCGAAGTGCACGGTGGAGCAGCGTTCGGGGTCGGCGGCATTGGCGGCCTGTACGCCGCACAGCGCGGCGGCCAGCAGCGCGGTGGTGAGTCGAGACATGGTGGGATCCCTGGCAGAAATTATTGTTATGTCCGGTCTCGCGCGGCTGTCGGACTGCTGCAGGCCCCCGCCTCCGGGCGTCCGGATCATGCGTGCCAGACGCATCGCCTGACTACCGACCCGGTCGCACGCAGAACGTATCTGTCGTACGTGGTGCAGGGTGACAGGGCTTTTTCTGTGGGGGCGAATTCATTCGCTATGGGCAGCGCAGCTGCCCCTTGGGGGGCTTGCAGGGCAGACCTTCGGCCTGCCTGGCGAATGAATTCGCCCCCACATTGTTCTGGCCAGCCTGAAGGACCGGCCACGACGTGTTTGGATACGAGCAAGTCGGTTGGGGAAGTCCGTGCCTCGGCGAAATGCCGATCATGTCGGCAAGAGTCATCCCTTCCGGAGTAGTCCCGTGGCTATCAGCGTGTTCGACCTGTTCAAGATCGGTATCGGCCCCTCCAGCTCGCA
>RCUT01001757.1_pt1 | contig 10070 bp, 10 predicted proteins | sample 2166171 | NCBI WGS metagenome assembly RCUT01 (sample SAMN09932757, study PRJNA488358) | compost metagenome | isolation source: compost soil in 4-hydroxybenzoic | place: Germany: Experimental Botanical Garden
AGGTAGAACCAGAACACCGGCGCGGTGATCGAGTAGGCCAGGGCGAAGGCCCAGGTGCCGCGCATGCGCAGGATGCGGGAGAAGGGCACCTTGACCGGCTCCGGCTCGACGGCCTGGTTGATGTAGTCCAGCTCGCTCTGCTTCACCTTCGGATGTTCTTCCGGGTTGAAGTAGTTGATCGACCAGAACACCAGCCAGACGATACCCAGGCAGCCCATGCCGACGAAGGCCGCCTGCCAGCCCCAGACACTGAGGATCAGCGGCAGCAGGGCCGGGGTGACCATGGCGCCGACGTTGGTGCCGGCATTGAAGATGCCGGTGGCCAGGGCGCGTTCGCCGGCCGGGAACCAGAGGCGGGTGGTCTTCACACAGGCCGGGTAGTTGGCCGCCTCGGTCAGGCCGAGGATGAAACGGCAGACCATGAAGCCGGCGGCCGAGGTGGCCAGCCCGTGGGCGCCGGTGGCGAAGCTCCAGAACAGCACCGCGAGGAAGAAGGCGCGCTTGACGCCGACCTTGTCGATGAAGCGGCCCTGGAGGAGGAAGCCGATGGCATAGCCGACCTGGAACCAGAAGTTGATGTTGGCGTAGTCCATCGCCGTCCAGCTCATCTTCTCGGCAAGGATGGGCTGCATCACTCCCAGGGCAGCGCGGTCGATGTAGTTCAAGGTGGTGGCGAAGAACACCAGGGCGAGCATGCCCCAGCGCATCTTGCCGACGGCCATGGCGCCGCGGACCTTGGAGAACATGCCGCCCTGGTGGAGGGCGGGATCAGGGGCGATGCGGGTGGTTTGAGACTGGATCATTGTTGTTTTGCCATCCGTTCTGTGACTGGTACGCCAGTCGGTCTTCGACTCGTCGCGGCGGCCGGTTCTTCTAATCGCAGCACCTTAATGGCGGTGTGCGAAGGGGCGATCTGCGCCAGGGGCTGGCGGATCGTCCTTGAAGTTGGCTGGCAGCCGGTTGACCGGGGTGCTGCGCAGGAGCGCTTGCGGGGGCCGGGCTATTCGGAGTGCGGCGAGGCGGTACGGGGGCTGCGCGCCAGGGCCGAAACGACCGGCGACGCTGCAGAAGGAGAGCGGGAAGTGGGAGTGCAGGCTGGTGGAACCTTGAGTGCGCGCATGAGCAGGTACCCGTTTCTTGAAATTGTTATGTCTGACGCTTGGTTTGCTAGCGCAGGGCCTTCCGGATGACTGGGCTGGCAGTGATGCCATCCGGTCGGTTGCCTGCAACCTGGGGTTCATGTTGCGCAGTGATCGAAAAAGCGTCAATTCGATAACCGGCCTTTTGTTCGATAATCGAACACAAAACTAACTGGTTCGTACATTTGAATTGCTGCGCCGACTTTACGCGCGAATAATCGATCCAGCTACGAAAACAAGCCGTACGGCCCGCTTTTGTGTGGGGGCGAATTCATTCGCTGACCGGACCGAAGGTTCGGTACTTGGTGCTCCAGGGGGCAGCTACGCTGCCCATCGCGAATGAATTCGCCCCCACAGGTTATCCGCCGCACCAATCTGTTCTTGCCGCTGACCGTAGAGCCGGCGCCCACCCCACAAGGAGCTCAAGCATGCAGCGTTCCATTGCCACCGTCTCCCTGAGCGGTACCCTGCCGGAAAAACTCGAGGCCATCGCCGCCGCCGGTTTCGACGGTGTCGAAATCTTCGAGAACGACCTGCTGTACTACGCCGGCAGCCCCCGTGAAATCCGCCAGATGTGCGCCGATCTCGGCATCGCCATCACGCTGTTCCAGCCCTTTCGCGACTTCGAGGGTTGCCGCCGCGACCGCCTGCAGAAGAACCTCGACCGTGCCGAGCGCAAGTTCGACCTGATGCAGGAACTGGGCACCGACCTGGTGCTGGTGTGCAGCAACGTCCAGCCTGATTCGCTGCCGGATGAGGAAATCCTCGTCGACGACCTGCGCCTGCTGGCCGAACGCGCCGGCGCACGCAACCTGCGCATCGGCTACGAGGCCCTGGCCTGGGGCCGCCACGTGAACAGCTGGCAGCAGGTCTGGAACCTGGTGCGCCAGGCCGACCACCCGGCCCTGGGTGTGCTGCTGGACAGCTTCCACACCCTGTCGATCAAGGGTGACCCGAGCGGCATCGCCGAGATTCCCGGCGACAAGATCTTCTTCGTGCAGATGGCCGACGCGCCGCTGCTGGCCATGGACGTGCTGGAGTGGAGCCGGCATTTCCGCTGCTTCCCCGGCCAGGGCGAGTTCGACCTGCCGGGTTTCCTCGCGCCCATCATCCGCAGCGGCTACAGCGGTCCGCTGTCGCTGGAGATCTTCAACGACGGCTTCCGCGCCGCACCGCCGCGGGGCAACGCCGCCGATGGCCTGCGCTCGCTGCTGTACCTGGAAGAGAAGACCCGCAAGCTGCTGGACAAGGACCCTGTGCCCCCGGCCAACCTCGACATCCTCTTCGCGCCGCCGCCGGCCAGCCGCTACGACGGGGTCGAGTTCCTCGAATTCGCCGTGGACGAGGCCCAGGGCGCCAAGCTCGCCGGCTGGCTGGAGCGCCTGGGCTTCGCCCGCGCCGGCCAGCACCGCTCCAAGGACGTGAGCCTGTTGCGCCAGGGCGACATCAATATCGTCCTCAACGCCGAACCCTATTCCTTCGCCCATGGCTATTTCGAGTCCCACGGCCCGTCGCTCTGCGCCACGGCGCTGCGGGTCAAGGACAGCGCCAGCGCCCTGGAGCGCGCCCGCGAGTTCAAGGGCCAGCCCTATCGCGGCCTGGTGGGGCCCAACGAGCGCGAGATTCCCGCCGTGCGCGCGCCGGACGGCAGCCTGATCTACCTGGTGGAACAGGCGCCCGCCGGCCAGACCATCTACGACAGCGACTTCGTCCTCGATCCTGCGGCCAGCGAAAGCGGCCAGCTGCAGCGCATCGACCACATGGCCCTGGCATTGCCGGCCGACGGCCTGGACAACTGGGTACTGTTCTACAAGAGCGTGCTGGACTTCGAAGCCGACGACGAGGTGGTGCTGCCGGACCCCTACGGCCTGGTGAAGAGCCGTGCCATCCGCAGCCGCTGCAGCAGCATCCGCCTGCCGCTGAACATCTCGGAGAACCGCAACACCGCCATCTCCCATGCGCTGTCGAGCTACCGGGGTTCGGGCGCCCACCACATCGCGTTTTCCTGCGAAGACATCTTTGCCGAGGTCAGCCGCGCCAAGGATGTCGGGGTGCCGCTGCTGGATATCCCGCTGAACTATTACGACGACCTGGCCGCGCGCTTCGACTTCGACGACGAGTTCCTCAGCGAACTGGCCTACTACAACGTGCTCTACGACCGCGACGCCCAGGGCGGCGAGCTGTTCCACGTCTATACCGAGCCGTTCGAGGGACGCTTCTTCTTCGAAATCCTGCAGCGCAAGAACGGCTACGCCGGCTACGGCGCGGCCAACGTCGCGGTGCGCCTGGCGGCCATGGCCAAGGCGCGCAGCGGCGCCACCGCCAAGGCGAAGCTGTAGACCGCACGCAAGCCTGGCGCCGAGCCCGCGCCAGGCTTCCTTACGGCCGCTGCCCAGCCCATAATCGACCCAGTTTCCGCTGGCCGTGAGCCCAAGATGACCATTACCGCCGAACTCCAAGACCTGCCCGCAGAGGCCCCCCGCAAAGGGCGCAAGAACAATCCGGAGAAAACCCGCGAGAACATCCTCCAGGCGGCCATCGCCGAGTTCGTCCAGCAGGGCCTTTCCGGTGCCCGGGTGGACGCCATCGCCGAGCGCATCCACACCTCCAAGCGCATGATCTACTACTACTTCGGCAGCAAGGAGCAGCTCTACGTCGAGGTGCTGGAGAAGCTCTACGGCGACATCCGCAGCACCGAAGGCAAGCTGCACCTGGCCGAACTGGAACCCCGCGAGGCCATCCGCCGCCTGGTGGAGTTCACCTTCGACCACCACGACCGCAACGTGGATTTCGTACGCATCGTCAGCATCGAGAACATTCACTACGGCGAGTACGTGAAGCAGTCCACGGCGATCCGCTCCATGAGCACCACCATCCTCGACACCATGGGCGAGGTCCTCCGGCGCGGGCAGGCCGAAGGCCTGTTCCGTCCGGGAATCAATCCGCTGGACCTGCATCTGCTGATCAGCTCCTTCTGTTTCTACCGGGTGTCCAACCGCAACACCTTCGGGCAGATCTTCCAGATCGACCTGACGGACGAAGAGGTCAAGGCGCGGCACAAGGCGATGATCTGCGAGTCGCTGCTGCGCTACCTGCAGGCCTGACAGCCTCTGCCGCCAGCGCCAGTCCGGCGAGGTAGCCGAAGGTCATGCCCGGCCCCAGGGTGATGCCGCCGCTGGGGTAATGACCGCCCATTACGCTCGCCATGTCGTTGCCCACCACGTACAGGCCGGGGATCACCAGACCCTGGCCATCCAGCGCTCGCGCCGAGGCATCGGTGCGCAGCCCGGCGAAGGTGCCGAGGCTGCCGGGCACCAGCTTCACCGCATGGAAAGGCCCCCGGCGCAGCGCTCCCAGCGACGGATTGGGAGCGTGCCGGGCTTCGCCCTGGGCCCGGTTGTAGGCCGAGGCGCCGCGGTTGAAGTCGGGGTCCATGCCGCGCTCGGCGTTGGCATTGAAGGCCGCCACCGTCGCTTCCAGTTGCCGCGCATCCAGGCCGCATTGCCGGGCCAGTTCGCCCAGGGTGGCGGCGCTGTGCAGGTAGCCCTTGCGTGCGCAGGCGCGGGTCGGGAAGGGAAAGGGCCGGGCCCAGCCGATGCCGTAGCGGCGTTGCGCGCGGTGGTCGCAGATCAGCCAGGCGGCCGGCTCTTCCCCGGCTGGCGTCGCGCGGAACAGGGCATTCATGAAGTCGTGGTAGGAGTCGGCTTCGTTACGCCACGGCTCGCCCGAACCTTGATCCGTCTGCCATCCAGGGCCAGTTCAGCGCCCACTACCCGCTCACCTTCGCGCAGCAGGCCCAGGGCCGGCGCATGGGTTTCCAGGCTCACGCCCACGTCCCGGGCGCTGCGCAGCAGCCGCGCCACCAGGGCATTGCCGTTGACGTGGCCGCCCAGGGCTATTCGGTAGTCGACCAGGAATACGAAGCGGGCATGTGCGTGCTCGGTGTGCCGCTGACCAACCGCAAGGGCGAACTCAAGGCGACCCTCACCATTACCACCCATGCGTCGCGCATGAGCGGCGACGAGATGCGCCAGCGCTACCTGACGCCCCTGTACGAGGCGCAGGCCTTGCTGAAGCCGGTGCTGGATTGAATTTGTTCGCAAGGAGCATGCGAGGCAGATCGTAGGATGGGTGGAGCAACGCGATACCCATCAACCCAAGCCGATGGGTATCGCTGCGCTCGCGGAACGCCGCCCGACCCATCCTACGGGTCAGGCGCTCAGGCTGGCGAAGCCTGGTAGGGTGCGCCGCGCGCACCGGAACATTCGCGCGGACCGCCCGGTGCGCATGGCGCACCCTACGGGAAGGAGCTCTCAGCCATTCATGCTGGCGAAGTGGGCCATCATCCGCGGCGCATCCGCGGTCACACCGCTGAACAGTTCGAAGGCCTTGACCGCCTGGAACACCGCCATGGTGCCGCCATCCAGGGTGCGGCAGCCGAGGGCGCGGGCGTCGCGCAGCAGTTCGGTCTCCAGCGGGAAGTAGATGATCTCCGCCACCCACAGTTCGGGCCGCAGCAGGTCGGCCGGCACCGGGGTGCCCGGCAGCTTGGCCATGCCGATGGGGGTGGTATTGACCAGGCCGTCGGCCTCCAGCATGGCGCTGGCCAGGTCCGTGCCGAGTGCGGCACGGCCAGCGCCGAAGTGCTGGTTGAGGCTGTCCACCAGGGCCTGGCCACGGACGGCGTCCACTTCGAACAGGGTCAGGCGTTCGACGCCTTCGGCCAGCAGGGCGTGGGCCACGGCGGAACCGGCGCCACCGGCGCCCATCTGCACCACCTGGCGGCGTTGCACATCCGGCAGGCCGCGCCGGAAGCCTTCACCGAAGCCCAGGCAATCGGTGTTGTGGCCGACCCGCTTGCCGTCCTTCAGCACCACGGTGTTCACCGCGCCGATGCCGGCGGCCTCGGGGGAGAGTTCGTCCAGCAGCGGGATGATCGCCTGCTTGCAGGGGAAGGTGATGTTCAGGCCGGTGTAGCCCATGCGTTCGGCGGCGCTGAGCAGGTCGGGGAGGGCGCTGCTGTCCAGTTTCAGCTGGTCCAGGTCGATCAGCCGGTAGAGGTAGCGCAGGCCCTGGGCGTCACCCTCGTGCTCGTGCATGGCGGGGGTGCGGGAAGCCTGGATACCGGCGCCGATCAGGCCGGCGAGGACGGAGTTCTTGCTCTGGGACATGGCGCTCACCCCTTGTTGAACAGCTGGCCGAAGTGTTGCAGCGCCAGGCTGTAGCCCTGGCTGCCGAGACCGCAGATCACGCCGACGGCGATGGCGGAGACGAAGGAGTGGTGACGGAATTCCTCGCGCTTGTGCACGTTGGACAGGTGCACTTCGATCACCGGCAGCTCGCTGGCCACCAGGGCGTCGCGGATGGCGACCGAGGTGTGGGTCCAGGCGGCGGGGTTGATCAGGATGCCGGCGCAGCGGCCGCGCGCCTGGTGGATCCAGTCGATCAGTTCGCCTTCGTGGTTGGTCTGGCGGAACTCCACCTCGAAGCCCAGCCCGGCAGCGGTGCGGCTGCACAGGGCGGAAATGTCGGCGAGGGTTTCATGGCCGTAGGTGGCGGGCTCACGGGTGCCGAGCATATTGAGGTTCGGGCCGTTGAGAACCAGGACGGTGCGAGTCATTACAGCGATATCTCCATTGTTGTTCTGGCCCCGGCGGGGAATCCGGAGCGGGATGACAATGAAAATGTACTAACCAGTTAATTAGGTCAATTTGCCGCAGGGATTAACGTGCGGTTATCGGACGTGAATGGGGGGAAGACGCGCTAGGTCATCCCGTATCGCCGTTGAACTTCAGGCCAGGCACCGGGCACCGGCACGGGCGATCTGGGCATCCTGCTCGGCCTTGACGCCGGACACGCCGACGGCGCCGACCACCTGGCCGTCCACCAGCACCGGTACGCCGCCCTCCAGGGAGGTGAGCAAGGGCGCCGAGAGAAAGGCGCTGCGCCCGCCATTGACCATGTCTTCATAGCCCTTCGATTCGCGACGGCCGAGGGCGGCGGTGCGGGCTTTCTCGGGCGCTGATCGGCGCGCATCCGTCGAGGCGCTCCAGGGCCAGCGGATGGCCGCCGTCGTCGACCACGGCTATGGCCACTTTCCATTGGTTGGCGTCGGCCTCGGCACGGGCGGCGGCGAGGATGCGGGTGACTTCGCTCAGGTCGAGCACGGCTTTGGTATGCATGGTTTTCCTCGCAAGTGGGTTCGGTTCATGTAGCCCGGATGCAATCCGGGGCGCGCGGCGCCAGGACGGTCCCGGATTGCATCCGGGCTACGAACGGCTGTCAGTCCATGGCCTCGTCCACCAGTTCGATCCAGTGCCGCACCGGGGTGCGGCCGGCGCCGTCCAGGTGGGTCTGGCAGCCGATGTTGGCGGTGGCGATCACCTGGGGCTGGCCGCTCTCCAGGGCGTTGAGCTTGTTGTCGCGGAGCTGCCGCGACAGCTCCGGCTGGGTGATGGAGTAGCTGCCGGCCGAGCCACAGCAGAGGTGCCCGTCCGGCACCGGCGTCAGGTGGAAGCCCAGGCGGCTGAGCACGCCTTCCACGGCACCGCCGAGCTTCTGCGCGTGTTGCAGGGTGCAGGGGCAATGGAAGGCCAGGCGCAGGTCGCCGCGGCAGCCGAGGCTGTCCAGCGGCGCATCGCGCAGCACCTCCACCAGGTCCCTGGCCAGTTGGCTGACCCGCACGGCCTTGGCGGCGTAGCGCGGATCGTCCTTGAGCAGATGGCCGTAATCCTTGACGAAGGCGCCGCAGCCACTGGCTGTCTGCACTATGGCTTCGGCGCCGGCCTCGATGGCCGGCCACCAGGCGTCGATATTGCGCCGGGCGCGGTCGAGGCCGGCGTCCTGGGCATTCAGGTGGTAGTCCACGGCGCCGCAGCAACCCGCTTCACGGGCTGGCTCGACGCTGATGCCCAGGCGGTCCAGCACCCGCGCAGCGGCGGCATTGGTGTTGGGAGAAAGCCCCGGCTGTACGCAGCCTTCGAGCATCAGCACACGGCGGGCGTGGCGGACGGCCGGGCGTGGACGCGCCGGACGAACCTGGCGCGGCAGCTTGGCCTTGAGCGCTTCCGGCAGCAGCGGGCGGAAGGCATTGCCGGTGCGTGCCAGCGCCTTGAACAGTCCGGCATGGGGCACCACGGCGCGCAGCCCGGCACGCAGCATGCGCTCGCCAAAGGGGCGCGGTACATGGTCCTCGACCACCGCGCGGCCGATGTCCAGCAGGTTGTGGTACTGCACGCCTGACGGGCAGGTGGTCTCGCAGTTGCGGCAGGTCAGGCAGCGGTCCAGGTGCTGCAGGGTGCTGGCACTGGGCTCATGGCCCTCCAGCACCTGTTTCATCAGGTAGATGCGCCCGCGTGGGCCGTCCAGCTCGTCGCCGAGCAACTGGTAGGTGGGGCAGGTGGCATTGCAGAAGCCGCAGTGCACGCAGGAACGCAGGATGGCTTCGGCCTCTTCGCCGCGCGGCAGGGCGCGGGCCTGTTCACTCAGATGGGTTTGCATGTTCGGCCTCAGACCTCTGCGTACATCCGCCCGGGGTTGAAGATCCCCTGCGGGTCCAGTTGCGCCTTGAGCTGGCGGTGGTAGCGCAGCAGCGCCGCCGGCAGCGGCTGGAAAGGGCTGTCGCAGGTTTCGAAGCAGGTGGCGTGACCACCGGCGCGGCTGGCGACGGCGCGGATCTCCTCGGCCGGCGCGTCGGACTTGAGCCAGCGCTGGGCGCCGCCCCAATCCACCAGCTGGACGCCGGGCAGGTCCAGGGCAGGAGTGTCATTGGGCAGGGATAGCCGCCAGAGTGGGCGCAGATCGTCGAAGAACGGCAGGCGCTGCTCCTTGAGGCCTTCCCAGAAGCCCGGTTCCACCGTCTCGCAGCCGAGGCGTTCGCGGGCGGCGGCCACCGAGCCTTCGCCGCCCTCCAGGCGCAGGTGCAGGTAGTCGCCGTCATGGCAGGCGGCGCTGATGGGCAGCGGCTGCTGGCCCCATTCGGCGAGCTTGCGCAAGGCCTGGGACACATCCAGCTCCAGGCGCAGGTTGGCGACGGCACGGGGCTTGGGCAGCACCTTGAGGGAGACTTCGGTCAGCACCCCGAGACAGCCGAAGCTGCCGGCCATCAGCCGCGACAGGTCGTAGCCGGCAACGTTCTTCATCACCTCGCCGCCGAAGCGCAGATGCTTGCCGCCACCGGTGATGACGCGGGTACCGAGGACGAAGTCGCGCACCGAGCCAGCCCACGGCCGGCGCGGTCCGGACAGCCCGGTGGCGACCATGCCGCCCACAGTCGCGTTGCTACCCAGGTGAGGTGGTTCGCAGGCCAGCAGCTGACCTTGCTCGTCCAGTGCCTGCTCCAGCTCTGCCAGCGGCGTGCCGGCGCGCACCGTCACCACCAGCTCCGTGGGGTCGTAGGTGACGATGCCGCGGTGCTCGCGGGTATCCAGAGTTTCGCCACTGACCGGGCGGCCGATGCGGGCCTTGCTGCCGCCACCCTGGATGCGCAGCGCACGGCGCGCGGCGATGGCGTCGTTGACCTGTTCCAGCAACCGGGCGCTGGCATCGAAGTCGGTCTGGCTCATCAGAAACGCTCCAGTTCAGGGAAGGGCAGTTGGCCGTGGTGCACGTGCATGGCGCCGAACTCGGCGCAGCGGTGCAGTGTGGGAATGTTCTTGCCAGGGTTGAGCAGGCCGCTGGGGTCGAAGGCCGCCTTCACGCCGTGGAAGAGGGTCAGCTCGTCGGCGTTGAACTGGGCGCACATCTGGTTGATCTTCTCGCGCCCCACGCCGTGTTCGCCGGTGATGCTGCCGCCCACCGCCACGCAGAGTTCGAGGATCCTGCCGCCCAGGGCCTCGGCCCGCTCCAGTTCGCCGGGCTGGTTGGCGTCGAAGAGAATCAGCGGGTGCATGTTGCCGTCGCCGGCATGGAACACGTTGGCCACCCGCAGGC
>RCUT01001759.1_pt1 | contig 10066 bp, 9 predicted proteins | sample 2166171 | NCBI WGS metagenome assembly RCUT01 (sample SAMN09932757, study PRJNA488358) | compost metagenome | isolation source: compost soil in 4-hydroxybenzoic | place: Germany: Experimental Botanical Garden
TGCTTGCCCAGGCGCACGCTGCCCGGCAGGTCGCCCAGTTGATAGTTGTGGTAGAGGAAGGCGTCGAGCAGCTGGGCGCCGGAGGACTTGGCGCCTTCCTTGCGATCATGATCGTCGATGTCCTTGAACAGGCGGCTCTCGTCCTTCAGCTCGAAGTCGTACCAGTACTTGCCGCGGACGAACATGCCGGTGTCGCCGTACTTGAGTTCGAGGTCATGGATGCCCTTGAAGATCTTCGAGAAGGTCTCGCCCTTCTTGAAGTTCAGGCGCGAGTCGTCGGAGGTCTGCGACAGGCCGTCGCCACCGTTGTTGACGCCGATCAGGTCCTTGTCGGCCCCGCGCATGGACCAGCTGGCCCCCACCGACAGCGAAGAGTCGAACTGCCCCTCGATTTCACCGACATCGAAATTGACCGCTTCGGCCGGGGCCGCGATACAGAGGGCGATGGCCATTGCCAGCGCATGTGGACGGAAAGCGTTGAGGGCTGTTCTTCTTGTCATTTGGCCTTTCCCAGGTGGACTACTGCTCGGTGGCCAAAGCTAATCAATCCCCCCGACGGCGGTAACGGACGAAGTAGTGATTTTGAAAGTCATCCCTAAGGATGACGTCGAGGGCCCCGGCGAGGGGCCACGGCCGGTTCCATGACCGCCCGGCGGCGGCCGGCGGGCGCCAGGCGTTCCCGGGCGCCGAATACCCGCCAGCTGTTTCCACCGGTAGCAGGCGGCCGTGCCAGGGCGAGTCGGTTTCGGTGCCTCCTGCAGAATGATCTATACCCAATAGGTCACGGTCCGGGATGGAGTCGTCGATGGCTGATTCAAGCAAGAAAATGAACCTCATGGGGCTGACCACCCTGGTCGCGGTGAACATGATGGGCTCGGGCATCATCATGCTGCCCACCAACATGGCCCAGCTCGGCGCCGTGTCGCTGCTGTCCTGGATATTCACCGCCATCGGCTCCATGGCCATCGCCTACTGCTTCGCCCAGTGCGGCATCTTCTGCACGCGATCCGGCGGTTTGTCCGCCTATACCGAGGAGGCGCACGCGAAGTCCGGGTTCTTCCTCTGCTCGTACCTGTACTTTCTCTCGCTGGCCATCGCCAATGTCGCCGTCGCCATTTCCGCGGTGGGCTACATGACCGCGTTCATTCCCTGGCTCGGCAGCGGTGCGATTCCGCTGTGCATCGGCACCATCGGCCTGATCTGGCTGACCATCCTGGCCAACTTCGGCGGCCCCAGCATCACCGGCAGGATCGGCGCGATAACCGTCTGGGGCGTGATCATCCCGGTGGCCGGCCTGAGCCTGATCGGCTGGTTCTGGTTCGACCCGGCCATCTTCTCCGCGGCCTGGAACCCGAACGACCTGCCGGTCTCGGAGGCTATCGCCAAGACCATTCCCCTGACCCTCTGGGCGTTCCTCGGCATGGAGTCCGCGGCGCAGGCCACCGATGCGGTGGAGAATCCCAAGCGCAACGTGCCGCTGGCCTGTCTCTTCGGGACCCTGGGCGCGGCGGTGGTGTACGTGCTGTCGACCACGGTGATCCAGGGCATAGTCCCCAACGCCGAACTGGCCAACTCCTCGGCGCCCTTCGCCTACGTCTACGCGCAGATGTTCAACCCCACCATCGGCAACATCATCATGGCCCTCGCGGTGATGGCCTGTATCGGCTCCCTGCTGGGCTGGCAGTTCACCCTGGCGCAGACGGCCAAGATGACCGCCGACCAGGACATGTTCCCGGACCTGTTCAGCAGGGCCAGCCGCCTGGGCGCGCCGATCTTCGGCATGATCGTCTGCGGCGTGCTGCAGACGCTGATGGCGCTCTCGACCATCTCGCCCAACGCCAGCGCCCAGTTCGGCAAGCTGGTCAACCTGGCCGCCGTGACCAACCTGATCCCCTATGTCACGGCGCTGACCGGGCTCCTGGTGATCATGTACAAGGCTGGGGTCGGCCCGATGATCTACACCCGCAATACCCTGGTGCTGGTGGTGGCCCTGGGCTACTCGTTCTATGCCCTCTACGCCTGCGGCATGGAGGCGGTGTTCGGCGGCACCCTGGTACTGGCGATCGGCTACCTGCTCTATGGCTTCATCGCCAAGCGCTTCGCCGCCGAAGGGCGCAGCCGTCTGGCCAGCGACAGCACGACCGCCTGAGCAGGGGACAGGACATGAACCCACGATCGCCATTCGCCCTCAGCACGCTGCTCGCCTGCGCCCTCCCCCTCCTGTCGATGGCGGCCGGCGCCGACACCTTCGAGCGGGTTCGCGCCAGCAATGCCTTCACCCTCGGTTACGTGCAGGACTTCGCGCCCTTCAGCGCCCTGGAAGGCGACAAGCCGGTTGGCTATGCCATGGCGTTGTGCCTGAAGATCGCCGAGCGGCTGAAGGACGAGCTCGACCTGCCCGACCTGCAGGTGCGCTACCAGGCCGTGACCGTCGACAACGAGGTCAGCGCGGTCAGCTCGGGCAAGGTCGACATCGTCTGCACGCCGACGCCGGAAACGCTGGAGAACCGCAAGCGCGTGGGTTATTCCATCCCCGTTTACACCGCCGGCCTCTCCGCCGTGGTCCGGCGCGACGCCCCTGACGCCCTGCTGCGGGTGCTCAACGGCGAACAGGCGCATGCCGGGCCGACCTGGCGCGCGACCGTCAACCGGGGGCTGGCCAACCAGACCATCGCCGTGCTCGAAGGCGGCGTTTCCGAGGGCTGGGTTCGCGACAAGATGAAGATGCTCGGCGTGCTGACCACCCTGCTGGAGGTCGACAGCATCGCAGCCGGCGTCAACGCGGTCGCCGGGGGCAAGGCTGGCACCTTCATTTCCGAACGCATGCTTCTGCAGCACCAGGTGGACAGGAGCAAGGACGCCGGCGAGCTGATGGTGGTGCCCCGTCTCTTCGAGTTCGCCCCGGCGGCGATGGTCATCCCGCGCGACGACGACGATTTCCGCCTGCTGGTGGACAGCGTGCTCAGCGAAATGTACCGCTCCGGCGAGATCGAGAAAGCCCATGCCACCTACCTGGGAGGCGTTCGTGGCACGTCCAGGCTGCTGTTCAAGGTCTATGGATTGCCCTGAAACCTCGCCGCGGCCGTGGCACCAACGATACCGCTGCTAGACTTCAGCGCACGGGCCGGAGCACCGCAGAACAAGGCGGCAATGACGATTTTTGATTTCCATCATCGGACCTGAGGCCACCAGCATTCCGCTTTTTCCAAAATCCATGGATCACCATTGAGGGACGGATTTCATGCTCGATTACTTCGCCCTGGGCTTGCTGGTTTTCGTCGGGATAGTGCTGTTCTACGGGATCATCGTGCTGCACGACATCCCCTATGAAATCGCCGTGCACCGCAACCACCCGCACCAGGATGCGATCCATGCCACCGGCTGGGTCAGCCTGTTCACCCTGCACGCGCTCTGGCCCTTCCTGTGGATCTGGGCCATGGCCTATCGCGAGGACCGGGGCTGGGGCTTCGGTGACGGCAAGTCGCCGCAGGTCCATGTGGCCCACCTCGAACAACAGATGGCGGAAGTGCTCCAGCGCCTGGAACGGCTCGAAGGCCAGCGGGGCACCCCGCAGCCGCCGACTCCACCGGCCAGGGAAGAGGAGGTCTGACCATGGATCTCCTGCTCATCCTCACCTACACCGCCTTCTGCGTCGCCATCTTCAAGATCTTCCGCATCCCGCTGAACAAATGGTCGGTGCCCACCGCCGTACTCGGCGGGGTGGTGCTGATCGGCGCGCTGATCTTCACCATGAACTACAACCACCCCTACTCGGAGGTGGCCCGCAGCTACTTCATCTCGACGCCGGTGATCCCGGTGGTTTCCGGCCAGGTGATCGAGGTGCCGGTAAAGACCAACCAGCCGCTGGAGAAAGGCGACGTGCTGTTCCGCATCGATCCGATCCCCTTCGAGAACCGGGTGAAGTCGATCAAGGCGCAACTGGTGTCGGCCCGAGCCGACCAGTCCCGTGCCCGCGAACTGGCCGCGCGCAACGTCGGCAACCGTCGTGACGTGGACCTCACCACCGCTCGCGTGGAAGACCTGCAGGCGCAGTTGAACATCGCCCAGTACGAGCTGGACAACACCGTGGTGCGGGCACCGAGCAAGGGTTTCGTGACCCATGTGTCGCTGCGCCCGGGCATGATGGCGACCCGGCTGCCGTTGCGCCCGTCGATGGTCTTCATCCCCGACGAGGGCCACTACTTCGCCGCCTGGATGCGGCAGAACAGCCAGCTGCGCCTGACCGCCGGCGACGAGGCCGAGGTGGCCTTCGACGGGATTCCCGGCAAGGTCTTCAGCGGCAAGGTGAAACAGGTGATCGCGGTGATCGGCGAAGGCCAGGTGCAGCCTTCCGGCACCCTGCTCAGCTACACCGGCTCGCCACCGCCGGGCCGGGTGCCGGTGATCATCGAGATCACCGACCCCGCCTTCGAGCCCTACAGCAAGCTGATGCCGGGTGGCGCCTATGGCCAGGCGGCGCTCTACAGCAAGCATTTCCACCATGTCGCGGTGATGCGCAAGATCCTCCTGCGCATGGCGGCCTGGATGAACTACATCTTCCCGTTCCACTGAGTGTCGCAATCGAAAACGGGCGGACAGCGCCGTGGTTCCCACGGCGCCTCCAGGCCCGCCACACAAGAATCGCGTTCCATCCGCCTGCCCGGTCGCATCACAAGGAGAAGCCAGATGTCACCCAACCCACTCACGGAACGTATGTTGTCCCGTGGCCTGCTCGATGTCCTGATCCGCGCCGGACTGATCGCAGTGCTGGTCATCTTCTGCTTCGAGATCTTCAGCCCCTTCCTCAACCTGATGCTCTGGTCGGTGATCCTGGCCATCACCCTCTATCCCCTGCACCGCCTGCTCAAGGCCAGGCTGGGCGACAGCGACGGCCGCGCGGCGACCCTGATAGTGGTGGTCGCGCTGATCATCCTGATGGTGCCGGCCTACCTGCTGGCCGACTCCATCGCCACATCCGTGGAGCAGGCCCTGGACGTGGTCAAGGAGGGCAGCTTCCATATCCCGCCACCGACCGACAAGGTCGCGACCCTGCCGCTGGTGGGGCCGACCCTGCATGATTTCTGGATGCAGGCTTCCACCGACCTGACCAGCCTGCTGCGCAAGGTCCTGCCGCACCTGAAAGGCATCAGCCTGAACCTGCTGGGCAAGCTGGCCGGCGTGGGCGTGGGCTTCCTGATGTTCATCGCCGCCCTGATCATCGCCGGCGTCATCATGGCCTACGGCACAAACGGCAGCCGCGCCGCGGTGGAGATCGCCACGCGCATCTCCGGCCCGGTCCGGGGACCGAATATCGCCGTACTGTGCACCGCCACCATCCGCGCGGTGGCCCAGGGCGTGGTCGGCATCGCCTTCATCCAGATGCTGCTGGTCGGCGTCGGCTTCGTCGCCATGGGGGTTCCGGGTGCCGGCCTGCTGGCCCTGGCCGCCCTGCTGCTGGGCATCATGCAGCTGCCGGTCCTGCTGGTGTCGCTGCCGGTGATCGGCTACGTCTTCGCCACCGAAGGCACCACCGCCGCGACCATCATCTTCACCATCTACAGCCTCGTGGCCGGCATGTCCGACAACGTGCTGAAACCGCTGCTGCTCGGCCGCGGGGTGGACGTACCCATGCCGGTGATCCTCATCGGCGCCCTGGGCGGCATGGTCACCAGCGGCTTCATCGGCCTGTTCATCGGCCCGGTGGTCCTGGCGGTCGGCTACCAGCTGTTCTGGCAGTGGGTGGAAACCCCCCAGGAAGACGTGCAGCCCGGCGAACCGCCGCAGACCTGACACAGCTGCCCAGCCCATGACGTGGCGTTGCCTCGCCCCTGGCCGGCTGCTCATCCTCGGCGTACTCGGCCTCGGCGGCTGCGTGCGCCTCGGGCCGGACTTCCAGCCCCCGCAAGAAGCCTGGATCGAACACTGGAACAGCCCCGCCCTGGAGCAGGCCGGCCTCCTCCGTCCGCAGCCGGACGACCAGCAGTGGTGGCAGGTGTTCGAAGACCCGGCGCTGGAGCAACTGATCCGCGAGGCGGACCGCAACAATCCCGACCTGGAGATCGCCGGCCTGCGGGTGCTGGAGGCCCGCGCCCAGCTGGGCATCGCCCTGAGCGGCCGCTACCCGCAGTTCCAGCAGGCCAGCGCCGACAGCGTCTACCTCAAGCGCGACCAGTCCGGCGGGCTCAACCCCCAGGACAGCCAGTTCTGGCAGCACAGCGTCGGCTTCGACATCGCCTGGGAACTGGACTTCTGGGGGCGCTTCAGCCGCGCCATCGAGTCGGCCGATGCCGCCTACTTCGCCGCCCTGGCCAATCGCGAAGACCTGCTGGTGCTGCTGCGCGCCCAGGTGGCCGATACCTACTACCTGCTGCGCACCCTCGAGGCGCGCCTGCGCATCGCCCGCGACAACGCGCAACTGCAGGAACGCAGCCTCGAGATCACCGAACGGCTGTTCGAGGGCGGCGAGGAAACCGAACTCGACGTGCAGCAGGCCAGGACCCAGTACCTGGGCACCCTGAGCACCATCCCCGAGCTGGAGCGCCAGATCCTGGTCAGCCGCAATGCCCTGTCCACGCTGATCGGCCGGCCGCCAGGGCCGCTGCCGGAGCTGGGTGAGAAGGAGGGGCTGATCCCGCTGGTCGACCGCGCGGTGCTGCAGGACGTACCGGCCAACCTGCTCCTGCGCCGGCCGGACATCCGCGCCGCGGAGCTCCAGGTGGCCGCCCAGTCGGCGTTGATCGGCGTGGCCGAAGCCGACCTCTACCCGTCCCTGAGCCTCCTGGGCAGCATCGTCTGGTCCACCAGCTCGCTGGACGGCGCACCGGACACCCTGGACCTGGTCGGCGGCCCCAGCCTGCGCTGGAACCTGTTCGACCATGGCCGGATCAGGAACAACGTACGGGTACAGGACGCCCGCCTGCAGCAATTGATAGTCGCCTACCAGGACGGCGTGCGGCAGGCGGCGCGCGAGGCGGACGACGCCGCCATCGGCCTGCTCAAATCCCTGGAACGCGACGACATCCTCGGCGAGGCGGCGCAGGCTGCCGAGCGCTCGCTGACCCTGGCCAACTCCCAGTACCGCGAAGGCTACGCGGACTTCCAGCGCGTACTGGACGCCCAGCGCGCGCTGATCGCCCAGCAGGACGCCTACCTGGCCAACCGCGGCGCGGCGGTCAGCAACCTGATCAACCTGTACAAGGCCCTCGGCGGCGGCTGGTACAGCGCCGAGCCGCTGGTCGACCCGGCGACCCGCCAGCAGATGCGGCAACGCACCGACTGGGGCGACCTGCTCGACGAACCAGACCCTCCGGCCCCCGGCAACAGTCCGGCCCCGCACAAGGTGAGCAACGATGAGTGACGCCGCGAAGGCCCCCGCAGAAGCGCCGGCGAGCGCGCCGAAACCCGCCTCCGACCCGGTGAAGCGGGGAGCCGGCTGGGTCGCCGGGGTGATAGTCCTGACCCTGGTCTGGTACCTGCTGGCCGACCGTTTCACGCCCTATACCCAGCAGGCGCGGGTACAGGCCTTCGTGGTCCCGGTGGCGGCCGAGGTGGCGGGCCGGGTGACCCGGGTGCTGGTGCGCAACAACCAGGACGTGAAGGACGGCGAAGTGCTCTTCGAGGTGGATCGCCAGCAGTACCAGATCGCCGTCGACCGCGCCCGCGCCGACCTCGATTCGACACGCCGGCAGATCGGCGCCAGTACCGCCGGCATCGACTCGGCGCAAGCCAACCTGCGCGCCGCCCAGGCCAACGAGCTGAAGGAGAAGCAGAACAGCGCGCGCCTCGAACGCCTCTACCGGGAAGACCCGGGCACCATCTCGCTGCGCCGCCTGGAAGGCGCCCGCGCCTCGCGGGAACAGGCCGTCAGCCAGGTCGCCGCGGCCCGCGCCGAAGTCCAGCGGGCGCGCGAGCAGCAAGGCGGCAGCGAGGAAGACAACGCCCAGTTGCGCAGCGCCACCTCGGCCCTGCACAAGGCCGAGCTGGACCTGGCCAACACCCAGGTGCGCGCGCGTTCGGCCGGCCTGATCACCGACCTGCGTACCGAAGCCGGGCAATTCGCCGCGGCCGGCAACCCGGTGATGACCCTGATCGCGATCCATGACGTCTGGGTCAGCGCAGACATGACCGAGAACAACCTCGGCCTGGTCGAGGTCGGCAGCCCGGTCGGCATCGTGCTCGACACCCTGCCCGGGCGGATATTCGAGGGGCGCGTGCGCAGCATCGGCTATGGCGTCAGCGTCGGCCAGGCCACCGCGCCCGGCAGCCTGCCGACGGTGCAGAACAGCCGCGACTGGCTGCGACCGGCGCAGCGCTTCCCGGTGATCGTCGAGTTCGCCCCGGGCGAGCTGGCCAAGCTGCGCGGCATCCGCGTCGGCGGGCAGGCCGAGGTGATGGCCTTCCCGCGCGAGGGCAATCCGCTGAACCCGCTCGGGCGGCTGGTCCTGCGCCTGATGAGCTGGCTGTCCTATGCCTACTGAGCGCGATCCGCGCAGCCAGCGCGCGCTGCGCCTGGCCAGCGCCACCGCGCTGTGCCTCGCCGCGAGCTTCGGCCTGGCCCTGCCGATTCCTTTCCTGGCGCCGATGCTGACGCTGTTCATGGGCGTCGCGATGAATCGGCCGCTGGGCCTCAAGGCCGGGCTGGGCCTTGCGCTCATGGTGGTGGTGACCACCGGCAGCGGCCTGCTGCTGATCCCGCTGCTGATCCATGCCCCGGTGAGCGGCGTGCTGCTGGTCGGACTCCTGCTCTTCATCTGCTTCCGCTACGGCCTGAGCGGGGGCAACTCGCTGGTGTCGACCTTCCTGGTCATCGGCCTGACCCTGATCTCCGCCGCCGGCGCCAGTGACTTCGAACTGTCGCTGATGGTCATCGAGGCGCTGCTGAAAGGCGTGTTGCTGGCAGTGCTCAGCCTCGCCCTCGGCCACTGGCTGTTCCCCGAACCGGCAGCCGCCCCGCCCGCGCCCGCCAAGGCCGGGCTGGCACCCACCGATGCCAGCTGGATCGCGTTGCGGGCCATGCTGGTGGTCATGCCGGCCTACCTGCTGGCGCTGATAGACCCGGCCAGCTATATGCCGGTGATCATGAAGGCCGTGAGCCTGGGCCAGCAGGCATGCGACACCAGGGCGCGCGACGCGGGCCGGGAGCTGCTCGGTTCGACCCTCCTCGGCGGCCTGCTGGCCATCCTGTTCTGGGGCGCGCTGGGGATCCTGCCGAACCTCTGGATGTTCTTCCTCTGGATGCTGCTGTTCGGCCTGCTGCTGGCGCGCAAGCTCTATGCCCTGAGCCCGACCCGGCTGAGCCCGGGCTTCTGGCTGAACAGCATGGCCACCCTGATCATCCTGCTCGGCCAGTCGGTGCAGGACAGCGCGGCCGGCAAGGACGTCTACACCGCTTTCGCGGTACGCATGGGCCTGTTCATCGCCGTGACCCTGTACGCCTGCCTGGCGGTCTACCTGATCGACATCAGGCGCCGGCGCCCCATCAACCCCTGACGAGATCGGCCCCATGTTCCTCAGCCTCCTGATCGGCTTCCCCATCATGCTGTTCTGCCTGTTGCTGCAGGCCGTCTTCCTGGCCCTCTGCCTGCGCCAGTACGTGCGTTTCAGGCATGCCGAGCAGAGCCACGACTCACTGGCAAGCAATACCCTGCTGCTGGGGCTGGTGATGCTGGTGATGCTGATGGGCAACTTCGTGCAGATGGCCATCTGGGCCGCGCTGTTCCAGTACCTCGGCGAGTTCGACGATTTCGAGACGGCGCTGTACTTCTCCGGCGTGAACTTCGCCACCCTGGGCTACGGCGACATCGTCATGACCGACAAGTGGCGCCTGCTGGGCCCCCTGGAGGCTGCCAACGGCATCCTCATGTTCGGCGTCTCGACCGCCGTGCTGACCGCGGCCGTGATGGACATCATCAAGCAGGCCAAGGATCGGCGTCATGGCGGCTAGGTAGCCGCCGGCGTCCCGGCGAAAACCTGCACCACCTGGTCGATCACGGCGCGGATCCGCGCGGTGTGGCGCAGGTCTTCATGAGTCACCATCCAGACTTCGTATGGCTTGCTGCGCTCGCGC